>ENA-UOJE01000006-UOJE01000006.1-human-gut-metagenome-genome-assembly--contig:-C23-NODE-6-length-347259-cov-39.573003_pt1 | contig 347259 bp, 263 predicted proteins | sample MGYA00242341_ERZ723888 | MGnify/ENA metagenome assembly ERZ723888 | reverse complement strand
CGAAGGTATAAACCAGCAGATTTACAGTCTGCCCCATTTGGCCACTCTGGTATTCTCCCGTATCTTGTTAAAACGTTTTCCGCGCTCTTTTGCCGTTCTCCTCTTTTGTGATGCGGTGTCCGGCTTTTCCGCCCCTCCTTCGAGCCGATGGAGGGATTCGAACCCCCGACCAGCTGATTACAAATCAGCTGCTCTGGCCAACTGAGCTACATCGGCATGGCTTTCGGGGTGACAAAAATAGCGATAAAATCTTAATGTGCAAAAAATAAGCGCAAAAAAACGTCGCGTATCTCAAAATGCAAAGAACCGTTTTCTTTCCTTTCCGTCCCCGCGGGATTCCGGCGTTTTTTGCCGGGCCGTGCGAAGAGGAAAATTCGCCCGCAAAAGTACGACAGTTTTTCAGAATAAAAAATAATGGGCGACTTTTTTCCGCACAAACCGTCGTGTCGGAGGCTTTGCGGTGGAGGACAAGGCGGTTCGGGACGGGCATGATGGGAAAGGAGGCTTTCGGGAGGCGGCAATATCGTTTGCGGTTTGAGCAGTCCGGATGTGCAAATGTGTATATATTGTTGCAAATTCTGTCCGTATGTACTATCATTGCCGGAGATTGTTGTGTCTGATATTTATCTGTTAACCAAAAACTTTCTGACTCATGAAAAAATGTTTTGTGACTTTGGCGGCTGCCCTGGCGATGTGTGGGACGGCTGTGGCCCAGATTTCTGCCGGCGATTACATGATAAAAGGCCGCGTGGGGTTGAATACGGCAGGGGTACTGCCGTATGAAAGTCCGTTCGGAGGAAAATACGCAAGCTCTTATAACCTCGTGGCCTTTACACCGCAGTTTGAATATTTTGCTACGGACAGACTGTCGGTCGGTTTTTCTGCAGGGATATTGAATGCATGGTCGAGAGACAAGGCGGACTACGAACAGTTGGGAAAAAGCATTGATAAAGACGGGGTATTGGGCTACTTCGTAGGGCCTTCCGTCAATTATTATATACCTTTCGGCAATAGGTTCTATTTGTCTTTCAATGGATTCATCGGGTATTTCGGGATGTCGTCGTGGTCGGTGTACAAAGTCGGTGACAACAAGGAAAAGGGTAGCAGTTGTGCGAATTTCGGAATACTCTCCGTCGTGCCCATGCTGAATTATTTCATCAATGACCGTTGGATGCTTACCCTTTCCGCAGGGAATGCTGCACTTGCATTGGGCGGCGAGGACGGTATGGATACTCCGATGTATTATGCCGGCGTCAATTGGGGAACACCCATGTTGGGCATCGGGTTCAAGTTCTGACGGATAGAGGACCGTTTTCCGTCCGGTGCCGGTACGATGCGTGCCGTCGGCTGGTCGGGAGCCGTATGCGGCAGTTTTCCTGCGGGAAAGCCTGCCGCTTTTTATTCGTCGTGTCTGCAAAAATGATTGACTTTTATGTTGTTGCATTTTTCCGTTGGGCGACGTATCTTCGCCGGAGACTCGGCGGTGTTCTTGATTCGCGGGAGAAGGGGACGTTGTCGTATTGGGTAATCCGACCGACAGGCCGGATGCCGGATTCATTCATGTTAAAATGACGGGACGATGAGATTTTATGGTTTGTGCGCGGTCGCTTGCGATGTGTTGCTGGCGGCCGTATCCTGCAAGGAAAAGACGGTGGACGGCACCGGCGGAACGGAGCGGCAGGAGGGGATTCATTACGTGAAATCCGTGAAGAGCGTTTGCGAACTCTTTGGGGCCGTTTCCGAAAGCAAAGCTGTATTTCGTTACGACGATGCCTGGCGGCTGTCGCGTATCGATGTTACCGATGAGGACGGCAGCTATGCGGTCGGATATGCGTGGGAGGAGACAAAGCTCACGGTAACTACCGATTACGGCGATGGAGAGAGCTTCCGGGGTACCTTCTCGCTGGACGGTTCCGGTCGGATAACGGAACTGACGATTACCGGCGGCGAGGAGGCTGTGCGGTGGAAATATACCTATGAGAACGGCGCGGTCGTCGAGTATCGCAGCAATCTGGTAACGCGGGTCGGTGGTATCGTATGGGATGCCGGGAATATCGTTTCGGCCGATTTGCTGTATGCGTTCGAGGACCCGGACGATGACGAGGGGGAGAGGAATGTGTGGACCGAGTCGTTGACATGTACTTACAGTCCGCACGCCAATACCTACAGTATCGACATGAATGCGTTGACATGCAGTTATTTTAATCCCCTTTCAACGGTGGTTCCCCGTTTCGAGGGGGTCTTTTGTGCCGGACTGCTTTCGTCGTTCCGATGCGCGGAGAGTTCCTATGGCGAGACGGAGGCTGCGGAGATATCGTATGAAACGGACACAGCGGGCCGCATTGTCCGTATGACGGTGAACTATGGTTACGGGAGTAGCGACAGGTATGCTTTTACCTATTACGACTGACGGCCGAACCGGAAAGGCGGTCAGTAGGAATCGGCGGGGGCGTTCGTTTTTGCGGGTACTCCTGTTCGTTGCGCGTTGGAGGCTGCGAAGGGATGTGCATCGGGTGCATGACGGCGGCTGCAGTGATGGGAACGGTGCCCGTTTTTATATTCGATTCTGCGTGCCGTGTGCGGATTGCCGGCTGTAGGAGTACGAACGAGGGTGCCCGCTAAAGCGGGCACCCTCGTTCGTCATTGTATGGCGTGCCGTGCGGAGGGGATTACTCCTGCATGAGAATTTCGAGTATCTTGATAGCTGCCGTGGCTATCGGCGTGCCGGGGCCGAAGATGGCGGCGGCGCCGTCGGCATAGAGTTCCTCGTAATCCTGCGCAGGGATGACGCCGCCCACGATGACCACGATGTCCTCGCGGCCCAGCTTTTTGAGTTCGGCGATTATCTGCGGGACGAGGGTGAGGTGCCCTGCGGCGAGCGACGATACGCCCACCACGTGCACGTCGTTTTCGACGGCCTGTTTGGCCGCTTCGGCCGGTGTCTGGAAGAGCGGGCCCATGTCCACGTCGAACCCGATGTCGGCATAGCCCGTAGCCACCACTTTGGCGCCGCGGTCGTGGCCGTCCTGACCGAGTTTGGCAATCATGATGCGCGGCTGGCGCCCCTCCCTGCGTGCGAACTCCTCGGCCATCGCCTTGGCTTTCGCGAAATTCTCGTCTGTCTTCACTTCGCTTGAATAAACTCCCGATATGGAACGTATTACGGCTTTGTAGCGGCCCACCACCACTTCGCAGGCATCCGATATCTCGCCGAGCGTCGCCCGCACCTTCGCGGCCTCCACGGCGAGTTCGAGCAGGTTGCCTTTTCCGCTGCGGACGCATTCGGTGATGGCGGCCAGCGCCCGCTGCACGTCGGCCTCGTTGCGGTTGGCCCGCAGGTCATGCAGTCGCTTGATTTGCGCCTCGCGTACGGCCGTGTTGTCCACGGCGAGGATGTCGATGGGGTCTTCCTTCGGCAGGCGGTATTTGTTCACGCCTACGATGATTTCGCTGCCGGAGTCGATGTGGGCCTGCTTGCGTGCGGCCGCCTCCTCGATGCGCATCTTCGGAATACCCGTTTCGATGGCTTTCGCCATGCCGCCGAGGCTTTCGATTTCCTGGATGTGTTCCCATGCCTTGTGGGCGATTTCGTGCGTCAGCGCCTCCACGTAATAGGAACCTGCCCACGGGTCTACCTCCTTCGTGATGTAGGTCTCTTCCTGGATGTAAATCTGCGTGTTGCGGGCAATACGCGCGGAGAAGTCCGTCGGCAGCGCGATGGCCTCGTCCAGCGCGTTGGTGTGCAGCGACTGCGTGTGTCCGAGCGCCGCGCCCATGGCCTCGATGGCGGTGCGGGCCACGTTGTTGAACGGGTCCTGCTCGGTGAGCGACCAGCCGGAGGTCTGGCAGTGCGTGCGCAGCGCCATGGATTTCGGGTTCTTCGGGTTGAACTGGCTCACAATTTTAGCCCACAGGAGCCTTGCGGCACGCATCTTGGCGATTTCCATGAAGTGGTTCATGCCCACGCCCCAGAAGAACGAAAGGCGCGGCGCGAACTGGTCCACGGTCATGCCCGCATTGATACCGGCGCGGATGTATTCCAGACCGTCGGCCAGCGTATAGGCCAGCTCGATGTCGGCCGTCGCCCCCGCCTCCTGCATGTGGTAGCCGGAAATGGAGATGGAGTTGAACTTGGGCATGTTCTTGGCCGTGTATTCGAAGATGTCGGCGATAATCCGCATGGAGAATTCGGGCGGGTAGATGTAGGTGTTGCGCACCATGAACTCCTTGAGGATGTCGTTCTGTATCGTGCCGGCCATCTGGTCGAGACGGACGCCCTGTTCGAGCCCAGAGACGATGTAGAAGGCCAGTACCGGGAGCACGGCGCCGTTCATCGTCATCGATACGGACATCTGGTCGAGCGGAATGCCGTCGAAGAGCACTTTCATGTCCTCCACGGAGCATATCGAAACGCCCGCCTTGCCCACGTCGCCCACCACGCGCGGATGGTCGGCGTCGTAGCCGCGGTGGGTGGCGAGGTCGAACGCCACCGAAAGACCCTTCTGCCCCGATGCGAGGTTGCGGCGGTAGAAGGCGTTGCTCTCTTCGGCGGTCGAGAAGCCGGCGTACTGACGGATGGTCCACGGACGCATCACGTACATCGTGCTGTACGGGCCGCGCAGGAACGGGGCGATGCCGGCCGCATAGTTGAGGTGTTCGAGCCCTTCGAGGTCCTTTTCCGTATAGGAGCCCTTGACGGGTATCTGTTCGGCGGTCATCCACACGCTTTCGCCGTGGCCGCCCTTTCCGGCGTGGCAGCACTTGGCGGGCCCGCCTTCGTATGTCATTTCTGAAAATTTTGCTCTCATCGTTCTGTCGTGTGTTACCCCTTGTTAGATTCCGAGTTCCTTAACGTATTCCCTGAGGGTTTCGAGTACGTTGCTCCTTACGCTGATGAAGCGGGTGATGCCCTGCGCTTCGAGTTCGGGCTGCGATGCTGGTGCACCGGCCACGACGAAGAGTGCCCGTTCGCCGAGCAGCTCCTTCGCTTTCGGGGCGAGGGTTGCGTAATCGTCGTCCGCGGCGCAGATGACCACGATTTCGGCTCCGGAGTCGAGCGCGGCTTTCGCGCCCTCCTCCACCGAATGGAAGAAGGTGTTGTCCACTACCCGGATGCCTGCACAGGCGAAGAAGTTGCAGGCGAACTGCGAGCGGGCCCGCGCCATGGCGAGCGTGCCGCAGGTGAGCATGAAGGCTCGCGGACTGCGGCCGCTGCGGTCCACCTTCAGGCGGAGCTGTTCGAAGGCCATGCCGCCGCGGTAGGGGCGCAGTACCTTGGCGTCCCATGCCTGCGGCGTGATGCACGCTTCGGTAATGGCGCTGTCGGCCACCTCATTGAAATTAGGGTATTGGTTTGTGCCGAGGAGTACGATGCGGCGCGTGGCCACGGCGTTGTCCTTCGCCTCGGCCGAAGCCTTCACGGCGTCGGGAATGAAACCGTCGCGGAAAGCGGCCGTATAACCGCCCCGTTCCTCCACTTCCTTGAAGAGCTTCCATGCCTGCTCGGCGATGCTCTGCGTGAGGTTTTCGATATAATAGGAACCGCCGGCGGGGTCTACCACGTTATCGAAATGGGACTCGTTCTTGAGCAGCAGCTGCACATTGCGGGCGATGCGCGAGGAGAACTCCGTGGGGCTCTCGTAGGCCGTATCGAACGGGAGCACTTCCAGCGAGTGTACTCCGGCCAGCGAGGCGCTCATCGCCTCGGTCGTACCGCGCAGCATGTTCACGTAGGGGTCGTAGGCGGTGATGTTCCAGCCCGATGTCACGGCGTGGGTGAACATTTTGCGGGCGCAACCGCCCGTGTAGGCGTTTACGATGTTGGCCCACAGCATACGTCCGGCACGGAACTTGGCCATCTCCATGAAGTAATTGGAGCTGACCGCCATCGAGAAGCGGATGGTCCGGGCAGCCTCTTCGGCGCTCAGCCCTGCTTCCGTCAGTTTTACGAGGTATTCGTGTCCTGCCGCGAGCGTGAAGGCCAACTCCTGCGTAATGGTCGAACCGCTGTTCTGGAACGTTTCGCCCGAGACGGTCACGAATTTCGCCTTGGGCCACGCCTTGGCCCCCCGGACGAACCCGGCGATGGTCTTGTAACACTGCTGTCCGTCGTCGCCGTCGCAGAAGGCGCCCGTGAGCGAAAGCTGCCGGATGAGCGGGTCGAAGCCGAAAAATACACGGAATTTCTCCGAGTCCGCCTTTTTGGCTTCGGCCACCGACAGCACCTTGTCGGGCAGTTCGGCATCCGGTTTTCCGCTGAAAGCCAGTTCGGTGGCGTTCAGGTCGATGCCGGCCATGAGGTCGGCGACCTGCTGTGCGGAGAGCTTTTCCGACAGGTCGAAACCGATGGAGTCGGCACCCGCTTCCACCGCATGTAGGGCGAGACGGTTGGCCTCGGCCACGTCTTTCACCGCGATGGTTTCGTGGATGCGCCAGCGGTTGTTGCACCGATTCCCCCTGACGTAGGGGAATTCGCCGCTTTTTTTACCTAAATACTTGATTCCTTCGAGGTCTTCGGCCCGGTAGTACGGGCGGACATTGAACCCCTCGGTCGTGCGCCATACCAGTTTTTTCTGGTAATCGGCTCCCTTGAGGTCGGCCGTTATCACCGCTTCCCACTGTTCGGTGCTCACCGGCGGGAATTGGGAGAACAGCTTCTCTTCCGTGTTATTTGCCATAACTTTTATATGAAGGTTAATATCTTGTCGTCACTTAGGATTCTTAATCGCTTCAACCTACAAAGTTATAAATTTTTTGATAAGGTGATGGGACCGGCATTAAATTGTTAGCGGATTCACAGTGTTGCCGGACCGTTTACCGTTCCACCCGTGCAATGAGGCTGATGGGAAAGCGGAACGACCACTCTGTATCCTCCCACGCATCGCCCTGGTTGTATCGGACGCAGCTCCGGGCGCCCGTGAGGCCTATCGGAAAACGGATTTGCCCGGTCAGGGAACTGCTGATATGCTGGTAGGCTACGATGAGGTCGTCATCGGTCACGATGTGGAGGTCGGCGAGGTTTATCGTTACGGTAGTCGGGTCGTCGGTTCGCGGTATGGAGGCGTAGATGGGTTGGCGAAGGATGTTCACGAAGCGTCCCATTTCGTCCCGGCCGTAGATGTTGAGCCGGAAGGTCAGGTCGTCGTACGAACAGCTCAGGACGTTTATCCGGACTTCTTCCAGCCAGGTCCTTTTTTTGATTTTGATTATCGTACCGAATTCTACGCCGGTCAGGTCATCCTGATGCACCGCCTCCATCAGCGGCGACCTGAAATTGTTGCCCAGCCGTTTGAGCCGGGTTTTCACCGGTACGACGGTCACTTCCTCGATGACCTGGGGTACGGGGGCGAGGAAGGCGTCGAACGTGCCGTCCTGCGGGATGTCCCGCAGACGGACGGTGCATGTGTCGTAACCGATACAGTTGAAGCTGAGCGTATGGTCGGGGGTGACGGTACCTGCGTCGATCGAATAGATGCCGTGCCCGTCGGCGACCGTACCGCGGCCCGTGCCGTTGAACCAGATGTTCGCGTAGCCGACCGGCTCTCCGGTCGTGCGGTCGGTGACGGTACCGTGTACGGTCTGTCCGGAAACCGTGCTCCATGCCTGCGGCAGCAGGAGGGCAAAGCAGAGAAGCGATGCGAATTTCATCCGTGTGTCGTTTGCCGGGCGGAATGTCCGTCCGAAAGTTATGACCCGAATCGGCTAAATTGATTACTTTTGTAAAAATAGAAATAATTCTGCTTATGTACGGCAGTTTGCGGGAATATATCGACCTGCTCGAACGGGAGGGCGAGTTGGTACGGATAAAGGCATGCGTGAATCCTGTGGAGGAGATGGCGGAGATAGCCGACCGGGTGGTGAAGCATGGCGGGCGGGCGCTGCTTTTCGAGAATACGGGAACGGCGTTTCCGGTGGCGATGAACCTCTTCGGTTCCGACCGTCGGATGGCGCTGGCCCTCGGCGTCGCTTCGCTGGATGAACTTCCGGCCCGGATAGAGCGGCTGGTCGGCGAAGTCATGTCGCCCAAAGGTTCGTTCGTCCAGAAAATAGGGGCCTTGCCGCTGCTGGGCGAAGCGGCCCGCTGGTTCCCGAAGCGGCTGCACGGTCGTGGTGTATGCCAGCAGGTCGTCCGGATGGGCGGCGATGCCTCGCTTGACCTGCTTCCGGTGCTTAAGTGCTGGCCCGCCGACGGCGGGCGCTTCGTGACGCTGCCCATGGTGAATACGGCAGACCCGGCGACCGGAGCGGTCAATGTGGGCATGTACCGCATGCAGGTGTTCGATGGCCGCACCACGGGGATGCACTGGCACATGCACAAGACCGGCGCGAAACATTACGAAGCCTATCGGCGTGCGGGACGGCGGATGCCCGTGAGTGTCTGCCTCGGCGGCGATCCGGCCTACACCTACGCCGCCACTGCGCCCGTGCCGGACGGCATCGACGAGTATCTGCTGGCGGGATTCCTGCGGGGTCGGCCCGTGCGGCTGGTCAGGTGCGTGACGAACGACCTCTATGTCCCGGCCGACTGTGATTTCGTAATAGAGGGGTACGTGGACCCGGCCGAAGAGAAGGCGGTGGAGGGCCCCTTTGGCGACCATACCGGTTTCTACTCCCTCGAAGACCGTTATCCGCTCTTTCATGTTACGGCGGTGACGCACCGCCGTGACGCTGTGTGGCCCGCCACGGTGGTGGGTATTCCGGTGCAGGAGGACTATTATATGGCGCAGGCGACGGAGAAGATATTCCTTGCTCCCATCCGGCTCGCCCTGCAGCCCGATATGGAGGAGATGTATATGCCTGCCCCGGGGGTGGCGCACAACCTCGCCGTCGTGGGACTGCATGTCCGTTATCCGGGGCATGTGCGACAGGCCGTCTCTTCGCTGTGGGGAGCGGGGCAGATGATGTTTAACAAATACATGCTCGTCGCACCGGCGGGCAGCGACGTGCGTACTCCGCAGGAGTTGGCCCGGCTGCTGCGCGGCGTGGAGCCGGAACGGGCGGCCATTCGCGGCGAAGGGGCGCTCGACGTGCTTGACCACGCTGCGGCCGAGACCGGTTACGGAGGCAAGCTCGCACTCGACCTGACCGGTGTTCCGGAGGGAGAGGTACCCCTCCTGGCCGTGCCGGAGCGAATCGTTCCTGCGGGGGGTATCGCGGCGTGGAGCATGGCATTCTATGCGGAGTGGGGTATCGTGGCGCTTTATGCCGAGCCCGGTGCCGAGGCGGACATTGCCGCTTTCGTCCGGGAGAACTGTCCGGAGGCCCGCATCGCCGTGCTCTTCGATACCGCTGCGCAGGGGTTGGACGGCGGCGACCTGCTGTGGCTGGCCACGGCCGATACCGATGCCGGGCGCGATATCCGTTTCAGCGGCGGTACGCTGCTGGCCGATGCGCGGACGAAGCTGCCGGGGAGCGGGACGGACTATCCTCCGCGTTTCCCGAATGTGGTCGCCGCTTCCGAAGCCACGATTGCGCTTGTGGATGCACGGTGGAAGGAGTATGACATAGGCGAGTTTCTGCCCTCTCCTTCGGACCGTTACTGTCGGCTGCTGCGCGGCGGAGGGGCGGAGATTTCGTAGGAGCGGCGGGGTATCCGAACGGTTGCGTGCCGTTCGTGAGGCGTGACCTTGCATGTTTGCAGTACAAACAGAGACAGTATAAAATAATATATGGCTTCCGACAGGAATCGTACCCGGCGGTGCTGGGAGTTCCCGGCCCGTGAGCGCAGGGCGGTATTGTTGCTGCTCCCGTTGCTCGGTGCGCTCGTGTGGCTCGTGTCGGAGACGCTCCGGCCCCGGTTCGGCGACAGTGCCCCGCTGCTGGGCGATACGCTTGCCGAGGAGGAGAAACACCCGGCCGGTGGTGCCGATACGGCTGGAGTGCGCAGGCTCCGGTTGTTCCGTTTCGACCCCAATACCGTAACGTATGAGGAGTTGCGCCTGCTGGGGATTGCTCCGCGTACCGCCGCGGGTATCGTCAAGTACCGGACAGCGGGCAAGGTGTTCGCCATCCCGGAAGATTTCGCCGCCTGTTACGGCATCACCGATTCGGCGTATGCCGTACTGAAACCTTATATCGATATAGGAGAAGCCTACCGGATGCGGATACGGGAGCCTCGGACGGCGGAACGGCCGCAGCATTCCTCCGTGTTGCCGCAAGGAGCGGGGCGGACTGCGGTATTGCGCGCCGGGGCGGATGTTTCCGATACGGCTTCCGGTGTCGAAAACGGGCTGGTACCGTTCGACCCGAATGCGCTCGGCGAGGAGGGATTCGTCGGACTCGGTTTTACGCCCCGTCAGGCCCGGACAATCATCAACTTCCGTGAAGCCTGCGGCGGTTTCCGCACAGCGGCCGATTTTGCCCGTTCCTATGCGGTATCCGAGGAGATGTTTGTCCGGTTGAAACCTTATATCGTCATCGCTCCGCCTGAGGAAGAGTCAGCCGGGAAAGAGAGCGGACAGGCGGCAGGGAACGGCGGTGCGGCGGCCTCCCTGCCGGTGGAACTGAACCGTGCCGATTCCGCAGCGCTGGTGGCCGTAAACGGGATAGGGCCCGCGACCGCATCGGCCATCCTCGCCTATCGGGAGCGTCTGGGCGGATTCTGCAATCGGAGACAGGTGGTGGAGACCGGGGTGGTGACGGAACGCAATTGGGAGCGGATGAAGGAACAAATTTGGGCGGACAGTTGCGCAATTCGGAAAATTGATATTAACTTTGCAGCCCCGAACGCTGTTGCAAGGCATCCCTACATTACGCCGCGGACCCTGCGGAAGATACTTCGCAACAGGCAATTGAAAGGAGGTTGGAGTACGATTGAGGATATGGTCGAAGACAATACGTTGACGAACGAGGAGGCCGGAAGACTGGCCCCGTATCTTCATTTCGGCACCGTCCCCCTGTGAGGGACGGGCCGCGCCGGAGGTTCCGGTACCGCAGCGGATGCGGAAGGTGTCCGCAGGGACATGCAACCGAATTTCAATAACCAAAAATAGTTACGACAATGATTATCATGCCTATCAAGGAGGGTGAAAACATCGAGAGGGCCCTCAAGAAGTTCAAACGTAAATACGAAAGGACGGGAGTTCTTAAGGAGCTCCGTCGCCGCCAGTACTTTACCAAACCTTCGGTGGTGAAGCGCGAGCAGAAGATACATGCCATTTACGTAGAGCAGCTCCACCGCAACGAAGAGGAGTAGCGTTCCGGCCGGCTGCCGCTCCCCGCAGGTTATTCGTACCGTACGGTACGAAGGCTGGGGGCGGGAATGGAAATGAGGACGGGGCGACGGGTTTTCCGCCGCCCCGTTTTGTATCTCCTACCTGAGTAGCTGGCGGAAAAGAACGTGCGCTTTTCGGCATTTTTCTCGTTCGGCCGAAGCGAACGGCCGGAAGGCGGAGATTTGTGGGTAGGAAGGCCGCGGAGGAGTTTTCGGGGAGGGGGCTGCATAGAGGGGGGAACGTGTGTGCGGCCCGCTGTCGCGCGGACGGAAAATTCGGCCGGCGTTCTTACAGAATGCCGCTCTCCACGATGAGTTTGCAGAGTTGGGTACGGGCGCGGTGTATCTGCGTTTTGACCGTTCCGAGCGGGATGTCGAGTTCGGCGGCTATCTCCTCGTAGGAGTACTCCTTGAAGAAACGCAGTTCTATCAGCCGCCGGTAACGCGGCGTCATGTGCGAGAGGTGATTCTCGAGCTGTTTGCCGTTCTGGTTGTTGATGACGCGCTCTTCGGGCGTAGCCTCGTGCGAAGGGGGATTGATGTAAGCCGTCCCGCCTGCCGGGGAGGTGTCTATCTGCAGGTCGTCGCGCCTTTTGCGCATGAAGTCGATGAAGGTGTTCCGCGCGATGGTATATATCCACTGGCCGAAAGTGAAGGCCGTATCGTATTTGCCGAGGTTGAGGAAGACCTTGATGAAAGTCTCCTGCAGCAGGTCGTCGGCATCGTCGCGGTTGCCTCCCGTCCGGTTGAGGTAGAGTTTGTAGATGCCGTCCCGATAGCGGTTGAAAAGCGTCTCGAAAGCTACGGCATCCCCGTCGTGGGCAAGGGTGACGAGCTGCTGGTCGGTGAGTATGATGTAGTTGCTTATCTCCATAGTCCCGGCGAACGTCTGAATTTACGGTCTGCGGCCATCCATGCCTCGTACAGCGGCGAGCAGAGGTCGTAGAGGGGAACGGCCCTCATCAATCCCTTCTCGGAAAGCCGTCGCGTGATGCGCCGCATCTCGAAGAGAATCAGGCCGAAACGTATCAGCAGCAATCCTGCCGCGAAGAGTTTTAGTTCCGGTGGAAACAGGACGACGGCCGCGGCCGCCGCGGCGAAAAAGAGCGCCCGGCTCCAGAGCTCGGCGGCAACAAAAGTCTTCACCTTCGCCGGATAGTGGCGGAATGCGTTGCTGCGCATGCAGCGGTCGGCATACCACCAGCCCGTTCCGCCCCATATCTTCTGCCGGACGGTCGAATTGGATGAGACGATGACTGCTGCGGCGGTACCCGTTTCCAGCAGTTTCTGGATGAAGAGGTCGTCCTCGCCGATATTCATGTTGAGGTAATTGAATCCTCCGTTGCCGAAGTAAAGTGCCTTGGTGAAGCCGATGTTCTGGAGCGTACCCCGGTAGGGTTTCCCGTGCATGGCCGCACTCAGCCAGCGGATGGCCCGGGCCGCATTGTCCAGCCTTATCAGGCGGGAGGAGAAGGCGGAGGCTCCTTCCATGCCGCAGTAACCTATCACGATACCCGCACCGTCGAATCCGCGTGCCATGCGGGCTATCCACTGGAGCGATGCCGGGCGGCTGTCTACCGTGGTCAGCAGGATGTTGTCGTAGCGTGCCGCCTTGATGGCCACGTTGAACGCCATCTTGTCGCTTATCGGAAAACGGGCGTCGCGTACCATGCGGGTGACGTTGAAACGGGGGTTGTGTTCGGCGATAACCGCGAGCGCCTCTCCGAACTCCACATCCCCGGAGAGGTCGGTCACGATGATTTCAAAGTCGTCGTACTCCTGTCCCAAAAGTACCGGAAGTCCGTTTTCCAGAAAATCGTAGTCGGGTTCGTGCACCACCAGGGCAACGGAGACCGGCGGACGGGCGTCGCCTGCGCGGGCGTTCCGGTAGGAGGGGATGCGTCCGTAGTACCCCACCCAATACCAGAACTGGACGAAAAAGAGGATTATCATGCAGGCCAGCAGGGCGATGCCCCACGGTCCGCAGGTTTCCCAAAGGTATGCGTATGCGGATGAGAGTCTTTCCATGTTCGTCGGCGGATACGAAGACAAAAGTAGTGTTTTTCGGCCAACATCCCTTGTCCTGCCGGCAATAAACCGTTCCCGTGTCGGAGAGGGCTGCGGAATGCGGCGCTGCTCCGGTGCGGAGGCGGGAATCTCGGCGGAATTGAGTACCTTTGGCCCGTTGAAACCGTTGAAATTCCATATGCCCCGTACGATAACGCTTACTCTTTCGCCGAAACAGGCCGCCGACCGGAAAGTTTATACGGAGATAGCTGCCCGGCGGGCGGGGGTGCCGCCTGCCGATGTGGCGTTGGTACGTATCCTGAAGCGTTCGGTGGATGCCCGCGGGCGTTCGGTACGGGTGAATCTGACGCTCGAACTCTATGCCGACGGCGACGGGCCCGCTCCGGAGGTCCGCTTCGACTATCCGGACGTGTCGCATGCCGAGGAGGTCGTCATCGTGGGCGGAGGCCCTGCCGGCCTCTTCTGTGCGCTGCGGCTCATCGAATCGGGATACCGGCCCGTCATCCTCGAACGGGGCCGGGAGGTGTCGGTACGCCGCCGCGACGTGGCAGAACTGAACCGCAACGGCCGGCTCGACCCCGACTCCAACTATGCCTTCGGCGAAGGAGGTGCGGGTACCTTTTCCGACGGCAAGCTCTTTACCCGGAGCAAGAAGCGCGGAGATTACAGCAAGGCGCTCCGTACGCTCGTCTTCCACGGTGCCGACGAGGCGATACTCTATGAAGCCCATCCGCATATCGGTACCGACCGGCTGCCCGGTATCATGACCGCCATCCGCCGGACAATCACCTCCTGCGGCGGCGAAGTGCGGTTCGGCAGTCGGGTGACAGAGCTGTTGCTGCACGGGGACGCCGTAGCCGGCGTGGTGTGCGGCGGTGAGCGGATAGAGGCCCGCAGCGTGGTGCTGGCCACGGGCCACTCGGCGGACGATGTCTACGCGATGCTCTACCGGCAGGGGGTGCTGCTGCAGGCCAAGCCGTTCGCCATGGGCGTCCGGGTGGAGCATCCGCAAGCTCTCATCGACGAGATACAGTATCACGGTGCCGGACGCGAATACCTGCCCGCGGCCTCCTATACCCTGACGGCCCAGGTGGGCGGACGGGGTGTCTACTCGTTCTGCATGTGTCCGGGCGGCGTCATCGTACCTGCCATGACCGACCCGTCGGAGAGTGTCGTGAACGGCATGTCCTCGTCGGGGCGCAATTCGCGGTGGGCCAATTCGGGCATCGTGACGGAAGTGCGGCTGACCGATTTCGAGCATTTGCGCGGGGAGTGGGGCGAGCTGGCCGGACTGAAGTTCCGCCGCGACTTCGAGCAGGCCGCCCGGCGGGCCGGGGGCAGCGCACAGGTGGCGCCGGCCCAGCGGCTGACCGATTTCGTTGCCGACCGCAGGTCGGCCGACCTGCCGGCGACCTCGTATGTGCCGGGAACGGTGCCCTCGCGTTTCTCCGAATGGATGCCGGAGTTCATCGGCGGTGCGCTGCGTGAAGGGTTTGCGGTGTTTGGCCGCCGCATGCACGGGTTCCTGACCGACGGGGCGCAGGTGGTGGGGGTGGAGTCGCGCACCTCCTCGCCGGTGCGGATTCCGCGCGACCCCGTCACGTTGATGCATGTGTCCGTGCGCGGACTCTATCCTGCCGCAGAGGGGGCCGGGTATGCGGGCGGCATCATTTCGGCGGCTCTCGACGGGGAGCGTATCGCGGAGGCCATCGTGCGCAATCTCGGCTGAACGGGCGGCTTTTCGGACAGGGAATTTTAAAAGGATGGTTCATATGGAACTTATCGAGAAATATTTCGGCGGGGAACTCACTCCGCTGCAACGGGAACGCTTCGTCCGTTTGTACGACCTCTATGCGGAGTGGAACGCCCGTATCAACGTGGTGTCACGCAAGGATTTCGACAGCCTCTACCTGAAGCATGTGCTTCATTCGCTGGCCATTGCTTGCGCGTGCCGTTTCGACGGCGGGGCGCAGGTGTGCGACGTCGGGACGGGAGGGGGGTTCCCTGCCGTGCCGCTTGCCATCTTCTTACCCGGGGCACACTTCACCGCAGTGGACTCCATCGGCAAAAAGATTACGGTGGTACGGGCGGTTGCCTCAGCCCTCGGTCTCGATAACCTGGAGGCGGTGAATTGCCGGGCGGAGGCGCTGCCGGGCGGATACGATTACGTAGTCAGCCGGGCCGTTACGGAGATGTCGGTGCTGAAGGGATGGATGTGGAACAAGATAACGTCCGGCCGGAAGGGAACGCTTCCCAACGGCATGCTCGTGCTGAAGGGCGGCGATCTGACCGCGGAGCTGACCGCGGCAGGGGGGCGTTTCGAGGTGTACGATATAGCGCAGTGGTTCGGCGAGGCGTTTTTCGAAACGAAAAAGGTGGTTTATGCTCCCCGCTGAATTCCGGCCTTGTCCGCGGGGTTCTCGCCGGAGGAGACTCCGGCATGACGGAAGGTCCCGTTCGGAGAGTAAATAAAAAACCCGGAGGGGGATATTTCCGCCCTCCGGGCCGACAAAGCCGAAAGTTGGGGGTTCTCAATGGTATCCCGGTGCAGGCGGTCGGAGACCTTGCCTGTCCGGCTGCTTTCGTGACATGCCGTTATGTCGCCGTTCCTGCGGAGATATATCTTCGCAGTCGTTTTCCTTTTCCGGTTTTTGCGGTGCAAATATATATAATTTTTCTCCCGATTGAATGTTGTTTGTGTGGAAAACGGTTTCGTATACAGGCGATTGTACGTTGCAAGGGCCTGCAGGGCCATTTTTCCCGACAGATTTCCTCCCGGAAGAGGGCGGCGCGCACGCCGGCGGATACATCTCCTCCCGGAGGGGAAACGGCGCATCCCTATGTTTTGATACGCATGTGATTATTTTGCCGTATTTCTTTTGTAAATCGTAAAAATGGTTTACCTTTGCACTCCGCAAAGAGTGGACGAAAAGTAAAAATATAGACAGCCATGAAAAGGACTTTCCAACCCTCCCGTCGCAAGAGGATAAACAAACACGGTTTCCGCCAGAGGATGGCGACCGTAAACGGCCGCAAGGTTCTCGCAGCACGCCGTGCCAAAGGCCGTAAGAAACTGACGGTATCGGACGAAACGCGTTTCAAGTAGCGTTCAGCCGTCCGGTTTCCGGTAGACAAGATACGTACAGCCGCCCTCAAGGCGGCTGTTCATGTTTGCCGCGTTCGGGCGGTGTTTGTAGATTTCTTTTTCGTATCTTTGAAAACTATGTCTGACAAGGAGAGAGTATGCGGCGGTATAGCGGAACGGGTGGCCGCCGGCGGACGCATATCCCGCGATGAGGCGGAGACGCTGTGGAACGATGCGCCGCTGTCGCTGCTGGCCGAATTGGCCTGTGGTATGCGGCATCGCAAAAGCGGCGACGTGGTCTATTACAACCGCAATTTCCATATCGAACCGACGAACATCTGCGTCTTCAACTGCCGTTTCTGTTCGTACCGTCGCGGGGCTGGCGAACCGGGGGCGTGGAACCATTCGCTGGCCGAAATAGAGGAAATCGTGCGTGCCCGCCGCGACAGCGGGGTGACGGAGGTGCATATCGTGGGCGGCGTGCATCCCGACCATGACATCCGGTTCTATGCCGAAATGATACGTCTCGTAAAACGTATTATGCCGCAGGTGGCCGTGAAGGCGTTCACGGCGATAGAACTCGCCTATATGATAGAGAAGGCGGGTATGGGATACGACGAGGGACTGCGGCTGCTGCGGGAGGCCGGTATGGAGGCCATACCGGGCGGCGGTGCCGAGATATTCGACGAGGAGCTCCGTGCACGGATATGTCCGGAGAAGGGGAGTTCTCAGGTGTGGCTGTCGCTCCACCGGGCCGCACACCGGCTCGGCATACGGAGCAATGCCACCATGCTTTACGGCCATGTGGAGACGGTTGCCCAGCGGATAGACCATCTCGACCGGCTCCGGACGCTGCAGGACGAGACGGGCGGTTTCGACGCCTTCATTCCGCTCAAGTTCCGCCGGGCGGGCAATCGCCTCGGCGAGGGGCTGGAGGAGGTACCCGTAACGGAAGACATGCGGACGCTGGCCATGTCGCGTATCTATCTCGATAACTTCCCGCACATCAAGGCCTACTGGGTGATGTACGGCAAGCAGACGGCGGAGATGGCGCTCGGCTTCGGAGCCGACGACATGGACGGTACGATAGACGACTCGACCAAAATATACTCCATGGCGGGGGCGGAGGAGAAACCCCGGCTCACGGTGGATGATATGCGGGCCATGGCCGCATCGGCCGGACTGCGGGCGGTCGAAAGGGATACGTTTTATAACGAAATCGTCCGGTAGGCCCGGCCTGCCGGTCAAATCACGTGTTGTATGGGAGACAACGGAAAACATTCCGGACAGGGGTGGTTGCGCAGAATGTGGGGCAACTATGTGGTGCGCAATATCGTGTTGGCGGTAAGCCTGCTCGTCATCGTACTTTTTGCAGCGAACCTGCTGCTGAACCTCTTCACGCGTCACAACAAGCATGTCGAGGTGCCCGATTTCATGAACATGACGCTCGACGAGGCGTTGGCAGCTTCCCGCGAGGACAAGCTGCGGATAGAGGTGAACGATTCGCTCTATGTACCCGCCTTCGACCCGGGCGTCATTCTCGAACAGCGTCCGGCTGCCGGTACGGAGGTGAAGCCCGGCCGCCGTATCTATGTGACGGTGAACTCTTCGCAGCAGCGGATGATAGATGTGCCCTATGTCGCGGGGTATTCGCTCCGTCAGGCCAAGAATATTCTGGAGACTGCAGGGCTGGAGATAGAGAAACTCGTCTATGTGGACGACATCGCAACCAACAACGTGCTTGAACAGCGGGTGGGGCCGGAGGTGGTGGCTGCCGACAACCGGGTTCAGGCCCGTGTGGGAAGCGGCGTGGTGCTGACCGTAGGTCGTGCGCCCGGAGCCGACCTCGTCTCCGTGCCCCGCGTGGTGGGACTGCCGCTGCGGGAGGCCAAGAGCCGTATCTGGGAGGCCGGACTCAATGTGGCCGGCGTAACGCTGGCGGAGGATATCGACCGGATGAATCTCCGCCAGGCCCGTGTCTATCTTCAGCAACCCGACCAGGGGCACCGCGTGGTGCTCGGGACGGGGATTTCCATCGCCCTGTCGCTCGACTCGCTTACCGTAGCGTCCGGCGTTTCGCGTTCGGACCGGTATGGAAACAGGGTGGCTGCCCGGGAACAGGCCCTGCGGGACAGTCTGGCGGCCGAAGGGTATTCGGGCGACGAACTGCAGGAGGAGATGGACTGGATAATCCGGATAGAGAACGGCGAAGCGACGCCGGCAGAGAGGAGACGTGAAGAGGAGGATGCCATCGTGCGTTCGTTGGAAGAGTACGGCGGAACGGTACGGCATGACGACGAGAGCGAGTTTTTCGAATAGCGGGACGGCGAATGCGTGCGCCCGATACGTTTGTGCGGATGCGGAAAGACGGCTGCCGGGAAACGGTGCCGCCTGCCGCTTCGGGATTAAAGGATTTGTGCGAGGTGGAGAGTGCCGAAATGGAATACGCCGGGGAGGTACCGGAGGAGCTGGAGGAGCAGCAGGATGAACTGTACGAGCATTTCGCCGTCACGGTAGACCGGGGGCAGGCCATGCTCCGTATCGACAAATATCTGGCGGTGAGACTGGAGAACTGTTCGCGGAGCCGGGTGCAGGCCGCAGCCGACAGCGGAAATATCCTTGTGAACGGCATTCCCGTGAAGTCGAGCTACAAGGTGAAGCCGCTCGACCGTATTGCCCTCGTGATGGCCTATCCCAAGCGGGAGGTGGAAATTATTCCGGAGGATATTCCGCTCGACATCCTGTATGAAGACGACGACCTCATCGTACTGAACAAGCCGGCCGGGCTCGTGGTGCATCCGGGGCACGGCAATTACAGCGGGACACTCGTCAATGCCCTGACCTGGCATCTGAAGGATTTGCCCCTGTTTCAGGAGGGGGACATGCGGGCCGGATTGGTGCACCGTATCGACAAGAACACTTCCGGACTGCTGGTGGTGGCCAAAAACGAGCGGGCCCATGCCCGTCTGGCCCGGCAGTTTTTCGACCATACGGTTTCGCGACGCTATGTGGCCCTTGTGTGGGGCAATTTCGAGGAGGACGAAGGCACGGTGACCGGCAACATTGGCCGCAGTGTGCGCGACCGGCTGCGCATGGCCGTCTATCCCGACGGCAGCGACGGCAAACATGCCGTGACGCACTACCGGGTATTGAAGCGCTACGGCTATGTAACACTCGTAGAGTGTCGACTCGAGACAGGACGCACTCACCAGATACGTGTCCACATGGAGTATATCGGCCATCCGCTTTTCAATGACGAACGTTACGGGGGCGACCGTATTCTGAAAGGAACGACATTCGCCAAATACAAGCAGTTTATCGATAACTGCTTCTCTGTCATGCCGAGACATGCCCTGCATGCGCGAAGCCTCGGATTCGAGCATCCCTCCACCCGTCGGCGCATGGAGTTCGACAGCGAGCTGCCGGCCGATTTCCGGGCTGTTCTCGACAAGTGGGACGCTTATACGGCCGCCCGGCCGGCGGAGGAAGAGTAGCGGGGCGGCCCCGTACGTCGGCGGGGATTCCTGCCGGCGGACAGGTGCGGCCGTCCTCTTTGCCGGATGCTCGCCTTGTTCCTGCGGTTGTCTGGACACAGACGGTCGGTGCGGCGGTCGGCTGCGGAACGGTTTTTGCACGGGTCGTGGCGGCGGGTGCGTACCTGCCGTCGTGTTTTCGTATAATGCAGTTCGCCATGGAAGAGAGGACTTTCACCATCATCAAGCCGAATGCCGTTGCAATGGGTGTTACGGGCCGGATAATCGACGCTTTTCTGCAGGACGGCTTCCGGATACTCGCCATGCGCCTGGTCTGCATGAGCCGTAACGATGCCGAGAAGTTTTATGCCATACACCGGGGGCGGGAGTTTTTCAGTCGGCTCGTCGATTTCATGACATCGGGGCCCTGCGTGGTGATGTTGCTGGAGCGGGAGGATGCCGTCGCCGAACTGCGGCGGCTCGTCGGAAACACCGACCCGGCCCGAGCGGCGGAGGGTACGCTGCGCCGGATGTACGGCGAAAATGTCACGCGCAATGCGGTGCATGCCTCCGACAGCGTGGAGAATGCCCGTATGGAGGCCTCCCGTTTTTTCCGCGAAGAGGATATCGTCGTGGCCCGATACGAGCCGAAGGAGGAGTAAGCGCGGCAGGGCCGACGGAGGAAAGACCGGCCGGAGGGGACAGAACAAGCTGTCCCCTCCGGCCGGTTTCTGTTTCCCGACGGATACGGTTAGGCTGTCGGCATTATTCTGCAACCTGTTTTATCCATGCCGCGATATCGGCGAGCACTTCGGGCGAGAGGGTCTCCTCTATCTCCCCGTATTCCGCAGGCAGGCCCGTTCCGGCGTGCTGGAAGAGGTGGTTGAGGTCCGGGTACACCTTGACGGTGAGGTCTGCAGCCGGGTTGATGCCTTCGCGCAGCGGGAGTTCCACGACTGAGGGCGGTACCTGTACGTCCTTCTCGCCCACCAGAGCCAGCACCGGGCAGGTGATGCATGCAAGGTCTGCGGCCGGGTCGTAACGCCTGAGCGATACCATCTCGGGTACGGCGGATTGCAGAAGTCCCGTTTTGATTTGGTTTACGGCGAGCGTATCGTTACGCATGAAGGCCGGCAGCACGGTCGCTGCAAGCGAATCGAGGTGCGTTTCTACATAGTCGTAGGGGTATCGGTCGGTCACCTCTATCATGTACTCCACCATCTGTTCGTTCTGGCGGAAGGCCGATTCGGGAAGGCCCATCCTTTCGGTGATGAGGTGGCGCTGTTCACGCATGAATTCCGTCCCCTTGACGGCCGGTCCCGCCATCGAAACGATGAAGTCGGGGGCCTCTCCGCCGCCGGCCAGCATGTAGGCGATGATGCCCCCTTCGCTGTGGCCGATAATGCCTGTGGCGGCCGTTTCGGGCTGTGCGGCGAGCCAGCGCCGGGCGCTTGCCGCATCGGAGGCGAAATCCTGCAGCGTGGCGGAGGCGTAGTCGCCTTCCGAAGCGGCCGTTCCGCGGTCGTCATAGCGCAGGACGGCGATGCCGTTGCGTGTCAGCCAGTCGGCCAGTACGAGGAACGGTTTGTGGCCGAGGAGCTCTTCGTCGCGGTTCTGTGCCCCCGAACCGGTCACGAGGACAACGGCGGGGAAGGGACCTTCTCCGGCGGGCAGTGTCAGGGTTCCTGCAAGCGTGATGCCCGCAGCGGAGTTGTCGAATGCGACCTCTTTCGCGGTGTAGGGGAAGGGCGGCTGGGGCGACTGCGGCCTCGCCCGTTCCGCTTTATGGCGCGTGAAGGTCAGCGGCAGGGCGAGCCCTCCCTGCCGGAACGTTCCCTTCAGGGTATCGGCGGCGAATGCGCCTTCGTAGGTCATTCCCAGAGCGGCGGCCCGGACGGTCAGGGTCGTGCCGTCGAATACGGTCGAAGAGGTCTCCAATCCTTCGGCATGCTGGTCGGGGCTGTCCATGACGGTCGCGTATCTCCCTTCGTTTTCGCTGATATGGAAGACCAGGGCGAGCTTTTGCGGGCCTATTTCGAGGGTTCCGTACCAGTCGCCCGTAATGTCCTGTCCTCTGGCCGGAGCGAAAGCCAATGTTATAGCCAGGAGCGGCAGCAGCAATCTTTTCATTCTGTCGGTGTTTTTTGTCGAATCGTCGTCGTGCGGTAATGTTACCGATTGCAAGGTACGGATTCTGTTCGGAATGCACAATGATTGTCGTTGCGGTCGGAACGGTTTATTTTTCTATCTTAGCACCGCAGTATTCCGCGCCGGCTGCCCGAAACGATTATGGCACGGGTGTCCCGTGCGGGAATTCAAAAATGGTTTTTGTCTATGACGGACGAATGTTACGGGACGGGATTCGCCCTGAGCGGCGGTTTCGTGAAGGGATATGCGCATCTCGGTGCGCTACAGGCGCTTTTCGAGTACGGCATCAGGCCGGAAATCATCGCAGGGGTCAGCATCGGCGCGGTGGCGGGTGTATTCATCGCCGACGGCAAGAGGCCGGAGGAGGTGTTGGAACTCTTCATGAGCAGGGAGTTCCGGAGTTTTACGGGTTTTACCCGTTCGCGCGGCGGTTTCATGAACCTCGATAACTTCTACGGTTTCCTGCGCGACACCCTGTCGGTCGGGCGCATCGAAGAGCTCTCCTTGCCGCTGGCGGTGACGGCGACCAACCTCGATACGGGGCGGAGCGTCCACTTCCGGGAGGGGGAGATAGCGCCCCGCATCGCGGCCTCGTGCTGCGTGCCCGGCCTTTTCACCCCCATCGAGATAGAGGGCGACCACTACGTGGACGGCGGCGTGCTGATGAACCTGCCCGTGTCGGTCATCCGCGGCCGGTGCGAGAAGGTGGTGGCCGTGAACCTCAGCAAAATCGTGCCCGACAGGGATTACCGCCACAACGTATTCGGTATCCTGATGCGCACCTATCACCTGATGTCGCACTGCAACGTCATCCACGACCGGCGTAATGCCGACATACTGATAGAACCCGACGGGCTCTCCATCTACGGCAATACCCAGCTCGACAAGGGCAGGGAGATTTTCGACATCGGATACGAGGCGGCGCGGAAGGTCATCGAACAGGTGAAGGATATCGTTTACCCCCGCTCCGGGGAGGCGTGATGCCGTACCGTTCGGGGCGTCCTGCGCGGGAAAAGGGTCCGTCCCTGCGGGTGACGGGGGAGTGCCGCGGGAGGGCATGTCCGGCGGCGGTTGCGGCGTATCTCTGAAAAAAGCGGAAAGGAGCGTTCCGTATATCCGAAAAAAGGTTAAATTTGAGGGATTCTAAATTTCTAACCTACTATTTTATGAACAACGCTCTATTCAAATTTCAGAAGCCGTGTAACGAACCGGTGAAGGGATACGCTCCCGGTTCGGAGGAGAAGGCGGAACTTAAAAAGGCACTCCACCGGCTCGCATCCGAGAAGTGGGAGATACCGCTCGTTATCGGCGGCCGCGAGGTACGCACGGGTGATACCGGCGAAGTGGTGATGCCGCACGACCACAGACATGTACTCGCTACCTATCACAAGGCCGGAGAGAAGGAGGTGCGGATGGCGATAGAGGCTGCCATGAAGGCCCACCGCGAGTGGGCCCGGATGCCGTGGGTGGAACGCGCCTCCATCCTGCAGCGTGCGGCGGAACTTATCGCCACGAAATATCGTTACCTCGTCAATGCCTCGGTGATGCTCGGCCAGAGTAAAAATCCTTTCCAGGCCGAAATAGACGCCCCGTGCGAACTGGTGGATTTCCTGCGCTTCAACAACTTCTTCGCGGGAGATATCTATGCCGACCAGCCCTGTTCGGAAAAAGGAGTCATCAACCGCATGGAATACCGGCCCCTGGAGGGTTTCGTGTTCGCCCTCACGCCGTTCAACTTTACGGCCATCGCTTCCAACCTCAACATGTCGCCCGTGCTGATGGGCAATACGACGATATGGAAGCCTTCGACCACCGCCCTCTACTCCAATTATCTCGTAATGCAGATATTCCGCGAGGCGGGCCTGCCCGATGGCGTGGTGAACTTCGTCCCCGGCCAGGGGAGCCTGATGGGCAAGGTGATAACGGCGAGTCCCGACCTGGGCGGCTTCCACTTCACCGGCTCGACGGCGACCTTCAACTACCTCTGGGGGCAAATCGGTGCCAATCTCGCGGGCTATAAGTCCTATCCCAGAATCGTGGGCGAAACGGGCGGCAAGGACTTCATCTTCGTACACCCCTCTTCCCCGACGACGGAAGTGGCAGCGGCCATTGTGCGCGGCGCGTTCGAGTATCAGGGGCAGAAGTGTTCCGCAGCTTCGAGGGCATACATCCCGAAATCGCTCTGGGGCAGTATACGTTCCGAAATAGGGGATATGCTGCGGGAGGTGAAGATGGGCGATGTGCGCGACTTTACCAATCTCGTGAATGCCGTCATCGACGAACCTTCGTTCGACAACATCATGGCGAACATCGAGTATGCGAAACATTCGTCCGACGCCGAGGTCGTATTCGGCGGCAGGGGGGACAAGTCCGTGGGTTATTTCATCGAACCTACCGTCATCGTCACCACCGACCCGAAGTTCAAGACCATGGTGGAGGAGCTGTTCGGTCCGGTCATCACCGTCTTCGTGTACGACGATGCGAAATACGAGGAGACGCTCGACCTGTGCGACGCCTCTTCGCCCTATGCTCTGACCGGTTCCATCTTCGCCCGCGACCGCGCGGCGATAACGACCGCGATGGAGAGACTCCGCTATGCGGCCGGCAACTTCTATATCAACGACAAGCCTACGGGGGCTGTCGTGTCGCAGCAGCCTTTCGGCGGTTCACGAGCTTCGGGTACCAACGACAAGGCGGGCAGCGCCCTCAACCTGATACGCTGGACGAATGTGCGGGCCATCAAGGAGACGCTTGTTCCCCCGACGGATTTCCGCTATCCGTTCCTCGGCGAGAAATAGGGGACGGCCATGTTGGATTTCAACGATACCAAGACCGCATTCGCCCGTAAAAGCGACGGTGAGATGCGGAACGCCCTCATGCTCTTCCGTATGATGAAGAGGCCCGGCCTCGTGAAGGCCGGCAAGCGGGCGTGCGGTGCGGCTGCCCGGCTGCATCTGCCGATGGGGTGGATTGTGAAACCGACCCTTTACCGGCAGTTCGTCGGCGGAGAGACGCTCGAGGAGTGCGGGCCGACGGTGGACGGTCTCGAACGGGCGGGTGTGAAGGCGGCTCTCGACTACTCGGCCGAGAGCGAACAGACGCCCGTGGGAATTGAGGCGGTTTTCGCCGAGACCGAACGTTCGATAGAGTATGCCGCTCGTAACAAGAACGTTGCCTACGCGGTGTTCAAGCCTTCGACGCTTACGACGGATACCCTGCTGGCCAAGGCATCGGAGCACCCGGAGACGCTCACGGCTGCGGAGCGTACCGGATTCGATGCATTCGCCGCGCGTTTCGATGCGCTCTGCGCTCTGGCTCACAGGCATGGGGTGCGGATACTCGTCGATGCCGAAGATGTCCGGTTCCAGGATGCGGTGGACCGGCTGACGGAGGAGGCCATGCACAGGTACAACGGCGGACGGGCCATCGTATTCGCCACGCTCCAGATGTACCGCTGCGACCGGTTGCCCTATCTGCGCAGGCTGTACGAAGATGTCCGGCAAGCGGATTGTGTGGCCGGCGTGAAGTTCGTGCGCGGCGCTTATATGGAGGAGGAGCGTGCACGGGCTGTAGCAATGGGGTATCCCGACCCGATATGCCCCACGAAAGAGGCCACCGATGCCAATTTTGACGAAGGCGTGGCGTTCGCGGTGGAGCATATCGACCGGATGGAGATTTTCATGGGCAGCCACAACGAAACGAGCAATTACCGACTTGCACGGCTGATGGAAGAGAAGGGGCTGGAACGCAACGACCGGCGTATCTTCTTCGCCCAGCTCCACGGCATGGGCGACCATATCTCTTTCAATCTGGCGGCCGCGGGATACAACGTGGTCAAGTACGTGCCTTATGCCCGGGTACGGGACGTGCTTCCGTATCTTATCCGCCGTGCGGAGGAGAACACCTCCATGGCGGGGCAGACCACACGCGAGCTCGACGTGCTTCGGGCCGAGATGAAGCGCCGTCGGGAGGCCCGTCGGGAGCGGTGATTCCGGTCGGAAAGCGCAGATGAATTCAGGGGCGGGAACAAACTGTTCCCGCCCCTGAATTTGCTTGGCCGGCCCGTGCGGAGGCATCCGCAAGTTTCGTCCGCCGGCGGGGGATTACATTACGATATCCGTGACGCCGGCGAAGGAGGTCTTCCAGAGATAATTCCAGAACGATTTCTGCGGGTCGCGTTCATAGAAGCCGTGCCCGATGCGGAGTTTGCCGCCTTCGGGATTGTCCCGGTGCAGTACCATGCCGTTCGCGATGGTGGTGAGCAATTCCCGTTCCCGTTCGGGGTCTTTCTTGTGCAAAATGGCTATTTGCAGGTTGTTATAACGCATGTCCACGACCGACTGCGCCTTGACGGAGCTTCCGGAGAGCTCCACGTTCACCGAATGGAGGTCGCCCGATACGATGCGAACGTTGGCGATGGGTTCGGTGACCGGCGAGGCGATGGTGGCCGACATGGGTCCTACCTCCGCCTTGAGCGAAAAGCGGTCGTTGCTGCTGTCGGCGGGGAGAGAGAGGGTGGTTTTGACGAGAGCTCCGCCGAACATGTACCCTTCGGCGTAAATTCGATATTGCTGTGTCGGCTTTTGGGGTCGGTTCGTCAGGCCGGTTATCCGGGCGTCCATGTCGGTGAAGGTGACGACGCCGGGTACGGTGGCCCCTTTCGATACCTCCTCGTAGCGGATGTTGATGCCGCGGGCGTCGATGACGGGAAAATCAATGCCGACGGGGATACGTTGTACCGATGTGTAGAGCATCTGCCGGAATGCAGGCGACTGGAGCTGGTTGCGGTCCTTGTAGCTGTCTATCTCTACGCTCCCCACGCTGACCGAGTCGGCGTGCAGCATGTCGTGACCGGAGAGATAGGGAAGGCTGACACCTGAACAGGCTATCTCCCGCACGTCGAGCATCACCCAGTCGGTGTGGTCGCCCACGCGCACAGCATACTGGTACTTGTCGTACTGCGGGAGCAGGGCCAGCCGTCCGGCCGAAAGGATTCCTTTCCCCGAATCCAGCGAGAGGGTGTCCACCTCCATCTTAAGTGCTCCGTTCTTGAAAACGTAGGCGAGGGTTCGGACGGAGAGGCTGACGGCCGAGACGCCGGCCGGAACGCTGTCCGCCTGTCGGAGCGTCTCCTTCGGTATCCCGCTCCCGAAGGACAGGCGCAGCAGCGTCAGGTCGAGGCCTTCGGCGGTGAAATTGTTCTTTTCGCTCCCTTCCCAGATGCCGGCGTGTATCGTGGCTCCGCTTATTCCGAAACGTTCGATGTCGATTTTCATTGGCTTGTTCCTCTTTCCGGCAGCAGCGGTACGGCAGGTGTCCCCTTCGGGGCAGGGAACGCCCTCGAATATCACCTCGGGAGCGGTGACTTCGAGGCTGCGTATGTGCAGTGCCCCTGGTACGGTATCCCTTCCCTTACGATAGTGGATGCCCGATGCGCTTACCTTTTCGGCACGGGCCTCGAGAACGGGCACGGGGCCTTGCTTCCGTGTACGGGAGTTCTTCTGTGTCTTTACGCTGACTCCGTGCAGGGTGACGCTCCGTCGGGCGAGGTCTACCCGTACTCTGCCGACGTCGGTTATGTAGGCGCTTCCGTCGAGGTTGAGCGGTTCGCTCTCCAGTAGTTTCGTCACTTCGCGACCCAACCACGCCTGTATGCCGAACCATGCGCCCAGCAGAACGGCGACCGCGATGCCGCTTATCAAAAGGATGCGGCCCGTCCGCGAGAGCCGCTTGTTGTTGTCTCTGTTCATGTATGATGTCTGTTTCCCGATTTTTAAAGATATGCAATTATTCTGCCTTTTTCGTACCGGGCCCGACGAATCTTTCCAAGTCCGGCGTAAAATGGTCTCTCTCCGGGCCTTATTGCGCCGGGTGGTGGCGATAACCCGTTTTTTATGTGTACCTTTGGGCCGAGAAATAACGATGATATGTCTAAGAAGAAGACTGAAGGGGGGCCGAAGGGGACCCCGAAGAGGCGTGGCGCCGACCGCAGCGCCGTCATAGCGGAACTGTTCCGCTCGTTTCCGGGCAAGCAGTACACGATAAAGAACCTTGCTGCGGCCAGCGGCGGAAACGACAAGGAGGGGCGTTACCGCACCAAAGAGATTGTGGACGCCATGGTAAAGGAGGGAGTGGTTGTGGAAGCCCTCCCCGGGAAATACAGGCTGAGCACCTCGCAGATGCCTTCCTACGAAGGGGTCGTGGACCTCGTACCTTCCGGAGCCGCATACGTTAAAGTAGAGGGCTTTGATAAGGATGTCTATATCGACGGGCGCAATACGAATCATGCGCTGCAGGACGACGTGGTGAAACTGGTCGTCATCCGCCGCAAGCGCAACGGCGACCCGGAAGGAGAGATAACCGAAATCGTGAAGCGGGCCGACAGGCAGTACGTGGGCCGGGTGGAACTTACCCGCAACCACGCCTTCGTGCGGGTGGATTCGCGCAAGATGCCCTATGACATATTCGTCTATACCAAAGGGATGGAACTCCACGACGGAGACAAGGTCGTGGTGAAGATAAAGGAGTGGCCGGCAGACACCAAGTCGCCTACGGGCGAAATCATCGACGTGCTCGGTCCGGCGGGCGACAACGATACCGAAATGCATGCCATCCTCGCCGAATTCAACCTGCCCTATAAATATCCGGAGGAGGTAGAGAAGGCGGCCGATGCCATTCCGGAGCTGATACCGGCCGAAGAGATAGCCCGGCGGCGCGATTTCCGCGGAGTGACGACCTTTACCATCGACCCGGCCGATGCCAAGGATTTCGACGATGCGCTCTCGATACGTCCTGTAGGGGAGAACCGATGGGAAGTGGGCGTACACATTGCCGATGTCACCTATTATGTGCAGGAAGAGAGCATCATAGAAGCCGAAGGCCGTGAGCGCGCCACTTCGGTCTATCTGGTGGACCGTACGATACCGATGTTGCCGGAGAAACTCTCCAATTACCTCTGTTCGCTGAGGCCCGATGAGGAGAAACTCTGTTTCTCGGCCGTGTTCGAGATGGATGCCGACCTGAATATCACGAACGAATGGCTGGGCCGTACCGTCATCCGTTCCGACAGGCGCTTTACCTACGAGGAGGCGCAGCGCATTATCGAAACCGGCGAGGGGAATTTCAGGGAGGAGGTGCTCACGCTGAACATGCTTGCCCAGAAGATGCGTGCGGAGCGTTTCCGCAACGGCGCCATCACGTTCGGCCGCGAGGAGGCGAAGTTTACCCTCGACGAGCAAGGCAAACCCACAGGCGTCTATTTCAAAGTACAGAAAGAGGCCAACCAGCTTATCGAGGAGTTCATGCTGCTGGCCAACCGCAAGGTGGCCGAGTTTGTGGGGAAAAAACGGGGCAAAGGTGCCAATGCGGAGCGGACGTTCGTCTACCGCGTGCACGACAAGCCCGACCCCGACAAGCTGGAGCGTTTCAGCAACTTCATCCTCAAGTTCGGCTACTATTTCAAACCGGACGCCAAGGGAAAGGAGATTTCGCGCGAGATTAACAGGCTGCTCAAGGAGATAAAGGGCAAAAGCGAAGAGAATGTCATCTCGACGCTCGCCATCCGCTCCATGGCGAAAGCCTACTATTCGACCGACAACATCGGACACTACGGACTCGCGTTTCCTTACTATACCCATTTCACCTCGCCCATCCGCCGTTATCCGGACATGATGGTACACCGGCTACTCGCCCGTTACCTTGCCGGCGGCAAGTCGCCCGACGTGGCGTTTTACAACGAGCAGTGCGAACACTCCTCCGATATGGAGGTGGTGGCTGCCGAGGCGGAGCGTGCATCGGTGAAGTATAAGATGGTGGAGTTCATGGAGGACAAGATTGGACAGGAGTTCGACGGCGTCATATCGGGCGTTACCGAGTGGGGCGTCTATGTGGAGCTCGACGATACGCATATCGAAGGCATGGTCTCCACACGGGATATAACCGACGATGTCTATTCGTTCGACGAGGAGAATTATGCCCTGCGCGGTCACCGTACCGGTCGCACCCTTACGCTCGGAGAGAATGTGCGCATTCGGGTGAAAAATGCCGATCTTGCCCGCAAACTGCTGGATTTCGAACTGGTGGGAACCATCGAGTTCGGTACCGGCAGGCTGCATCCGATGGGGCAGGCCGCGGCCGGAAAGCAGGGCGGAGCACCGGACAGGCAGCCGGGAAAGTCCAGAGGAAGGCATCGCCGCTGAGCGGGTGACGGCCGGTCGGCGGAGGATGCTCTACGGACCGTGTCCGGAACGAATCGGGCAGCCTGCCCGGACATAGATGCAAAGCGAGGGGAAACGGATAACGTTTCCCCTCGCTGTTGTGTGGACGGTCTCCTTACTTTTTGACGTTGGGCAGTTCCAAACCGTAGTGGTTCTTCGTGTCGAGCCGTTTGAGCCAGATGCCGAGGAAGAAGGCGAGGACACCGAGACTCGCAAAGACAAGCATCGGTACCGTATAGTTGTAGGTTACGCCCTCCACGCCTGCCTGTATCTGTTCCGATACACCGGGGTTGGTAGCCTGGAGCGTTTTGCCGATGATGAGCGGGAAGGCCCACAGACCGAGGTTCTGTATCCAGAAGATGACCGAGTAGCCCGAACCGAGGTACCGGCCGTCCACCAGCTTGGGTACCGAAGGCCACAGGGCGGCGGGAACGAGCGAGAACGACACGCCGAGCAGAATGATGGCGATGTAGGCGATGGGCTTGGTCAACGGGACGAGCGCGAAAGTGAGGTGGCATGCACACATCAGAATGGCGCCGAGAATGAGCATCGTGGCTCCCTTGCCCCTGAAGTCGAGGAATGCACCGAGGAGCGGCGTGAGTATCATCGCTCCGATGGGGAACCATGCGAAGAGGTCGGAAGCCTCCTGGCTGGAGATGGCGAGCGTGTTCTGTAGCATGGGAACGGCGAACTTCTGGAAGGGGAAGATGGCCGAATAGTAGAGCACGCAGAGGAATGCCACTATCATGAAGGTTTTGCTTCCGAAGAGGTTGCCGAGGTCTTTTACCTTGAATTTGTCCTCCTCTATCTCTTCGATGTTACCCATTTGCCGGTCGAGTTTCCGGTCCATGAACGTGAAGACGAGGAAGGTGAGAAAGCCGATGCAGAGCAGGGCGCCTACGACCGCTACCGGGCGCACGACGCTTTCGGGTGCGATTGCGGCCAGACGGGGCGAGAGGAAGAAGACGGCCGTCACGCCGAGGCGTGCAATGGCCATCTCCACACCCATGGCGAGCGCCATCTCCTTGCCGTCAAACCAGCGTGCGATGGCTCGCGAAACCGTCACGCCCGCCATTTCAGCGCCGCATCCGAAGATGGCGAAACCGATGCATGCCACCTTTGCGCTGCCGGGCATCGAGGGCCAGAATGAATTGAAGAATTCCCAGCCGAAACCGCCGCCCACGAAGTAGTCGCTGATACCGTAGAGTTTAATTCCGGCACCTATTATCATCAGGCCGGCCGAGAGGAGTCCCGTGAAGCGCACCCCCATCTTGTCGAGGATGATGCCTGCGAATATCAGGAAAAGTACGAATACGTTGAGGAAATACTCCGAACCTACGACCGTGCCGTAAACGTCCGGCGACCACCCCCGCTGCGTCTCCAAAAGGGACGATATCGGGGAGATAACGTCCACGAACATGTAGGCGAAGAACATCATCAGTGCGATGAGTATCAGCGCCCCCCATCTTGCCACGACCGAGTCGTTGAGCTTTCTTTGCATTGTCTGTGTCATTTTTTCTTCATTTGATATTTTATGGTTTATGTCAGTTGTCCGTGTCGTTCGGCATGCCGGCGGCTGAGTAGAGCCGGAGCAGGTCGTAGGCTTCGCCGATGCCGAGTTCGCCCGCCTTGCTGATGTCGAGCAGCCCCTTGCGGGTATCCTTCATGTATATCTGTACCAAGCCCCTGTTGAAATAGGCTTCGGCGAGGCCCGGGTCGAGGGCGATGGCGTGCGAATACTCCTCGAATGCCTCCGGGAAGCGTCCCGACAGGGCGAACAGATTGCCCCGGTTGTAGTAGATGCAGGGGAGGTTCGGATTGAGTTTGGCCGCCTTGTTCAGGTCGGAGATGGCTTCGTCGTAGTCGTACGTCCGTGCCGCGTCGCGCATCCTGGCCGAACGGTCGCTTTCGGGCGAAATGCGCGAATAACCGTTGTCCATGGAGGAGATGAAATCCGTCATTTCGGCCTGTACGGCGCTGCGGGCGATGTAGAGGAACGGGTTGCGCGGAGAGAGCGTGATGGCAGTCGAAAGGGCTCCGACCGCGTTGGTGTACTGTTTCAGCAGCGCCTGTGTCATGCCCCGCATGAAATAGGCTTGCCAGCGGCTGCCGTTGGCGGCGATGTCCGCCGAGACGGCCTCGTCCTTCCTGACGAGGGCGGCGGCCGCCATGTCGCTTCCTTCGCATCCGAAGACGACCGATGCGTCGCCCAGCGAAGCGATGAACTCTTCCGCCTCGGCCTCTCCGGGGTGCAGGATGAGGCCCCGGCCTGGCTCCACATCCGAACGGAGGGTAAAGCCGTAGGAGGGGCGCAGCGTTATTCGCTCTTTCGTTCCCATTGCCGTATTGCGTACCGGTCCGTCGGAGAGCTGCGTGTCGAACGACAACAGTTTGTCGAATTGCCGGGAGGTGTCGGCAAAGGAGACTTCGCTTTCCCCTTCGAGCCGTGCCCGGTATTCGGCGATTTTGCGTTCGGCGACACTGCGGTCCCGTTCGGCGCCTTCGCTGTCACGGAGCAGGTATTTGACCGAAGCCCGGCCGAGGTAGGCGTTGGCGAAGTCGGGATAGAGTTCGATGGCGCGGTCGTAGTCTTCCAGCGCCCCCTGCAATTCGCCGAGTCTGAAGCGGAGGCCGGCCCGGTTGTAGTAGACGATGACGTTGCCCGGCGAGTAGGCGGCTACCTGGTCGTAATCCTCCAGGGCCCGGTTGTAGTCACCCGTTTCGGTGCGCACCAGCGCCCGGTTGAAGTAGGTTACCGAACTGGTCGGGTCGAGCTCCAATACCCGGTCGAAATCGGCGAGTGCGGCCTGCAGGTTGTGCTTCCTGTAATAGGCCATGGCCCGGCTGAAGTAGGCCGGTATGTACGACGTGTCGCACCGTACGGCCGTATCGAAATCGGCGAGCGCTTCGTCGTACCTGCCCTGCTCCATGTAGAGCGAACCGCGTTCGAGGTAACCGCGCGGATACTCCCGATTGGTGCGGATGGCCCTGCCGAAGTCCTCGTATGCGGCGACCGTATCCTGCAGGTGGAGGTACGCTGTGCCCCGGTTGGCGTAGGCGTCGGCGTCGCGCTGGTTGAAGCGCATGTACATGTTGAAGTCATCGACGGCTTCGCGGTAGCGCCCCGTGAGGATGTTCGTGACGCCCCGGCTGTAATAGGGGGCCGGATAATCGGGACGCAGTTCGATGGCTTCGTCGAAGTCTTTCATCGCGTCGTCGTAGTTGCCGAGCCGCGAACGGGTGAGTGCACGGAATTGGTAGGCGTTGGTGTAAACCGGATTTTTTGCGAGTGTCAGGGTGAAATCCCGTTCGGCGCCCAGCAGGTCGTCGAGGTGATACTTCGCGATACCGCGCCAGAAGTAACCTTCGTAGGCGTCCGGGTCGGCGCGCAGCAGAATGTTGAGCGTCTCTATCGCTTCCCGGTAGCGGCTGTCCATAACCATGTCGCGGCCTACCCACACGAAATACTGTTTGTTGACCTGCGCTCCGGCGTTGTCTGCGAACATGCAGAAAAGGAATAGTATGGCCCCAATGAATTTACGCATTCCCGGATTTTAAGCTTGCTAATATAACGATTATAATCCTAATACGGATGCGCCGGAGGCGTTTTCGGAGCGGCAGCGGTCTGAGAGGACTTGTTAAGTGGCTGGATGTTAGTGTATTCGTATCCGATGGACGGTCGGCCGACGGGAAAGCCCCGAAAAAACGGGACGTTTATGCACCTTTCTCGGAAAAAAGAGTAAATTTGCATCCGGCCCTAATTTGGAACGGTGTATTTGCAGCTATCCCGGCTATGTAGAGATAGTATTGTCATACAGTATGTTGCAATGCAAAGGCAGGATGCCGGGCCGTCTTGCAGGGCCGTGGCGGGGCATGTCGGCGGCGGTGTCGGCAGGAGCCTTCGGAAATCGGTGATATTAAAAGGAATCCCGTGCGGCGCAGCCCGCACGCGGTTCGGTTACTAAATAAAAGTTAAGCTAATGGGAAAACAGTTGAAAGTAGTTGTACTCGCCAAGCAGGTTCCCGACACGCGCAACGTGGGCAAGGATGCCATGAAGGCCGACGGTACGGTGAACCGTGCCGCCCTGCCGGCCATCTTCAACCCCGAAGACCTGAATGCGCTCGAACAGGCACTGACCATCAAGGACATGTGCGAAGGGAGTACGGTATATATCCTGACCATGGGGCCGCTGCGTGCTGCGGATATCATACGCGATGCCATGTTCCGCGGTGCCGACGGCGGATACCTTCTTACGGACAGGGCATTTGCCGGTGCGGATACCCTCGCCACCTCCTATGCCCTTTCGCGGGCGCTGGCCGAGATAAAGCCCGATATCATCGTGGCGGGCCGGCAGGCCATCGACGGCGATACCGCGCAGGTGGGGCCGCAGGTGGCTGAGAAACTCGGTCTTCCGCAGGTGACCTATGCGGAACAAATCGTGTCGATAGACGACAGCCGCATCGTCATCAAACGTCGTCTGGAACATGGCGTGGAGACCGTTTCGTCGCCTTATCCGATGCTGATGACGGTGAACGGTTCGGCTCCCGAATGCCGTCCCCAGAACGCGAAACGGGTGATGAAGTACAAGCATGCCCGTACCCGCAGCGAACTGCAGGAGCTCGGCGAGGATTACTACATGCAGCTCCTCGAAGCCAAGAGTTACCTGAAAATCAATGAGTGGAACGTCGGCGATATCGATGCGGACCCCCAGCAGCTCGGACTGCTCGGTTCGCCCACCAAGGTAAAACAGATAGAGAACGTGGTATTCCAGGCCAAGGAGTCGCGCAGACTGACCGCTTCGGACGGGGATATCGATTCACTGATGGTCGAACTTATTTCCAGCCACACGCTCGGATAGAGGAGGAATGTAAGATGAACAACGTATTCGTATATATTGAAACGGAAGGCGGCAAGGTGGCTGATGTCAGCCTGGAGCTGCTCACCAAAGGCCGCGAACTGGCCGACCGCCTCGGGTGCAAACTGGAAGCGCTCGCCCTCGGTCACGAACTCAAGGAGATGGATAAGATTGTCGGACGCTACGGAGCCGATACGCTCTGGCTGGCGGACGATGCGGAGCTCGCTCCGTACCGCACCCTGCCCCATACGGCGGTGGTTTGCGGTATCTTCGAAGAGGAGAAACCCCAGATAGCCCTGTTCGGTGCGACGCCGGTGGGGCGCGACCTCGCTCCGCGCGTCTCCTCCACGCTGCGCAGCGGGCTCACGGCCGACTGTACGAGCCTCGTCATAGGCGACCATACCGATGCCAAGAGCGGCCGGTCGTACGAGAACCTGCTCTATCAGATTCGTCCTGCCTTCGGCGGCAACATCATCGCCACCATCGTCAATCCCGACCATCGTCCGCAAATGGCGACCGTCCGCGAGGGCGTGATGCGCAAGGAAGAGCTCAAGGAGCCGAAGCATCCGGAGGTGAAACGGGTGGACGTGGCGAAGTTCGTGAAGGAGAGCGACCTCGTCGTGAAAATAATCGACCGGCATATCGAGGAGCGGGGCATCGACATCAAGAACGCCCCGGTTATCGTGGCCGGCGGTTACGGCATGGGGTCGAAGGAGAATTTCGCCATGCTGCATGAACTGGCCGACCTGCTCGGCGGCGAGGTGGGCGCGTCGCGTGCCGCCGTGGATGCGGGATTTACCGACCATGCCCGTCAGGTGGGGCAGACCGGCGTGACGGTTCGGCCGAAACTCTACATCGCCTGCGGCATCTCCGGTCAGATACAGCATACGGCGGGAATGGACCAGGCCTCCATCGTGATAGCCATCAATACCGACCCGGAGGCGCCCATCAACAAATTCGCCGATTATGTGATTACCGGCAGTGCCCTGGAGGTCGTGCCCAAAATGATAAAGTTCTATAAACAAAACTCCAAATAGGCGGGAGCCGTTTCCGGGGAGGGCCGAGAGAGACGCCGCTTCCCGTATCCGGGAACCTGCCGCAAGGCAAGATATGGGAAACTTTTTTTTAGACAATAAAGACCTGCAGTTCCACCTGAATCATCCGCTGATGAAGAAAATCGTGGAGCTGCGCGAGAAGAATTTCGCCGACAAGGATGTGTACGACTATGCACCGGCGGATTTCGAGGATGCGATGGACAGCTACCGCCGCGTATTGGAGATAACGGGCGGAATATGCGCCGACGTAATAGCGGCCAATGCCGAGGATGTCGATAAGGAGGGACCGCGGGTGGTGGATGACCATGTCGTCTATGCACGCGGTACGCAGGCTAACCTCGATGCCATCCGCAAGGCCGGATTGGGCGGTATCCACCTGCCCCGCAAGTACGAAGGACTCAACATGTCGCTCATCTGCTTCGTGATGGCCAACGAGATGGTGGCCCGCGGCGATGCCGGTTTCGAGAATATCTGGGGATTGCAGGACTGCGCCGAAACCATCAACGAGTTCGCCAGCGAGGAGATAAAGCAGAAATATCTGCCGCTCGTATCGCGGGGGGCTACCTGCGCCATGGCGCTTACCGAGCCCGATGCCGGTTCCGACCTGCAGGCGGTGATGCTTCGGGCGCATTACGACGAGGCCAGCGGCAAGTGGTTGCTCAACGGCGTGAAGCGGTTCATCACCAACGGCGACGGCGACATCTCGCTCGTGCTCGCCCGCTCGGAAGAGGGGACGAAGGACGGACGCGGTCTCTCCATGTTCGTCTATGACCGCCGCGACGGCGGAGTGAAGGTGCGTCGCATCGAGAACAAGCTGGGTATCAAAGGCTCGCCTACCTGCGAGCTCGTCTATACGAACGCTCCGGCAGAGCTCGTCGGCGACCGCAAGCTCGGTCTTATCAAATACGTGATGTCCCTGATGAATGCCGCCCGTCTCGGTATCGGCGCACAGGGCACGGGGCTGTGCGAGGCCGCCTACCGCGAAGCGCTGAAGTATGCCAACGAACGCCAGCAGTTCGGCAAGCCCATCATCCAGTTCCCGGCCATTTATGAAATCCTGACGAACATGAAGGCGAAACTGTACGCATCGCGTGCGATGCTGTACGAGACGGCCCGTTTCGTCGAGATATACAAGTGCTGGGCGGAGATAGGCAAGGAACGTCCGCTGACGGCCGAGGAAAAGAGCGAGATGAAGGCCTATAACAAGCTCGCCGATGCCTTCACGCCGCTCTGCAAGATGTTCGCCAGTGAATATGCCAACCAGCTTGCCTACGAGGCCATACAGATACACGGCGGTTCGGGCTACATGAAGGACTATCCCATCGAACGGATTTACCGCGATGCCCGCATCACCAACATCTACGAAGGTACGACCCAGCTTCAGGTGGTGGCCGCCATCCGCCACGTGACGACCGGCACGTTCCTCGCGCAGATGAAGGCATACGAGGCTGCCGAGCGCCCGGCCGAGTTCAAGTTCCAGCTCGACAAGCTCATCGCCATGCGCGAGGAGTACGAACGGGCGATAGCCCGCGTAACGGGCGGCGACAGCGAACAGATAGAGTTCCATGCACGTCGGCTCGTGGAGATGACCGGGCACATCGTCCTTTCGCACCTACTGCTCCGTCAGGCGGCCGAGAGCGAAGAGTATCGGGTGCCTGCCGAGGCGTACATCAAGTATGCCCAAGCGCAGAACAAGGCGGCGGCCGAATTCATCGCCAACTCCTGCTGCGGCGATATCGACCTCTACAAGGCGGTTCTGAACGAGACGCTGGAATAAGATAAGAACGGTTGCGCGGAAAGCGTAGCCGATTGGGACGAGGGGTGCGGCAATCTTGCCGCACCCCTCGTCTCGTCTTTGCTCCGTGGACAGCCGTAACGGATTGCCTGCGAAACGGTGCGGTAAAGTGGGTGTCGTTGTCGGGCAGTGTATCCCGGCCGGTGAAACCCAGCCGGACATGACGCTGTTTCGGGAAGACGTTCGGCGGCGGTGTCCGGGAAAGGATAGGGAGAGGCTGGCAGGTCAGAGTTCCTTTATGAAATGCGGATATTTGTTCCGGTATTCGTCATAAATCCGTTCTTCCTGTCCGTCGAGGTTGAGTTGATACATGCGAAAGACGACCAGGATGTTTTTGGGCTGCCAGAGCTCCCGGTAGGAGTAACGGTATTTCATACCTATGGCCTGCATCACGTTTCCGCTTCTCGGGTTGTTCACGTTGTGCGTCGCCGTAACATAAGGGAGACCGTCTCGCCGAAGCTGGTCGATGATGGCCCGGCAGGCTTCCGTACACAGGCCCCGGTGCCAGAATGCTTTTCGGAGTCCGTACCCCAGGTCGTGGCTGCCGGCGCCGCTTACGTGGACATAACCGACGGGTACATCGCTGCCTTTCATGCAGACGGCATCGTATAAAAGCGATTCGCTGGAACGCAGTGCTGCAAGTTTCTTGTGCAGGTATGCCTCGGCCTCTTCCAAATGCTTCAGCGGAAACATGGGCAGGAATGTATTCACTTCGGTGTCGCCCAGAATGTCCAGCAGGGCTTTCGCATCCTGTTCGGCGAACGGCCGCAGGTGCAGCCGTTCCGTTCTTATGTCATGGGACATGCGTTCGTTTTGTGAGGGTTGTCGCATTGTATCCGGGCATTTATCGGTGAGGCGGTGCCATGCCCCGTACTTTTGCCGGAAAGGCGGGAACGACGGATTCGGGGAAATTGGCCGGAGGACGTCCGTTCGCTGCCGCACGAAGTGCGGCGGCACGGAACGGCCTGCCGCTGCGCTATTCCTCGATATAGAAGAGGTCGCTGATGATGCTGTTGGAGACCATGAGCTTTTCGGGTGGTATCCTGTACACATTGCCTTCGCGGACTATCAAGCCGTTTCGGAGAAACTTGCCGGCACAATATTCGAAGTAGAGCAGTCCCTTGAACCCGAACCGTTCGGAGAGCGCGTCGCGTCGAATACCGTAATCGGTACGGAGGGCGGTCATGATATATTCGTTGTACTTGTCTATGCGGGAGAGGATTTCCCGTCCGTATATCCGGTCGGTACCGGCCAGTTCGATGTACTTTTCGAGGTTGTTGACCGAGTAGATACGTTGGTCCCCGTCGTAGGAGTGGGCCGATGGGCCGAGGCCGAGATAGGTTTTGCCGCACCAGTAGGCCCAGTTGTGCAGCGAGCGGAACTCTTCGCCGCGGGCATAGTTGGAGATTTCGTAGTGACAGAAACCGCTGTCGGTCAGAATGCGGTGGCATATCATGAACTGCTCCTCACATATTTCGTCGCTGGCAGGTATGAGCGTTCCCGCCTCCGCCATGTCGCCGAAGACGGTGTTGTCGGAGATGGTCAGGCAGTAGGCCGAGATGTGCTGTACGCCGAGTATTACGGCACGCAGGACATTGTTTTCCCACTCGCGGAGCGACATGCCGGGGATGCCGAAGATGAGGTCGAGCGAAATGTTGCCGAACCCCTTTGCCTGGGCCGCCCGGATAGCCTCTACCGCCTGTTGGGCGTTGTGCCGTCTGCCGAGCAGCTTGAGGTCGCGGTCGATGAAGGACTGTACGCCGAAACTGAGCCGGTTGATGTCGGTACGGGCGAGTTCGTCCAGATAGTGTTCGGTGATGTCGTCGGGATTCGCCTCGACCGTGATTTCCGATACCCCTTCCAGATTCCAGAGCGAGCGGGCCTTGTCGATGAGCCGCTGGAGCAGGGCGGGCGGAAGAAGCGACGGGGTACCCCCGCCGAAGAATACCGTGTCTACCGGGGTGTCGCCGAAATAGCCGCGCCGGTACTCCATCTCCCTTTCGAGGGCTTCTATGTAATCCTCCGTTTTGGCACAGGATGTGCTTTTATAAAAATCGCAATAGTTGCAGCGCGTTTTGCAGAACGGGATATGGATGTACAATGCGGCCATTTCTGGGTGGAATGATGGTGTGTTTCGATTTCGTAAGGTGCTGAACACAAAAAACGTGCGAAAGTTAGCAAAAAAACCGTAATAATGGCCGCCGCTGCCGTCATTATGCGGTGGGGGAAGATGTGCAGATAGGTATTCCCGGTTTCCGGTACGGTAAAAAAAGTCGATTTTATACGGTGGAATTAGTACCGCAAGACGGAATTATTCCATATCTTTGCGCCGTTGTTAGTGTGCTAACAATAATTCCGGCGGGAAAGAGTTATATAACCGGATTCGCAGACCGGACCGTTCCGGGTGTCCGGAGGCGCATATAACAGGTGAGAATAGCATAAACACATAATATACAGAAGATTATGGCAAAGAAGATTGATTTGACCAAGTATGGTATCACCGGAACCCCGGAGATACTGTACAATCCGTCGTACGAACGGCTTTTCGAGGAGGAGATGAACCCGGCCCTCACCGGTTACGAACGGGGCCAACTGACCGATACCGGTGCGGTGAATGTGATGACCGGCGAATATACCGGCCGTTCGCCCAAGGACAAGTTCTTTGTGATGGACGACACGACGCGCGATACCATCTGGTGGACCAGCGACGAGTATAAGAACGACAACAAGCCCGTGAGCGAGGAGGCGTGGAAGGAGCTCAAGAAGATTGCCACGAACGAGCTCTCCAACAAGAAGCTCTTCGTGATGGATACTTTCTGCGGCGCCAATGCGAATACCCGCCTCAAGATACGTTTCATCATGGAGGTGGCATGGCAGGCCCACTTCGTGAAGAACATGTTCATCCGTCCGACCGAAGAGGAGCTGGAGAACTACGGCGAACCCGACTTCGTGGTGATGAACGCTTCCAAGGCGAAGGTAACGAACTATAAGGAGCTCGGCCTCAATTCCGAAACGGCCGTCGTCTTCAACCTGACCGAAAAGGTGCAGGTCATCATCAATACGTGGTATGGCGGCGAGATGAAGAAGGGCATGTTCTCCTACATGAACTATCTCCTGCCACTCAAGGGCATCGCTTCGATGCACTGTTCGGCCAACACCGACAAGGAGGGCAAGAATACGGCCATCTTCTTCGGCCTCTCGGGTACGGGCAAGACCACCCTTTCGACCGACCCGAAACGCCTGCTCATCGGCGACGACGAGCACGGCTGGGACGACCAGGGCGTGTTCAACTTCGAGGGCGGCTGCTACGCGAAGGTCATCAACCTCGACAAGGAGAGCGAGCCGGATATCTGGCACGCCATCAAGCGCGATGCGCTGCTTGAGAACGTGACGGTGGACAAGGAGGGGCATATCGACTTCGCCGACAAGAGCGTGACCGAGAATACCCGCGTGTCCTATCCGATATACTTCATCAACAACATCGTGAAGCCCGTATCCAAGGGCCCGGCTGCGGAGCGTGTTATCTTCCTGTCGGCGGATGCGTTCGGTGTGCTGCCTCCCGTTTCGATCCTCACTCCGGAGCAGACGAAATACTACTTCCTCTCCGGTTTTACCGCGAAGCTGGCGGGTACCGAGCGCGGTATCACCGAGCCGACACCGACTTTCTCGGCATGTTTCGGTGCGGCGTTCCTCTCGCTTCACCCTACCAAGTACGGCGAAGAGCTCGTAAAACGCATGGAGAAATCGGGTGCGAAGGCCTACCTCGTGAACACCGGCTGGAATGGTACGGGCAAACGTATCTCCATCAGGGATACACGCGGCATCATCGACGCCATCCTCGACGGCTCGATAGACAAGGCCCCGACCAAGCAGATTCCTTATTTCGACTTTACGGTGCCGACCGCACTCCCGGGCGTAGACCCTGCAATTCTCGACCCGCGCGATACTTATGCCGACGCGGCCGAGTGGAACAGGAGAGCGGAAGACCTTGCCGGCCGGTTCATCAAGAACTTCGAGAAGTTTACCGGCAATGCGGAGGGCAAATCGCTTGTCGCCGCAGGTCCGAAGCTGAAATAAGAGTGTAGTGTTGTCACTCATCGAACGGCGGGGCGGCGTAATGTCGTCCCGCTTTTTTCAAAAGGAGAAGAGATGAAGACGATTCGAAGGTACATGTTTTTCGCTCTCCTTCTGCTGGCGGCAGTCGCCTGCCGGCCGGGAGCAGGGGCGGAACGGGGAGCGGCCGGATTGGATTACGGTCGGGCCGACATGTGGTATCGGGGCGGTACGGCGGCTTCGGCGGAGAATGCCGATGTGTTTTACATCGCCCCGACCTGCAATTGGGGACGGACGGATGCCGACGGCACCGTGCATTGGCAGATGGATGTGTACGATACCGTGCAGCGTGCCAATCTGCAGGCGCCGCTCAGACTGGCCGAGCGCGTGTTCGCCGAAGGCAACCGCTTCTACGCGCCTTATTACCGGCAGATTACCATGGAGTCGTGGTTCGAGCCCGATTCGGTTATCGGGGCAAGGTTCGCCGTGGCGATGGAAGATGTACGGGAGGCTTTCCGTTACTATCTGGAGCACTTCAACGGGGGCCGGCCTTTCGTATTGGCGGGACACAGCCAGGGAGCCCGGTGCGTGTTGGAGCTGTTGAAAGAGGAGATGAACGACAGTCTTTACGGCCGGTTGGTGGCCGCTTACGTGGTCGGGTACCGGATTACCGACGGAGAGTTGGAGGGAGCGCGGTATGTCGTGCCTGCCGCCGACTCGCTCGATACAGGTGTCGTGATATGTATCAACAGTGTGGCGGATACCTCTGCGCTCTCTCCGCTCTTTCGGGGAAACCGTGCCTGCATCAACCCGATGAACTGGCGGACGGATGCTCTTCCCTCCCGGCCGGAGGAGAACCTCGGTACGCTTTTCCTCAATCCGGACGGGACGGTCGCCCGGCAGGTGGAACCCGTGACGGCACGTATCGATACGGCCTCCTGTACGCTCATCGTGGACGGTCTTGTTCCGGAGGAGCATTTCATTCCGGCCATAGCCCCCGTAGCACCGCTGGGAAATTACCATGTGCAGGAACTGAACATCTATTTCGGCAACCTGCGGCACAATGTGGCGCGAAGGGTGCGGGCGTATTATGAAGAAGGCCGTGCGGCACGTTTCCCGACCGCATGCCGGGCTGCCGCAGTCCGGGAATGAAGGGGACTGTTTGAAATGCACAGAGGGGCGGGAAGTTCATCTTCCCGCCCCTCTGTGTAGGTGATTGGTCGGCGTTACTTCCTGAGGAACTTCCGGGGTTTTACCATATTCTCCGGACGCAGGATGTTGTCGAGCTCCTCCTTGCTCATGAGTTTGTGTTCGAGCACGAGGTCGTAGATGCCCTTGCCGCTGTTGAGCGCCTCCTTGGCCAGCATGGTCGAAGTTTCATAGCCGAGGTAGGGATTGAGGGCCGTAACGAGCCCGATGCTGTTGTACACCATGTTGCGGCACACTTCCTTGTTGGCCGTGATGCCGGTCACGCACTTCTCGCGCAGTGTGTTCATCGCATTGGCCAGCATTTCGATGCTCTCGAAAAGACAGTGGATGATGATGGGCTCCATGACGTTCAGTTCGAGCTGACCCGCTTCGGCGGCCATCGTGACGGTCAGGTCGTTGCCGATAACGCGGAAAGCCACCTGGTTCACGACTTCCGGAATGACGGGATTCACCTTGCCCGGCATAATGGACGAACCCGGCTGGCGGGGCGGCAGGTTGATTTCATTCAGACCGCAGCGGGGGCCGGAAGAGAGCAGACGCAGGTCGTTGCATATCTTGGAGAGCTTCACGGCGAGACGTTTCAGCGCCGAGGAGTTCATGACGAATGCACCGGTGTCGTTCGTCGCCTCTATCATGTTCGATGCGACCACCATCGGCAGGCCCGTGATTTCACGCAGATACTTTTCGCAGATGGCCGGATAGTCCGGGTCGGCATTGATACCCGTACCGATTGCGGTGGCACCCATGTTCATCTCATAGAAGAGCTTGTAGTTCTGTTCCAGCCGCTCCATCTCTTCGGAGAGGTTCGCTGCATAGGCTTCGAACTCCTGCCCGAGTGTCATCGGTACGGCGTCCTGCAACTGCGTGCGTCCCATCTTGATGACGTCGGCGAACTCTACGCCCTTGGCACGGAAAGCCTCCACGAGCTGTTTGAGGGAGTCCTCCAGCTTGGCGATGCTGCGGATGAGGGCTATCTTCATGGCCGTGGGGTAGGCGTCGTTGGTGGACTGCGACAGATTGACGTGGTTATTGGGGTGGCAGTATTTGTATTCGCCCTTCTTGTGGCCCATCAGTTCGAGGGCGATGTTGGCGATGACCTCGTTGGCGTTCATGTTGGTGGAGGTGCCGGCTCCGCCCTGTACCATGTCCACAACGAACTGGTCGTCGAACTTGCCGTCGCGTACCATGCGGCATGCCTCTACGATGGCGTCGGCAGTCTTTTTGTCGAGCAGTCCCAGGTCGCGGTTCGCCAGTGCGGCGGCCTCTTTCACGTCGGCCAGGGCCTTGATGATTTCCGGGAAAAAGCTGAGCCTTACGCGGCTGATATGGAAATTCTCCATACCGCGCATCGTCTGCACGCCGAAGTAATACTCTTCCGGAACCTGCATGTAACCTATCAGGTCGTGTTCTTCTCGTGTTTTGCCCGACAGTTGGGCAGTCGTGATATCCATAGTCTGAATGAGGTTAATTTAAAGAACCTATGTCTGGTTTTAATTTGTTTAGCTGTCGGATTGGTAATCCCCCAATTCTGCAAATGTAGCTATTTTTACGTGTAGTTATCCTTTTTAGCTACAAAAATTTACAAAATGCCCTTGTGAAGTATCATTTTATCACTTCCGGGCCGGATGCCGTACTATTTCGGCGCTTTCTTGTAAAGGTAGAGCGCGATGAAGGCGTAGAATATGTCTGGCAGCCAGACGAGCAGGATGGGGGAGAAGAAGGTGCTGCTCTTGGCGAATTCGGCTGCGAACTTGCAGACGAGGATGTAGGTAAAACAGAGTCCGATACCTACGCCGATGTGCAGGCCCGTCCCGCCCCGCACCTTGCGGGAGGAGAGCGAGACGCCGATGACCGTCAGCACGAAGGTAGCCATCGGGTAGGCGAAACGGTTTTGCCGTTCCACCTCGAACATCGAGACCATGTCGGAGCCTTTGGCCTTCTGTTCGACGATGAACCGGTTGAGCTGCCCGATGCTCATGGTCTGGATGATGTCCTCCAGCTTGCCGAGTTCCAGCACATCGAGGTTTATCATGGTGTCGAGCTTCTCCTTTTTTTCGAGTTTCTCCACGTTGTTCTCGTCGAAGCTGCGCGTCAGGTATTTCGCCGCTGTCCAATGCTTCGTGTCGGGATTGAATTTCACGTCCGAGGCTTCGAGCGACGCCACCATGCGGCTGCCTTCGTACTTCTCGATGGCGAGGTAGGAGGCTTTCTCCGTCGTTCCGTTGTAACTGCGGATGTAGGCGAAAGTGCCCGGGTAGACCTGACGGTAGATGTGGCGTTCGTAGCGGATATAGGCGTTTTTGGTGAGATGCTGCCGTTCGAACTCCACTCGCCGGGCGTTGGCGTTGGGTATCACCCACAGGTTGAGGCTCAGGGAGAGCATCGTGATGAGCATGGCCGAAAGGAAGTAGGGCCACATGAGCCTGCGGAAGCTGACGCCGCTCGAAAGGATGGCGATGATTTCCGTCTGGTACGCCATTTTCGAGGTGAAGAAGATGACGGCGATGAAAGTGAACAGGCCGCTGAACTGGTTGATGAAGTAAGGGATGAAGTTGAGGTAGTAGTCCAGTGCGACAGCTTTGAGCGACGCTTTCGTGGTGATGAAGTCGTCCATCTTCTCCACCGCGTCGAATACCACGACGATGACGATGATGAGTGCGATGGCGAACACATAGGTACCCAGAAACTTCCGGGTGATATACCCGTCGAGTATCTTGAATCCGGGGAATTTTATTCTTTTCCTGTCTGCCATGCCTTTGTCGCAAAAGGTGCTTCCCGACCGGGAAACAAGCCAAAGTTACAACCTCCGTGTCAATTTTACAACCATCCCGCGTTTCCACTCCGCGAAAGTGCCGTCGGCGATGCGCCGCCGTGCCTCGTCCACGAGCCACATGTAGAAGGCGATGTTGTGCAGCGATGCGATTTGCGCCGCCAGCATCTCGCCCGAAACGGCCAGGTGACGCAGATAGGCTTTCGAGTAGAGCGTATCCGCGAAGCAGTGTCCCATGGGGTCTATGGGCGAGAAGTCCTCGCGCCACTTCTGGTTGCGGATGTTGATGATGCCCTCCGAAGTGAAGAGCATCCCGTTGCGTCCGTTGCGGGTGGGCATCACGCAGTCGAACATGTCCACGCCGCGGTCTATCGCCTCGAGGATGTTCACTGGAGTTCCCACCCCCATCAGATAACGGGGTTTGTCCTGTGGAAGTATGCCGTTCACGATTTCTATCATCTCGTACATCACCGGGGCGGGTTCTCCGACGGCGAGGCCGCCGATGGCATAGCCGTCCGCACCGAACTGCTGCACGAACTCCGCCGCTCTGGCCCGCAGGTCGGGATAGGTGCACCCCTGTACGATGGGGAAGAGCGACTGTCTGTGGTCGTATTTCGGCGCAGTGGCGGCATAGCGTTCGAAGCAGCGTTCCAGCCAGCGTTGGGTGAGAAGCAGCGATTTTGCCGCATAGTCGCGCGGCGAGTCGCCGGGGGGGCATTCGTCGAATGCCATCATGATATCGGCTCCGATGGTGCGCTGGGTGTCGATGACGTTTTCGGGGGTGAAGAGGTGGCGCGAGCCGTCGATATGGGAGCTGAAACGGCACCCCTCTTCGGTCAGCTTGCGGCACTGCGCGAGCGAGAATACCTGGAAACCGCCGCTGTCGGTCAGCATCGGTTTGTCCCATGTGCAGAAACGGTGGACGCCTCCCGCCGCTTCGATGACCTCCATGCCCGGCCGCAGGTAGAGATGGTAGGTGTTGGCGAGGATGATGCGCGCTCCCGCTTCGGCCAGGTCGCGGTGGAAAACGCCTTTGACGCTCGCGGCCGTGCCGACCGGCATGAAGACGGGAGTCTCGACGGTTCCGTGGTCGGTGGTGAACCGTCCCGCCCGGGCCGCGCTGCCTGCCGCCCTGTGTTCCACTTCAAAAGTCATTGCTGCTTGACGAGGCTTTGGTTTTCGCTCCCAAAGGTAAGCAATTCCGCTCCATTTACAGCACGAAAGCCTCCCGCTTCCCCGATTTCGGAACAGCATTCTTTCGGTCTCACGGATTATCCATACCTTTGGAGACGGAAAACGGAGAGCGTTCGGTCGATGGAGATAAGGAATCTGTTGGATGCGAAGTCCCGGCGGGAGCTTCGGGCATGGCTGTCGGAGAATCATCGGCGGGAGAAGGAGTGCTGGGTGGCGGTCAGGCGGGGTCGGCCGGTCGATGACGGCACATTCTGGTATGTGGATGCCGTGGAGGAGGCGTTGTGTTTCGGCTGGATTGACAGCACGGTGAAAAAGCTCCCGTCGGGAGCGACGGTGCAGCGGCTGTGTCCCCGCCGTCCGGGCAGTGCCTGGTCGGAGCTGAACAAGGAGCGATGCCGGAGGCTGGAGCGGCTGGGGCTGATGACCGATGCGGGGCGTGCCGTATTGCCGGATATGACGCAGGCGGGATTCGTCGCGGACGAGGATATCCTGCAGGCGTTGCGTGCCGACCCGGTCGTCTGGGAGCATTTCTGCGGATTGCCCGAACTTTACAGACGGGTAAGGATAGACACCATCCGGATAAAACGGAAGGAACCGGAACTTTTCCGTCGCAGGCTGGAGAAGTTCGTCGAATGTACCCGTGCGGGGATTCTCTACGGCGAATGGAACGACAACGGCAGGCTGTGGAGTCGTTGAGGGGAAACGGCGGCGGGCCCGGTCGAACGCCTGCCCGACCGGGTATTATTTCCGGCTGTGCCTTCGTTTATTCCGGCGATTTTCCGTAAGTTTGTCTTCGGGGACTATAAATAGCTTGACCATACATGCGAAAACTCGTGATAATACCGACCTATCTCGAAAGGGAGAACGTGTCGGCCATGATTGACAAGGTTTTTTCGTTGCCGGAGGCGTTCGACCTGCTCGTCATCGACGATGCCTCGCCCGACGGGACGGCCGATATCGTGCGCGGCAGACAGGCGGAGTTTCCCGGCAGGCTCTTTCTGTTGGAGCGTTCCGGCAAACTCGGCCTGGGTACCGCCTACCTGACGGGCTTCCGATGGGCGCTTGCCGAAGGGTACGACTACGTGTTTGAGATGGACTGCGACTTTTCGCACAATCCGGACGACCTGCTGCGCCTTTACCGTGCCGCTCTCGGCGGGGCGGACGTCGTGGTGGGTTCGCGTTACATACAGGGGGTGAACGTGGTGAACTGGCCCATGTCGCGGTTGCTGATGTCCTACTGTGCCTCGTCGTATGTGCGTACCGTGACGGGAATGCCCGTCCGCGACGCAACGGCCGGATTCGTCTGCTATTCCCGCGAGGTACTGGAAGCCATCGACCTCGATGCGGTACGAATGAAAGGCTACGGTTTCCAGATAGAGATGAAATATACGGCATGGCGTCTCGGTTTCAGTATCCGGGAGGTTTCCATCATCTTCATGGACCGCACGGCCGGGGTGTCGAAGATGAGCAGCGGCATCTTCGGAGAAGCGTTCTGGGGGGTGATAAAGCTGCGTTTCCGTAAGATACGACCAGCCGTCCGACCCTGATGCGTCTGCGGTAAAAAACGCGGCGGATGAAATATACGGCCCCTGTTGCCGTTATCCTGTAAAAAGAGGGGCGTTCTTACGGATGCTTCGCGTCCGTGAGCGTGCCGACAGGGGTTCTGTTTAATCTTTTTTGTCATGACCGACCTCGCGGAAGCATATCTCGCCTACATAGAGCGCGTCAGGCGCTATTCGCCCAATACGGTGAAGAGCTACCGTCGCGACATCGGGATGCTGCTCGATTTTCTCGGGACGGAGGAGGGAACGTTCGACCCGTCGCTGTTGACTGCCGACGATATTCGGGAGTGGATAGTGGCGCTTTCGGAAAGCGGGCTGAAGCCGTCGAGTATCAACCGGATGCTCTCCGCCTGCAGCTCTTTCTTCAAATACCTGCTGCGGGAGGGGATTGTTGCGGGGAATCCCTTTGCGAAAGTCTCGTCGCTCAAGACGCCTGCCCTGCTCCCGTCGTTTATACCGGAGGGGCGGATGGCGGCGCTTGTCGGCGAATTGTCGGCTGAGATGGAGGAGGCGACGGATTTCCGCAGTATGCGCGACGCATTGGTGGTACTCTTTTTGTACGCTACGGGGATAAGGCTGGCGGAGCTGATTGCGATAGACCGGACCGATTTCGGTCCGGAGTTCCGTGAACTGCATGTGACGGGGAAGGGCGACCGGGAAAGGATGGTGCCCGTCGTCCCGGAACTGAGGCGGCGGTTGTTCGAATATATGGCAGCGATAAAACGGGACGATATTTGCAAATCCGGAGAAAAAGCGTTATTTTTAACAGAGCAAGGGAGGCGGATTTCGAGAACGGAGGTTTACCGTATCGTGCGCGGGGAGCTGACGGCGCTCGGAGTACAGGGTAAGCGGAGTCCGCACGTCCTGCGGCACACGTTCGCTACCCACCTGATGAACGGTGGGGCGGATTTGCGGGAGATACAGGAGTTGTTGGGGCACGGTTCCCTGAATGCCACGCAGGTCTATACCCACAACAGCATTGCGCAGTTGAAAGAGGTTTATGCCGGCGCACACCCCCGCGGGAACCGCAAGTGATGCCGTCTCTGCAGGAGAGAACCGGTCGGGCCGGAAGCCTGTACCGAAAAGATAAACGGCGCCTTCGGGTGCTTTAAAGTTAGGAGGATTAGTTATGAACGTACAGATTCAGGCAGTTAAATTCGATGCCGACAGGAAGCTCATCGAATTCGTAGAGGCAAAAATGGCTAAACTCGACCGTTTCATAGAGCGTGCGACAGGGGCCGATGTCATCCTCAAACTCGACAAGGACAACGAGAAAGGTAACAAGGTGGCCATTATCCGGATAGAGGTTCCCGGCGACGACCTGGTGGCGGAGGCCCGCAGCAAAAGTTTCGAGGAGTCGGTGGACAATGCCATAGATGCGCTGAAGAAGCAGATAGAGAAACACAAGGAACGTTACGCCAAATAATCTCCTGACAGCCACGCAGGCATGGGCCGTTCCCTGACTGGGGCGGCTCTTTTTATCGGTCCGGACGCTGGCGGCCGTCTGCCCGGCGGGCCGGAGCACAATAAAACGGGAAAGCGCCCCGCTTTTAAGTAAAATTTGATAAATTTGCGGAAAGAGGTTTTTTCGGCGGAGCATGCAACAAAGAGGTTGTTTCCGGCGTCTTAGGGATAAAGCAGAGAAAAATGAAGAACGAATATCGTATATCAGGCATGAGAAAGTTCGTATTGACGCTGGCAGCACTGCCCGCAGTGCTGCTGGCCGGGTGCAAGCAAGAGAGCAATTACAACAATATCACGCTGGACAAGTATGCGCTCGAAATGCGTACGGGCGATACGCAGATTGTCTATGTGGAGACAGGCGACCCCGATAATGTGGCGTGGCGCAGCGACAACGAATTCGTTGCCACCGTGGAAAGGGGACGCATATCGGGTCTGCGAATCGGCCAGACGCGCATCACGGCCAACAACGCATCGGTTTCCGTGACAGTCCGGGGGCGTTCCGACCTGTACGACGAACCGATGGAAGACCTGAGCTGGAACATGACCCGGGAACAGGTGGTCAATCGTCTCGGTCTGCCGGACAAGATGGAGAACAACGTATTGACGTACGACCTCGTCTCTTCGGTGAATTCGTTCAAATCGTATGAATTCGACTCCAATAACCGGCTGGTCGCTGCCAACATTACCGTCGGCAAGGACAAGACGGCACAGCTCGACGACTTTCTGAATGAGAGGTACCTGTTGCTTAATGGCAGCGAACAGGGGGATAAGAACTATATCAACAACCTGACGTACTCCACTTCGACGATGACGGTCGGCCGGACAGGATACGACGATGATTATTGGCTTGTATCCTATCGGCAGATAAAGTGAGCCGTCTTCGCAGACCGACGGCGGGCATCACTTTCTCCGTTTGCCGAATCGCAGCCCCTTGCGTCCCTGGCCGCTTTTGGCCGAAAGCTCGTCCATCCGTTCCTCCTTTATCTCCTGCGGTGTCATCAGTTTGAATTCGTGATAGTATATCTTTATGAGCAGCAGGAAGATGGATATGAGCAGCGGGCCGAATATGATACCCCAGAAACCGAACAGGGGAATCCCCATAAAGACGCCGAATATGACTATCAGCGGATGCGTGTCGGTCATCTTCTTATTGAGGAATATCCTGATGAGGTTATCTACGTTGGCGATGACCAGCATGCCGCAGAGCATCAGTAGAATACCTTGCCACAGATGTCCCTGCATGATGATGGAGATACCCAGCGGCACGCTGACGATGATGGAGCCGACGACCGGTATCAATCCGGCGATGGCGGTAAGGAAGGCCCAAAAGGCGATATGCTGGATTCCGAAGAGCCAGTAAATCAGGGCGGCGGTCAATCCTTGGCCGAGCATGATGATGGGGATGCCGACTGCGTTGCTGTAGATGATATCGGATACCTCTTTCGTCACCACTGCACGGCTGTCGCCCTTGAACGGATTGTAGCGGCCGAGGCGGCGCTCCAGCGTCCGGGCGTTGGCCAGCATGAAGTAGAGGATGATGATGGTGAACAGGATGTTGATGACGAAGCTGTACGTGGTGTTGATGATGGAACCCGCCGCTTTCGTCAGGTAGGCCGACGAGTCGGATAGGTAGGAGGCCGGGATGAGGTTGAACGGCAGTTCCCGGTTTATCTTCTCCACCACGTTGTCGAGCCCGGAGAGCAGGCTTTTGAAGTCGATGTTGATGATTTCGGCGGATACGACCCGGAATACGCCGAAAAGCAGTCCCGCGAGTACGAGCAGTGCGAGAAACACGAGCAGCAGCGAGGCGAGCCATGGACGCCATCGGTACCGGTCGATGAGCCGGTATTGCAGAGGACGGAACACGATGTAGAGCGTAATGGCCCCGAGGAAGGAACCTATTATGAAGGAGAGCTCCCTGAGCATGACTACTCCCATCAGTATCAGTACCGACAGGAAGAGGAGCTGCCGGAAAAACAGGTTGTTCTTGCGGATGGTGTCGTCGAGTTCTGCCATAAGCGGAAATTTTGCGTGTGAGACCTTGCGTAAAATATTGCGGTGCCGCATGATGGGTGTCCTGCAACCTTCCGTGCGACAGGGATGTACGAACAAAAACCAATCCAAAAACGGATTCTTTTGCGGCAGGAACTTTTTTATTTTTTGCTTTTTTATAAAAAATAGGATATATTTGCACCTCGATTGAAGGCGGGATGTAGTTCAGTCCGGTTAGAATGTTGGTCTGGGGGACCAAAGGTCGCTGGTTCGAGTCCAGTCATCCCGACGGAGCCGCGCAGGTTGTCTTACGACAGCCTGCGCGGCTTGTTGTTTGCTTGCTGCCGGGTTTCCGTCGCCATAAGGCGGGGAAGAGAGGCCGGTATAGTCGTATGACATCAAGGGGGAGGCCGAAACCTCTCCCCCATGCGTTTGTGGCGGGCGTCTTCTATTTGTTGCGGCGGCGCGACTTGTCGTTCTTGACGTCGCGGTATTCGAGACCCTCGTTGTAGATGTGCATCGCCTGCATGCTCATGCCCATGCTGGAGTATCCTCCGTCGTGGTAGAGGTTCTGCATGGTGACTTTCCGCGTGAGGTCGGAGAAGAGCGTAATGATGTAGTCGGCGCACTCCGCCGCGGTGGCGTTGCCCAGCGGCGACATGCGTTCGGCGAAATCCATCAGGTTTTCGAGACCCATCACTCCGCTGCCGGCGGTCGTGGGAGTGGGTGACTGCGAGACCGTGTTGATACGGATGTTCTTTTCCCGGCCGTAGATATAGCCGAAGCTGCGGGCGATGGATTCGAGCATCGCTTTGGCGTCGGCCATGTCGTTGTAGCCGTACAGCGTGCGCTGGGCGGCTATGTAGGTCAGCGCCACGACCGAACCCCACTCTTCGATGGCGTCGAACTTGCGGCACGTCTGTATCACCTTGTGGAACGAGATGGCCGAAATATCCACCGTCTTGTGGTAGTAGTCGTAATCGAGGTCGTCGTAAGTCCGTCCTTTGCGTACGTTGGGCGACATGCCTATCGAGTGCAGGACGAAATCGAATTTTCCACCGAGGTGTTCCATCCCTTTCGTCACGAGGTTTTCGAGGTCTTCGACGCTGGTGGCGTCGGCGGGTATCACGACGGCTCCGCACCGCTGGGCGAGTTCGTCGATGTTGCCCATGCGGATGGAGACCGGAGTATTGGTCAGTACCAGCTCCGCGCCCTCTTCGCGGGCGCGTTCGGCTACCTTCCATGCGATGGATTTGTCGTTGAGGGCACCGAATATCAGGCCGCGTTTTCCTTTCAGCAGATTGTAAGGCATAAGTTTCCGTATTGATTGAATGTACGCAAAGATACGAACTTCCTTCCGATTTGCGGCAATGGAAGCGGTCGGCTGCAGGCGAACGGGTGGCCGTGTCTGCAATCGTTTATACGTATGTACGGTTTTTTGAATATCTTTGCACTCTCCCAACGACGGGAGTTGCTAAAAGATTGGAATATGAAACAGTTTATCCATATCGCCGCCTTTGCCGCGGCTATCGTCTTCTCCGGCTGCGAGCCTGTGGATTTGACCGACCACGGTCGGGCCCCCGAGAGCATAGGACCTGTTACCGTAAACCGCGAACGTATCGGTACGGGCCAGCCCTTCACGGCGACGTGCGTGATTCCCGCCGACGGGCATAACATCTCTTCGGTGGAGTACAACTGGAGTATCCGTCCTGTTGCTGCGCAGGCAGCTGTTGCGGACGTTACCCGGACTTCGCCCGTGCCGCCCCATGTGGAGGAGAAGCAGTTTACCGCTCCTTTGACGGCCGGCAGTTATGTGATAGGCTGTACCGCACGGTATATATTCGGTGCGCCCGATGCCGGGGGGGCTCTGTCGGCGGATGTGACCGGCGAGGCCCGTATCGAGGTCGTACCCTGCGATGTGCTCCGCTCCTTCTGGGGCGACAGCATGCAGGAGACGGAGCTCAACTATCCGGGACTGACGGCGCAGGGCGAAGATGCGTTGGTCGGTATGGTATATGACCCCCTGCAGTCCGGTCAGCCGAATATCGTGACGGGCTTCCAGTTCACTGACGGCAGGCTTGCCAGGATACTGCAGACGGAAGGGGCGGATGTTTCGCGCGGCAGCGGTTTCTATATGCACTACTTGTTGCTGCATCACCATATTACGACGGGGACCTCGCTGATGCTTGCCTGCGACAGCGCCGTAATTGCGTGGACGGACGGTACGGAGGAGACGCCCGATATGGAGAACGACAACAAGGACAGGGAGAAGCAGGCGCGTATAGATGCCGGATTTGCCGCCGGCGAAGTGACGATAAGGTCCGTGTTCCACAGCGACAGCTATACGTTGACGCTCAATGTACTCAAAGCCGGCGAGCAGGTGGTGTACGACCGTACCTATACCCCTCGGCGGGCGCAGTGACGTTTCGGCTGTCACAAATGTATATACGATGCGGGGACCCTCACCGGTCCCCGCATCGTTCGCATATGGCTGTACTGTCAGAAATACTCCTGTCGGAATATGTACTCTTCCCGGAGAGTCTCGAACTGTTCCGGTGCCGCTTTGAGCGTCCGTGATTGGCCGTCGATGTCGAAATAGTCCGTGATGGTCGCACGCATCTCCGCCCAGCTTATCGGTCTGCGTCCGACCTGCGTCACGCCGGTCGGGTACCATCCTTCCGGCGGGAGGCCGAAGTGTTTGGCCGCAGCGGCCACGACGGCCGCCGAAGCGTTGGCCTTGCCCTGTTCGGAGTAGCCTGCGATGTGCGGTGTGGCCGACAGGGCCGCATCCAGCAACCGGCGGTCGATGGCCGGTTCGTTCTCCCACGTATCGATGCGGCACGCGCACCGGTCGCTTGCCATGGCGCGTTTCAATTGCTCTTCGTCCACGACGCCGCCGCGGGAAGAGTTGAAGAGTGTCGCTCCCGGCTTGAGGGCGGAAAAAAAACGTTCGCCGGCCAAATGCACCGTAGGATGGGGGCCTTCGGCGTGCAGCGGGACATGGAACGTAACGATGTCGGAATGCGCGGCCAGTTCGTCGAGCGGTACGTAACCATCGGCGGGACCCAGCTTCTCGGCCGTTTCGCGCGGCGGGTCCGAGCGGAGTACCCGGAATCCCCATGCGGAGGCATACCGTTCCACGAGCGAACCGACGTGGCCGATGCCGACGATGCCGAGCGTCAAACCGGCGGGAGATGCCTCGCCGACCGTGCGGGCGAGTGCGGCCGCTACCCATTGGAGTACCCCGCCGGCGTTGCAGCCCGGAGCGGAGACGACCTTTATCCCGTGGGCGGCGCACCATGGCAGGTCGATGTGGTCGGTGCCTATTGTTGCGGTGGCGACCATACGGACGGAGGAACCGGCCAGCAGTGCCGCATCGCAGCGGGTTCGTGTGCGAACCAGAAGCGCGTCCGCCTCCTTGACCTCTTTGGCCGTGATGGCCTTGCCCGGCAGGTAGGTTATGTCGGCGTAGGGTTCGAATACGCCGCGAATATAAGGTATCTTGTCGTCGGCTACTATTTTCATCGTATTTCTATGGGCGTTTGCGTATTTTCCCGAGAGGCGCCGGGGAGGGTTCGGATGAATGGTTTCAGATAACGAACTCGATTTCCCGGAACAGGAAGCCGCGCTCTTTCCCGTCGATGGTTACCGTCAGCCGACCGTCGGGTCCTGCGCCGCATATCGTGCCGATGACTTCGCCCTCTTCGGGCAGGAAGAAGCGCGACGGCTTTCCGCGGCGGTAGAGCAGGGTGTTGTAGTCGTCGCTTATCCGGTCGGCCCGTCCTTCCTCCAGCATACCGTAGCGCATCGAAAGGTGGCCGTACAGTTTGGCGAAGACCTCCATGACGTCGTGCCGTATTCCCGTCTCCGTGCGTATGGAGCAGGGGTTGGCTATCCATGCGGGAAAACGTTCCTGATTGACGTTAAGTCCGATGCCCGCTACCGTCCGTGCGAGTCGTGTGCCGTCGAGGTTGTGCTCCAGCAGCATGCCGCATATTTTCCGGTCGTTGACGTATATGTCGTTGGTCCACTTGATGGTTGCACCGATGCCGTACTCCTGTAAGGTATCGGTTACGGCGAGCGCGATGGCTTCCGAGAGCAGGAACTGCTCTCCCGCAGCGAGGAAGGTCGGTTCGAGAACGATGCTGAACGTGAGGTTCTCGCCCGGCACGCTCTCCCACCGGTGTCCGCGCTGTCCCCGCCCGGCAGTCTGGCGTATGGCCACTACCGTGTCTCCGTGGGCATAGCGGCTGCGGTCGGCGGCCTCCGTATTGGTCGAACCGCACGTTTCCAATACCGTCGTCTCTCCCCGAAGCATCTTATTTGCGGAAAGGCTTGTCGTTGTACCGGAGGAACGCATAACTGACCGCTACCGTTCCCCGCATGTGCAGCATCTTGTATTCGAGGTAGTTGCTGCCGCGACGGAAGATATCCTTGAATCCCATCGAGAAACGGGCGGTCATCTTGACGCGAGGGACGATTTGCCATTCGTATCCCAGCAGCATGCCTGCATCCCATTTCCCGAGGTAGTCGTTGAAAACGGGCATCGCGTCCGGCGGTACGGGGCTGTCGGGCGTCACCATGATGGGCGGTTTCGACGGGTCGTTCGGATTCTCCACGAGTCCTTTGAGGGGGGTGGTATTGAACTGGCTCTTCAGTATGTAGCTGTAGTAGGCGCCGAGGTATATCCGGCTGCGTCCGCCGCCGAAGCTGTATCCGACGTAGACCGGTATTTCGAACATGGAGAAGTTCATGACCACGTTGGCCGTTCCACGGAACCGCGTGATGAAATCCTCGCCGTCGGGATTGGGCATCCTGAACTGCTGTCCGGATACCCAGGCTTCGGCGTCGATGCCGACCTGTTTGTAGGTAAGTTCTGCCGTAAGCGACAGCCGGTAGGGCATGTGGGCGGTAAAGGAGAGGCCCAGCGAGGGACTCAGCTTCGGGACTGCGCTCATCTTCATGGCCCCGCCCCGCATGTGGGCGGGGGGCCAGGGGGCGGCGGCACCCAAGTCTACGCCGACGTGTACGCCGAAGGCGTATTTCGGCTGTTCGGTGCGGCGTTTCTCTGCCGTGCGCTCTTCGGTCGGGACGGGCTTGGAGTGAAGGACCGTTTGGTGCCATGCCTTTTCCCGTTCCTGTGCCGGGGCGGGTCCCTCTTCTTCGGCCGTCGAGGAAAGGGCGGTGTTTGCAGCGGGACATGTCCGTACGATGTCCGCGGGCTCCGGCGCCTGGCCGTAGGCGCTGGAGGTGCCGGCCGCAGCGGCCAGCAGCAGCGCGGCATATAGCGTGAGGTGTTTACTCTTCATAGATTAACCGGATGTTATCGATTTTCAGTATGGAGCCTACGGCACCTTTGTAGGAGTCGCCTTTGGACGAGGAGGAGAAAGTGACCGTCAGGTGGGTGTATGCAGGGTAGGCGCCGTCGTATTCCAGCGGGACGAACACTGTCTGCCAGGTGTTGTCGGGCACGACGAGGTCGGCCGTATCGCCGTTGTCGAGCGTGCCTGCCTGGGTGGCTACGATGGAGTGGCCGCGCGCTACCCGGTCGGCGTTGTTCTTGGAGTGCCACGTCCCGTCGGGATTCGCGCCGTGATATTCGAGTTCCTGGGAGAGGTCGCGCTGCCGGATGAGTTCGATGGCCAGCGAACCGGAGTCGCTCGAAGGTCCGTTGCCCGGGTGGTAGAGGATATCCACCTGCATCCCTTTGATGGGCTGGTTGGAGGAGAAGGGGATACCGTAAAACATCATGACGGCCGGGTCGTTCATGTTCCCCATGGGGTTGGAGTCGTCGAACCAGCCGAGGAAGAGCGAACCGGCGGCGAGTTTGCCGATGATGGTATTCTTGGTCTCCATCTGTACTGCCTTGCCCTGTCCCGGTGCCCCTTCCGTCTGGGTGGTGCCTTCGACTACCACGGGAGAGGTCATGTTGGCGGATGCCCAGTAGGGACTGCCCTTGATGCCTTTCGGGAGGGGTGTCTGCAGGTTGGCCCAGCGTTCGAAGTCGGCGTTCTGGAGCTGGGGCATATAGGTGGTGCGCAGCGTCCATTCGCGTGTCTCGCCGTTCTGTGCGGTTACGGTGAACGGTTTGTCCTCCACCCGGGCGAATTCGACTGCGCCGGCACCGTACTGGTCGGTGATGGTGCTCGTGGCCTTGTAGGAGAGCCCCATGCGTATGTTCATCGTCACGGGGAACCGTCCCGTTTGCAGGAAATTCACGGTCACCACCGCATTGTCAGTATCGATGCCGACGAGTTCCGCGCTGAATCCGCTCTCGGAGAAGGAGACGATGCGGAAGGAGGTTACGTCGGTTCCCGTCTCTTTCAGCGGCGGGCGGAGCCGGAATGTCCACATTTCGCTGTTCTTTCCGCTTTCGGAGACGACCTCCACCTCATTCACCGCTTCCGGCGAATCGAATACCAGCGGGTCGCGGCCGCCGTTTTGCGTGGCGATGCGTGCGTAGTCCGAAAGCTGGTAGTCGACAGCCACCGAGAGCGGATAGCCGTTGTCGTCCTTGGTGAGATTCAGCGTGATGGTGCGGTTATCGTAGTCTATTGTCAGGGGTTCCGCTTCGAGTTCCACGGTGTAGGGACGTACCTCTTTAAGCGTTACTCCGTAGAGTTCGCATTCGTCGGAAGCCTCCGGTTCGCCGTCGCTCCAGTCGCGGATGATGATTTTCCATTCATAGACAGTGCCGTCCGAAGCCTTCACCCCGAAAGTTTTCGGGTTTTTCCAGGAGTCGGTGCCCGTCCAGTCGAAGTTGCTCACGTTGACCAGCGATGCTCCGTTGCTTATCCTGATGTCCACTGTCAGGCTCAGTTCCCACGGGTCCAACGAGGCGTATTTCGGTTTGTGTATCTCCACCGCCCGCAGGTAGATGCACCGGTTCACGGGGTCTATGTCGGCCGTCCGGTCGGCATCCATCACGATGGCCGGTACCTTGGGGTCGGAAAGCGAATTTTCCCGTACCTCGGAGGCCGTGTATTCATAGGAGAAGTCGAGAACCGTGGCCACGGGGGAGTTGTACTCTTCGAGGGCCACTATCCAGCGCCGTGCGATGCCGTCCACCGTATCCAGCAGCCAGAAGGTATGCTCGCTCCCGATGTCGGGGAACGACATGTCGCTTACATCGCCGACGAGCGATACGCCGTCGGGAAGGGGTATCGCCATGTCGATGCTGATGGGGAACGGCGTGCCGGAGGAGGTGTTGATATAGAGTTTGAGCGTATCGGCGGTCGGTGTGTCTGCCTCTGCGGGGCGGCCGTGCCGGATGGTCGCTTTTTGCAGGGCGTTTCCTCCCTTGCCGGAGAGCGCTGCCGTTTTGGCCGGTTCGGAAGTCGCGGCGGTTCCGGTACCTGCGACGCCGGTGGATGCGGAGAAGCGGTGCTCCTCGATAGAGAAACCTTTACTGCCCGGTTCGGCGGAGAATCCCGCCAGGTTGGTGAGCGCGAGGGCGGCTTCGTCCACCTCGGCGCTGTTGGCATTGACGACCGGGAGGACGGCCAGACCGAACGTCCACCGTTTTTCCGTACCGTCGCGGGCCACCACCGTGAAGCTGTGCCGCTCGTCCGCCGAACCGAATTCGTACGGCGTAGTGCCGTTGCCTTCGAGTGTGGCTCCGTCGCTGAGGCTGAATTCGGGGGTGAGCGTCAGCGGGAACTGCGGTGCGACGATGTTGGCCAGCACCATATTCCCCTCTTCGGGTACATCGCTGTCAGTGACCGTCAGCAGGTCGGCCACGATGCTTCCCTCGGGCACTTCTGCGAAGGTTACCTGCGGGAATATCTCCGCGTCGCTGCTGGTGGCGGTATAGTCGATTTTGAACGTGTATTCCCGCGGCATCCCGCTGAGCGCCTGTACGTAGAATTTGGGCTCCTGGAAGATGTAATTTCCGTTTTCGTCGAGGACGGGTTCGTTTCCGCTCTCGCCCCCGCGTTCGAGGTCTATCTCTATCCAGTCGTTGAAATCGAGCCCCGTAACGCGGTCTATCGGATTCTCGAAGTGCGGCTGCCCCTTGAAATAGAGCGGAAAGTTGTGAATGCCGTGCAGCACCGGGATGCGGATGGTGTTGCCGGCCATGACCGGTTCGCCTATCACGATTTCGCCGTCGGTACCTTTGTGTTCCGTTATTTCGAACGAGAAGACGGCATTGTAGTCGTTCAGCCCGTCGATGTCGCTGCATGCAGCCAGCAGCAGCGCGAGAAATAATACCGGAAAGAATTTGAAGTTTTTCATGAATCGCGTCTGTACGTTATAACTGTTGCATTGTCACCGCCGGACAGGCGGCGCCGGACTATACCGGTACGTCGAAATCGCGCAAGGCGTCGTTGAGCGATGTTTTCGTGTCCGTGCTCTCCTTGCGCTGTCCGATGATGAGGGCGCACGGTACGCCGTACTCCCCGGCGGCGAACTTTTTGGGATAGCTGCCCGGTATGACCACCGACCGCGGCGGAACGTAGCCCTTGTAGGTGACGGGTTCCGGCTGCGATACGTCGATTATCTTGGTGGATGCCGTTATCACGGTACCGGCTCCGATGACCGCCTCCCGTGCGATGCGGGCCCCCTCCACGATGATGCAGCGCGAACCGATGAAGCAGTGGTCTTCGACGATGACGGGGGCGGCCTGTACCGGTTCGAGCACTCCGCCGATGCCTACTCCTCCGCTGAGGTGCACCTCCTTGCCTATCTGGGCGCAGGAGCCGACCGTGGCCCAGGTATCTATCATCGTGCCTTCGTCCACGTAGGCGCCTATATTGACGTAAGAGGGCATCATCACTACGCCCCGTGCCAGATAGGAGCCATAGCGCGCCACAGCCGGGGGTACGACGCGTACGCCGAGTTCCCGGTAGTTGCGCTTGAGGTCCATCTTGTCGTTGTATTCCATTTCGCCTGCGTTGGTCTGGCGCAGTTCCCGTGTCGGGAAGTAGAGTATCACGGCCTTCTTTACCCAGTCGTTCACCTTCCAGCCTCCTTCCCCGTCCGGTTCGGCGGTACGCAGTTCGCCCTTGTCGAGCAGTTCGACCACTTCGTTCACCGCAGCCTGCGTTTCGAGGTTCCGAAGGAGCGTATGGTCTTCCCATACCTTCTCTATCAGCCCCTTCAGCTCTTCATGGCCTAAGTTTTCCATAATCATATCTTCTTTGAGATAAAACGATATTCGGGTGTAAACAGGTGTAAAATTAGCCATTTTTTCCGTCCCGCAACCATTTTCTCGTAAAGAAGGGTCGAATCGGGGAGGCAAGTCCCGATAAGTTTTGTATTTTTGTTTGCCGTACCGGTTCCTTTCGGAAGCATTTCATGAACTTAAAAAGATAACCGATGAAGAGAATCCCGTTTTATGTCGCGCTGGCGGTGCTGTGCCTCGCAATGACAGACTGTACCTCTAAGAAAAAGATGGAGATTAAGATGAAACCCTATCCGCAGACGGCGAAGGTCGATGTCTCGGATAACTACCACGGCACGGTGGTGGCCGACCCCTACCGGTGGCTGGAGGACGACAATTCCGCCGAAACGGCGGCATGGGTTGCTGCTGAGAACGAGGTGACGTTCGATTACCTTTCGCAGATACCCTACCGTCCGGCCATAGACGAACGCCTCACGGAGCTGTGGAACTACGAGAAGATAGGAGCGCCGACCAAGGTGGGCGACCGCTATTTCTATTTCCGCAACGACGGACTGCAGAACCAGAGCGTCCTCTACATGCTTGACAGCCTCGATGACCCGCAGCCCGAGGTCTTTCTCGACCCCAATGCCCTGTCGGCCGACGGGACCGCCGCCCTCAACAGCGTTGCTTTTTCGGAAGACGGGAAATATATGGCCTACGGTATCGCCAGGTCGGGTTCCGACTGGGTGGAGATATTCGTCAAGGAGGTCCCCACGGGCCGGGTGCTCGACGATGTCATCCGCTGGGTGAAGTTCTCCGGTGCGAACTGGTCGGCCGATTCCAAGGGGTTCTATTACCGCGGTTACGAGGAGCCGGCGAAAGGTTCCGAGCTTTCGGGCCAGAACCAGTTCCAGAAGGTTTACTACCACAGGCTGGGTACGCCGCAGTCCGAAGACGAAATCATCTATGCCGACCCGCTTCACCCGCTCCGCTATTACGACGGTTTCGATGACGGCGATACGGGCAAATACCTCTTCGTAAGCGTTTCGGAAGGAACGTCCGGTACGCAGCTGATGTACAAGCGCACAGGTGTGCGCGAGCCGTTCCGTGTCATCCTCAAAGGGTTCGACCACGAATATGCCGTGGCCAAGGTCAGGGACAACATGCTCTACCTCTACACCAACGAAGGGGCGCCCAACTACCATCTGCTCCGGCTGGATGTCCGCTTTATGCCTTCGCCTGCCGAGAAGATACTGCCCGAGGACCCGAACATGCTGCTGCAGTCGGTGCATTTCGTGGGTGACTACATCTTCGCCATCTACATGAAGGATGCCTCCAGCCGCGTTTACCAATATACACTCGACGGCGACCTGGTGCGTGAGGTCGCCCTCCCCGGTATCGGTACCGTAGCCGGTTTCGACGGGAAGGACGATGCGACCGAGACGTTCTATACCTTCTCCACCTTCACCGCGCCGCCCGCCGTGTACCGCTACGACCTGGCTACCGGAGAGTCCACGCTCTTCGCCCGGCCGGAAGTGAAGTTCAATCCGGACGACTTCGTGACCGAACAGGTCTTCTTCGCCAGCAAGGACGGCACACAGGTGCCCATGTTCCTCTCCTATCACAAGGGGTTGAAGAAGAACGGCAAGAATCCCGTGTACCTCTACGGTTACGGCGGTTTCAACGCCCCGCTGACGCCCGGATTCAGCCCCACGAACATTGCCATGATGGAGCAGGGTGCCATCTATGCCTCGGTCAATCTGCGCGGCGGCAACGAGTACGGCGAGGAGTGGCACAAGGCGGGCATGCTTGCCAACAAGCAGAACGTCTTCGATGACTTCATCGCGGCGGGCGAGTATCTCGTCAGGAACAAATATACCTCCAGCAGGAAACTCGCCATATCGGGCGGCTCCAACGGCGGACTCCTTGTGGGCGCCTGCATGACGCAGCGTCCCGACCTCTTCGCCGTGGCCTTCCCGCAGGTGGGCGTGCTCGACATGCTCCGTTACCACCTCTTCACCGTAGGTTGGGGATGGGTGGTCGAATACGGTTCGAGCGACGACCCCGAACAGTTCGAGTACATTTACAAATACTCCCCGCTTCACAACATCAAGGAGGGGGTATGTTATCCGGCGACGATGATAACCACCGGTGACCACGACGACCGTGTGGTACCGGCCCACTCGTTCAAGTTCGCGGCTACGCTCCAGCAGGCGCAGGGGTGCGACAAGCCGGTGCTTATCCGCATCGACACCAATGCCGGCCACGGTGCCGGGAAGCCGACCGCCAAACGCATCGCCGAGGCGGCCGATATCCTGTCGTTCTTCTTCTGGAATACCGACACCGACTATCGGCCGGTAGCCGAATAGCGGCGGACGTTCCGCAGCAGGACTGCGGCGATATATCCGAACGTATCTCTAAGTCTTCCGCCCGGCGGGGGACTTAGATTTCGTTAGGGCGCGGGGAAGCGTGCGGCCGGTATGCCGTACGTGCCTTTCGTCCGACTTGGGAAAAGACCCTACATAGAGAAAATAATATGGACAATATGAAAGTGTATAAATTCGGCGGCGCGTCGGTAAAAGATGCTGCCGGAGTACGCAACATCGCCTCGATAGTGGGTGCCGAAAAAGGGAGGCTCTTCGTCATCGTCTCCGCCATGGGAAAGACGACGAACGCGCTCGAGGGGTTGCTCGATACGTTTTACGACGGGAAGACCGCCCTGGCGTTGGAGCGCCTGCAGAATATAGTCGATTTTCACAACCGGATAATCGCGGAGCTCTGGGGCAGGCCGTTCCTGCCCGACCGGGTGGCCCGTTTCTATATGGAACTCGAGGAGACGGTGGCTTCTTCCAATCCTGCCGTGCGTGAATACGAGGTGTGGTACGACCGTATCGTGGGATACGGGGAGCTCATCTCTACTTCCATCGTGTCGGAATACCTCGCTGCGGTCGGTATCGCCAACACGTGGGTGGACATGCGGGAGTGTTTCGTGACGACGGCGCGCCACAAGGATGCGAATGTGGATTTGGAACGGTCGGCCGAGCGGCTCGTTCCACTCGTGGAGGCTGCCGATTCGCGCGTCTATGTCGGCCAGGGATTCATCGGGGCTACTGAGGACGGAGCGCCTACCACGATAGGGCGCGAGGGTTCGGACTATTCGGCCGCGGCGGCGGGATATATTCTCGGTGCGGAGAGCGTGACTATCTGGAAGGATGTGGAGGGTATTCTGAACGGCGACCCGAAGCGGTTCGACGATGTCCGCCATATTCCGGAGATGAACTACCTCGATGCCATCGAACTCGCTTACAGCGGGGCGCAGGTAATCCATCCCAAGACCATCAAACCGCTCCAGAACAGGAATATTCCTCTCCATGTGCGCTGTTTCCTCGACCCTGCGTTGCCGGGCAGCGTCATCCGCGCCGGCGTGCAGAAGAACCGCGAGATACCCATCCTCATCGTCAAGCCCTCGCAGGTGCTGCTGACCGTCCGGGCCAACGACTTCTCCTTCATTCTGGAGGAGCGCTTCGCACAGATATTCGCCCTGCTCGACGAGTATATGGTGAAGGTGAACCTCATCCAAAGTTCCGCCGTGAACCTCGACCTTTGCATGGACCGCACGCGGCATCTGGAGGAGCTCACCGAGCGGCTCCGGCAGGAGGGGTACTATACGCGCTACAATACCGATATGGAGCTCATTACCATCCGCAACTATACGCCTCAGCAGCTCGCCGCGCTGGAGGGGGCGCAGGATGTCTATCTGGTGCAGCGGACGCGCCGCACGCTGCAGGCGGTGAGAAGAAGGGAGGAGTAGGACGATGGAGATACTGAGACAACAGTTTCTGAGACATATCGGCCAGACCTCGCCTTCGCCCATGCTGGTGGAGGTGGCACGTGCCGAGGGGGTGTGTTTCTTCACTCCGGAGGGAAAACGTTATTACGACATCATCGCGGGGGTTTCGGTGAGTAACGTGGGGCACGGCAATCCGGCTGTCACGGAGGCCGTGTGCCGTCAGGCCCGCGACTACATGCACGTGATGGTCTACGGAGAGCTGGTGGAGCGCCCGCAGGTGCGCTATGCCGCCCGCATCGCGGAGTACCTGCCTGCACCGCTCGATGCGGTCTATTTCGTCAATTCCGGTGCGGAAGCGGTGGAAGGGGCGCTGAAGCTCGCCAAGCGCTTTACGGGCCGCCGGCGCATGGTGGCCTGCCGCAATGCGTACCACGGCTCCACGCACGGAGCGATGAGCGTCATGGAGAGCAGGGAATTCTCCGACGCCTACGGCCCGATGCTGCCCGGTGTGGATTGGATACGGTTCAACGAACCGGAGGATTTGGGTCGGATTACCGAAGAGACGGCCTGCGTGCTCGTGGAGCCCGTGCAGGGCGAGGCGGGGGTGCGGATTCCGCAGGAGGGGTATCTGGAGGCTCTGCGCCGTCGCTGCGACGAGGTGGGTACCCTGTTGATTTTCGATGAGATACAGACCGGTTTCGGTCGGACGGGGGAGATGTTCGCCATGTCGAAATACGGTGTGACACCCGATATCGTCTGCCTGGCCAAGGCGCTTGGCGGTGGCATGCCCCTCGGCGCCTTCGTCTCTTCTGGCCGGATAATGGAGTGCATTTCGCATGACCCGGCCCTGGGGCATATCACCACCTTTGGCGGTCATCCCGTCTGCTGTGCGGCAGGGCTTGCTGCTATGGAGTATATTATTGATGAAGGGCTGTTGGGGAGCGTCGAACGCAAGGGGGCGCTTTTCGAGACGCTGCTGGGCGGTCACCCCGCCGTGAAGGGCATCCGTCGCAGCGGTCTGCTGCTGGCTGTGGAGCTCGGCGAGAGCAGGAAACTCTACCGGATAATGGAGCATTTCAAGGAGAGCGGCATCCTGAGCGACTGGTTCCTTTTTTGCGATACCGCCTTCCGTATCTCTCCGCCGCTGACCATCACCGACGAAGAGGTGGCGGAGGTATGTCGGATAGTCGTCGATTGTCTCGACCGGCTGTAAGGGCGGAATTGCCTGCCCTGTTGCACGGTACTTTTCCGTTTGTCCGGAAGGACCGGTTGCGGAGATGACGTTTCGGACAGGAGAGCCCGGCCGCACCATGGTGCGGCCGGGCTTCTCTATTTTTCGGCTGCCGGTTAGCATATGACGGCCGTCGTGTCTGCCTGCGGACGAATTTGTGTGTATCCGTGCATTTTGTCCGCTTTCCGGAAAGGAACGGCACAATAATGGCATGGCGAATCCTCCGAAATGAATTCTGTGTCGGATTTTCAGCATGATATTCATCCGTTTGGTACCGTGCGATTGAATATGCGCAGTGGCATTCTGTCGTTTTTTAATCCGGTAAACATAGTATAGAGGCGTACGGGGTACTTCCGAGGCAGGGGGCCGTGACGAACTGCGGCGGCGGAAGCGCTGCGGCAGCCTCTGCGCGTTTTTGCCGGCTTTCGGCGGAGAGGTTCGGGCGGAGCCTGTTCCAGCGGCCCGGCGGCAGGCGAGGAGGGAAGAGTGCCGGTATGAATAATTAGAAGATTGACTTAAATCGATATATTGATTATGAAAACTGTTATACATCTTTATAATCCGTCGGAGAACGGAGTCGTGGAGTATGGGTTTATCGACTCTCCGTTCGGGAGATGCCTTGCGGCTTTCAACTATTCCGGCCTCTGTTCTTTCGAATTCGTGGATTCGGAAGAGCGGGCGGCTGCTGTGCTCCGGCGGGTGTGGGCCGATTCCTGGGTGGGCCGCAACCGCGCTTTCGACAGGATATCGTTCAAGGAGCTGTTGTATGACGGGAAGAATCCTTTGCCGCTCTGTTTCAGGGGCACGACGTTCCAGTCGGCGGTATGGCAGGCCCTGCTGCGGATAGCTCCGGGAGAGACCATGACCTATGCCGAGGTCGCGGCGGCTGTCGGGTGTCCCGGGGCTGTCCGGCAAGTGGCGTTGGCCATCGCGGCGAACAGATTGGCCGTGGCCGTACCGTGCCACCGCGTCGTGTGCGACGACGGCGGTGGCGGCGGATACCGCTGGGGCCGGGAGCGGAAGAAGGCGATAGTGGATTGGGAGCGGATGGCCATGTAGGAGGGATAACGGCGCTGCCGCAGCAAGATGCGGCGAAAACCGCCGACGGTTTGTCCGGTGTCGCGGGATTGTTTATTTTTGTGCGCCCGGAGCATGTTGCGGTGTAGGTGCGTGGCTGTCCGGGGAGGAGTTGCGGGCGATGTCCGTGACGAACGGAAAGAGATGCACCTGATTATGGTACGTTGGATAAAAGGTATTGTGGCGGTCGCGGCCCTTGTGTTCACGAACGAAGTGGCGGCGCAGGAGAGACGTTGCCGTGCGGAATTTGGCGGCGGCGCAGATATAGTAAGCAATTACATGTGGCGGGGACTGCGGGAGGCAGGTGTCAGTTTCCAGCCTTCCCTGTCGTTTTCCGTCGGGGCGTTCTCCATCGCTGCCTGGGGGTCCACCGATTTTGCAGCCGCCTCCTACCGGGAGATGGACCTGACGCTTGCTTACAGGGTCGGTCCGGTAGACCTGTCGCTCGCCGACATCTATTGCGTCTCGCCGGCAGGGGAAAAGCGGGATAGCTACGGCTATTTCAGTTTCGGCAAAGGGTCGCCCCACCGTATCGAAGCGGGCATTAGGTGGCGCATTTCCGAACAGGTTCCCGTCACGCTCGCATGGTACACGACGCTGTTCGGCGGTTCGGATTACAATGCCGCCGGCAAACGGGTTTTCGCTTCCTATTTCGAGATTTCGTATCCTTTCACCTTCAAGGGCATCGACCTGGAGGCGGGTATCGGCATGGTGCCGTGGAATGCCTACGGCGTTTACGGTATCGACCGCGACTTCTATGTGCAGGATGTCCACTTCAATGCCGGGCGAAGCTGGCGTTTCGAGGGGCTTGCCGGACTGGAATTCGGTATCTTTACCTCCGTAAGCTGGAACCCTGCTCTGGAAGATGTCAATTTCACGGGCGGTCTCTCTTTCCGCATGTAATTTCCAGGTCGGTCTCTTGCCGCGGCGGCGGATTCCCGAATGGCCGTTTTCCGCAACGACATACGCAATGGGAAAAATAAAGGTTGTCTTCTGGCGGAGTGAGGTGCCGGAGCGCCTGCGGCTCTCAGACCGGGTGTCGTGGCTTCCTGTCGGGGTCCGTGTCGGACGTATCGTGACGGCCGGCCGTTTCCGGCAGTGTGTGCCTTCTTGTTGCCCGGCGGATGTGTCGTGTGGCGTTTTCGTAGGCTGCTCATCATGTATCGTATCACCGGGAGTGTGACGTCGTCGATGCTCGGTGGTTGCACCTTTTCGGACGAATTGTCGCCGGGCCGACCGGGTAATACGGTGGACGGCAGAAGCGGTTCGTTCCGTTGCCTGTGGCAGGTGTCGTGCGTGGGAGAGCAGAGATACCGGACGGATATGGGACAAAATAATACGGGCCCCTTCAAGGGGCCCGTATCGTTTCGGAACGACAGGGTTTATTCCGCTGCGGTTTCGGGCGTCATGAGAATCTCGATGACGTTGCCATCGGCGAGAATCTTGGCGGCCAACTGTTTGAAGTAGTCGGACGTAAAGCCGTTCACGGTCTCCATGTAGTTCGTATCGAGGTCGTAACCGTAGAGGTGGTAGTTCACGAGGGTACCCAGCCAGTAACCGTTCTGTTTGATTTGGTCGGGATACTGTTTGGTGAAGTACTCCTTAATCTTGCTGAGGTCTTCCTCTTTCACGCCCTCCTCGGAGAGTTTCTGAATCTCGTTCACGATATCCTGCTTGAGCTCGTCGGTCATAGCCGGGTCGGTGTCGAAGATGGTGAAGAGCATGTAGGTCTGTACCGGAGCGAACGATGCGTCGCCGCTGGTCTGTACGCTGTAGGTACCGCCCTTCTCCTCACGCAGGGTAGCCGTGTAGCGGATATCGAGTATCTGCGAGAGGAAGTCCATGGCGAGAATGTTCTCCAACGTGTAGGGCATTTCGCCGGTGAAGATGGTCAGGACGCTGGTCTTGGGCATCTCCATGGCGGTCGAGAAGTGGTTCGTCACCTTGCCCTGCGGATACCGTACGCCGTCGTCTTCCCACGAATAGCCCTGTTTGGTGCTGGGCAGCGAGCCGATGTACTTCTCTACGAGCGGTTTCAGCGTTTCGAGGTCTACGTTGCCCACGATGGTATAGGTGAAGTCGTCGGCATTCCGGTAGAGCTTGTCGTAAATCTGCTGCATCTTGGCGAAATCTATCTGGGAGAGATTGTCGTAAGTGAGCATTTCACGGCGCGGGCTGTGGTTGTAGAGCGTGCTGGTCAGCGTGTCCTGCAACTGGAACATCGGGTTGCTGGCCATGTTCTGGTAAGCCGACTGGAGTTTGTCCATCAGTACGTTGAAGTCGCTCTCGTCGAACCTCGGAGAGGTGAACGACAGGTAGAGGAGCTGGAGCATGGTTTCGAGGTCCTTGGGCGAAGTCGAAGCATAGAAACCGTTGCTGTAGTTACCGATGAAGGGGCTGACGCTGGCCATCTTGCCGGTAAGCTGCTTGCGCAGGTCGCTGGCATTGAACTTGCCCAGACCGGCCATTGCGGTGTAGTCGGGCAGCACGGTAGCCGAAAGAATCTCGTCGTCGGCGAGTACCGATTTACCGCCCTTGGAGATAACCTGCATGGTCACCTCGTCGGCCTTGAAGTCGGTAGGCAGTACGACGATTTTAGCGCCGTTCTTGAGGGTCCATATCGTTGCGCCGAACCGGTCGGTTTCGGTCGTCTTCACCTTCGAGCCTTTGAGTTTGGTCTTGGCCGGAATGAGGGGCTCTATCACGAAATCTTCGATGTTCGCTTCGAGTTCGGCTGCGCGTACCTTGCCGATGGTCTCCTCTATCTGTTCCGCGGTGGGTACGACGGCATCCGCTTTCTCCGGAGCCATTACGATGATTACCTGGTTGGTCGGGGTGAGGCGCATCTGCTGTACGAATTGGTTGAGCAGGTCGAGGTTGATTACCTGCAGCAGGTAGTTGTTGAATTCGTATTCATCCTCGGCGCTCATCATCGGTGCGTTGAGCATGTAGTTGTAGATGAACGGCCACATGAACTCATCGCTGCGGCGGTCGTCGCGGCGGTCGTACTCCTGCTGTATCTGGCGTTCGATTTCGGTCTTGGCGCGGTCGAATTCCGACTGCGTGAAGCCGAAGCGTATCATCTTCTCCACTTCGGTGTACATGGCGTCGAATGCCCTCAGGGCTTCGCCGTCACGGGCGTTGGCCTGCACGAGCGTCACATCCATGGCGTTGACCATATAACCGCTGTACATTCCTCCGGAGATGAACGGTGCGTCGGGTTTCTGGGCGATGTCGCTGAAGCGTTCGTCGGCGATGGTCATCATGAAGCGGTCGAGCATGTCGAGCATGGCGACATCCGGTGTCTTGTTGTATTCGGTGGGTATCGGTTCCCTCTTGATATAGAGCGTCACGTTGGTCCCGGTGAGTTCCGGGTCGGTGATGATGCCTACGATGGGTTCGTCGTTCGGGGCAATCACGATTGTCTGCTTGGGTTCCGGGTTCTCTACGGCGGGAATGTCGGACATCAGGGCGATGACCTTCTGTTCCATCATGTCCACGTCGAAATCGCCGACGATGAAGAGCGCCTGCATGTCGGTGCGGTACCAGCGGTGGTAGAAGTCGCGGAGTTCCTTGTGGTCGAAGCTGCGGAGGCCCTCTTCACTGCCGATGATGTTGCGGGTCGTGTAGCGCGTATCGCCGTAGAGATAGGGCCTGAGTTTCTCATTGGTCCGCCAGCTTGCGTTCTGACGGGTGCGGAGCTCCTCGACGATGACACCGCGCTCGTTGTCAATCTCGTCGCCGTCGAGCGTGATGTAGTACGCCCAGTCGTGGAGGATGAGCAGGGCGGAGTCGATGACGCCTTCGCGGGTGACAGGCACGTTGGATATGTTGTAGCAGGTCATCTCCTGTGCGGTGAAGGCGTTCAGGTTGGCACCGAATTTCACGCCGATGCTCTCCAGGTAGTTAATCATGTTCTTGCCCGGGAAGTTCTCGGTCCCGTTGAAGGCCATGTGTTCGAGGAAGTGTGCGAGTCCCTGCTGGGAGTCCTCCTCCTGCAGTGCGCCCACATTGTCGAAAATCCAGAATTCTGCCTGATTGGCGGGTTTGTCGTTGTGGCGGATGTAGTAAGTCATCCCGTTGTCGAGCACGCCCTTGCGTACCTCGGGGTCATCGGGAAGCTCCTGTGCGAACAGCCCCGTAACAGCTACGAGTGTCGCGGCTACCGTTAAAAAGATTTTCCTAATCATAACATTAACTTTAAGAGTTGATTGAACTTATGTGTAATTGTCTTTCATCGCGTGTCACTGCTGTCTGCCGGGGCGGAGCCCCTCCTCCGGTTACTCCGGGTCCGGTTCGTCCGGGCGGTATTCGATGATGTCGCCGGGCTGGCACTCCAGAACGCGGCATATCGCATCGAGCGTCGATATCCGGATGGCCTTGGCTTTGCCCGTCTTGAGTATCGACATGTTGGCCTGTGTGATATTGACGCGTTCGGAGAGTTCGTTCAGCGACATCTTCCTTTTGGCCATCATAACATCTATGTTGATTATAATCGCCATGCCTCTCAGTCTTTCTTGTATGCTTTCATGCGTGTCATAGGTTCCCGGTCAGATGGTGAGTTTCTGTTCTTCGCTCAGCGTGGAACTGATGGAGAATATCTCCGCGATGATGAAGATGAGTACGCCCATGATTATCTCTCCGAAGTTGAACGGGAAAGCCGTATTTATCGCATAGGGACTTCCTGCGAAATAGGGTGCGGCGGCCCGCGCTTCGAGCCAGCTCATCAGCGAGAAGAGCAGCGAAGCGGCTATCAGCAGGATGCCGATGGCCCGCGTAAGAGCGATGTTCGATTTGCGGAACACGTCGTCATTGCGGATGCTTTTCCGCAGGGAACCGATGATGACGAACAGTATCACGAATATCGCGGCATAGGTCATCATGGCCAGCAGACCGTAAACGATGCTGTAGGAGTTGAAGGCGGAGGTGCCGGAGGAACTTCCCGCCGGCATGACGGCCTCCAGGTCGAGGAGCGACGGCCGGGCATACATCGTGACGCTGTCGGCGGCATTGCGGTATATCGGTATGTCGAAACCCGTGGTGCTGGTGGCTACCCGCAGGTCGTACATGAGTTCGACGTTGCGGCCGTCGGCCATCCGTGCGGCGGCCACCATGCGGCGGGCGTCGTTCCGCCCCGTATTGAAGTCTTCGCCGGAAAACCGGGAAACCGTCCGCACGATGCCGAAGGCTATCACGACGAAGAACACGACGTACAGCGTGGTGATGCGGCGCAGTATGGTCTTTTTGGACTTCATGATTCAATAACAATTTATCGTAATTCGATATGCAAATATACGGCTGTTTTCCGGAAAAACAATAGTTTTTTATTGTTTTTCGATATATTTTTATTCTTAGCCCTTTGTCATGCCGGCAGGCGCTTGCCGTTTCGCGGGATTATGCGTATCTTGGTAGTGGCCGTACATGGCGTGCCGCAGGAGGTAAAACTGTGGCAAGTTAATAATTATTACCGGCTTATGGACAATAAAAGGGAATATATTTACAGAATAGAACCGGGAGATGCCGATTTCATGAAACGGGCTACGCTCATGTCGCTCGCCGATTACATCCTGCACACGGCGGGGGAGGATGCGGACCGGGGCGGGTTCGGCGTGCGCGACCTCAACCTGCATAACGCTTCGTGGGTATTGACGCGCATGGCGCTGGAGGTGGAGCGCATGCCTGCCGAGTACGAACGTATCCGGGTTACGACGTGGGTGAGCGCCGTGACCCGTGCCATGACCACCCGCAACTTCGAAGTGTTCGACGAGAAAGGCGTCAGGATAGCGTGCGCCGTTACCAATTGGGCTATGCTCGACCTGTCGGCCCGGCGTATGCTCGACCTGCACCTGCTGCCGGCCTACGACTCCATGACGCAGGATTTTCCGCTGCCGGCCGCACTGCCGTGCCGTCTGGCTCCGCTCTCCGGCGGCCGGGAGTACGAACATGCGGTGGTTTACAGCGACCTCGATTTCAACTGCCATGCCAACAGCGTGAAGTATATCCAGTGGGCGGTCGATACGCTGCCGCTGGAGCTGTTGCAGCAAAAGCGCTTCGCCCGGACGGACATCAATTTCATTCGGGAGGCGCGTTACGGGGAGCGGCTGCGCATCGTGGCGGCGGAGGAAGCCCTCGCTTTCGAGATACGGAACCCGGAGAGAGAGGCCGTATGCCGTATCGCTTTCCGGATGGAGTGACTTTCGGTGCCAGATGCTGTTCGCGTACAGAATTTTGCCTGCCGGAAAACGATTATTTCCTGCCGGAAAGCATGGCGGGTACGGATTTTGCTGAACAGAGGGAATACGGAGACTGTGATTTTAAGACATAACTTATAAACTTTAAAGACTATGGCAAACGAAAAAAAGTATGAGCGCAGCATCGAACTGCTGAACAATGCGCTCGCGGAGGAGAACACGGCATCGTTGCAGTACATGTATTTCCACTTCATCTGCGAGGACAAGGGGTACCGTCCGTTGGCGCAGTATTTCAAGAGGACGGCCATTCAGGAGATGAAACATGCCGAGGAGTTCGCCGAACGTATCCTGTTCCTCGAAGGCGAGGTGAAGATGGTGCTCGCGAAAGGCGTAAAGCACATTACGGAGGTCCCGGAGATGCTCGACTATGCGCGTGAGCTCGAAAAGGGGACGATAGAGGATTACAATGCGTGGTCGAAAGAGACGGCTGCGCTCGGCGATGCGGGTTCCCACAAGTTGTTCCAGGACATCCTCGTGGTGGAGGAGGGGCATATGGACCAATTCCGTCTGGAGATGGAGAACTCGAAGGAGTACGGCAAGGAGTACCTTGCGCTGCAGGTGGTGGACAACCTCAAGAACGCGGAGTAGGGAGACGCTGCGGCTTATGGAAAGGAGGGCGGTCTTCGGGCCGCCTTTTTGCGTATAGGAGCGGGCACACGGTCTCTGGAGGCAGATGATGGTGCGCCGCGGCCGGCAGGAGAACCGGAAACGGGGTGGCTGCCGTTTCGGTCGTCCCTTGCTGTGTCAGGCAATCGGATGCGCAGCCGGAATCCGGAGCGCGGTTTACGGATGTCGTCTTTGTATGCCGAATATCTCCCGCTGTACGGAGCCGGCGGCGTTCCTCCGCCCGGCCATGCTTCCCGGCGTCAGTTGGTGACCGTTATGTCCGTCTGCATTCGGGAGCGGCTGGATGAGGGAGCTTGCTGCCGCAACAGCAGTAGGGAAAACGGCCGTGCTTCCCGGAGCATGAGCCGATACCTGTTTCGTGTCGCCGCGTTTCGATGCGGATGTGCCGTTTCTTCGTTTCGGCTGCATTGCCTTGCCGCTTCACGATGGGATGGCATTCGGTGGAAACCGTTCTTTTTCATCGAATATAAACTTATCTTTGCAGGGCAGTTGAATTCGGAAAGATATGTTCATATCGCTTGTCATACCGGTATATAACCGGCCGCAGGAGGTGCGCGAGCTCCTCGAATCGCTGACGCACCAGACGCGGCGCGACTTTGAGACGGTCGTGGTCGAGGACGGTTCCGCGCCGGAACTCTCCTCGGACGGGGTGGTGCGGGAGTATGCCGACCGGCTGGATATCTGTTATGTCCGCCAGCCCAACGGCGGTCCGGCGGCGGCCCGCAATACCGGTGCGGCCCATGCGCACGGCGATTTTCTGGTCATTATGGATTCCGACTGCATCGTTCCGCCGGGTTATTTCGAAACCGTCTATGCGGAGGTGGAAGCCCGCGGCATCGCCTTTTACGGCGGTCCCGATATGGCGGCTCCCGATTTCAGCCCTTTGCAAAAGGCGGTCAGCTACTCCATGACCTCGGTTTTCACCACCGGCGGTATCCGGGGAAACAGGCGCAGCATCGGTAAATTCTCTCCTCGGAGTTTCAATCTCGGCATCTCGCGTCCGCTCTTCGAACAGGTGGGGGGCTTCAGCGACATGCGCATCGGCGAGGATATCGACTTCAGCATGCGTGTCATGGCGGCCGGGGCACAGGCCTGGTTCCTGCCCGATGCGAAGGTGTGCCACAAGCGGCGGACGAGCATACGGCTCTTTTTCAAACAGGTTTTCGTGTTCGGTACGGCGCGGGTGAACCTCGATATCCGCCATCCGGAGTCGCGCAGGGCGCTCTTCATGCTGCCTTCGCTCTTTACGATTGGTTCGGCGGCACTGCTGCTTGCCGCGTTATGCACGAGCCCCTGGTTCCTGCTCGCCGTTGTCGGAGTGGCGGCCCTTTGGGCTCTCGGCACTCCCGTTCAGTGGGGCGGCCTGCTGCTGGTCCTCTTTGGTGCCGTCTATGCGCCCTGGTGGTTCAGCCTTCCTTTCGGGGCGCTCATGCTGCTGTGGTTCGCGGACGCCTCGGTGCGTAACCGGAGCGTTGCGATAGGGTGGCTCGCTGTATGGACATCGTTCATACAACTTTACGGCTACGGAGCAGGCTATCTCTACGGACTTTGGCTGCGGCGTGTCCTTCGGAAGGACGAGCCTTATACCTATAGGGTGACGAAATTTTTCTCGCAGAAGACGCGTTGAGCTTTCCGCCGGTTTCGCTTTCCTTCCGCCTCTTTGCTGTTATCCTTTTGTCTTTCCTGTCGGAACGCTTCGCAGCGTGGTACTGTTTTTGCCCATGCTCGTTTGTGTTTATGCCTGTCCGGATTAGGGGCGGGGATGTTCGATTAAAACGCATGACTATGGCAGAGATAAGGATACGTTCGGACAGGAGGGTGGACTCCACCGACAACAACGGATTTGCGGACGGTACGCGGGACGAGACGGCCATTGCCGCCGACCTGACGGAGGAGGTCTCCGTAGACGAAGAGATACCGGAAGCCCTGGATGAAGCCGGGGTAGGGCACCGGCCTGTTTATGATGAGGCGGGGGTGCGCGGCGACGACTGACGGGCCCTTTGCGGGGCCTGCCGTTACGGCATCCCCATGCCGGAAAAGAGAAGAACGGGCGCGTGACAAACACGCGCCCGTCGGATTTGCAGCGGTCAGGCCGGACCTGCGGCTTCGGCTGCAGCGGGCGAACCGTATCCCCCCTCGGGTTATTTCCGGGAAGTGTCGCCGGTGGGGAGGCTGAAGAGGAATTCGAGCCCGCCTTCACGGCGCTCTTTGGCTGTTATGGTTCCGCCGTGGAGGCTGACGATGTTCTTCACTATCGACAGTCCGAGCCCGGAACCTCCCGCGTCCCTCGTGCGTCCCTCGTCGAGACGGTAGAAACGTTCGAAGAGCCGGTTGAGCTTGCTGCGGTCGCCGATGCCGCAGCCGTCGTCGGCGAAGGAGATGTAGACATACCCGTTGCGTTCGGCGCGTTTCCCGATGGTGACGTGTACCCCTTCGCCCGCGTGGTTTATCACGTTGTCGGTCAGGTTGCGGAATATCGAGTAGACGAGGCTTTCGTTTCCGTTCACCGTGAGGCCCGCCGGCAGGGTGTTCTCCACGGTGATGCGTTTTGCCTGCAGGGCCGGTTCGAGTTCGGCCGTCACCCGGTTTATCACCGCGCCGAGGTCTATTTTGCCGAAATTGAAGGAACCTGGCGTGTCCTCTATCTTCGTGAGCAGGCTCATGTCGCGGATGAGTTCCGATAGAGCGAGCGTCTGCCGGTAGGCTTTGGTGATGAAGTCCCGCTCCTTTTCGGGCGGCATCGGCGTTTCGAGCACCGTTTCGAGGTAGCCCCGGATGCTCGTTACCGGTGTGCGGAGTTCGTGGGCGATGTTGCCGGTCATCTCCTGTTTCAGGCGGCGCGTCTTCTCCTGTCGGGTGATGTCGTTGAACACCACCTCGAAACTTTTGTCGTCGAAAACGTTCACGCGCAGCAGGAACTCCCTGCCCTGGTCCTGAAGGTGCGTTTCGAAATACTGTTCTCCAGACCCGGACGCGAGGAAACGTCGGACGGGTTCGAATACGTCGAGCGTCAGGAGGGCGGGGTTGTCGCTTACCACTACGTCGCTGATGGTATTCATGTATTGCAGGAACAGGCCGTTGTAGAATTCCACTGAGCCGTCCGGTCGAAAGAAGCATACCCCCTCGGCCGAACTGTGTACGTGCTGGAGCAGTTTTTCGCGTTCGCGAACGAGTGTCCGTTCACTCTCCTTCAAGCTTTTGTAGCTGCCGGCTATGCGCTGGCCTATCTCCCCGAGCTCGTCGTGGGGAAAGTGCGCCGTGCCGAGGTCGGCATCGGCGTCGTCCGCTGTGGAGGCGAAGTCGCGGAGCCGTTTGACCGACCGGCCGAAAAGGCTCCCCACATAGTGGATGAAGAGCAGGCCTACGGCGAAAAGGATGACGATGAAGTAGAGGAATCCGTTGTCGGGCTGGAGGAAGTGTTTTACCTTTACGTCGTAGGGCAGCGCCACGCGAACGAAGTCGTTGCCGAAGTATTTGGCGTAGTAGATGTACGGGATGTGGTTTGAGGCCGAGGTGCGGATGTCGTAGGAGGCACCCTGCTTCCGTGCGTTCGCCACTTCCGGCCGCCCGGCGTGGTTGTCGAGTTCGCCCGGTTCGGCGAACAGGTTGTCGTATACCACCTCTCCGGAGGCTCCGATGACCGTGAGGCGCAGTTCCTGCGGCAGCAGGGGAAGCAGTACCTTCAGGTCGATGCTGTCGGGGGTGTCGCCGGCCACGCACGCGTGTATCATCTCCGCATAGGCGTCGAGCCGCTCCTCCAGCGCTTCGGTACGGTAGCGCCGTGCCTGGCCCTGCTCGAATACCACCACTCCGGCGGTAAAGATGACGAATATGATGAGGAAGCTGAGCGTGAGCCTCCGCTGGAATGTCAGTTTCATTCTTCTGTGTAGTTAAAACGGTATCCGTATCCCGGCCTGCTCGATATGAGCGACGCCTTGGCTCCCAGTTTCTTGCGCAGCCGCGTGATGTGGACGTCCACGGTGCGTTCCGTCACGAAGGGCGCATCCTTCCAGATGCGGTCTATCAGGTCCTCGCGGCTGAAGACGCGGGCGGGATTGGAGGCGAGCGTCGTGAGGATGTCGAATTCGGTGCGCGTCAGCGGAATGGCATGGGGGCCGATGATTACCTCTTTGGTGTCGAAATCTATCGTGACGTCGCCGAAGACGAGCCGGCCTTCGCGCTGTCCGGGGCCGGCCGACTGTCCTGCACTGCGTTTGAGCACTGCTTTGACACGGGCCACCACCTCCTTGATGGAGAAGGGTTTGGGAATGTAGTCGTCACCCCCTACGGAGAAGCCCGTCAGCATGTCGTTCTCCGTATCCTTGGCTGTCAGGAAGATGATGGGTATCCGGTTGCCGTCGTGACGGAGCTTCTCGGCCATTTTGTAGCCCGACATGCCGCCCATCATGACGTCGAGCAGTATGAGCGCATGTTCGGGCGTCAGCTTCCGAAGGGCCTCCTCGGCGGAGGTCGCCGTATCTACCCGGTATCCTTCGTTGGAGAGATTGAAGCCCAATATTTCGCATATGTCCTTTTCGTCGTCTACGACGAGTATCCTTTCGTCCATGTGTATGACGTTTTTTGAATCTGCTTTCGCAAAGATAGGATTATTCTTTGTTCCTGTTGTGCTTGAGTATCTTGGCGTCTATGTAGAAGACGATTTCCTCCACGATGTTGCTGCAGTGGTCGCCGATGCGCTCTATCTTGCGGAGCACCAGCAGCGTATCCAGTACGCACCGTGCCTGTACGGGTTCCTTCTGCATGTATTCGGCCAGCAGGCGGATGTCGTCGTGGTAGATTTCGTCTACCGTTTCGTCCTTGGCGAGTATCCGTCCGGAGAGTTTCGTGTTCTCCGATTCGAGCGCCACGAAGCTGTCCGACAGCATGGAGATAACCGTATCGAACATCGTGCCGACGCGAAGCTCTTCCTTGAACGAATCCGGCAGGGCGGCGCACTCCTCCTCTATCACATGGCGGGCGATGCCGTCGGCGAAATCGGCGATGCGCTCCAGCGTGCCGCTTATCTTGATGAGCGACAGCACGAGCCGGAGGTCTACGGCGACCGGCCCGAACAGCGCGATGTAGTTCTCGCAGTCGCTGTCTATCTTGAGTTCGTAGGTATCCACCCTCTTTTCGCGGCTCGCCACCTCACGGGCGAGTTCCGCATCGTTGTTCAGATAGGCCTGGCGGGCCTTCTCGAGTTGCGAGAGCACCAGCCCCCACATCTGGCTGACCTCCTCGCGCAGGAGCGTCAGCTCTTTTTCCGTATGTTTCATTGTCCTGGTCGTTGCGCTTTGTCCGGTTAACCGAACCGGCCGGTGATATAATTCTGTGTCTGTACCTTGTCCGGATTGAGGAACATCTTCTTGGTGTCGTTGTATTCGACCAGCTCGCCCAGCATGAAAAAGCCCGTCTTGTCGCTTACCCGTGCCGCCTGCTGCATGTTGTGGGTGACGATAACGATGGTGTACTCCTTTTTGAGCGAATGGATGAGTTCCTCTATTTTGGAGGTGGAGATGGGGTCGAGCGCCGAGGCGGGTTCGTCCATGAGGAGTATCGAGGGCGAAACGGCCAGGGCCCGCGCGATGCAGAGCCGCTGTTGCTGCCCGCCGGAGAGTTCGTAAGCCGACTTTTTGAGCTTGTCTTTCACTTCGTCCCAGAGCGCTGCGCCCGCGAGCGACTCTTCCACGCGCTGCCGGATGAAGGCTTTGTCGCGGACGCCGTTTACGCGCAGCCCGTAGGCCACGTTCTCGAATATCGACTTGGGAAAGGGGTTGGGCTTCTGGAAGACCATGCCCACGTTCTTGCGAAGTTCGTCCACATTCACCCCTTTGCCGTAGATGTCGTTGCCGTCCACGAGGCATTCGCCCGTGAGGCGCGTCCCGGGGATGAGGTCGTTCATCCGGTTGAACAGCCGCAGGAAGGTGGACTTGCCGCACCCGGAGGGACCGATGAAGGCCGTCACCGTATTGCTCTCCATGGTCATGCTGATGTTCTTCAGCGCATGGAAGTCGCCGTAGTAGAAATCGACGTTCTTTGCTTCTATCATAATGCGTTAGTTCGTTTTGACTTTTTTGCCGAAGTGGCGCCTGAGGAACGAGGCGAGCAGGTTCATGGCCAGCACGATGACGATAAGCACCAGCGCCGTGCCGTAGGCCATGGGGCGGGTGGCTTCGAGGTCGGTGCCGCTCGTGGCTATCACGTAAAGGTGGTAGGGGAGCGCCATCACCTGGTCGTAGATGCTCGTCGGCAGCTTGGGCAGGAAGTAGGCCGCCGCCGTGAAGAGTATCGGCGCCGTTTCGCCCGACACACGTCCGATGGAGAGGATGAGGCCCGTCGTGATGTTGGGGAAGGCCGTAGGCAGCACCACGCGCCATATCGTCTGAAGTTTGGTGGCTCCGAGGGCGAGGCTGCCCGTGCGGTACGAATCGGGGACGGCCTTGAGTGCCTCCTCCGTGGTGCGGATGACCAGCGGAAGCGCGAGCAGGCCGAGGGTGAACGAACCGGCGATAATCGAGTCTCCGAAGCCGAGGGCATTGACGAAGAGTGCCATGCCGAAGAGACCGAAGATGATGGAGGGGATGCTGCCGAGGTTGTTGGTCATGATGCGGATGAAGCGGACGATTTTTCCGTTGCCGGCGTATTCGGTGGTGTAGATGGCCGACATTACCCCGAGCGGGAATGCCACCACCATGCTGCCCGCGATGAGACAGAAGGTGCCCACTATCGCGGGGAAGATGCCGCCGCCCGTCATGCCGTCGGTCGGTGCCGTGGTGAGGAACTTCCAGTTGATGACGCCGGCTCCGTGCCAGATGATGAAACCGAGTATCCAGAAGAGTATCCCCACGACGATGAGCCCCAGGATACGGAATATCCAGAAAGCTATCCGTTGGTTGGTTCTTTTGCCCGTCATAGTCCTTTGTTGGATTGTCGTTTGGAAATCATTTCGGCCGTGACGCTGATGACCATCGTGATGATGAAGAGAATGCACCCCAGCATGAAGAGCGACTGGTAGTGCGCTCCGCCGGCGGGTGCTTCGCCCAGTTCCGCCGCGATGGTGGCGGGGATGGTCCGCACCGGCTCGAAGAGCGAGCGCGGCATCACGGCGGCGTTGCCCGTCACCATGAGTACCGCCATCGTTTCTCCGATTGCGCGGCCGATACCCAGCACTACGGCAGCGGAGATGCCCGAACCGGCATAGGGGATTACCACGCGGTAAATCGTCTGCCAGTGGGTCGCCCCGAGGGCGAGGCTCGCTTCGCGCATGGCGCGCGGGGTACCCCGCATGGCATCTTCGGCTACGGTGATGATGGTCGGCAGAGCCATGACGGCGAGTATCAGACTGCCGGCGAGGGCGGTTTCTCCGACCGGCAGCCCGAAAGTCTTCTGTATCAGCGGTACGAGTACCACAAGCCCGAAAAAGCCGTACACCACCGAGGGGATGCCGGCCAGCAACTCGATAGTCGGCTTGAGTACCTTGCGCATACGTTCGCCGGCGAGTTCGGAGAGGTAGATGGCGACGCCGAGCCCCAGCGGGAGCGCGATGAGTATCGCCACGAAGCTGACCAGCAGGGTGCCGAGTATCAGCGGGAGTACCCCGAACTGCGGGGCGGGCGTGGCGGTGGGTATCCATTGGCGCCCTCCGAAGAAGTCGGCCGGCGTGATGCGGTCGCTCCGCAGTATCTTGACGCCGGCCATTCCGTCGGGGACGTATTGGTCGGGGATGAAGGCGACGATACCCGGCGTCGAGGCGATGACCTCGCCCAGCCGCTGGGGCAACAGTTCGTAATCCTCGCCGAAAGCCTCCTCCGGGTAGCGGTCGAACACCTCCTCGAAGCGGAACGGGACGATGGCCTCGTCGGGCCCTCCGACCTGTCTCCAGTTTTCGGTCCGGTAGTCGAAGATATCCATTATCTGTGCGGAGCTCAGGTGCGATACCGTATTGGAAGTGTTGACGCAGAGGAGATAGCCCTTTTCCACGGCCGGACTTTTGAAAAGTCCGAGACCCTCGCGGAAGAGGAATACCACTATCAGCAGGATGGTGACGGTGGTCACGGCTCCGCTGACGGTGAAGATGCCTTCTATCGTGCGTTCGAGTATTTTCCTCAATCTCTTCATGGCTGACAGGTGGGGCGGCTGCCGTGGGGACCGCCGCCCGTTTCAGTGTCCGTTTATTCGCTTACCGGGATGAAGCCTATCTCCCGGACGATTTGCTGTCCCGCAGGGGAGAGGATATAGTCCACGAAAGGTTTTACCGTCTTTTCGGAGTGTGTCATGTAATAGTAGTAGAGCGGACGGACGATGGGATAGCTGCCGTCCTTGGCGTTGGCTACCGACGGGGCGGTGAAGGTCTTGCCGCCGTCGTAGGATACGTGGACGGCCTTCACGTTGTCGTTGAGGTAGGCCAGCCCCACGTATCCGATGCCGCCCTTGGTCTGACTGATGGACTGGATGATGGCGCCCGTGGCCGGCATGCTCATGATGCCGTTCATGTAGTTCCGGTTGCGGAGCACGCTCTCCTTGAAGAATTCATAGGTGCCCGAGGAGGTCTCGCGTGAGTAGGGGACGATTTTCATGTCGGCACCGCCCACCTCTTTCCAGTTGGTTATCCGGCCCGTGAAGATACCTTCGAGTTGTTCGCGGGTGAGGTTGGTTACCGGGTTGGAAGGGTGTACCACGATGGCGAGGGCATCGTAGGCGACGACGGTCTCCTTCACCTTGTCGCCTTCCTTCTGTATCTTCTGCTTTTCGTCGAACTTCATGCGGCGCGAAGCCTGGGCGATGTCGGTCGTACCCTCCATCAGGGCCGAGATGCCTACGCCGCTGCCGCCGCCCGTGACCGTTACGGTGGCCGACGGATTGACCTTCATGTACTCCTCGGCTTCTTTTTGGGAGAGGGGAAGGACGGTATCCGAACCTTTGATTTTCTGTGCACTGGCCGTTGCGAATCCTGCCAGCAGGAGAGCGGCCGCGATGATGAACTTTTTCATGGTCTTCATGTTTTTATGTTCCTGTGAATGATATTTTTCCGTGTTTCAGAATTTGTATTGCAGGCGGAGGGTGAACATGTCGTCCTTCAGGTCGGCGGCGAAACCGTCGAGTGCCGTGCTCGTCTCGTTGCGCACGATGTCGTAGTAGGCAGTGAGCTTCAGCCCTTTCATAATGTGCCATGTGGCGCCGAAGCCGATGGCCCATCGCAGTGCGTCGGTGATGCCCGTCCCGCCCGTGCCGAGCGCATTGCCCGATACTTTCGTATTGGGGTCGTAGACGTCGTATTTGGCTACCAGCGAGAAGGGCGTATCCTCGATGTCGTGGGCGAGAAGGACGTAACCGCCCCGGAACGGACGCAGGTAGGTGTCCGATGCGGGCAGTGCCGCCGTATTGGGGCTTTTGCTGGAGGTCTGTGTACCGGGCTGCGTGCCGAAGAGGTACTCGCCCCGCAGTGTGGTCGTACCCAGGTCGGTCTCGAACCGGAAGCATGCGTCGAAACCGTAATATTGTCTTTTGGCGTACCGCCCTTTGTTGGACGGGTCGGTTTCCGTCCGGAAGCCGCTGTCGGTCATCGTGTGGACGGTGCCCGTTCCCTGATATACGAATCCGTGATAGTAGGAGGCGCCGGCCCTGAACGAGAAGTCGTCGAACTCGTCGCCGAAGGAGAGATGGCCGATGAAATCCTTGCGGTTGTCGTTGTCCTGACCGATGCCGTTGCCGGAGAAGATGCCCGCCTGCAGGCCGACAATGTGCCAGGGCGAATCTTCCGGGGCCCGAATGACGAGCATGGCGCCGAAATCGCGTTCGTCGGGAAAGAGCATCGGAAAGATATAGGAGCGTTCGGGGGTCTCGCGTACCGATGAGGAGAGCTCTATTTCGAGACCGAAAGGACGGTTGAAGACTCCGGCCTGCAAACCGAATGTCCGGAGCCACGGCTCCTTTACGTCGATATAGGCATCTTTCAGAATGACGCCCTTCTCGGTGCTGACGTCTATCTGCACCACCGCCGAGGCCGTCTTGTAGGCGTATGCGAATTTGAGGTGACCGCGGCGCAGTCCGAACCGGTTGAACGACTCGGACGGGTTGTCGTTCGGCGTGCCCACTTTCAGGGAGGCGTCGCCCTCTCCCCACTGGAACTGCGGCTGGAGGTAACCGGAGATTTTCAGTCTCCCCTTATCCGAAACCGGTTCTTCGTGTCTTTTCTCTTTCCGGTCGTCGTGCCCGTCCGGTGTTGCCGCCGCGCCGGTGTGGATGGCCAGCAGTGCGGCGAACAGGATTGCGGCTTTTGTGCGTAATGTCATCTCCCTTGCTTTTGTCGCTGCAAAGCTATGGAGGCGTATTTACGCCCCGTTTACGTTTGTGTTACGAAAATGTTACAACGATACGGAGGGGACGGTAACTTGTAACGTGCTTGTGTGTCGGGTGTTATGAAATGCGAACAATGGTCGTGTCGTTCTGTTCGACACGACCGGACGCCTGCGCGTCCGGTCACCGTAACAAAAATGCAACGTAGCCGGCCGGCGGGCAAGCCGGATTTTTCGGCAATGGGGTGTCCTTGTGTGTGGCGGAACCTCTCGGAACAGCGGTGTTCTGCTAGGTGTGTTTCGGGAATGTTCCGTAAGGTGGATGGGGGCAGATGCCGGTGTTGGCGGCGGAGAGTAGCAAACCGTTTCGCAGGGTCTTCTTTCGGGGATGTTTCCCGGAGCGGTGCAGAACGGGATGATAGAGAAACACAAAAAGCGCGGCCTGAAGATTCAGGCCGCGCTTTTTGTGTCGTGCTCCTGTCCGGGAGGCACGACGCAAAAGATTCCTTCGTACTATTTCTTGTCGAAGAACTCTTTGATTTGGTCGTTCGGTACGATATCCGATTTGAAGGCGTAAGCGCCGGTCTTGTCGGACTTCACCATTTTGATGACCTTGGTGAAATTCTTGCCCGTACCAGTTTTGAGCGTTGCAACTACTTTCTTTGCCATGGTTTGTCTGCTTATTTAATTTCCCTGTGTACCGTCACCCTCTTGAGATACGGATTGTATTTCCTGCGTTCGAGCCTTTCGGGCGTGTTCTTCTTGTTCTTGGTCGTGATGTACCTCGACATGCCCGGTACCCCGCTCTCTTTCTGCTCCGTGCACTCCAGAATTACCTGGACACGGTTGCCTTTTCCTTTCTTTGCCATTGTTCAGTCGATGATTTAGTAGAGGTTCTTGGGAGCCTTGGCCTCCTTGAGGGCGGCTGTCAGTCCCTTTTTGTTAATAGTCTTGATTCCGGCGGCGGATACTTTCAGGGTAATCCAGCGGCCTTCCTCCTCCAACCAGAAACGCTTCGTCTTCAAATTGGGATTGAATCTGCGTTTGGTACGCCTTACCGAGTGGGAAACGTTGTTTCCGGTAACGGCGGTTTTTCCGGTGATTTCGCAAGCTTTCATTCTGTCGTTTTAATTTCGTTAAGCCCTGTTTCGCAATAAGGCTCGCAAATATACGACTTTTTTTCAAAACGGCAAGTATGCCGGGGTATCTGCCTGTTGCGGGAAAGCCGGTTGCGCCTGTGTGCGTGGTTTCTCCGCTGCGGGGCGGAGATGGGAACCAGGCAGTCGTGGAGACGGTACGGCGTATCGGGCCGTACATAGATACGTGTGCTGTTGCGGGTGGCAAGAGAGGAGGAAGACGGCGGAATGAATTTGTCCTGCGGCAGCTATGATATGATGGGCTTGGGATACGTGAAGCCGCCCGTACGGGTACCGATGCCGCCTTCCTGTATTGGTTGCGGGCCGTGCCGCTCCCGGCCGCCGGGAAATGGCTGAAAGACCGGCGGCCGGAGAGGGCGTCCCTGTCAGGCGATGCTGCCCCGTATCTCGTCGGTCCAGGCCGAGACCCGCTCGTCGGTCTTGTCCCCTTCGTTGACGTCGTCGATGGCGAGCCCCACGAAGTGGCCGTCCACTGCCGATACGGAGGAGTTGTAGGTATAGTCCGTGTCGGGTACGAACCCGATGAATTTGCATTGGCTGTCCTTCAGGTCTTCGTAAAGGATACCCATGCCGTCGCAGAAGGTGTCGGAGTAGGATTCCGAATCGCCGCAGCCGAAGAGGGCTACCGTTTTGCCGGAGAGGTCCATCTTCTTCAGCGTCTCGACGGCGTCGTTCCAGTCGTCCTGCAGTTCGCCGTATCCCCAGGTGGAGGTGCCCAGTATCAGGACGTCGTAGGAGCCTGCCAGGTCTGCGGTGAGCTTGCCTGCGTCATGTACGTCGGCCGGGGCTATACCCAGTTTGGATGCGATAAGATTGGCGACGGCCTCGGTGGTGCCGGTCGAGGAGCCGTAAAATATGGCGGTCTTTTTCATGTCTTTAAAGAGATTTGGTTTGAACACTGCAAATTAAGGCCATCGCATCGGGGCTTGAAATACCTAAAGATGATGATTTCGGGTCGCGGGGCGGGACGACGGAAAGCGTTGGGGCGTGTCGGACGGTCTGTCCGGCTCGGACAGCAGAGCGGGTTTCCGTGGCGGAGCGGACGTTGTGGTTCGGAGCCGGGAAGACGCATGGCCGCCTTTCGGGCGGCCATGCGGGGGAGTGTGTTTTTGGGGGTTACTCTGTCGGCTGTCGGTGCAGCAGTTCCAGCCGGAGCATGTTGGCGGCCGCGGCCGCTGCGCGTTCGATGTTCTGTGTCCGCAGGCGGGCGAAGACCGATTTGCAGGCCCGGGTTCCGTGCGGTGTGGCAAGCCCTATCCATACCGTGCCGACGGGCTTCTCCGGGGTGCCTCCCGTGGGGCCCGCCACCCCGGTGGTCGAGAGGGCGTAATCCGCACCGCAGAGGCGGCGTACCCCTTCGGCCATCTCGCAGGCGGTCTGTTCGCTGACGGCCCCGTGCAGCCGCAGCGTGTCGGGGGATACGCCGAGTATCCCGACCTTGACGTCGTTGCTGTACGACACCACCCCGCCAAGGTAGTAGTCGGAGGCTCCCGCCATGGCGGTGAAGGATGCGCTCAGGGCGCCTCCCGTGCACGATTCCGCCACGGCCAGCGTCGCCCGGCGGGCCCGCAGCAGGTCGGCTGTCGCCGAGGCTACCGTGGCGTCACCGTAACCGATGAAGTAGTCCGGTATCAGCCGTTCGAGCACTCCGAACTGCCGTTCGATTTCCTCCTCCTCCCGGCGTCCTTCGATATCGTAGGCCGAGAGGCGCAGTCTGATTTGCGAAGGGCTGGGAAGGTAGGCCAGATGAAGGTAGCCGGGCAGAGCCGCCTCCCATTCCGCTATCGTTGCCGCGAGTACCGATTCGGCCAGTCCGTAGGTGATGGCAGTGCGGTGTACGACCTTGCTTTGCCGGAAGTGTGCGGCTAGCCGTGGCATCACTTCCGTCTCCATCAGCTCCTTCATCTCGAAGGGAACGCCCGGCAGGGAGACGACCGCCTTGCCGCCCCGGGTGAACCACATGCCCGGTGCTGTACCGTGCATGTTCTGAAGCACTTCGGCCGAGGAGGGAACCGTCGCCTGCTCCCGATTCAGCTCGTTGTACTCGATGCCGCGTGCGGCGAGTATCCGGCCGTTGCGTTCGTAAGTTTCCCGGTCGCGTACCATTTCGCCGCCGAAGATGCCTGCCAGCGTCTGTTTCGTGATGTCGTCCTTCGTGGGACCGAGACCGCCGGTGACGATGACCGCGTCGGCGGTGCGCATGGCTCCCTCGACCGCATCGGCTATCTCCCGCCGGTCGTCGCCGACGGTGAGTTTCCGCACTACGGTGAACCCTGCTTCGTTCAGCCTTGCGGCTATCCATGCCGAATTGGTATCGACGATTTGGCCGATGAGGATTTCGTCCCCTATGGTGATGATTTCTGCTTTCATGTCGTATGGTTTTATCGGAGGGTAAATTTATGAAAAACCGTCGGCCGTTGTGTCGTTCGGGGCGGATATCTTCGGAGACGCGGAACGGTGTGAAGGTGCCGCCGGGTGTTTTCGTGCGGTGGCCGTCCGGTCGGCGGGTACGTTGCGAAAGCCGGTGACCCCGGTACGGCTCCGGGCGGTTCCGGAGAAGAGGAGGTCCGGACACTGTCCCGATGCCGTACCGTCTCCGGTTCTCCCGCTTACTCCGGAAATTCGTGGGCGAGGATGCGCTGCGAGTCGCGGATGCTCTCCATGAGCCAGCGGAAGAGCAGGGCGGCCTGTTCGTCATCGGACAGCCGCCACGGAGCGTTGCCTGCCCGCAGTCGTGAGGAGAGTTGGCTGAGGAGGATGGCTGCGGAGGCGGAGACGTTGAGGCTCTCCACGAAACCGCACATCGGGATGCGGATGAATCCGTCTGCCGCCGCCTTGACCTCGTCGCTTATCCCGGCGTGTTCCGTGCCGAATATGAGTACGAAGGGGCTTTGCGATACGTCGAATGCTTCCGGTGAAGTGTCGCCGCTGTGGGGCGTGGTGGCGATGAGTCGGTAACCCGCCCTGCGCAGGGCGGCGAGTGCGCCGGCTGTGTCGGCATGCCGGTGCAGGTCAATCCACTTGTCCGTTCCCTTGACGATGTGGGTGTTGGGACTGAAGGGGCAGAGCGTTTCGACGGTGTGTATGTCCTGAATACCGAACGCCTCGCAGTTGCGGATGATGGCGCTTGCGTTTTGCGGATGAAAGGTGTTCTCCATGCAGACGGTCATCCACCGGGTACGCATGGAGAGTACCTGTCGGAAGGTTTCGAATCGTTCGGGCAGGATGAACTGCGAGAGGTAGGCGATGCGCGGACGATACCACTCCGGGCTGCGCATTCCGTCATTGGCGGTATTTCCCATCTTCGTCGAGCAGTTTGATGTAACTGATGTAACGCTGCGGAGCGATGTCGCCCCGCTCTACGGCAGCGGTGACTGCACAGCCGGGTTCGTGCGTATGCGTGCAGTTGTAGTATTGGCAGTCGGGGGAGTGACGCATGAATTCCGGAAAGTAACGGAACACTTCGCCCGGTTCGATGTCCACGAGCCCGAATCCCTTGATGCCGGGGGTGTCGATGATGTTTCCGCCGCCTGCCAGCGGGTACATGCGGGCGAACGTGGTCGTGTGCATCCCCTTGTGGTGGTACTCCGAAATCCGGTTGATGCGGACATCTGCATCGGGTACGAGCGCCTTGATGAGGGTGGATTTGCCCGCCCCCGAGTTGCCTGTCAGCAGGGTGGTCTTTCCGGCCGTGAGTTCGCGCAGCGTCTCCAGACCGGTGCCTTCGGTCGCCGACACGGGATAGACCGTATAGCCGGCGGTCTCATATATCGCGATGAACTCGTCCAGTTCGTCGGGCCGTTCCGCCGCGAGGTCGAGCTTGTTGAGAACGATGGCCGCCGGGATGGCGTAGGCCTCGCACGTCACGAGGAAACGGTCGATGAATTCGGTGTTGGTGACGGGCGAGAAGAGCGTCGCCACGAGCAGGGCCCGGTCGAGGTTCGAGGCGATGACGTGTGACTCTTTTGAGAGGTTCGAAGCGCGGCGTATCAAGTAGTTGCGGCGGGGTTCCACCGCCGTTATCGTGGCACCTTCAGGGGTCTCCTCGTAAAGGACGCGGTCGCCCACGGCTACGGGATTCGTCGTGCGGCTCCCGTTCAGGCGCAGCCTGCCGCGCAGCCGCGTCTCCAGCCGTCTGCCGTCCGGTGTGAGGATGATGTAGCGGCTTCCCGTACTCTCTGTCACGATTCCTGTCTCCATATCTTGTGCTCCGTTATGCCGGTCGGGCTTCCGTCTCCGCCCGTTTCGTCTCTTCCTGCGAAGGCGTTTCGTCGAAAATCTTCTCCTTGGCCTTGACCAGGTAGGGGAAGACCGCGTCGGTCATCGCCTGGAGAGGTCTGTAGATGACCGAGTCGCTGATTGTTTCGGGCTTTACCCAATGGTAGTTGTCGTTCATCCTTGCGAAGAATCCAGTCAGTACCGCCAGCAGCATGCCTATCTTGACCACGCTCAGGGCAAGGCCGCCGAGCCGGTCGATGATGCCGAAACCGGTAAGGCGGAACACTTTTTTGAACAGGTAGCCGATGAGTGCCAGCACGAGGATGCTTACGACGAGTATCACGACGAAGCCCAGCACGGGGGAGAGCTCCTCGCCCGCACCGAGCCATCCGCCTATCGTCCGGCTGAAGCGCATGGCGAAGAGGATGCCCAGCACGAGTCCCGCGATGCCGCACGCCTGTACGATGATGCCTTTGCGCCATCCGGCCACGGCGGCGATGAGGAGCAGGACGAGCAGTATGATGTCGAGCGTATTCATGTCGTCTCCTTTGCGATGGGATTATGTCACGAAAGTAGTAAAAAAATCGCTACCTTTAACGCCGTGTGGAACGGGCGCGGCTTCACCGGCCGAGTGCCTGCGGGCGGAATCCCGCCTTTCGCAGGCCTCAGGGCCTGCCGCACATTCATCTGAACGGGGCTTATGAAAAGGTTTTTCTTCGTTTTGCTGGCGCTTCTGCCGGCGGTGTCTGCGCTGGCAGGGCGCGAGGTGTACGATATCGGCCGGGGCTGGAAATTCTATACCGTGGACCGTCGCGATTCGGTCGGTGTCACCCTGCCCCATACGTGGAACGATACGGATGCGGCGGTGGGGCGCCTGGATTATTACCGCGGGATAGGCAACTATTTCCGTTATCTGAAGGCCCGTCCGGAGTGGCGCGGCAAGCGTGTGTTCGTCCGTTTTTACGGGGCCGGTACGGTGGCCGACCTGATGGTGAACGGCCGCCATGCGGGGGAACACCGCGGCGGTAACAACGCGTTCGAGTTCGAGATAACCGATTTGCTGGATTACGGAGGGAAAAACCTCCTGTGGGTGATAGTGAACAACGGGGCGCGGCTGGACGTGCTGCCTACCGCGGGCGAGGAGAACGTTTACGGCGGACTTTTCCGGCAGGCCGAAATCATTGTGACCGAGCCTGCCGCCATAGGCTTCGACGGTTACGGCGGCTGCGGGGTGCTTTTTGCCACGGAATGTGCGGACACGCTCCGGGCATCGGGCAGCGCCGCAGTGACGGTGAATGTTCCGGACAGCCGCCACGTGCAGCTTGACATGCGTATCCTCGACGCCCGCGACAGTGTGGTCTTTTCGGGGCATGCGAAGCATCGGGCCGACGGGGGCCTGTCGGTGGCGGAGCTGCCGTTCGAGATAGAGCGGCCGCACCTGTGGCAGGGAACCGCAGACCCCTATCTCTATACCGTCACGGTCGTCCTCGCCGACGGGACGCGTACCGATTCGGTATCGTTCCGCACGGGGCTGCGCACTTTTTCGGTGGATGCCGCCCGCGGATTCTTTCTGAACGGTATCTCCTACCCCCTGCGCGGAGTGGTGCTGTGGCGCGACCAGGCCTTCAGCGGGCCGGTCTTCAACGAAGAGGAGCTGCGCCGGGATATGAGGCTTATCCGTGAAATGGGGGCCAATGCCGTCCGTGTGGCCGGGGGAACGCACCATCCCGCCTTTTACGAATTGTGCGACGAGGAGGGGGTCGTCGTACTGGCAGACGGTCCCTTTGCGGGAACTTCGACGCTCGACGAACGCGGCTATTTCGCTACGCCGGCATTCCGCGACAATGCGGAACGCCAGTTCCGGGAGCTGGTCTGCCAGCGGTACAACAATCCGTCGGTGGCATTTTGGGGAATATTCGCAGACCCGGAGATACTTGGCGATGACCCCATTCCCTTTATCGGGGAGATGAACCGGCTGGTGAAGTCGCTGGACCCCGGGCGTCTTACCGTAGGTATAAGCAACAAGGACGGTGACGTGAACCGGATAACGGACCTTGTTGTGTGGAACCATACCTTCGGCTGGAAGACGGGACTGCCGGGCGATATCGCCATCTGGCGCGACCAGCTCCGCGGCGATGCGGAGTGGCGCAAAATCCGTTCGGGCGTCAGTTACCGGGTGGGCGGCATTGCGGGGCAGTATGCCCCGAAACTTGTACGGCCCGACCCCGCGAGCGGATGGCACCCGGAGAATTGGCAGGCCTATGTGCATGAAGTGCATATCGGCGCGCTGGCGGACGAAAGGGCTTTCTGGGGGGTGTTCGTCGGCGATATGTTCGACCACGGCTCCGTGCGGACCGCTGCGGGCGGTCTCCGGGGGGTGAACGACTGCGGACTCGTGACGTTCGACCGGCAGGTGCGTAAGGATGCCTATTGGCTTTACAAGGCCAATTGGAACCGGGAGGACCCCTTCATTCACATAGCTTCGGTACGGGAGAGGCGCCGAAGCGATAAGATACAGACCGTGACGGTCTATACCAACCTTCCCGTTGCGGAGCTCTGTGTCAACGGAGTGTCGCTCGGCACCCGTGTGGCCCGCAATGGTGTCATGAAGTGGGACGGCGTGCAGTTGCGGCTGGGCGAGAACGGTCTCAGGGTCTTTGCCGTCATCGCCGGCGACGATGATTATGTGACCGTGGAGGAGACGGCCGTGCTGACCTGCCGGCCGGGCGGCGGTGTGTGACGGGTTTCGGACTCTTCTTTGTTTGCCGGCGGAGGTTGCGGTATTCCGACGGGCGGAAAAAAACACCGGCGCATTTCCCGCAGTGGAGATGCGCCGGCGGCTCTTTGTATAAAATTCGCAGTTCGGATTATTTTACGTACAGATAACGCCGAATCGACATTTTGGGTGTCTTCTCGAATTCGGAGGGGTAGAGAATGATTGCTTCTATGTGCGGTGCGTCGCCGAGGGAGGCATTCAGGGCTGCGAGGTTGGCATCCATCATCTCCCGGATGCCGTTCATGCCGATGCCGAGGTGGTCGGCCTGTTCGTAATCGGGTACGACGAACGCGACGAGCCGCCCTTCGTGCATGGCTACGAGGCTCTCCATGATGCCGTCCATTACGTTCAGCCTCGATTCGATTTCCTCCGGATAGACCTCTCTGCCGTCCGGCAGCGTTATCCGGCTCTCCAGACGTCCCCGTACGCGCAGGACATCGCCTTCGAGCGTCCCCATATCACCCGTATGCAGCCATTCCTCGCGGTCGATGGCACATGCCGTACTGCGTTTGTCGCGGAAGTATCCCGCCATCACATGGTCGCCCCGGACGAGGATTTCGCCCGGAATCTTCGCTGCGTCGGACGAAGCTATCCGTACCTCCATGCGGCTGACGATGCGTCCGCAGGAGCCCGCTGCGAACTCTTCCGGTGCCGAGTGGCTTATCAGGGGACCGCATTCGGTCATGCCGTACCCTACGGTGAACGGGAACCGGATGCGTAGCAGGAAGTGTTCTATTTCGCGGTTGAGGGGGGCTCCGCCGACGATGACGAGACGTATTTCGCCTCCGAAGGCGTGCGTGAGTATCTTGCGTGCGGCCGGCTCGATGAGACTGTTCATGGCCGGTACGAGCGACGCAAGCCTGACGGCTCCGGTTTGCATGCGTTCGAGCACCTCTTTGCGTGTGAGCTGTTCCAGAATCCGAGGCACGGTGCATACTACGTGTGGATGTACCCCCTGAAGCGCCTTGGTGAGTACCTTGGCAGAGGGGATATGGCCGAGCAGCGTGATATGGGAGCCTGCCGCGAGGGGGGCGAGCATGTCGAGTACGAAACCGTAGATGTGGCCCAGCGGCAGCATACCAAGCGTCCGGACTCCCCGTCCGAACAGTTTCCGGGAGAGAGTATAGGAGACGTTGGCGGTGAGGTTACCCACCGTGAGCATTACCCCCTTGCTGAAACCGGTCGTTCCCGAAGTGTAGCATATTGCGGCCACGTGTTTCAGTGCCGGAGCTTCGTACGATATGTCGGCCGGCAGGAACCCTTTCGGGTACCGGGCGTTGAAGTGGCGTAGGATGTCGCGTTGGAAAGCTGTCAGCTTCTCTCCGTCGCGTTCGTAAAGGCACCGGAAGTCCGAGAGCGAGAACGCGGCCTTTACCCGGCGGGCGCTGTCGGGTTCGACGATGTCCCAGAAGATGTCGCTGAGAAAGAGCAGACGGGCGTGCGAATGGGCGATGATGTGGTTGATGTCGTTCGCATCGAAATCCTGCATGATGGGAACGACGGTACTGCCGTAGGTGAGCGTTGCGATGCAGACCGCTGCCCACCGCGGGTTGTTCCGTCCCACGACGGCCACTTTGTCGTCCTCTTTCAGACCGCATGCGTCGAAAAGCATGTGCAGTTTGGCGACCTCCTGCGCCAGCGTGTAATAGGTGAATACCTCGCTGGTGAAGTAGTCGGTGATGGCCGGGGCGTCGCTGTGCTCCTTGAAACTCTCCTCGAAGAATTTAATCAGGTTGTCCTGTAACATGCGGGGGCGTTTAGGGGTTGTGATGGAACACAACAAAAATAATACTAACTGCGGGAGGCATGTGCGTCGCCGCAAAGTTATCTACGATGTCTAATTCGGATGTTTCGGGACCGGACGGTTGTCTCGTCAATTCGTACCGCCTCATATGTCGGAATGAAAAGGGACATGGGAATTCGTCTTTTCTTTTGAGCGGAGTGGCTTTTTTACGATGTTCAGATTTGAAAAAAGCCTGTCGTAAGGCGATGCCTTAACATATGCGTCCGGAATCGCATATGCGGTTCCGGACGCCGTTTCTCCCTGAAGGACGGATACGCTTCTCCGTCGTGGCAGTCTATCTGTAAAGGTATCTTTTGATGCTCCTTTTGGCCGTCTTTTCGAATTCGGTAGGATAGAGCATGATTTCCGCTATCCGTTCGTAGGCGGCTACCTGCGTGTTCAGTTCTTTCAGGTTCTCATTCATGATTTCCTGTAGTTTCGCGTGGTCCACGCCCTCGTTGTCGGCCTGTTCGTAGTCGGGTACCACGAGTGCTACGAGCCTGCCGTTGCGGTCGACGATGAGGCTCTCCATCACGCATCGCATGTTGTTGAGGCGGGCTTCAATCTCTTCGGGGTAAATGTTCTGTCCGTTGGAACCGAGGAGCATGGATTTGCAGCGGCCGCGGATGAAGATGGTGCCGATGTCGTCCGTAGTGCCCATATCGCCCGTATGGAGCCAGCCGTCGGGTTCGAGCACCTCGGCGGTGGCCTTTTCGTTTTTGTAGTAACCCATCATGACGTTCTCTCCGCGGGTGAGTATTTCGCCCGGAACATTGAAGGGGTCGGGCGAATCTATCCGCAGTTCCATGATGGGGGCGAGTATCTTGCCGCACGAGCGCGGAATGAACTCCCAGTAATCCGTATAGCTGATGAGCGGGCCGCACTCGGTCATGCCGTAGCCGACGCAGAAGGGAAACTTTATCCGCGTGAGGAAATCTTCCACCTCGGCGTTCAGCGGTGCCCCGCCGATGATGACGTGGCTCAGTTCGCCTCCGAACGTTTCGATGAGTTTCTCCCGGATGCCCGCATATATCTTGTTGTTGACGCCCGGAATCTTTACGGCCACTTTGGCCACGCCGCGGCTTATCTTGGGGAATACTTGCTTGCGGACGATTTTCTCGATGAGCAGCGGTACGGTGACGACCACGTTCGGCCGGACGTTCGCCATCGCCTCCACCAGTATTTTGGGGGCCGGCATCTTGCCCAGGAGCGTGACGTGGGCACCGACCGCCAGCGGCGAGAGCATGTCGATGGCGCAGCCGTAGGCGTGGGCGAGGGGCAGGAACGAGAGAACGCGGCTGCCGCGGGCGTGTATGTCGTGCGAGCGGACGAAGACCACGTTGCCCGTCAGGTTGTTCACCGAGAGCATCACCCCCTTGCTGAAACCGGTCGTTCCCGAGGTGTAGTTCAGCAGGCAGAGCGCTTCGTTGGGGATGTCGGGGTAGCTGATGTCCTCCACGCTGAATCCCTTCGGGTAACGGGCGTTGAAATGCCGGCGTATGTCCCGCTGGAAATCGGTTATCCGGGTTCCCTCCTTTTCGTAGATACAGTGGTTGTCGGTGAGCGAGAAGGCGGCCTGTATCAGGTCGAGTTCCTCTTCGTGGATGATGTCCCAGAAGGTGTCTCCCAGAAAGAGGAGCTTCGATTCGGAGTGCTTGATGATGTGGTTCACGTCGTTGGCGGGGAAGTCCTGGAGCATGGGTACGATGACTGCGCCGTAGGTGACGGTTGCCAGATAGGCTATCACCCAGCGGGTGTTGTTTCTTCCTATCAGCGCTATCTTGTCTCCTTTCTCTATGCCGCATTCCTCGAAGAGCAGGTGCAGTTTGGCTATCTCCTTGGCCATCTCGAAATAGGAGAAGGTCTCCTGTTTGAAGTAGTCGGTGAGCGCGGCCAGCTCCCTGTTCTCCCGGAAGCTCTGCTGGTATATCTTGATAAGGTTTTCCTGCATCATAAACGTATTCGGTTAAATGACAAAGTTAGAATAAAAAAAACGTAGCTGCAAAAACAGCCGTCGGAGGCCTCTCACGTGGCGGAGCCGGTCACTCCGTCCTATCGGGGCGTTTGTGGAAATAGGTTTTCGGTTCCGTGCCGGCCAGAAGCCGCCCGATGTTCTTGCGGTGGGTTATCAGCAGGAGTACCGACACCGCACAGCAGAACAGGATAAGGGGAAGATAGTGTTGGCCGAATACGAAAACGGTATAGACGGGCAGCAGGATGCCGGCGGTCATCGAGGCCAGGGAGACGTACCGGCAGAGCATGAAGACGACGGCGAAGGTGGCCAGACATAGCAGGACGGCGGGCGGGTAGACGGCAAGTACCGCTCCCGCGAGGGTGGCTACCCCTTTGCCGCCTCGGAAACCGGCGAAAAGGGGAAAGATGTGGCCGAGTACCACGGCGGCGGTCAGGACGAATTTCATGTTGAACAAGGCGGGGCTTCCGGCCGCATAGGGGAGAAGGGCTGCCAGTGAGACGGCTATAAAGCCTTTCAGAAAGTCGAGCACGAAGACTGCGATACCCGCTCTGCGGCCCAATATCCGCATGGTGTTGGTGGCACCGGCATTGTGGCTGCCGTGTTCGCGGACATCCGTTCCGTAGAACGTCTTGCCTATCCATACGGCGTTGGAAACCGAGCCGAGCAGGTAGGCGGCTGCTGTCAATAGAATGATGAGGAGTGTCTCTGTCATGTCGCTGTCGGATGCTGTCCCGTCGCGGAACGGTACAAAGATAAGTCCTATACTATAAATAGAACTTATGGTTTGCCGGCATCTTATTGGTTATGTTGCGAAGAGGTGCGGCTGCCGGTCGGTGTGCAGTCGGATGACACTTCTTTGTATGTTTTGTGGAAACAGTTGATTTTTAGCTGTTTGGTGCGGTAATGGCGAAGAACCATCATACAGGGAAGAGACCGGATGCCATCGTCCGCTGTCGGCTGTCCGTTCTACAGGGCGTTCCGTTGCGGGGTGCGTGTGTACAAACTGCGGGCTCGGGCGCCTATGGCACCGGGGCCTGGTCGGCCGGGCCGACCAGGGTATCCGTCACCAGGTCGGTGACCCGATTCGGGTATAAGCACCGGACGTGGTGCCGTGCATGCTGAATATGACCGGGAGGCTGTATCGGAACATGACCGTCTTACCGTCCTGTCGGGCCGGCTCCCATTGCGGCGACATGCGGAGCACCCGCAGCACCTCCCGTGTCAGGGAGGAGTGGGGCGATGCGACGACATGCGTATCGGTCAGGCATCCCTCCGTGTCGATGACGAAATGGACGACTACCGTCCCTTCTATATTGTTGTCGTATGCGGCGGTGGGGTACTCCAGATTGGACATGACCCAGGAGCGGAAAGCTATCAGGCCGCCGCCCATGAAGTCGGCGGGTTGGCTGTCGCCTGCCGCAAAGACCGCCTCTTTCGGGCGGATGGCGTTGCGGAACGAGACCGGCAACGTTACGGTGACTGCGACGGGTTCGCCTCCCTTTCTCCCCGGCAGCCAGCGGGGCGACCGGTGCAGGGCGGCGACCGCCTCCGCTGCGAGAGCTGCGTCGTCGTATGCCGTTGCTTCGATGCCGTCGAGGCTGCCGTCGGGTTCGACGGTGAAGCGTACCGTTACCTTGCCGTGCAGGCCGTTCTCGAAGCCGTTCGTCGGGTATGTTATATTTTCGGCAAGCCACTGCTCCAGTGCGGCCTGTCCGTCCGCTGTGAACAGGGGCGGTTCATCGTAATTCCCCTCTGCCTGCAAACTTCCTGTATTTCCATAGGCTACGACGGTTCCGCTGTGCCGTACCTCTTGGGCGAGGCCAGGTATGCCGGCGTACAGGAAAGCGAGACAGGCAATCCATGTTGTTATTTTCGGCGAAGACATGTTTGTTATCTTATTCGAGTAAATTTAAAACAAATGTAAGTAAAAATACTTCAACAAAGGTGGACAGGCATGGCGTTTTTTCTTCCCTTTTTAATATAAAACAAATTGGGGGCTTGGAAACTATCACTATCTTTGCATACCCAAAAAAAGATGGTTGGAACATCTGCGATACTAACGGTCCGTGCATCACAGGAGGAAATAAACCTGCACGGTAAATTTAATATAAAGTTATGGATTTCAGTGCTGCAATGCGCAATTTGCGTTCAAAAAAATTCTGGTTCCCGTGGCTGGGGGTGATGGTCGGAGCCGTGATAATGTCTGCCGGGTTCGTGCTCTTCACCAATCCCTATAAGATAATCCCCGGCGGTGTTTACGGTCTCGGGCGCGTCTTCCATTACCTTGTGCCTTCGATACAGACGGGTACATTCGGTCTGATGATGGATATTCCGCTGATGATAATCGGCCTTATCGTATTCGGAAAGACCTTCGGAGCCAAAACGGTATTCGCCGCGCTCGTCACGCCGCTCGTCATGAACGGCATGACGAACCTCGTGGGGGAGAATCCCGACGACGGCACCTCCTTCATCAGCCAGTTCTTCAACTTTTCAGACAACTTGCTCGTAGCCGCCATATTCGGCGGTGTACTGATAGGGGCCGGCGTGGGTATCATCGTGAAGTTCGGAGCCACGTCCGGGGGTACGGACATCATCTCCATGCTCCTTTCCAAATTCATGAAGATGAAGTTTTCCACGGCCATGTTCATCGTGGAGTCTTCGGTCGTGGTAATCGGTATGATAATTCTGCGGGACTGGAGCATGCCCCTCTACGCCCTTATCTCCATCTTCGTGGCGGCGCAGGTAACGGATTTCGTGCTGGACGGTGCGAGCTACGACAAGCTGCTCTTTATTATTACCGACAAGAACGAACAGATGAAGGATTATGTGATGAACGACCTCAAGCGGGGCGGTACTTACATCAAATCCAGGGGCATGTATACGGGAAAAGACCGCGATATGATATTCGTTGTGGTGAACAAGCGGCAGATTTCCGAAGTGCAGGATAAGGTGAAGAATGTGGACCCCAACGCTTTCGTCGTCATCGTTAATGCACAGGATACTTTCGGCGAGGGTTTCAAGGCGTTTCCGGAATAGCCCTCGGTGCGGGCGCAGGGGGTGTGCCTTGTCCCGGTTGTCAATCAGATACGTGATATGAAACTCGAAGATTTGAGGCCTCTTTCCGGGAACGGGAAGAGGCTCTATGTGGAGACATACGGGTGCCAGATGAATGTCGGCGACAGCGAAATCCTCGTTTCCATCATGCAGGACGAAGGATACCGTTATACGGAGGATATTGCGCAGGCCGATGTCATTCTGGTGAATACCTGTTCCATCCGCGACAATGCCGAACAGCGGATATGGGGCAGGCTTCGGGAGTTCCACCGTTACAAAAGGGCCCGCAAGGGGCTCGTCGTAGGGATTGTGGGGTGTATGGCCGAGAGACTCCGGGAGGAGCTGTTCGAACGGGAAACCGTCGTGGATGTGGTGGCCGGTCCCGACTCCTACCGCGAGCTGCCGAGGCTGGTCGCGGCTGCTGCTGCCGGAGGTCACGGAGTAAACGTGCAGTTGTCGCAGGAGGAGACCTACGGCGATATACGTCCCGTCCGGCTCGACCGCAACGGCGTGAGCGCTTTCATCTCCATCATGCGCGGCTGCAATAATTTCTGTTCCTATTGCGTGGTTCCCTATACGCGGGGGCGTGAGCGCAGCCGCGACCCGCAGACCATTCTGCGCGAGGCGCAGGAGCTTTTTTCCGCCGGGTACCGGGAGGTGACGCTGCTCGGACAGAATGTGAATTCATACCGCTGGAAGGAGGGGACGGCCGAGGCCGTCGATTTTCCCGCACTGGTGGAGCGGGTGGCCGGCATATCGCCGCTGCTCCGGGTGCGTTTCGCCACATCCCATCCCAAGGACCTCAGCGACCGTCTGATAGAGGTGATGGCTTCGTATCCCAACATTTGCCGGGCTGTTCACCTGCCGGCGCAGTCGGGCAGCGACCGGATGCTTGCGGCGATGAACCGCAAATATACGCGGACATGGTATCTCGAACGGGTGGCGGCCATCCGCAGACGGATGCCCGACTGCGCGGTCACGACCGACCTGATAGCCGGTTTCTGCGGCGAAACGGCCGAAGACCATGCGCAGACGCTGTCGCTGATGCGGGAGGTGGGATACGATTCGGCTTATATGTTCAAGTATTCCCAGCGTCCGGGGACCCTTGCGTCGCGTACCATGACGGACGATGTATCCGAGGAGGTGAAGACGGCGCGGCTGAACGAAATCATCGCGCTGCAGAACGAGCTTTCGACAGCGAGCAACGAACGGGATATGGGCAATGTGTTCGAGGTGCTCGTGGAGGGGCTCTCGCGGCGCAGCAGCGAGCAGTTGTGCGGTCGCACGTCGCAGAACAAGATGGTCGTTTTCGACCGGACGGGGGAGACGGCTCCGGGCGATTACGTGCGGGTTCGGATTACCGGATGCACGTCGGCGACACTGTTCGGAGTGGCGGAGTGAGGCGGTTGTCGCTGCCTGTCGGTAGATGGATACAATGAAGAAAGGGAGCGTAAAAACGCTCCCTTTCTTTGTCTGCGGATGCACGGCATGTTATGAAGGTGCCGTGCATCCTGCATTGCGGCGGCCGGCCTGACGGATGTCCGTCCGGTTCTCCGGCGAACCACGGCGGGTAGCAACTTCCCAGCAGCTACCCGCGAATAAATAACCTAACCCTAACCTATGAATCCTTACTTACTGTTCGTTTGCAGCATTAGTATGTTTATTTCGGAATGTCTCTTTCAAATACGTATCGAGGTAACACAGTTCGCAATCGTCCCTGATGATGTAGTCCATCAGCATCTGTTCGTCGTCCGCACCGTCGGGACAATCGATTCCGCAAGCATAGTCTATCTGTTCCATAGGCTTATTTCCGTTTTACCGTTTCCGATTTTCCAATAAAACGGTGCCTGTCGGATTATATTGTGCGCCTCAGGTTAATATCAGTTGGTTTTCCTTTATCATCTTCCGGAGGTTGATGAGGGCGTACCGCATCCTGCCGAGAGCCGTGTTGATGCTTACGTTGGTCTGCTCTGCTATCTCCTTGAAACTGAGGTCGCCGAAATAACGCATCATAACGACTTCCTTCTGTTCTTCGGGCAGATTGTCCACGAGTTTTCGCAGGTCGTTTTCTATCTGTTCGCTCACCATGCGGTCTTCCACGGTCGTGTCGGCGAAACGCTTCGTATTGAGAATGTCGTATCCCGCGTCCGATTCGGACAGGTTGTTCTGCTGTTTCGCCTGCCGGAAATGGTCGATGACCTGGTTGTGCGCGATGCGCAACACCCACGACAGGAATTTGCCGTTGTCCGTATAACGTCCGTCGTCGATAAACCGCACGACTTTGATGAATGTCTCCTGATATATGTCGTCTGCGACTTCATTGTTCTTCACCATCATGCGAATGTAGTCCAACACACGTTTGGAATGACGTTCGATGAGTATGGAAATCGCATCCTTATCGCCCGAAAGATAGGCACTGAGCAACTGCTGGTCACTAAGCGCTGATACCTTCTTGTTCATTGTCTTCTCCTTTTTAAATTGGTGGAGTAGATTTATTCGATAGGCGATACGTTTTTAAGAGTTAGAAATAAATTTTGCGCGCACAAGATACGCTATTTTCCTTGAAATTCCAAAGGGAATCCGCAGGATTCGTTTCTCCATGCTTCTGCATGATGATTATCATCAAACGGGATGCCAGTATGCGGCACATGACACCGAACGGCAGCCGAGCCGTTGCCGTTATTCTCCGGAAAGGAGTATTTTTTATGTAATATATTGAAAATCAGTAAAATCGTGCGGTGGAGGTGTGGGTGTCAAAAAAACAGATAGCCTGACAAAATCCTGACAAATTTTTGTCAGTTCACTTCCTTTCTTGACATGATACCGTTAAAACCGACGACGGGAAACCGTAACAGTCCCCGCCGCTTGCGGTCGTTTTTTGTGCCGGAGGCATCCGGATGTCCGATTGGTATCCCCTCTCGGAAGGGCCGGTTATTTTACTGCCGCATAGTAGCAGCGTTTCGGCGACTCCACTTTGCCCTCCTTCACGAGCTTTTTGATGATTTTCTCCACCTCTTTCTTTTCGATGCCAGTGGCTTCGGCTACCTCCCCCGTCTTCATCGGCTGGGTCAGGAGATTCAAAATCTTCTCTTCCATGGCGTTTGGTCTTTGTCGGTTATGTCCATTGCAGCATAGACCGGAAAGGCATCCGGTATGTGTCGGATACTCTTCCTCCCCGGGAGTTCCGCCCGTTCGTAGAGCGGACCGGCGGGGTGTCGAGCTGTGCTGCCCGTTCGGACCCGGTCTCTGTCTGCGGCAAAATAGCGATACATAAACCGTGCTAAACGTACCTGCGGGCGGGAAGAATTCGGCCCTGCCGCCTTCATCTTCGGAAGACCTGCCGCTCCGGAGAATGAGACGGCCCGCCGAGACTCGGCGGGCCGTCTGTCTGCGGTGTACCGCAATCGCTATTTTACTGTGTTAACTACTTGCTCGAATGCCTTCGGGTGGTTCATGGCGAGGTCGGCCAAAACCTTGCGGTCGAGGCGGATATCCTTAGCCTTGAGCTTACCCATCAGTTCCGAATAGGTCATGCCGTTGCTGCGGGCTGCAGCGTTGATACGCTGTATCCACAGGCTGCGGAATTTCCTTTTCTTGTCCTTACGACCTACGTACGCATAGGTCAAACCCTTTTCGACAGTATTTTTCGCTACTGTCCAAACATTTCCCCTTGAACCAAAGTTGCCTTTGGCAAGTTTTAAAACTTTTTTTCTTCTGGCTCTTGATGCTACCGCATTTACGGACCTTGGCATAATTTTAAAGTTTTACGAACGGCCAGCGGTGTGTTTTCCTCACACGCTTGGGGGCTGGCACACTCTTGGTTTTACATTTTCCGGCGCCGGCGGGGCTGCTTTTCCGGCAGCTCTTGCGACCGTGCGGCAACCGTCCTTTCGCAAAAGGCGATGCTATTTTACGAGAAGGCTTTTTACTTTTGCCTCATCGGCAGGAGCGACGAGTGCGGAATAATCCAGATTGCGTTTCTGCTTCGTCGTCTTTTTGGTGAGGATATGGCTATGGTAAGCGTGTTTCCTCTTGATTTTTCCGGTGCCGGTGAAGTCGAAGCGCTTCTTGGCAGCGGAATTTGTTTTCATCTTTGGCATTTCGATAAACTTTAAGTAGTTACGACCGCCCGACCGGGTGTGGTGTCCAAGCCCGGACAGAACCCGGCTGACCGGTACAAATGGTTAAACAGCCTGCAAAGATAACCATATTTTGCGAAGAATCAAATTGCGTTTCCCTATTTTGCGCCTTTCCGGAACGGCAGAAGGAGGACCGCAGGTCCTCCTTCTGTATCGATATCCTTATACTGGACGGTTATTCGGCTTCGTCCGCCGTAGGAGTGGTGAATTCGATTATCTGCGTTTCACCGCGGGTACCGTTCTCTGCGAACGGCTGGGCGAAGATGGTGTAGGTTTTGCCCGGAGTGAGGCCGGTAGCCTGCGTCTCTTTCGGGGCGGTCACGTCGTTCTCCCACATGATGTCGGGCCAGGTACCGTTTTCAAAGTAGTCCAGCAGTTCCATGGAGCCGAGCATGTAACGGTATTTGGAGGTGTCGCCGCCCGGACGTATCTCGACGACGGCGGAGGTCGAGGTCAATTCATCTTCCAGCAGAACAAGTTCGAGTTCGAGTTTCAGCGTCTTGCCGGATACCGTCGATACGTTTCCTTTCTTGTCGCCGGCTACTGCCTGTACGAAGACCGTGTACTCCTGACCGCGCTCCATACCCCTGACGATGATGGTATTGGCTGTGGGGTTGGTGACTTTCGTAATGGTGGAGAGGGTACCGTTTTCGAACGCTTCGAGGTCATCTGCGCTGCCGTATCCGTACACCAGCGTGCGGGTATCGGCACCGAACTCAACTCTGATGACGAACGAGTCTTCGGTGATGTTGTCGATGGTGGTCGTGGTTGTGAGGTCGAAATCGGGTTCACCTTCGGTAGTCACGACCAACTGCCTGACGTTCCCCTTTTCTTCTCCTGCGAAGGCTTGTGCGTAGATGGTATAGTCGGTCGCCTTCGTCAGGCCGTCGAAGGAGGCGGATTTGACGGTCGGGTCGTTCTGTGTCTGGATACCCTCCATCGTACCGTTCTGGAATTCGTTGAGCTTGCCGGCTTCGCCTATGGCATAGATGTATCCTTCCGCATCTTTCTCTGCGGTGATGTCCACCGAGACGGAGGTCTCCGTTGCCGATGTGAGTTCTATGCTGACGCCGAGTTCCTTTTCGACGGGTAGGGTCGATTCGGAAGGCGTTTTGTTGCAGGAGACTGCCGTAAAGCAAACCGCAGTCAGGAAAGCGGCGATGGCCGATGCATTACATAGTTTTTTCATGAGTGTAATTTTTTATTTCAAAACAAATAGTGTAGTCCGCAAAAATAACAAAAAACTTTAGAACAGGATAACGTTTCGGCCGTTTAGTTGCGCTTCTCTTCGTTTCCGGCGCGGATTTCCGTGCGAACGGTGTTTTCTCGGACAGGCCGTTCCCGGATTTTTCCGGGCCGTGTTCCGTCCGGTCCTTGCGCCGGGCGGGTCCCGATTCGGTATATATGACGTCGCAGGGGCTGTCAGTGTTGCATGACGTCGCCGTTTTTTTTCGATTTTTTTGCGGCAGGCGGACTTTTAGCGTGGATTTTGCCGTTGTCGGTTTCCGGATTGAGGCAGGATTCCGTATCTTGCGGAAGAGAGATTGTTGAATTTTAAATGTCACGGAAATGAAAAGATTCGTCATGACGGCGGTCGCGGTGATGGCGGCCGTCGGGGCATTTGCCCTTGAACCGGTGAAGTTGAATGAACCCGACCTTGACAGGGGCGGTTCGTTGATGCGGGCGTTGGCCGACCGTCGCTCCGTGAGGGAGTATGCCGACCGGGCGCTTTCGTTGCAGGACATGTCCGACCTGCTGTGGGCAGCCAACGGCGTGAACCGTCCTGCGTCGGGTAAGCGGACGGCTCCCTCGGCCATGGACCGGCGCGACATTCAAATCTATGTTCTGACCGACAAGGGTGTCTATCTGTATGTGCCGGAGCAGTCGCTCTTGCAGCCCGTCGCGGAAGGCGACCACCGGCAGGATGTACGCGGCAATAAGCCGGCGGTGAACCTCGTGTTGGTGGCCGAGGACGGCTCGTCCCGGTTCGCCGATACCGATGCGGGATATGTGTCTCAGAATATCTTCCTCGCCTGTACGTCGCTGGGGCTCGCCACCGTATCGTGCGGCTCGATGGACGAACCCGCCTTCCGCAAGGCGTGTCGGCTGAACGACAGGCAGCGCATCATCCTCTTTCATCCGGTCGGCTACCCCAGATAACCTGTGCCGCAGCCTGTCCGGGTGCGGCCGGCACGAACGGGAGGCGGGATGCTGTCGGTGCAAGCCGCCGGCAGGGTTGCCGGTTTCGGAGTCCGGTCATTCCCGGCGGAAGGTCGGCGCATTTCGCGTTTTGTCGCTTCCGGTATATGACAAAGGCCGTACCTTTCATGATACGGCCTTTGTCATAATCGGAGGTGCCGTGGCGTGTCCGCTGTGGGCATCGCCGGCCGGTGTTTACAGTATGCCGAATTCGCGGCGCAGATTCTCCACCTCGTCCAGCTTTTCCCACCCGAAGAATTCGATTTCTTTCGTGACTTCCCTGCCATGGTCGAACAGGGTGACCTCCCGGCGGTAGGGGCGGTTGCCGAAGTGACCGTAGGAGGCCGTCGCTTCGAAGATGGGGTTCTTGAGACCGAACCGTTCCACGATGGAGGCGGGACGCAGGTCGAAAAGCCGTTCGATGCGGCGGGCTATCTCGGCATCGGTGTCCGATACGCGGGCCGTGCCGTAAGTATCCACATAGATGCTGAGCGGATGTGCGATGCCTATCGCGTAGGAGAGTTGGACGAGTATCTGGTCGGCGATGCCTGCTGCCACCATGTTCTTGGCGATGTGGCGGGCCGCATAGGCTGCCGAGCGGTCCACCTTCGAGGCGTCTTTGCCCGAGAAGGCTCCGCCGCCGTGGGCACCCCGGCCGCCGTAGGTGTCGACGATGACCTTGCGCCCCGTGACGCCCGTGTCGCCGTGCGGGCCGCCGATGACGAATTTCCCCGTCGGGTTCACGTACAGCAGGTAGTCGTCGCCGATAAGGTCGGCCAGCTTGTCGCCCGCCCGCTGCAGGCGTGCCTTGACACGCGGTATGAGGATGCTGCGCACGTCGTCTTCGATGCGTTTGCCCATCTGACGTTCGGCCTCCTTTTCCGTCACGTTGCCGCCGGCACGGATGAATTCGTCGTGCTGGGTGGAGACCACGATGGTGTGTACCCTTACCGGGCATCCCGTCTCGTCGTACTCGACGGTCACCTGGCTCTTGGCGTCGGGCCGGAGATAGGGCATTTCGTTGTGCTCGCGCCGCAGTACGGCGAGCTCCTTCATGATGACTTGGGCGAGTATCAGCGTCGCGGGCATGTATTCGCGCGTCTCGTCGCAGGCGTAGCCGAACATGATGCCCTGGTCGCCGGCTCCCTGCTCTTCGTCCTTTTTCACGACGCCCTGGTTGATGTCGGGGCTCTGCTCGTGGATGGCGGAGAGGATGCCGCAGGAGTTTCCGTCGAACATGTAGTCGCTCCGGGTATAGCCGATGCGGTTGATGACGCGTCGGGCGACGTTCTGTACATCGACGTATGCTTCCGAACGCACTTCGCCGGCAACTACTACCAGTCCCGTCGTGCAGAGGGTTTCGCACGCCACCTTCGATTCGGGGTCGCGGCGAAGGAATTCGTCGAGTATCGCGTCGGATATCTGGTCCGAGATTTTGTCGGGGTGCCCTTCCGAAACGGCTTCCGACGTAAATAAGAATGCCATTTTAAAACGTTTTTGGGGACGGCGCCGTGCGCAGCCCGTTGGACAAAATTTTAAAACGGAAATTATTGGCTGTTGTAAAAGTAACGAACCCCGGCCGGGGCCCCTAAAGAAAAACGGATTGCTTCTTTAGCTATTTTTTTACGTGGTTTGCAAGCGGCCAAATCTTTCCACTGCCGGAGTTCCCGGCGCTGTTCACCGCACAAAGGTAGGCAAAAAAACGTTAGAATGTGCGCTGCGGTCGGTTTTAGGTATATTTACTTACCGTCGGGCAGTACGGACTTTCGGAGGCTGCCGTATCCGGTTCCTCGGTACGGACGGCCGTTGGGGGCCTGACGCGGCGGGGAGGCAGGAGAGACGCAGCAGCTGCTTTTCTGCCAGCCGGTTGGGGTGAAGGCGAGTAACGGGGCGTGCCGGCAACTGCGTCGGCGGGCGTGTCGTCGCTGCGGTCGGCCGTCAGAAAGGATAGCCGATACCGAAATTGAGGGCTGTGTTGCCCCATTTGAAGGCCTTGAGCCATCGCTGTCCGGCGGGCAGGCTGGGGTCATGTACCCGGACGCCCCAGTCGAGGCGGATGACAATCAGGTCGAGGTCGTAGCGCAGGCCGAACCCGGTGTTGAAACCAAGCTCCTTGTAGAAGCTGTCGAAACGGAAAACCTCGTCGCTGGCCGCACCGGGGATGCCTGCGAGCCAGACGTTCCCTACGTCGAAAAATACCGCACCGTGCAGGGCGTTCCAGATGGGAAAGCGGAATTCGAGGTTGGCCTCCAGCCGCAGGTTGCCGAGCTGGCTTTTGAAGCCGGAGTTCCGTCCCTTGGAGGAGTTGCCCGGTCCGAGGGCTCTCACCGGCCAGCCGCGCATGCTGTTGCTGCCTCCCACGTAGAACATGCGGTCCATCGGGAGGGTGGAGGAGTTGCCGTAGGGGAGTCCGATGCCGCCGAAGAACCGGTAGGCCACGGCCGACCGGTATCCTATCGGGATGGTATTGCTGACACTGGCATCCACGCGGAAATACTGCGAGTAGCGGATGCCGAATATTTTGTAGAATGTTTCGTACCGTGGGGAGGTCTGTCCCCCCGTACCGCAGTCGTCGATGTTCACCTGTTCGGAGACGGGCGAGGAGAGCCAGTGCGCCAGTGCGTCGGTCAGGTTGCCTGCCGTTTCCGCATTGACGCGTACCGTTATCGAATTGCCCTTGCCGGTATTCGGGTTGTTGAAGAGATAGGAGCCCGAGATGGCCGCTATGTACTGCGATTTATAGCTTTCGCGCAGGTAGCTGTTCTGGATGGAGCAGAGGAAGTCCGTGTCGATGAAGCTCACGTCCACGAGGTTGAAGTCTATCGGACGGACGGTATAGGTGGTGTTGCGGCCGTTGTTCCACGAATAGCCGATGTTGGCTCCGGTGATGGTGCGGTGGTATTTCGATTTGCGCTGCAGGTTGGTCGATACCTCGATGCGCGTCAGGGGACGGTAGAGTTTTCCCGCCCTGTCAATGGGGAAGGGGGCGAGGAACCGCGGGAAGGTGACGGATGCCGTGAGCCCCACCTCGTAGGAGTTCTTGGCCGCCGTTTCGTCCGTGTTGAATTCGTATCCGCCCGACAGGCTGATGTTGAGCAGTTCGGCACCGCGGAACAGGTTGCGGTTGAGGTAGCTGACGGTTGGACGCAGCGCATAGAACGCCGACGAGGTGGTGGCCTCGAAGTCGAGCGTGTAGCCCTGCCGCATGGCGGGCGTGCAGAAGATGTCGCAGTCGAGCGCTCTTTCGAGGGTCTGTACCGGGGCCTCCCCTTCGCCTCCTTCGCCGATGTAGGTGATGTAGTTGTCGTCTTCCGGTTCGGGTTCGGAGAAGGTCACGCTGGCATTCTTGAAGTAGTCGAGCCGTTGCAGGTTACTCGATGTGCGCTGCTTGTCGCCTGCGCTGTAAAGGTAGTCGGAGTAGATGGGGATGGCCCGGCGCAGTGTCTGCGGCTTGATTTTGGGCTTGCCTGACCGGATGATGTAGAGCCCCCGGTAGTAGGTCGTGTCCATGCCGCGCAGGTAGGCGGGGTCGGTGGCAGCCGCGGTGGCGTCGTAATCCGGATAGACGAAGATTTTGCCGAGGCGGTAGACGGCGTTGTTCCCATATATCGGCTCTCCCTCGGGCGTGTATCCTTCCAGTTGCTGCCGGATGACCATCGTGAGGTCTACCAGGTGGTCGCCTGCGAGCGTATCGGCTATGTAGCTGATGTTGTTCACGGAGAACTTGTAGTACCCCCGGTCTTTCAGATAGGCCGTTATGCGCTGCCGTTCGTCGTTGAGCAGGGTGAGGTCGAAGATGTCTCCCGGCCTGATGAGCGTGGCGGCACTGTCTTGTCGGATGACCTGTTCGAGGAATTTGTCCTGATAGTCGTAGGAGAGGGAGTTGATCCGGTAGGGCGCTCCTTGTCTGACCGAATAGGTGACCACCGCTTTCCGGTTGCGTTTGTATTCGATTTCGTATCGGCTCGTCGATTCATAGAATCCGCGGGAGTCCATGTAGAGCTTGATGTTGCGGTTCGATGCGGCGGTCTGTACCGTGTCGAGGATGACGGGTTCGCTGCCCAGCCTGCGCAGCAGGTTGTTCCAGCCGTTCTCCTTGTTCGGGTCGGCCTGGTTGTAGAGCCAGGCAGGGAGGTTCGTTCCAAGCAGCTTTTTGGAGGGGTTCTGCCGTACGTACCGGTCTATCTCCCCGGCCGTGATGCGTTCGTCGCGCGGTACCGTCCGGTCGGTCTCTATCTTGTTTTTCGTCAGCATGTAGGAGTCCGGCGGGAGGTGGCGCGTCACGGAGCAGGAGTACGACGCTACCCCGCATGCGAATGCGAGCGCACATCTCAGGACGGAGGCCTTCATGCTTTTCATGGACGTTACTGCTGGTTGAAAAAGCCCTGCTCGACGAGTTCGTCGAAGTATTTGCGCGAGAAGGTCACGTTGTCCTCCCTGACGTAGCGGCGTTCGGTGAAGATGCGGGCGAGGTTGGGCAGCCGGTTTTCCGCGAGAAGCTGCTGCGTCTCGGCCGAGGCTTCGCGCTCGCGCCAGAGGATTTCGAGCCTTTCGGGCGTGTAGTCCGTATAGGTATCCCGATGAACTACCGCATCGAGCGGCAGCCGGTCGGTCAGCGGCGGCAGGGTTTCGGGATATCCCATGGCGACGGTCATTACCGGCAGAACACCCTTCGGGAGCCGGAGTATCCGGGCGATTTCTCCCGCATTGTAGAGTGTCGTTCCCAGATAGCAGATGCCGAGCCCATGCGCTTCGGCCTCCAGGCAGGCGTTCTGCGAGGCGAGCAGGGCATCGGTCACGCCGTTCATGAACCAGCAGAAATTGTCGTAGCCCGGTTCGGCTCCCCGCAGTTCGCACCACCGGCTGAAACGGTGGATATCGGCGCAGAAGGTCAGGAGGACCGGTGCCGTCGTTGCGGCGGGCTGGTTGAAATGCAGGGGGGCGAGCTGTTCCAGCAGCTCCCGCGATGTGGTTACTATAATGCTGTACAGTTGCATGTTCCCCACGGTGGAAGCCCGCGAGGCCGCCTCGAGTATCTCTTCCATGACCGTGGAGGGGATGGGTTCGGGTTTGTATCGCCGAATCGACCTGTGTTCCCGTATCTCTTTTATCATCGTCGTGTTTTTATGGTACAATCCGTACAAAGGTAGTAATTCTTGCGGAGGATGCGACCGTACCCGTTTCGATTTTGCGTGGCCGTGCCTGCCCGGCAAAGAGCAAATTCCGTGCATTTTCCGTTCTTTTTTCTCCGGAGGCTGCGCATCTCCGGCGGGGGGGATGACCCCATGAAGGGATTTTTTGCCGGAAGTTGCGGCAGGCTCGGGAATAATCGTAAATTTGCACACATGCAGATAGAATTCGGAAAGTACGAAGGCGCAGGCAACGACTTCGTGATAATAGATAACCGGGAAAGGGTGTTCGAGCCCCGTCCCGCTTTGGTGGCCGCCCTATGCGACCGCCGGTTCGGAATAGGTGCCGACGGGCTCATGCTTTTGGAAGAGGAGTGCGGGGCGGATTTCCGCATGCGGTACTTCAATTCCGACGGGCCCGAGGCGACCATGTGCGGCAACGGCGGCCGCTGCATGGCGCTTTTCGCCCGGCATGCCGGTGTGGTGGGCGAAAGGATGGCGTTTGCTGCGGTGGACGGCCTTCACCGGGCCGAGGTGCTCGCCTGCGGGGACGATGCGGGGCGTATCGCCTTGGGAATGACCGAGCCGCACGGCTTTGCCGAAGCGGAGGAGGGATACTTTGTCGATACGGGGTCGCCCCATTACGTCCGTTTCGTGGAAGACGTGGAGCGGGTGGACGTGCGGGGTGAGGGACGCCGTGTGCGGAACCTGCCCGCTTTCGCCGGGACGGGAGGCGTGAATGTCAATTTCGTCGAGGTCGCCGGCGAGGGGACGCTGAAGGTGCGTACCTACGAGCGGGGTGTCGAAGACGAAACGCTGGCCTGCGGAACCGGTTCGGTAGCCGCTGCCGTAGTGGCTTCCCGCGTGCGTTTTCCGCAGGTGCGGAGCATCGATGTGCAGGTGCGCGGCGGACTGCTGAATGTGGCGTTCGACGTTGTCGGGGGGCGGTTCTCCGATGTGAGGCTTACGGGGCCGGCCCGCAGGGTCTATTCGGGTGTTTTCAGACCGGAAAATTTTTGAGACGGCGTCGTGCCGGTTCGGAAAATTTTTCTAACATTGCACCGTGTGCGGCGGCTTTGTGCCCTGGCAGGTATTTTGCGGGACAGCAGCCGGAGCGTAAGGAATTTTCAGTTTTTACACTACGATGAAATCTATCAGGGATGTCCGGAGACCGGGCGGGAACCGGTCCGATTCGGACGATTTGCGCAGAAGTACGAAACTCGCGCCCGCGAAGAAGGGTGGTCGGGAGCGTTATTCCGTGTACGATGGGGACGACGAGGAGGAGATGTCGCTGTCCCTATCCAAAAAGGAGTCGGTCTTCGATTACTTCGATGACGGAGAGGAGTCGGTAGGGTAACCGGCAGCTTTCGGATGGATGGGTAGTGTGGGCCGTTCCGCAGGGAGACGGCTTTGTCTGTTGATGGTCGGATATGGTTAAGGAAGAGAAATTCATCATGGCCGGCGGTTGCGCGGTCCGGGTGAGCGATACGTTGGAGGGCGAACGGACGGTGGTGTTGCTGCACGGCTATCTGGAGTCGCTCGATGTATGGGACAGGTTCACGGAGCTGCTCGCGCCGCAGGTGCGGGTGGTTGCGGCCGACCTCCCGGGACACGGCATCTCGGAGGTGAAGGGCGAGGTGCACACCATGGAGTTCATGGCCGATACGGTACATGCCGCGATGGAGACGCTCGGCATAGGGCGTGCCGTCGTGGTCGGTCACTCGATGGGCGGTTACGTGGCGCTGGAGATGCTGCGCAAATATCCGGAGGCGTTTGCCGGCCTCGTGCTGTTCCACTCCACGCCGAACCCCGATTCGGAGAAGAAGCGGGAGGACCGTCTGCGGGAGATACACCTCATCGAGGGGGGCAAGAAGGAGCTTATCGCCCGGAGTTTCCCCCATGTGGGGTTCGCTCCGCAGAACCGCAAGCGGTTGACGTGGGCGGTGGAGGAGCTCTCGGACCAGATAACCCTGACGGAGGATGCGGGAATCGTGGCCGTGCTGAAGGGTATCCGCGACCGGCACGACCTGAACGGGACGATGCGCGGAAGCGGTGTTCCGCAGATGATGCTTTTCGGCCGGTACGACGAGTATGTGACGCCGGAGACGGCTGCGGAAGTTATCCGGAACCAGCCCCAGGCTCGTGCGGTATGGCTCGAACACTCCGGGCACATGGGCTTCGTCGAAGAACCCGCGGCGGCGGCCGATGCGCTTCTCTCTTTCGTGGCGGAAGCGTACGGCGACGTGTCGCCGGAAGCTGCCGGGTGATTTTTAGTGTGGAACAGGCCCGCTTTGTTGTGCGGCGGGTATTAACGTTTGGGTGAAATGGAGGCTGTCATCTCCTTTCTTTCGGAATATCGTCTGACCGGACTGACGGTCGGCATCTTTACGTTTCTTATCATCGGGCTTTTCCATCCGCTCGTCATCAAGGCGGAGTATTGGTTCGGTACGCGTTCGTGGTGGATGTTTCTCGTGCTCGGCATCGCCGCCGCAGCGCTTTCCGTCTGCGTGGAGGGGCTGGTGCTTTCGATACTTTTCGGCGTCGTCGCGTTCTCTTCGTTCTGGAGTATCCTCGAAGTTTTCCAGCAGCGGGAACGTGTGCGCAAGGGGTGGTTCCCGGAAAATCCGCGCCGTAAATCCTGATATCGTGCGTTTTGCTCGCGTGCAGGCAGGGGGCAGGGCTTTGCCTCCGTTGCCGTGTATCTGCCGCACGGGATATGATGCGGCGTCTTGGAGCCGGAGACAGGCGGTTTGTCTGTGGTAAATCTTTCCAGGTAAGGTGCTGTCGGTGCCGAAATCGGTATGTATGTGCCGGTTTGTGTTATTTTCATCGGTCGTGAATGGATATTTATCTCGCCGGAACGAATGTGTTTATATTTAAAAAATCATAAATTAATATTGGTTTTTATGGGTATATTTGCAAATACATGAAACAGGATTTCGTGTTTCATGGCGTGGAGTTATTACTTAATTACTATCTATCACTATTTATGACGAAGAGATTTTTTGCAGGCGGCATGCTGGCGTTGCTGGCCTGCGTGTCGTTTGCTTCCTGCACGACCGGTGGCGGCGAGGAGGTGCAGTATGTGAAAATCGGACAGAATCTCTGTTCGTTCCTGGCGGAGGGCAATCAGCCGCTCGAAATCGACGTGAAGGCTTCTCCGGCGGAGTGGACGGTCGAAGCGGGTGCCACCTGGGTGAAGGCGGAACGTACCGCTGACCGGACGCTGACCGTCACGGTGGAGGATAACGATACGGGTAGCGAAAGGAGTGCCGTCCTGACGGTGACGGCCGGGCAGGCGGTGCAGGAGATAGGTATCCGGCAGTTGGCGGCGGACGGTGCCTTCGCCCGTTTCCGCAAGCTCGACACTTTTTCCATGGGGGCGGCGATGTCGCCCAGCGGCAGGTATGCCGGCGGTTTCGTCATCTCCATCGCGCCGGATGACTCTTACCAATACTCTCCGACCATCGTGGACCTTGAGACGGACGAATGGCATCAGTTTGGACCCTATCCCGAATCGGTCTATGCACTGCATCAGACGATGGCCGTTACCGACCAGGGTTTGTTATTTATCAGCGATGGCCAGCATGGTGGGCAGATAGCAATCGATATCACGGGAGATATCTTCGTGCCCGAATCGCCGGCAGGCTATGAGCACCTGCCGGAAGTGCAGGGAACTTCCGCCGACGGCAAGTATTGGGTAGGTTATGCCAAAAAGACGACCGGCGGACTCTATTATCCTCTTCTGTGGATAGACGGGGCGGCACAGGAACTGTCCCTCCCGGAGAAGAATTACAGAGAAGAGGAGCTGCGGGCCGGTGTCATGGCACGGAGCATCTCTGCCAACGGGGAGGTGATTTACGGTACTTCCTGGGATAACAGCGACTACGGTATGCTCTATTGGAGAAAGGAGGGTGCCGGTTTCGGCCGGCCGCAGTGGGTAGGCAAGGATGTACGCAAAATCACCCCGACGGTGTTGCAGTATCCTGACGGTACGGAGTACGATTACAACCTGGTGAACGGATGTATATGTACTGCCGAACTGACTAAAATCAGTACTTCGGGAAAATGGATAGCCACTACATATCGCACAGAGGTGCCGTCGGCCAATAACCAGTATACGGAATGTACGTATCGTGCTGCATTTTATAATACGGAGACGGAAACGACCGTGATAGTCGAGGACTATGGCGAAACGTCGGGAGCACATGTGACTGACGACGGCATCGCTTTTATTGGTATCGGGAGGCTCGGCATTTCATCGGGGAAAGTCTATGACCTGAATACGCATACGGACCTGGGCGATACGCAGGATTGGGTGTACGATACCTACGGCATCGTCATTCCCGGCGGTTACATCAACCATATTTCGGCGGACGGCAGGTATGTGCTGGGTACTTCGGCGCAGTCGTCTGCCGGCGGTACCAGCTTCATCAACTGGTACATCGCTCCGCCTCGTGCGAAATAACTGTGTTAACCTAAATAGATACGACCATGAAGAAGATTTTATTCATCGCGGCGGCCTGTATGTTCGCCGCAGCATGTACGCCGCAGAACGGGGGCGGAGAGACCGCTTCCCTCGAGGTCTCGCCCAAGTCGCTTACTTTCGGGGCAGAGGATACGACTCCGCAGGAGATTACCGTGACCGCCACCGGCGTGGAGTGGGAATATGCCGTTCCTTCGTCGGCCGACTGGATTACCGTGGACGACGGGACGGCCGGAAAACTGCTGGTCTCGGTCGCCAAGAATCCGACGGCCGAGAAACGTACCGCTTCGATTCGGATAACTGCCAAAGATAACGATGATTTGGAACCCGTGAGCGTGACGGTTACGCAGGCCGGTTCGGAGACTCCGGAGGTCTATTCGCTGACGGTAGACCCGGCGGCACTGACTTTCGAGGCCGAGGGTGCCGCAGGCCAGAGCGTGAAGGTGACCGCTTCGGGCGAGGGGATTACCTGGAGCGCCGCAGTGGAGGACGCCGCCAAAGAGTGGATAACCCTCTCTGCGACGGAAGGTGCCGAAGGGGAGACGACGCTGACCGTCACAGTGCAGGACAACCCCGACACGGCGGAACGTTCTGCGAACGTCACCCTGACGCCGAGTGTGGAATCGGCAGGCCCGAAGGCCATCCGCGTGACACAGGAGGCCAAGGTGCTGCCGCCGTCGCTGACGATGACTTACAACGGCGGCGACGTACCGGAGGAGGGTATCGTGTTGGAATACAAGGGCGGTTTCGCCCGTATCGACTTGACGCCCGTCAGCCTGACCTGGTCGGCCAGGGCGGATGCGGCCTGGCTGAACATCAATGCCTATTCGAGCGACGATAAGAATTTCATCGAAATCTTGATGAATGAAGAGATAAACGAATCGTCCGAACCGCGTACCGGCCGTATCATCGTGACGACCGATGCGGAGGGTATCGGGCCGTTCGAGATTCCTGTTACGCAGGAAGGGAAGCCCGATTTCCAGAGCACCATACTGGAGGATATGGAACTGACTACGCTGACGCATTGCTATACGAATCTGCAGCCCAACTGTGACTGGCGCGACAAGCCGTTTACGTGGTGGGAACTGAGGTTCATGAGCGAGGGGCTTACCTTTGAAAATTCCAAAGGGGCATATTTCGGGACGGGCGACCGTTTGACTATCGAGATGGCAACGGAGCCTATCTGGGTAAACGATGACAGGGAGTATTATCTCCCGGAGGGCACCTATACGGTGCGTCCCAATTTCAGTTATGACACGACGGAGGCTTTGGAACCGGGCATCAGCGCGGGGGCGTTCGGCTATTCGCACCCGACTTTCCCGAACGGTACGTGGTATGTACGCATTGAGGACGATGCCTATCCCGGCGACCAGGCGGCGATAACCGAAGGCACCATGACCGTGAGCCGGACGGGCGAGGAGTATGTCATCACGTTCGAGTTCGTGAGCGATGCCGGTTTCGCTGTGACCGGGACGTATGAAGGAACCTTGGAACTCCATCCGGATGCTTGAATCATAATGCGTTTCATCGCGCGGTAAGGCACGCGCTTTCCCGGCAGGAGGGGGTACATCCCCCTCCTGCCGGGAATTTTTTTGTCCTATGGCGAATGAGGCGGAAAGAAGGATTTCTGTTGTGGCTTATATAATTATGTGCGTATTTTTTGCTGAAGTTATAGAATGATATATTATAGAACAAATATGTGATTATTTTAAGACTGTATATATTTATTTAATTTTATCAATATATTTGCCAACACATGAGATGTAGGCTCTCATGCAGTCTAACTAAAATTATTAACCGTTATGAGAAAGAATGTGTTTGCCGGCAGTATGCTGCTGTTGGCATGTGTGGCGCTTGTTGCCTGTACGACCGATAGCGGCGAGGAGGTGCAGTATGTGAAAATCGGACAGAATCTCTGTTCGTTTCTGGCGGAGGGCAATCAGCCGCTCGAAATCGACGTGAAGGCCTCTCCGGCGGAGTGGACGGTCGAAATGGGTGCCTCTTGGGTGAAGGCGGAACGTACCGATGACCGGACGCTGACCGTAACTGTCGATGATAATGATACCGGTGCCGAACGGAGTGCCGTTTTACAATAACGGCCGGTCAGGCGGTAGAGGAGATAACAGTTTATCAGTTTCCTAAGGAGGGTGTGTTTGCCCGTTACCGTAAACTGGATATGTTTGGGAAAAGGGGGGCGATGTCACCGAACGGCCGGTTCGTAGGAGGATATGCAGCTTCGGTGGCTCCGGACGATTCATGGCAGTATTCTCCCGTCATCACCGACCTCGAGACGGGAGAAGTTTATGAGTTCGGCCCCTATCCGGAAGCTATCCATTTCCTGACGCAGACAATGTGTATCAGCGATCATGGAGTACTGTTTATAAAAGACGGCTATAATGGAGGAACGGTTGCTTTTGACACCGAAGGCAACATCACTGAGCCGCGTTCTCCCGAGGGCTATAAGGGTAAGCCTACTATAGAAGCTACTTCATCGGACGGCAAATATTGGGTGGGATATGCTAATGACGATATTTTGTCGGAGGGCGGGCTTACTCGGCCGCTGCTTTGGACTGACGGTATACCTGCCGAATTGCCTTTCCCCGACAAGAATTTCCGGAACGAAGATTTCCGAGTGGGCATCATGGCTCGCGGCATCTCCGCAAACGGTGAAATCATCTACGGCACCTCCTGGGAAAACTCCGACTTCGGCATGCTCTATTGGAAAAACGACGGAGCGAATATCGAAAAGCCGCAGTGGGTAGGCAAAGATGTGCGTGAAACGGCAACCGTAAGAATGTCGAACAACGGTATCGAATACGATTACACCTGCGTGAACGGCATCATCTGCCAGGCATGGAATACGCAGGTCAGCCCCTCGGGAAAATGGATAGCCGGCCGTTACCGCAAGGAGTTCGACCCGGAGACCAAACAAAGGGTGGACGAACCCGAATATGCGGCATTTTATAATACAGAGACCGAAACGACTGTTATCGTGGATGATTACGGAGAATCTGGTGGCCGGTTTGTAACGGATGACGGTATCGGATTCATCGGTATCGGAACCCTGGCGGTATCGGAGGGGAAAGTGTATGACCTCAATACCGGTACCGACCTGGGCAGTACGCAGGATTGGATATACGATAATTATGGTATTGTCATTCCTGCCGGCTATGTCAATTATATCTCTGCGGACGGCAAGTATGTATTCGGAACGGCTCTGCATGAGTCCGCCCTGGGGAAAAGTTTTCTTAGTTGGTATGTCGCGCCGCCCCTCGAAAAATAAACTAATCTAAAATGAATTGGATTATGAAAAAGCTATTGTTCATCGCAGCGGCCTGTATGCTCGCCGCAGCATGTACGCCGCAGGACGGGGGCGGAGAGACCGCTTCCCTCGAGGTCTCGCCCAAGTCGCTTACTTTCGGGGCAGAGGATACGACTCCGCAGGAGATTACCGTGACCGCCACCGGCGTGGAGTGGGAATATGCCGTTCCTTCGTCGGCCGACTGGATTACCGTGGACGACGGGACGGCCGGAAAACTGCTGGTCTCGGTCGCCAAGAATCCGACGGCCGAGAAACGTACCGCTTCGATTCGGATAACTGCCAAAGATAACGATGATTTGGAACCCGTGAGCGTGACGGTTACGCAGGCCGGTTCGGAGACTCCGGAGGTCTATTCGCTGACGGTAGACCCGGCGGCACTGACTTTCGAGGCCGAGGGTGCCGCAGGCCAGAGCGTGAAGGTGACCGCTTCGGGCGAGGGGATTACCTGGAGCGCCGCAGTGGAGGACGCCGCCAAAGAGTGGATAACCCTCTCTGCGACGGAAGGTGCCGAAGGGGAGACGACGCTGACCGTCACAGTGCAGGACAACCCCGACACGGCGGAACGTTCTGCGAACGTCACCCTGACGCCGAGTGTGGAGTCGGTAGGCCCGAAGGCCATCCGCGTGACGCAGGAGGCCAAGGTGCTGCCGCCGTCGCTGACGATGACCTATAAAGGAGGTACGCTTCCTGAAGAGGGCTTTGTTTCCGATTATATCGGTCGTGGGCATTTCTCTGTTGACGTTTGTCCCGTTAATGTGTCTTGGAATGTCCGGACGGAATATGTTTCGGGCGGAACCGGATGGCTGCAGGTGGATAAATTCGAGAGTGCGCAGTCGAGCGCTATCATTATCGATTTTGGTCTTAACAGAAACGATTCGCCCGACCCGCGTACCGCCCGAGTAGTAGTAACGACGGATGCGGAGGGGGTCGGTCCGTTCGAGATTCCCGTTACACAGGAGGGAAAGCCCGATTTCCAGAGCACCATACTGGAGGATATGGAACTTACGTCTCTGACGCACTGTTATGCGAATGTCTCTCCGAATCACGATGGGCGCGACCTGCCTTATACACGGTGGGATTTGCGGTTCATGTCCGAAGATGTTTCGTATGAGAATTCCAAAGGCGCTTTCTTTGGAACGGGCGACAGGCTGACCGTCGACTTGGTGTCAGAGCCTATCTGGGTGAACGACGATGCGGAGTATTATCTGCCGGACGGAACCTATACGGTGGTGGCAAATTTCAATAGTGACGAGAACCTTCGGGTACCGGGCAGTGTCAGTGCGGGAGCATTTACTTTTTCCCATCCGCGATTTACCAATGGTACGTGGTATGTACGTATTGAGGACGATGCCTATCCCGGCGGCCAGGCGGCGATAACTGAAGGCACCATGACCGTGAGCCGGACGGGCGAGGAGTATGTCATCACGTTCGAGTTCGTGAGCGATGCCGGTTTCGCTGTGACCGGGACGTATGAAGGAACCTTGGAACTCCATCCGGATGCTTGAATCATAATGCGTTTCATCGCGCGGTAAGGCACGCGCTTTCCCGGCAGGAGGGGATATTACCCTCTCCTGCCGGGATTTTTTGCTGCCGGTTCGGAATAGAAGGGCGGACGGAAGGAACGGAAGACAGACGGCGCAGTCGGCGGAAAATCCGGGGAGGAAACAGCGCGGGAAAGAGGAAAAACCGTTTCCCTCGGCATCCGTTCGTTCCGTTTCGGCCGGATAAAAAGCCCCGTACCCTCACGGGCCGGGGCTTCCGCCAAATAAACTTACTCCTATCTAATTCCTAACAAAAGCAGTGTGGTTTTCGGGAGGGTAGAGCTCGCCGCCGACGATGTATGTCTTGGCCGTGCTGCCGGTCGTATATGTTCCCGTGTGGTATTTCTCCGTTTCGATGTACTCCCCGACGCCGTCCTTGCGGTCCATGTTGGATTTCAGTTTGATGTCGATGCTCTCTTCCCCTTCGGGTACGAGGTCGGCGATACGGAAAGAGGCCAGTCCCGTGTCGCTCACGACGTACCGTCCGTTCCCTTCCACTTCACCCATGGCGTTGTGGCGCAGTTCGAGATATACGGAATCGGTCGCCGGGCGCGTGTCGTCCCACACGAGGTTTATCATGTGCGGCTGTCCGTTCTCGTAGCGGAAGTATTCGAAACCGATGTTGATATAGTTGCCGGAGAATGCCGCCGTGACGACGCGTATCAGGTCGTGCCCGATGCTGTCGCTGCGGTGCGGGTCGTCTTCGAGCAGGAAACTCTTCCGGACTATCGGCACCGCGTGGATGTCGTTGAAGACGAGGACGCGTATGTCGTAAACGGTCTGTTCCGGTGTGGAGTAGGAGCTCACGTAGTCGCCGTTGCCGGGCAGAATGTTGTATTTGAAATAGACCCTTTCGCCCCTCTCTATCTCCTTGCTCCCATTGTACTCCAGGACGCGGAGCAGCACGCCGTCGTCTCTCGTTATCTCGAAATAACCGTCGTAGTCCGTGCGCGTTATCTCCCCGAAGCCGTTGTAAACGATGTCGGTGGGCGGTGCCGCGCCCGCAAGCTCCTTGCTGCATGAGGAGAGTGCGGCGACTGCCGCAGCGAAGGTCAGGAGCACCGTGATGTATTTAGTCCAATTTTTCATTCTTTTCGGCTTTGCCGGCGCGGCCGTTCGCGGGTCGGCGCCGTTCCGTCTATACGTCCATTTTATGTAATGACGCTAATATATATTATTCTGTTGCACGGGCGGTGAAAAAAATGGATTTTTTCTCCTTGCCGCCCGGCCGTCGGAGTCTCAGAGGCCGAACCGTACGCCTACCTTGACGGAAAAACTGGTCGGATGGACGGTACGGTAGCTTGCCGGCTGGTCTTTCTGCCGGAAATAGTATCCGACTCCCGGTTCCACGTAAAGGCCTATGTGCCTGTTGAAATTGTAGCTGACTCCGGCTGCGGCGCTTACCGAGAACTGTACGCCCTTGATGCGGCGGAGGGTCGATTCCCTACCGCTGTCGCCCGCATCGGCGAATCCCTGCGTCTCGCGCCAGGCAACGCCTTTTTCGACCATGCCGCCTCCCTGGACGTAGAAACCGAATCCGCCCGCGCGGTAGAATGTATAGGTCAGCCCGACCGGTACGCCGATGTAGTGGAGCTCGCGCGTGATATGCGCCGTACCCGCCGAGAACGACTGTTCGGAGGAGGAGTAGAGATAGGAGTAGTTGAGTCCCGTGGTCAGGGCGAGCCGTTCGCCCAGCGGGACGGAGAGCGACAGTCCCACGTTGAGCGGCATCCGGTGCTGGAGCCGTACTTCCTCCGTGACAGGCCCCGTGGGGGCGAGTACCGGGCGGCCGTTCTCCTCGTGCAGTCCGGACTGGAGCGTCATGCCTCCGTCGGAGGTCTGTTTGATGAGCATGCCGGCCGATGCGGCCCTGTCCGGGTCGTTCGTTACGCTGTTTCCGGCGAAAGTGCCGAAGTTGCCCGCATAGACGGAACCGGCCACCTTCCGGCGGGGTGCTCCGCCGTACTCCCGAGCGATGGCCCGCTCCCAATAGGCATCTGTGTTCCTCCGCAGTTCCGCGGCGGCCGAACCGGGCGAGGGGTAGGCAGGGCGTTTCCGGCTGCGGCCCCGCTGTCCGTTTCGGTCGCCCTCCCGTACGGCGGGGGGGGCGTCCCGCGCCTCCGTATCCTTTCCGGCCGGGGCGTTCTCCTGTCCTGCGGCCGCAGTCTGTCTTTCCGGGACGGTGTCCTCTCCGTCTGTTTTCGCGACGGCCCGTACCGGCTGCGGGGTGTTTGCTCCGGACACGGTCTGCGGAGGCTCGGAACCGGCGTCCGTATCGGGTACGGCCGTATCCCCTGTTCCGTCGGGCAGTACGACTGCGGTCTGCCGTACCGCTGCCTCTTCCGTGATACCGGCCGGTCGGGAGAGGTAAAGGGCCGTGACCAGTACCCCGGCCAGCAGTGCCGCCGCGACGGCATACCCGTACGCATGCCGGATGCGTTGCCGCTTGCGGGGGGCTGCACCGGCTGCGGCGAGCGTCTCCTCTATCCGCTGGAAAAGCTCCCGGGGCGGCTCTTCTTCGTAGCCGCGCAGGGCATCTCCTATCCGTTTGTCGAAATCCTTATCTGTCATCTTTCCGTATTCTCTTTATCCGTGCCGCCCCGCGGGATGCGCCGGGCGGTCGCATGTCGTCTTTCATCTGCCGGCCCCGCGGCCGTCCGTCTTGCGCGGCGGCGTGCCTGTATGGAGCCTTCTGCCCAGTATCTCTATCAGTTTCATCCTCGCCCGGAGGTATTGCGAGCGGGTGGTCGCCTCGCTTATTCCCAGCATCTCCGCAATTTCGGCATATTCGTACTCCTCTACCGCCCGCAGATTGAAGATGGTTCGGTACCCTTCCGGCAGGGTGTCCACGCACGCCTTTATCTCTCCCGCCGAAAGTTCGTCGAGGACCGTCGGCGGTACGGAGCTGCGGAGGTTCGCCGCGCTCACTTCATCGGCTCCCTCCAGCGGGTTCCTGCGGCGGAAATAGGACATGACCGTATTGACGAATATCCGTCTGCACCAACCCTCGAACGGTCCGTCGCCGCGGTAGTCGCCTATGCGCGTATAGAGCGTCACGAAACCGTCGTGCAGCAGGTCTTCCGCCGTGGAAGCGTCGCTCACATAGCGCCTTATGACGCCATACATCGGACTGCCGTAGCGTACGTACAGTTCGCGGCGAGCCTCCGCGTTCCCCCTGCGGCAACCCTCTATTATCTCTTCCAGTGTCAAAGACGGTCAGTGATTCGTTAATAAGATGCTTTTGCAGTACGTTTTGTTGCATCCGGGTAACAATTTTACGCATTTTTTCCCGGCCGTTCAAGTTCCGGATAGCTCATTGGCAAATTTTGCTTACCTTTAAGCCGTATAAATACGCATATTATGGAAACAAAGAAGATAGGCATAGCATCCGATCATGCCGGATACGAGATGAAGGAATTCCTCATCGGATACCTCGAAAGCAAAGGATACGAAGTGTATGATTTCGGAGCTCCGAGCGCCGAAAGTTTCGATTATCCCGATTCGGCCCATCCCCTCGCATGCGCCGTCGAGAAGGGCGAACTGCCCATGGGCATCGCACTCTGCGGCAGCGGCAACGGCATCTCCATGACGCTCAATAAACACCAGGGTATCCGTGCGGCCCTCTGCTGGACGCCCGAATTGGCCGAGCTCGCCCGCAGGCACAACGATGCCAATATCTGTTCGCTGCCGGCGCGTTTCATAGACAATACGCAGGCTGCGGCTATTGTGGACGCATACCTCGGAGCCGAATTTGAAGGGGGACGTCACCAGCGCCGGATAGACAAGATACCTTTCAGGGGAACGTGCTGACGCTCGCCGGTCGTACCAACGGAAAGACCCTATGAAGGAGATAGACGTATACAAGGTGCTCGAAGGCAAGAATCCGAAGCTTGCCCGTCGCGTCCCGCGTTTCGTCGTCGATTATCTTCGCCGTACCATACACGAGCGGGAGGTGAACGAGATTCTGGCGAGATTCGGAGACCTGGAGGGGATAGCGTTCGTACGGGCCGCGCTCGGGTACATGAATGTCCGCTATCATTCGGTCGGTATGGAGCGGCTGAACCCCGAAGGACGTTACGTGTTCGCTTCGAACCATCCGTTCGGAGGAATGGACGGACTGATGCTGGCCGATGAGGTGGCGCGTTATTTCGGCGATGTCCGGGTGGTGGTGAACGACCTGCTGATGTACCTCGGCCCGCTCAGGGGACTGTTCGTGCCGGTGAACAAGCACGGCCGTCAGGATGCCGGAAGCGTGGAGGCTTTCAATAACGCTTTCGCATCCGATGTGCCGATAGTGACCTTCCCCGCCGGGCTCTGTTCGCGCCGCCGCCGCGGGGTCGTGCGCGACCTCGAATGGAAGCCCAATTTCGTGAAGAAGGCGGCCGCTTACGGCCGGGATGTGGTGCCTGTCTATTTCAACGGCAGGCTCTCCGACTTCTTTTACCGGCTGTCGAACCTGCGTACCGTGCTCGGCATCAAGGCCAATATCGAGATGCTCTATCTTGCCGACGAGATGTTCCGTCAGGCAGGCAGCGATTTTGAAATCATCATCGGGAGACCGATACCGTCCGCTTCCCTGCTGGAGGGAAGGACGCCGGGGCAGGCGGCCGATTACGTCAGGCGCGCCGTGTACGCGCTGGGGAGAGGCTGACGATTTCCCTCTCCTTCGGGCGGTCTGCGAGCGCGGCCGGAGGCGGGCCTTTCCGTGCAGTTGTCTCAGTGTTCATCCATACAATAAAACGGATACCATGAAACCGATAATAGAAGCCGTACCGAAGGAACTCATCGAACGGGAACTGACCGAGGAGCGCCTGCTGCGTGCCACCAACAATGCGGGAAACTTCATTTACACGATAAAGGCGGCGGAGGCTCCCGACATCATGCGGGAGATAGGCCGTCTGCGTGAGCTCGCATTCCGGCAGGCCGGGGGCGGTACGGGGAACGAGGTGGATGTTGACGAACAGGACCTGGCTCCGGACGGTTATACGCAGTTGTTCGTATGGGACCCGGTAGCCCGTGAAATCCTTGGCGGCTACCGCTACATTATCTGCGACTCCCCTTATCCGAAAAATCTCTCGACGGAACACTATTTCCGTTTCAGCGACAGGTTCCGGCAGGAGGTGCTGCCTTATACCATCGAGTTGGGACGTTCGTTCGTGCAGCCGCGCTATCAGCGTACCCGCGATGCGAAGAGCCTCTATGCGCTCGACAACCTGTGGGACGGACTCGGTGCGCTGATAGTGGAGAATCCCGACAAACAGTATTTTTTCGGCAAGGTGACCATGTACGGGCACTATGACAAGGAGGCGCGCAACATCCTGATGTATTTCCTGCAGAAATATTTTCCGGACAGGGACGGCCTGCTCGAACCGCTCTATCCCGTCGAGATGAACATCGACGTGCCGGCCATGGAGCGGATATTTGCCGGAGGAAGTTATATGGACGACTACCGGACACTCGTCAATGAACTGCGCAAGCGGGACGAGTTCATTCCGCCGATGATAAATTCATACATGAATCTGTCGCCTTCGATGAAGGTTTTCAGCACCGTACACAATCCCGATTTCGGAGAGGTGGAGGAGACGGGCATCCTCGTCCGGATAAAGGACATCTACCCGGAGAAGGCGGAGAGGCATACGCGCGGCCTGCTGCAGAAGCTGAAGAAGCGGATAAAATCGGTTTCGGGCGGCGAGTGAGCCGGGCCGGCACGCTGCGGGCGTTTGCGGAAGCTGCGGTTTGGGCTGCGGCGGCATACATTGCCGCCGCAGCTCTTTTACGGGGGGCGGTATGGCGGAAGTGTCGGAGGAGCGGAGTCCGTTCGGAAGTACCTGCCCCCGTATCCGGTACCGGGGACGGATTATGATATGCGCGGGTTTCTGATTAATTTTGCGGTATGAACGGGAAGACCATCACGGAGGAGCAGTTGCTCGAAGCCCTGCGGAGGTATTGGGGGTACGGTTCGCTGCGCGGAACGCAGTCCCGGACGATTCGGTGCGTGCTCGAAGGCCGGGATACCCTTTCGCTGATGCCTACCGGTGGCGGCAAGTCGCTGACCTACCAGCTTCCCGGTCTGCTGATGGAGGGGCTGTGCGTGGTCGTGACGCCTCTCGTGGCGCTGATGAAGGACCAGGTCGATTCGCTGCGCCGCCGCGGTATCCCGGCGGTCGCCATCCACTCCGGCATGAGTCCGCGCAACATCGACATCACGCTCGACAATTGCGTGTACGGCGACATCAAATTCTTGTACGTCTCTCCCGAACGGGTGGCGGGCGAACTGTTCGCGGCCCGGCTGGCCAAGATGAACGTGAATCTGATAGCGGTGGATGAGGCGCACTGTATCTCGCAATGGGGGTACGACTTCCGTCCGGCTTACCTGCGTATCGCCCGGATGCGCGACATCCTGCCGGCGGTGCCCGTGCTCGCGCTGACGGCTTCGGCTACGGAGCCTGTGGCGCAGGATATCATGGAGAAGCTGGCGTTCCGCGAGCCCAACGTCGTCCGGAGCGATTACGCCCGGCCGAACCTGTCGTTTTCCGTCCGGCATACGGATGACCGGAAGGGGCAGTTGCTGCGGGTGATAGGGAATGTGCCGGGGAGCGGAATCGTCTATGTCCGGACGCGTGACGCCGCGGAGCTGCTTGCCGCGGAGCTGAAGGAGGAGGGTATTGCGGCCGAGTATTACCATGCGGGGCTGCCTCATGGCGAGCGGACCCTGCGGCAGAACGAATGGACGGCGGGAAAGACGCGGGTGATGGTGGCCACCAACGCATTCGGCATGGGAATCGACAAGCCCGACGTCCGCTTCGTGGTGCATTACGGGCTCTGCGCTTCGCTGGAGGAGTATTATCAGGAGGCCGGGCGGGCCGGAAGGGACGGCCGTCGTTCCTATGCCGTGCTCATCGTCGCTTCCGACGACCGGGAGCGTTTGACACGCCGTTTCTCCTCCGAATTTCCCACCATAGCGCAGATAAAGGATATCTATGTCCGGTTGATGAATTATCTCGGGGTGGCCATCGGGGAGGGGAAATTCTGCTCGATGGCGGTGAACCTGTACGATTTCTGTGCCCGTAACCGTCTCTTCATGGGAACGGTGCAGAATGCGCTGAAGATGCTCCAGCAGAACGGTTACCTCGTCTTCACGGACGACGAGGAGAATCCCGCACGGCTTATGTTCTGTGTCAGCCGCGACGACCTCTATTCGCTGCGTGTCGAACGCGAGGACCTCGACAATATCCTGCGCACCATTCTGCGGCTCTATACCGGTGTATTTACCGGTTTGCGCCCGGTGGATGTGCAGGAGATGGCCATCTATACCGGTTATACCGAAGAGCGCGTGATGGAGCTGCTCAAGACGTTGTGGCGCCTGCATGTGATACGGTTCGTCCCCAAGAACCGCAGCCCCATGGTATTCCTGACCGACAATCGGCTCCCGGATGCCGACGTGTACATTTCGCCGGGGAGTTACCGGGCACGCAAGGAGACGGCCGCCCGGCGGCTGGAGGCCGTGTTCGCCTATGCTGCCGATACGGAGCGGTGCAGGAGCGTGGTCTTGCAGGAGTATTTCGGACAGAAGGATGCCCGGCCCTGCGGGGTGTGCGACATCTGTCTTGCGCATAGGAAACGGGGGACGGTCGGGGAGGGGATGGCCGGCGAGATTCTGAAAAGAATTCCGGCCGGCGGAATAAGTCCGAAAGATTTGGCCGGACAGTTCGCTGCCGCGCCCGAAAAGGTGGCCGCAGCGGTCGATGCGCTGGCCGCGGAGGGTAAAATTTCGGTCATGCCGAACGGATTACTCGTGATTAATCGGTAACTTTGCAAACCGCCCGGTTGGCGGTTTTGCCTGTATGCTTGTACGATGAGCTGTTTCCGGAACAACATAACGAATGAAGAGATAACCGCGATGCCGAAGTGCGCTTTCCCCGGTACGGTCGAGATTGTCGATACGGAGGAGAAGGCCGTTGTGGCGTGTGCGTACCTCATGGCCCAGTCGGCGCTCGGATTCGATACCGAGACGCGGCCGTCGTTCAAGGCGGGCGTGTCGAACCGGACGGCGCTTCTGCAGCTCGCTTCGGCCGACCGTTGTTTCCTCTTCCGCCTTTCGCAGATGAAGTTCGTGCGCGAGGTGGCGCGGGTGCTCGAAAGCGGCAACGTGGTGAAGGTAGGGGCTGCCGTGCGCGACGACATCAAGGGGCTGCAAAAGCTCCGTTGGTTCAGGCCGCAGGGGTTCGTGGACCTGCAGAGCGTTGCGGGGGAGTGGGGCATCGAGGAGAAGAGCGTCCGCAAGCTCGCGGCGATAGTGCTCGGCAGTTCGGTTTCCAAGGCGCAGCGGCTGAGCAATTGGGAAGCGGCCACTCTCACGAAAGCGCAGATAGGGTATGCGGCGACGGATGCCTGGGTCTGTCTGGAGATATATAACAGATTAATGAAGGAACCCAGATGACGAAGATATTCCTGAAACGCGGCAAGGAGGAGTCACTCGGCCGTCGCCACCCGTGGGTCTTTTCGGGAGCCATCGAACGGATGGAGGGGGAGCCCGCCGAAGGCGATGTGGTGGATGTCTATTCGCGGCAGGGGGAGTTCCTTGCCAGGGGCCATTATCAGATAGGTTCCATCACGGTGCGGATACTGACTTTCGTGCAGGCGGAGATTGACGCCCGGTGGTGGCTGGAGCGGTTGCGTGCCGCTGTCGGGGTGCGTCGGGCCGTCGGGCTTGTCGGGAATCCGATGACGGACTGTTATCGTCTCGTGCACGGCGAAGGCGACGGATTGCCCGGACTCGTCGTGGATATTTACGGCGATACGGCGGTGGTACAGGCCCACAGCGTCGGCATGTACCGTTCGCGCGATGCGGTATGCGATGCCCTACGGAGGGTTTACGGCGGTGCCTTGGCGGCTGTCTACGACAAGAGTGCGCAGACACTTCCCTATAAGGCCGATACGGGGGCCTGCGACGGCTATCTGTATGGCGGAGATGGTACGACGGAGCGGATTGTCACCGAAAACGGCAACCGGTTCCATGTCGATTGGGGCGCCGGCCAAAAGACGGGCTTCTTCCTCGACCAGCGGGAAAACCGGGAACTCGTCCGGCGTTACAGCAGCGGGCGTGCCGTACTCAATACGTTCAGTTATACCGGCGGTTTCTCCGTATACGCTCTGGCGGGCGGGGCGGAACGGGTCGTATCGGTGGACAGCTCGGCTGGTGCCGTCCGCCTCGCGGAGCGGAATGTCGCGCTCAATTTCGGCGACGGCGCACCGCACGAGGGGGTGGCGGTCGATGCGTTCGATTACCTGAAAGGGATGGACGGCAGTTTCGACCTCGTCATTCTCGACCCTCCGGCCTTCGCGAAGCACCACAAGGTGTTGGGCAACGCCATGAAAGGTTATATGCGCCTGAACGCAAGGGCGCTCTCGCAGATAGCTCCCGGAGGTATTCTCTTTACTTTCAGTTGTTCGCAGGCGGTGAGCCGCGAACTTTTCCGAACGGCGGTCTTCACGGCGGCTGCCGTTGCGGGGCGCAATGTCAGGATACTCCATCAACTGACGCAGCCTGCTGACCATCCCGTAAATATCTACCATCCGGAGGGGGAGTACCTGAAGGGGTTGGTGCTGTACGTGGAGTGACCGTCCGCCGTGCAGCGGATGCATCGGCACATAACCTCCCTTGCTTCCGGTCTGGAACGGCAATGGCGGCGGACAGGGGAAGCGCTGACGGTTTTGTTCGTGCGGATGCGTGGAGCGGACGGACTATTTGACTGCTTCGCTGAGTTCGGTGCCGGGGCGAAACTTGACGACGTTTTTGGCCGCTATCCGGATAGGGGCTCCGTTGCGCGGGTCCCGTCCGGTTCGTGCATGTTTTCTCTCTATTGCGAAGGTGCCGAATCCGGCCAGGGTGACTTTTTCGCCGCTGATGAGCGCGGCGGTTGTTATTTTCATGAAAGCCTCCAGGCTCCTTTTCGCTTCGCCTCTGGATATTCCCGCTTCCGAGGAGATGGATTCGATTAACTGCGTCTTGTTCATTTTAAGTCGGTCTTGCGATGGTGATACGGATGGTTCGGCGGGCAGGGGGCACGTTGCCGCCCGTTCCACAAAATAACTAAAAATAATCTCCAAATCCAAACCTTGTCGTTTCGTCTCGCGGTATTAAGCGAGGGGCTGTGCCTGCGGCGCCGTCCGCAGATACAGACCGTTGACATGCCGTAGGACGGGGCCGGGCTGTGCGGCGGGCGGAGCGGCATCGTGGGGAGATAACCCGTCGGTATGGCTGCGGAACGGTGCCGTACCGTCCGGTCACCGGTTTGGATAAGTCGAAAAGAGGTTATACTTTTGTGTCCGGAAAGATGGCAGAGTGGTCGATTGCGGCGGTCTTGAAAACCGTTGAGCTGCAAGGCTCCGGGGGTTCGAATCCCTCTCTTTCCGCAGAAGACGGCCGGGAAGATGTAAGACGCGGTGCCGGAATACGAGAGGCGACAGCAGGAAGATTTGCTGGTCGCCTTTCGTGTTTTATGTTTTATGCTGTTCCCGGCAGGGAAGGCGTTCCCTGTTTGCCGGGGCAATGAGCAGCGCACATTGTTGCATGCTTGCCGGAGGGTCGTTTGGCGGAAAGACAGTGAAATGATTGGAACGGACGCATCCATGTTGTCTTGAGATATTTGACCGTTGCGGGAGGCAGGGTCGGTCGGCCCGTGTTGTGGGTGCAGGCCCGGACGGGGCCTGGCTTGTGGCCTTGCGGCCCGTTTTCGTTGCGGACTGTGTTTTTTCGGGTGTTGGGAACCAACCGTATGGCGGGTGTGGATTGCCGGACCGGTATGGAAGAGCGTTGCTGTTTTCGGTGAAATTAAAATTCTATCGCCTTTTTAAATCTTTTACCGGTTTTCTGCCGTCATATGAGTGAACGGCCGTAAGTAGAATTTATGATTGGAAAAAGATTGGATGAACTGGAGCGTGTGATTGAGCTCTATCAGGATGCGTTGTTCCGTTTCGCTTTTTTCCGTACCGGTTCCCTGGCGGATTCGCAGGATATCGTACAGAATGTGTTTCTCAAAATGGTTGACAGCAGTCGCGACCTTGCGCATGTCGGGGATTTGAAAAACTATCTGTTTCGGTGTGTCTCGAATGCCTGCTGCGATTGGACGGAAAAAAGGCGGCACACCGGGACTCTTTCGCTGGAAAGCGTGGGTGTTGCAGACGAAACCGATACGGAGGAGGAGTGGATGCATGAATACGTGCGTATCGGCAGCATGCTGGAGGGTCTGCCTGCAAGGCAGGCGGAGGTCGTGCGAATGAGATGTGTGGATGGACTTCGGTTTGCGGAGATAGCCGATATGCTTGGCGTTTCGCTACCGACTGTCAAATCGAGGTTCAGGTATGGTATTGAAAAAATGCGAACGATTGAAAAAAAGGGAAAGCTATGAAATGCGATGATTTCAAAGATAAGTGCGGAGACCTGTCCGATGGAGAAGTCTCTGCGGAGATGCGGATGCATATGGCTCATTGTGAGGAGTGCGCAGCGTATTATCGGTTAATGCGTTCGTTGGAGCCCAAGGCGGTTCCTGTGGCGCCGGGAACGCTGAAGCGGGAAGTGCTGGCCCGTGCCGCCGCGAAGCACAGAAAACGCCCGGCGGTCGCAGTCCGGCGGATTGGTTATGCCGCCGCAGCCGTGGTATTGGTTGCCGCGGCAGTGTGGATGGCCGTATTGACCGGTCCTTCGGAAGCAATGGCTTCAGCGGCACAGTTGAACAGTTCGCTGCGCGGGATGGATAGGGTGGAAAATATGGTGATGGAGGTGAAGGTTCGTACGATGCCGGCAGAGGGTTTCGGCAGTATCGACCTTGAAGCGGACTTTACGGACCATATCCTGACGGTATTGTTCGGGGATACCTGCCGGTGGCGGCTTGAAAAGGCAGGCCGTACGGCAATGTGCGATGGCCGGAGGAAATACATGTGGTTGGCCGACAGTCGGTCGGGAGTAACGGGGCCGGTCGGGAGTAACTTCGAAGAGTGGTTTGCGGTGCTCCTCGACCCTCGTTTGGTGCTCATGAAAGAGAAGGAAGCAGCCGAAGCGCACGAAGGTGTCCGGTATTCTGTGCGCGACGAAGGCGATGAGGTGTTGTTGACTGTGAGGGCGAAGGCGCGTGGTGATTTTAGAAACGACTATCTGTTCAATGGCTCGATTGACGAATCCGATACCCGTCGTGAATATCGTTTCGATAGTGCGACCAATTTGTTGAAGGGATTGAAGGTCTACGTGCTTGACGGTCGCCGTGAGGTATTGGTTTTGGAGGTCGCTGCCGTCGGTTACAATGTCCTTGTCGATGAGAAGGCTGTCGTTTCCCTGCCGGAGGGGTATGTGTGGCGGGATGTAGATGGACGGTATGCTGCGGCTATGTATCCGTCCGATTCGGCGGAGGAGACCGTTGTTCGGCTGTTTCAGGCATTCCGCGACCTCCGGCTCGATGTGGCGGACGGTATGTTGGCCGTTCTTTATGACCGGGAGGGGTTGTTGGAACGTTACGGCGGGGCGGAGCTGATGCACGTCGGGAGTGCCTTCCGTTCCGGACTCTATCCGGGGCTCTTCGTCCCGGTGGAGGTCGTTCTGAAGGACGGTTCGCGTGAATCTCTGTGTCTGGCGCTGAGGAACGACAATCCCCGTCGGGTATGGATAGTGGATGGCGGTTTCTGACGGGGCTTGCGTCCGGATAATGTGTAGTGGTTTGTGTTGGCCGCCGCGGGTACTTCGGTATCTGCGGCGGTTTTGCGGCGGATTGGGCGGCGGCTTTTGGCGTGGCGTATGGAAAGAATATAACCGAAAAAAAACAGGTATATTATAATAAAAGGTCTCTTGTTGCGACCGGTGCGTCGACGGTTACGGATGCCGTTTGGAACGGAACTTTGCTGTTCGCACAATGCTCGGTGCCGACCGGCAAAGCGTGAGAATAAGACACCTGCACATGAATGGACATGTGCAGGTGTCGGTGTTAATCGGTTATCGAATCGTTGATAACGATTGTCAGGGTACATACCGCATCAGGGCATGGGATATGCACCCGAATCCCATGTTATTTGCCAGTTGATAAAATGATTATGACTGCCTTCCGGCAGTTTGTCGGTTGTCAATAATCCATTTTGTCGTTTTCCAGAAATTTTTCGAAAGTGTACTCTTCTCCCGCCAAGGTCAGAATACGCCTCACGAGCAGTTCCCTGCATACCGTATCGAAATACGGCCAGTTTGGGGATGAGTTCATTATACATCTCGGCGATGCGTGCCACACGCCATACAGGTAATTGCTGCCCCCCCGATAGATTCCCACATCCGGAAACCGTGAATCTCCGATAAGATGCGCCCAGGGGACGCTGGCCGGGTCGTCGGTCAGGGAGAGATTGAGATGTGTACCGACACGATGCCCGTAGTGGATGGTTTCTATTGCTCCTGATGTAGGGGTGGTCTGATTGTGGCCATATTCGTCTCCCAACAATCCGAGGGCATGACCGGCCACTTCATGTACCACTGTAAAGTAAAAAGTGCCATCCAGATATCCTATTGTGCCGAAACTCGGCTGGTACGGTGGATTGATATATCCGGCGCCTGCTCCCGGGCAGTTGTTCACTACAAACCCCCACACTTTGGCCGTTTGCAGCCTCTCGTGGTCTTGTGTGTAATCCGATAAATTGGTCGGGCCTCCATGGCTCATCTGCAGCCCCCAGTTAGTGATGAAGCCGATGTCCAATGCCGTTTCATAATCGGCCGGCCAATCCTTTGTTCGCGGTTGCGCATGCTTTGATACGGCATAAACCATATGGATGTTGAGGTAGTCCTTATACGTTTTCAGGGGTTCTACGGAGAGAAGCGCGTCTTTTGCGGCTTCCATTATCTGCCGGTAACGGCCGACTTCGATATCGATGTCCGTGAAGGCGTCGCCCATCAGCACGATATCCACGCCGTCGCCCCGTGTGGCCGCGTGCAGCAGTTCGTACTGTTTGTCCATCGAATAATCCGTGCTTTCGTATTTGCATGCCCCGACGTGCTCGTAAAAACAAAGCGACACGTAATAGTCGAATCCGAGAGAAAGGATATCTTCCAAAGGCTGCCATGGTCCCATACTGAAAGAGGGGGGGATGTTTTTCCCTTCGTATATCTCGTCTACGATGATTCCCTCTGCGTCGAAGAGCATGTAACTCGGATAGGGGGCGCCGGGTAGGACAAGCTCTTCGCCGCTGAGCGTCCGATAGTCCGAACAGATGTACCATTCCGTTTCATGGGTCCGCAGGTATTCCTCCGCCGCCCTGCGGTACTCCTCTCCCTTCGGAATTACGGCTATTACGTCGAACCCCTGGCCGTGGTAGAGCTTATGCAGTCGTTGCACCGTGGTTTCGGCGAAACGGACGGATTTCTCCTGCAGGGGGTCCCACGACAGCAGCATGGTCATGCAGTTGTCCTTGCAAATATCCTGTACCCGGAGTGTCTGGCCCGTTGTCAGGTCGTCGAAGAGGAAATCGGGCAGTTGTGCACCGTCCATAAACCCCGTGTCTTTGTCGGCCCGCTGCCGCGCTATCGCCATGCTCATCTGAGGCCAACTGTGGTAATTCAGGTAAATATCGGGTACATAGCCGGTCGGTATTTTGTTGTAATTCAGTCTTAGGTCGAGGTTGCGCCCGTCGAAAAGCGCCGTCCACTCCCGCAGATTGCTGTCCAGTTCATTGTACGAGAAATCAATGTAATCCAGGAATTTGTGGCTTTTACTCGTCCACTCCGACCAAAACGGCAGGCCGCCCTCGATGCGGTTGTGACTGAGGTCGATGGCTATCAATTCATGCATGGTATCCATAAAACTGTAAGTGCCATTTTTCGGTGGGCGTCCCTGCTTGTTTATCGTACCTCCGATATCGTTGTGGCTGAGGTCGAGATGGCGTAGGACGGTCAGGCCCGACAGTTCGTCCGGCAATTCGCCCGTGAGGTTGTTGTTGCTTAGGCGGAGGGCGATGACGCGTCCCGAGAGGTCGGTCTCCACACCGTACCACTCGTTCAGAGGCTTGTCGCTGCACCAGTTGTCGTTGTGCGTCCAGCCGTCGCCGCCCGTGGATTCGTACAGCGCCGTGAGCGCGGTCAGCTCCGGAGTCGGGTCTGTCCATGCCGCCTGTACGATGGTCAGCGTATCGCAGAGCTTCGTCTCCGTGTTGCGGAACAGCACCACGCCCTTGCGTTCCCGTTCTTCGGTATTGGCGGCAATGCGGAAGGCGTGCGCCGTCGTTTCGAGCGCTTTCGTGTCGGTCGGCGCTTCCGCCTCTTTTATCCATTGCTGCCCGCTCTCTACGACCGTTTCGTATGCGACGTTGGCCTGCACCTCCACGGTCAGCGTCTGCTCCTCGCAGGAGACTGCATAATCGTTTTGTCCGGACAGAATCGCATTCTTCTGACGCTGACGGACTGCGATGCGCTCCTCGCGCGTCCCGGCACGCAGCACGAGGAACACTCCCCGTTCGGAATAGGTGTCGTTCTCTCCGACGGTCACCTGCAGCCGCAGGTTCTCGCCCGCCGGGCCGGAGGAGGGGGTGATGCTGTACCATGCTTTCCGCTGTGCAGCGAATGCGGACCCTGTCGTGGTCAGCGGTTCCGTCTCCACGCTCCACGGTGAATCCGTGGAGAAGATGAGCAGATTCTCTCCGCCCGAAGCATCGAACGTATAAAGTTCGGACTGTAGCTGAAGGTAGCTGTCCGGCCCTTTCGTACAGCCCGTGAACATTACGGCTGCCAGTAAGAACGTGGGCCAAAATGTCAATTTGATGATTGATTTCATCGTTTGTATGTTTTATTTAATCGTAATGTGTGTCCTGTCTGTGGCCGGGAATACGTCATGCAGACGAGTAGTCAACCGATTTTAAATCATATGGTTTATCTGTATGCAAATTAATGATTATTTATTGAACAACCAAACTAATATGTAGGAAAATAAAGATAATGTGTTTTTATTACGTACGGTGCGTCGGCGCATGCGAATGATTCATGGCTATGAGCGGGTGCTCCGGTGCCTGCGGCGGATTGGGCGGAGGCTTTTGGCGTGAAATGTGCATGGAACAGGATATAACCGAAAAAACAGGTATAGTTATGAAAGGCGGATTTTTGTGTGCCGCGCTCCTCGCAGGGGCGTTGGCCGTCGCTTTCCCGGAGAGGGCGGAAGCGTGTACGAGAGTGGTTTATATGGGGCCCGACGGAACCGTACTGACGGCCCGTTCCATGGACTGGAAGGAGGACAGCCGGAGCAATTTGTGGATATTCCCGCGCGGTATGGAGCGCAGCGGCGAAGTGGGGGGCAATCCCCTGACGTGGACCTCCCGGTACGGCAGCGTGGTGACTTCGGCATACGATATATGCAGTACCGACGGCATGAATGAGGCGGGACTCGTGGCGAATCTGCTGTGGCTCGCCGAATCGGCCTATCCGGAGTGGGACGGTTCCACGCCCGGCCTTTCCATCGCAGCATGGGTACAGTACATACTCGATACCTGTGCGACCGTGGACGAGGCGGTGGCGGAGATGGAGAGCGGACGGTTCGAGGTGGTCTCCGGCATGATGCCGGACGGTTCGAGAATGGCTACCCTGCACCTCTCCGTATCGGATGCCGCGGGCGACAGTGCCATATTCGAATATGTGGACGGGGCTCTGTCCGTTCATCACAGTCCGGCATACAGGGTGATGACCAACTCGCCGCTGTTCGACCGGCAGCTGGCTCTGGACGATTATTGGCAGAACATCGGCGGACTGACCTTCCTGCCCGGAACGAACAGGGCGGCCGACCGCTTCGTGCGGGCCTCCTTCTATGTGGATGCGCTTCCGCAGACAGCCGATACCCGGCAGGCGGTTGCCGGCATATTCAGCGTCATACGCAATGTCTCGGTTCCGCTCGGCATCAGCGTTCCCGACCAGCCCAATATCTCCTCCACCCGCTGGCGGACGGTGTCCGACCAGAAGAACAGGGTGTATTATTTCGAATCCACGCTTTATCCCAATATTTTCTGGGTGGATATGAAGGATGTGGATTTTTCGGAGGGGGCACCGGTCAGGATGCTCGACCTGGTGGGCGGCCGGACTTATGCCGGTAATACGGCTTCTCTCTTCGTGGAGGCAGAGCCTTTCGAGTTCGAGCGCGTGGATTAGGCCGCAGAGTTTCTCTGTAGGAAGCAACCCGGAAAAGGGTTGCTTTTTTTGTCTTCCGCCAGACCGTGTGTGCTCGAATAGCTACGATATCCAAAAATAAGCAACAATTAATAAAAAATTTTAATAGTGTTTATGTATTTGTATTCCAGTGGTGTGTGTCGATGGTTTCGGCGTCTTTCCGGAATGTAAAATATGATGCGTAAAATATGAGGGTGGGATGTCTCGTTATTTATTTGACAATTAACAAGGATTTATCATGAAACTCAAACAGACAAAAGCACTCGAAAACGCCCTCGCACGCGGCCTGCTGGCTTCGCAGAGGGCCGGCGGCGGCAATCCCGTTGACCGAGCGTTTCTTTTCCTGCTTGAAGAGGGTAATTGTCACGCAGCCCACATCCTGGGCAAATTCATCAAAAGTTGGGAGTCGTACCAAATAAAGGTGAGGATTGAGAAGGATTTGGAAAGCGCGACGCAGGAGAACATCGCGGCCGACAGAAAACTATACGACAATCTGATGGCGGCGCTCCGAAAGGTATGCGCCGAATTCGGGCAGGAAGGGGGCGAGCCGCTCGTCAATACGGGCCATTTCCTGCTTTATCTGCTCCGGAGCAGGAAATTCGCCAGCTCCCAGGTTTTGAGTACGTTCAATATTCCCCGGAATCTGGTGGCGGAGATGATTTCCGACCTGCCGTTCGACGAGGACTACTATATGGAGATGAATGCGCTGCGCAACATCCGTATTCTCCGGATTGATCCCAAGGATACGGGATACGGCGGTACGGCAGGCGACGGCCGGGAGCGGCCGGATGAAGAGGATACGGAACGGAACGACGTCAAGCCCCATGGAAAATCCGTGCTGAAGGAGCTTGAAAAATACGGAACCGACCTGACCGCCGCTGCGGCTGCGGGCGGGGTGGACCCGGTGATTGGGCGGGAGACGGAGATTGACCGGCTCATCCAGATACTCGGCAGGCGCAAGAAAAACAACCCGATACTCATAGGCGAGGCGGGTGTGGGCAAGAGTGCGATAGTGGAGGGGCTCGCCCTGCGCATCGTTTCGCACGACGTACCGCCGTCACTTTACGGCAAGCGTGTCTTTTCGCTCGATGTGGCGTCGCTGGTGGCAGGCACCAAATACAGGGGACAGTTCGAGGAGCGTGTCAAGGAGTTCATGGAGGGCCTGAAAAGAGAGAGGGATGTCATTCTCTTCATTGACGAGATACATACCATCGTGGGAGCAGGTGCCACGCAGGGCGGACTCGATACGGCAAACATCCTCAAACCGGCGCTCGCCCGAGGCGAACTGCAATGTATCGGGGCTACCACGCTCGACGAATACCGGGAGAGCATCGAGCACGACGGGGCGCTTGAGCGGCGTTTCCAGAAGATAGTGGTGGAACCTACTTCCAGGGAGGATACCCTGCGGATTCTCCACAGGCTCCGGGAACGGTACGAGCAGCACCATCACGTCCGGTATTCGGACGAGGCCCTCGCCGCATGTGTGGAGTTGACCGACCGGTATGTGACGGACCGGTATTTCCCCGACAAGGCCATTGACGTGCTCGATGAGGCGGGCTCCAAGGCGCGTCTTTTCGCCCGTCACGAACCCGAGGCCATTTCGGAGCTCGAGGAAGCGCTTCAGGCTGCAGGGGAGGAGAAGCGGTCGGCGGCCAAGGGGATGAATTACGAAGCCGCGGCCAAGGCCCGTATCAGGGAGATTGCGCTTGCAGACAAGATAAAGGAAATCAGGGCTGACTGGCAGCGCGAAGTACGTCTCAGTCCCGGTCTGGTCACGCCCGAAAATATCCGCGAAGCGGTAAGCGCCATGACGGGGATACCGGTACAGGAGGTCTCCGGCGACGAACGGGCCCGACTCAGGGATATGTACGGCCATCTGGCGTCCCGCGTGGTAGGGCAGGACGCAGCTATCGGCAAGGTTACGAAGGCGATACAGCGTTCGCGGGCTGGACTCAAGGACCCGGGCAAACCCATCGGCGTGTTCATGTTCGTGGGGCCTACGGGCGTAGGGAAGACGCTGCTGGCCAAGGAACTTTCGCAGTGGATGTTCGGCAGGCGCGATGCGCTGGTGCGGATAGATATGAGCGAGTATTCCGAGAAACACAACGTGAGCCGCCTCATCGGTTCTCCGCCTGGATACGTCGGATACGGCGAAGGTGGACAACTGACCGAAACGGTACGCCGCCAACCCTATGCGGTGGTGCTGTTCGATGAGATAGAGAAGGCTCATCCCGACGTGTTCAACATCATGCTCCAGCTCTTCGACGAGGGACAGCTTACCGACGGGCTCGGCCGAAAGGTGGATTTCCGGAATACGGTGATAATCATGACTTCCAATGTGGGCTCGCGCCGTGCAGCCTCCCGTCCGCCCGTTATAGGCTACGATGCGCCCGGACTTTGCACCCTGGAGGAACAGAACGGCGACGGTGACTATCGGAGTGCGTTGGAGGATACCTTCGCTCCGGAGTTCATCAATCGCATAGACGATATCGTGGTATTCAATACGCTTTCGCTCGACGACGTGAAGCGCATAGTCGATATTGAGTTCGGGCGGATTGCGAAACGGGCTGCTGCGATGGGCTATACGCTGGAGCTCTCCGAAGATGCCCGCGAGGAGCTTGCGGCGCTCGGCTTCCAGCCGCGTTACGGAGCCCGTTCGCTCCGGCGGATGTTGCTCGAATATGTCGAGGAGCCTCTCGCCGGGATGATAGTGGGCGAGGAGGTCTGCGGAGGGGATACGGTATCGGTCGAGTTTGTCGGCGGACGTGTTGCGCTCGTGCGCCGGGCACCGGCGGGTCATCCCCACATAGCATAGGTGAAAGTATAGGGTGCGCTCTGCGTACCGGATGGAATGACTTCCGGCATTCGGACAGGGCCGGTACCGGCGGCTTGCGTGCCGTACCGGCGGGTATTGAGATGGTTTGTGACATGCCGGGAGGAGAGGCGGAAGTCCTGTGGGCTTCCGCCTGATGAAAAGCGAATCCGAGACGGACCGCTTATTCCGGGAAACCGGAACGGGAAATGTTTTTCTCTTCAATATTAGTTTTTGTGTTTGTGGTGCGCCCCCTTGCGCGACGAGGGGGCGCATTTTCAGAGAGGGCCGGCTGCGTAAGACGCATTGCCGGTATCGTGTCCACGCAGGTGGAGATTGTTAACGTTTAGAAGAAAGGGATTGGAAAATGAGAAACAGACAGATTCAGGAAGAGAGGATAAAGACCTATTTTCTGGATTCGGCCAAGAATCTGCTCAGGGCGGAGGGGCTGAAAGGCGTGAGCGTACGCAATGTGGCATACCGCGCCGGCTATTCCTATGCGACGCTGTATAACTATTTCAAGGATATCAACGACTTGCTTTTCCGTTGTGTGGAGGATTTCTGTCAGGAGGTCGGCGATTTCGTGGCAGCCCGGACGGAGGGGGGCGCTCCCGGCAGGGAGGGGCTGCGTCGAACGGCCCGGGCTTATGTGGAGTATTTCGTGGAGTATCCGGGAGTTTTCGAGCTCTTCTTTCTGGAGCGGCTCGGCGGCTTCGGCGACCGTACCGAGACGGCGGCCCTTATCACGGGGCTCCTCGGCAGGCTGTGCGAACCCCGTCTGGCGGAATGCATTGCCGACGGAACCTACACGGCCGGAGAGGCGGCTGCCGTGGAGGAGGGGCTTCGCTGCATGCTGCCGGGTATGCTGCTGCTCTACGAGAACAGGCTCGCCCCCGACAATTACGAGGAGTTCATGCAGTCGGTCGATGCGCAGCTCGGCAGGGTAATCGACTGAGGCATGCGGCGGCCGCAGGACAGGGCGCACCGTGGAGACAGGGTGCGCCCTGCGTATGTTCTTCCCTTTCTGCCGGCGTATTATACGGTTGGCGGCTGCGGAAATTTTCAGTACTTTTGCGGGGCTTATAGAACAATGGTTCCGTGTGCCGCTGCTTTTCGGGGGAGGGGTTCTACGCATGACACTCCGTTGCGGCGGAGTGTCCCGGAGCGGTGGGAACGCTGGCGGGCAGTCTTCCTTGACCGACCGGTACGGACCGGATGCCGCCCGACCGCGAAGAATGCGGAACGGGGCCGCCGGAAGCCCGGCGGGGGCGATGCAAAGGTTTCACTAATGGAAAAATTCAACCGTTCAGGATATTACAGGCGGGTATTGACTCTTGCCTTTCCCGTCATACTTTCGCAGGCGGGACAGATACTCGTACAGCTTGTGGACAACGCCATGGTAGGCCGGCTCGGTGCCGTGCCGCTTGCGGGCGTGTCGTTTGCCAACGCGGTGTTCTTCATGCTTTTCGTCCTCGGGACGGGGATGTCGCTCGGACTGACGCCACTGGTCGGAGAGATGTACTCCGTGAGCAACCATCGCAAGTCGGCCGCCTATCTTCAGAACTCCATCCTCTTCTACGGCTGCATGGGCGTCTGCATCTTTCTGCTGGCCATGGCCGTGCGTCCCTTCATGTGGCACATGGGACAGTCGCCCGAGGTTGTCCGGCAGGCCGTGCCGTACTTCGGCTATGTGGCCGTTTCGGTCATCCCATTCATGGTGTTCGCATCCTTTAAGCAGTTCCTCGAAGGGGTGGGCAACACCAAGGTGGCGATGGCGATAATCATCACTTCCAACGCCATCAATGTCGTCTTTAACTGGCTGTTCATCTACGGTCATTGGGGGTTTCCCGAGATGGGTGCCGCAGGGGCCGGACTTGCGACACTGATTTCCCGTGTATTGACACCCGTTCTCATCATCGTCTATTTTTATCGCCGCGACAGTTTCTACCGCTATTTCAGATTGTTCCGCAGGGAGAATTTCTCATGGGAGATGATACGTTCCCTTATCCGCGTGGGGGCGCCGATATCGCTCCAGATGTTCATGGAGGGCAGTGCCTTTGCCCTGACGGGCATCATGATGGGATGGGTGGGAACGGTGGAGATGGCCGGCAACCAGATAGCTTCGGTGATTTCCAATTTCGCCTTCATGATAATCCTGGGAATCGGTTCTGCCGTCACGATATGCGTCAGCCATGCCTACGGCCAGCGCGACTGGTGCGAGATAAGGCGCTATGCGGGGACGGCATACCGGCTGGGTCTGATGTGGAACGCCGTGACGGCGCTGCTGTTCATTTCGCTGCGGCGCTATATTCCGATGCTCTTCACCTCCGACCCGGAAGTGATAGAGATGGCGGCCCGTTTTCTGGTGTTCGTCGCCGTGTTCCAGATATCGGACGGCCTGCAGGCGAGTTCGGTCGCCATTCTGCGCGGTATTCAGGACGTAAAGAGCATCATGTGGATATCATTCATCTCCTACATCGTCATCAGCCTGCCGATAGGGTACTGCCTCGCGTTCGGTACGGAGGTCGGTGCTTCGGGATTGTGGATGGGGCTCATCATAGGCCTGGCAGTCGCTGCGGTACTTTACAATGCCCGTTACCGGAAGCAGATGAAGCGCAGTGCGTCCGTTGTGCATGCGGAATAAAAACAGCATGGAAAAAGGGGCTCGGCAGCGGTATTTATCCGCAGTCTGAGTATCTTTGTAAAATACGGGGAAGGGTGTGCGGCTCCCCGGCGGCTTAGCCGTATATCCGCTTTTCATACGTTTGACAAATACGGAACGACAAATGGAACTGTTTCAAGATAAGAAAGATAAAAAGGACTGTACGCTCGATATGGGCAGGGGCTGCGAATTTTGCGGCTGTGGAGGCGAGGAGCTCTCCGCCGGCGTATGCGAGGGCTGCTTCAAACTGCATGTGACCGACTGGCTGAAAGATTACCCCGACACGCTGCCCGGCGACATATACGAGGTGCGGTTCAAGAATACCCGCAGAGGATACTACCAGAATGTCAACGGTCTCTCTCTGAAAGAGGGCGACATCGTGGCCGTAGAGGCCGCTCCGGGGCATGATATCGGCATCGTCTCCCTGTCGGGCGATATGGTGGCCAGGCAGATGCGCCGCGTGGGCTTCAATCCGCAGAACGGCGAGTTCAAGAAGATTTACCGCAAGGCCAAGCCGTATGACATCGAGAAGTGGCAGGAGGCCATCGCTCTCGAGCATGGTACGATGATAAAGGCGAGGCAGATAGCCGCCGAGATGAATCTCAACATGAAGATAGGCGATGTCGAATATCAGGGTGACAAGATAAAGGCCATCTTTTACTATATCGCCGACGAACGGGTGGATTTCCGCGAGCTTATCAAAGTTTTCGCGGAGGTCTTTCACATACGGGTGGAGATGAAGCAGATAGGTGCGCGGCAGGAGGCCGGGCGCATCGGAGGCATCGGTTCCTGCGGCCGCGAACTGTGCTGCGCTTCTTGGATATCGAGTTTCATGTCCGTGACCACCAATGCCGCCCGTACGCAGGACATATCGCTCAATCCGCAGAAGCTGGCGGGGCAGTGCAGCAAATTGAAATGCTGTCTCGTATATGAATACGACGATTATATGGATGCCCGGAAGGAGTTTCCGCGTGTGTCGGAACCTCTCCAGGCTCTGGACGGGGACTACTATTTCGTCAAGAACGATATCCTTGCCCGTACCATGAGTTTCAGCAGTGCGCCGGGCTCTATGGCCGGTCTCGTGTCGCTGCCTGTCGAACGGGTGCGTGAAATCATGAAAATGAATGCCAGGGGCATCAAACCCGACAGGCTCGAAGCGGCGGGAGCCGCTCCGCGGCAGGAGGTGGACCCCGGTTTCGTGAATGTCATCGGGGAGGACAGCATCACCCGTTTCGACAACACCCGGAAAAAGAAGAAATCGCGCGGCGGCCGTGGCAGGGACGAACAGCGTGGCGACGGACAGCGGCCGCGGCAGGAGGGACAGCGTCAGGCGAAAAACGGCGCGGGCGGCGGAAGTGTTCCGGACGGAGGCGTTTCGCAGCAGCGTACTGCCGCAGGAGCCGGCGGCGAAGTCGTGCGGAACAACGGTGGGAACAACCGCCGCCGCGAGGGAAGTAACGGCCGGCAGAACGGTCAGGACAGGCCCCAGCGTCAGACACCCAACGGGGCGGAAGGCAGTCGTGATAACCGTCGCGGCGACCGGCCGGCGGGTGCGAAACAGCAGGGAAAATCCGCTTCCGGTGCGGAGAGAGAGGCGAACGGTTCTGCCCGTCCGCAGCAGCGTACCGCCGAAGGGGCCGGCGGCGAAGGTGCGCGGAGCAACGGCGGAAACAACCGCCGCCGCGAGGGAAGCAACGGCCGGCAGAACGGTCAGGGAAAACCCCAGCGTCAGACACCCAACGGGGCGGAAGGCAGTCGCGATAACCGTCGCGGCGACCGGCCGGCGGGTATGAAACAGCCGGCGGAACAGGAGGGAAAACCCGCTTCCGGTGCGGAGAGGGAGACGAACGGTTCTGCCCGTCCGCAGCGTACTGCCGACGGGACGGGCGGCGAAAATGCCCGGAACAACGGTAGCGAATCTTCGGTTGCCGGGAAAGAGTGATTTCTGGCGGTTTTCAGCCGGGAAGAAGTGAGGGGATTTTTAAAAATACGGATGCGGTTTGTGTTGTTTTTTATTAATTATTGCGCTGTATTGAAAAAATATTAGTAATTGCTTCCGGATATGCGGACCGTACGATATTGTGCCGTAATGGCTTTATGTTGCATGTTGTTGTCGGCGGGGTGCTCCGGTCGGCCGGAGAGTAGGGCCGTAGCGGTAAACCCGTGCGGATGGAAGAGCGTTGAGGAGCGGGAGGTATCGTTCGTCAATTCGGATACCGTGTCGTTGAGGGAATTGTCGGTTTTTGCCGTTACGGGGGGCCGGTGCTCTGCCGGGTGCGACTCGCTTCCTCTGGAGATAACGGTGCATACGCCCGATTCGCTGCTCTTTATCGAACGGGTTGTCCTGCCGTTCGGAACGGATGCGGCGGAGGGTACGGTTCGGCAGCGGACGTTCCGGTCGCATGGCGTCCTGCGGCGTGAGGGAACCTACCGTTTCGCGGTCAGTCATACGTCCGGTACGCCGGTGCGCGGCTTGCGTGCCGTAGGCATAGAGATAACAGAAACCGAGCATGGGAAAAGATAAATACCGCAGGTTCCAGGAGAACCTGACATTCGCCAATATGGTGCAGCCCGATTTCGAGGAGGTCTTCGGCAAGGAGTACCGGCTCAAGGGGCATTGGCACGATGAGTTTTTCCGTAATCCGAATCCGATAATTCTCGAACTCGGCTGCGGAAGAGGGGAGTACACCGTAGCGCTGGCCGAGCGCAATCCCGACCGGAATTATATCGGTATCGACATCAAGGGGGCCCGCATGTGGCGCGGTGCCAAAACCGCTACCGAGAGGGGGATGGCAAACGCCGCTTTCCTGCGCACGCGTATCGAGTTCATCAACTCTTTCTTCGCGTCGGGAGAGGTGGATGAGATATGGATAACCTTTCCCGACCCGCAGCTCAAGAAGCAGCGTGTGAAGAAGCGCCTGACCTCACCGCAGTTCCTCGGTTACTATGCGAAGTTTCTGAAGCCCGACGGTGTCGTACACCTGAAGACCGACTCGCGTCACCTCCACGAATATACGAAAGCGGTCATCGAACGCAATGCCCTGCCCCTGTTGGCCTGCGGTGACGATATCTACGGGACGGGGATGGCTGATACGGACCTCTCCATCCAGACGGCGTACGAGCGCAAATTTCGTGAACAGGGCCTGCCCATTACCTATCTGCGGTTCATGCTCGGCGGCCGTTCGGAGTTCGAGGTGCCCGATTTCGAGGAGGACGACAATTTGGATGCATCACAGTTGGGCGAATGACGCAGCATCCGTCCGAGCGGCCGTGGTGACGTCCGTCCGGCTTCCGTGTCGGGGAATGGTGGTAACCGGATATGGCAGAAAGGCCGGAGGAATTCCTCCGGCCTTGTATCATCATCCGGGGAAACAGCAGGTTCCCCGGATGTTTTTCTCTATATTCCGTACATTTTTCCGGTTCGGCTTCTTCCGACAATCGGTGTCGGATGGAGGCTTCCGGATTGGATTTGAGGCCGATTCCATCGTGTCGGGCAGGTAATGGAGATTGGCGAAACGACGGGTGTATTCGATTCTTCTGTCTCGGCCTCCGTTTGTGTCGTGTATGGCAAGACTGAAGTCTTTTGGTATTCGTTGCGGCCCTGGCCGTTCGGGGAGGATTGTCGCAGGTTCCGTACCCGTCGCGGGTGCAGGGCATAACATGTATCTCGGTTGCGTATCGGATAAATGCGTCCGATGGCAATGATTTCGGATAGGATGAGCGGAAAAGGCGGGCGTTCGGCTGCCGCTTCCGGAAGTACCGGTAACTGTCTCGGGCCGTATATGGCAGCGTTACATCTCTTCGGTGAAGATGGCCTTGGGTAGTTGGTCGATACGACTGACGCGGACGATGCGTATGTCGCCGGGCACCTCGGATTTGTCGCGGTAATAGCCCGATACAACGATACGGCCGAAACCGAGCCGGGCGGCTTCGAGTATCCGTTGATAGGTGCGCGGTGCGGGACGTACCTCGCCCGAAAGTCCTATTTCACCCGCGCAGCATACGCCCGTAGCCAGCGGTCGGTCGAAATAGGAGGAGATGACTGCCGATACCACGGCCAGGTCGAGCCCCGTGTCGGCTACCTTGAAACCTCCGGCGAAGTTCAGGAAGACGTCTTTCTGGTACATTTTCATGCCTATGCGCTTCTCCAGCACGGCCAACAGCATGTTGAGGCGCTTGATGTCGAATCCTGTGGAGGAGCGTTGCGGCGTTCCGTATGCGGCGTTGCCCACGAGCGATTGCACCTCGATGAGGTAGGGGCGGATGCCGTCTGCCGCTGCTCCTACCGCGATGCCGCTCAACGGTTCGTCGTAGTGGGTGAGCAGGATTTCGGACGGGTTGGCGACCTCTGCGAGCCCTTCGTTGCGCATTTCGAACACGCCTATTTCGTAGGTGGCGCCGAAACGGTTCTTGATGCCGCGCAGTATCCGGTAGACGTTGTTGCCGTCGCCTTCGAACTGGAGTACGACGTCCACGATGTGTTCCAGCACCTTGGGCCCCGCTATTGTGCCGTCTTTGGTGATATGACCGATGAGCAGGATGGAAGTCCCCGTCGTTTTGGCGTATTTAAGCAGCATGGCGGCGCACTCCCGTATCTGCGATACGCTGCCGGGCGAAGACTCTAGTACCTGACTGTAAATCGTCTGGATGGAGTCGATGACCATCAGGTCGGGGCGGACGGCCTCGGCCTGTCGGATTATCTCTTCGAGGAGGGTTTCCGCGTAGACGAGGCATTCCCCGTCGCCTCCGGGAAGCCTGCCTGCCCGCATCTTGATTTGCTGCGGCGACTCTTCGCCCGACACGTAGAGTGTTCGCAGCCCCCGGCTGCCGAGGGCAAGCTGCAGGGCCATGGTCGATTTGCCGATGCCCGGCTCCCCGCCGAGCAGTACGAGCGACCCCCTGACCATGCCTCCGCCCAGCACGCGGTTCACTTCGGTGCTGCCTGTGTCGAGCCGCCGGTGGTGTACCTCCTCGATTTCCCCTACGGGAACGGGGCGTGTCTGGGCGCGTGCGAAGCCGGGAGCCGGTTTTTCGTCGCCGCGGCTGACCACTTCCTCGGCAAACGTATTCCATTCGCCGCATGCAGGGCATTTGCCGAGCCATTTGGGCGCTTCGTACCCGCAGGCCGTACAGAAATATGCTTTTTTTACCTTTGCCATCGGAGGGTATGCTTTCGGAGTTTGTTTCGATTATCGGAGTTTCCGTTTGACGGCTGCCGGATTGCCTGCGGCCAGCGAGTCGTCCGGGATGTCCCGCGTGACGACACTTCCGGCACCGATGATGCAGCGGTCGCCGATTTTTACTCCCGGGCAGACCACGACGCCTCCTCCCAGCCAGCAGTCTTCGCCTATCTCGATGGCCGCTCCCCGTTCGATGGGTTTGCGCCGCTCGGCGGCATCCATCGGATGAATCGGGGTGTAGAGTTTGCAGTCGGGGCCGATGAGCGTGTGGGCGCCGACGGTGATGCCTCCCTCGTCGAGGAAGGTGCAGTTCGCGTTGATGTAGACCTTCTCGCCGAGGCGGATGCGGAATCCGTAGTCGCAGAAGAAGGGGGTGATAAGTACCGACGAGGGGGCCCGGTCGGGAATGAGTTCCGTGAGGGCCTCCGCGTAACGGACCGTGTCGAGCCAGGAGGTGGCGTTCAGTTTCTCGAGCTTGCGCCGGGCCTCCCGGTTCAGCCGGCTCACCTCGGGGTCGGTGATGTCGTGCATCTCGCCCGCGAGCATCTTTTCCAGTTCGGTCATGGCGGAAAACTATTTGATGAACAGCCGGTAGATGTCGTTCCCCGTGGCGTAGATGATGAGCGTGAAGAGAAGAAGCATGCCGGCTATCTGAGCGTACGTCATGAATTTGTCGCCCGGTTTGCGGCCCGTGATGACCTCCACCAGCAGGAAGAGCACATGGCCGCCGTCGAGTGCCGGGATGGGCAGGATGTTCATGACGGCGAGGATGATGGAGAGTAGGGCGGTTATTTCCCAAAATGCCGGCCAGTTCCATTCGTCGGGGAAGATGCTGCCTATCGAGAGCGGCCCGCCGAGCGATTTGTAAGCCTCTGTCTGGGGACGGAAGACCAGTTTCAGTTGCTTCCAGTAGCTTCCAATCTCTTCGCCGATGCGTTTCGTGCCGGCGGGTACCGCCTGCCAGAAGGTGTAGTCCATCGTGTGGATGGGCGTGACGGCCAGCATGTCCACTGCCGCCCCTATTCTGCCGTCGTCGGATACGCGTACCGGGAGATGTCTGACGACCGATGTGCCCGCACTGTCGCGGACGATGCCGACTTCGGCCACGGTGCCGCTGAGCTGCGGGAGCCGTTCGGTGTATTGGTCGAAATAGGCGAGCGGTTCTCCATTGAGTTCGACGAGGCGGTCGCCCTGCCGCAGTCCGGCCTCGGCCGCACCGCTTCCTTCGACCACCTGTCCGATGAGGAAGGGATAGCGCGGCGAGATGAAACCGGCATCCTGTGCGAGGTCGTTCACCGAAACCACCGGTGTCCGGAACGTTACCGTATCGCCGTCGCGGAGCACCTCGACCGTATAGTTCTGTTCGAGCAGCAGTGCGATGCGCAGTTGGCGGAAGTCGTCGTACGTTTCGCCGTTCACCGACAGGATGCGGTCGCCGTCACGGAAACCCATCTCCTCCCCCTGGGGGCTGAATACGTAACCGTAGGTCATGTCGCGCGTGGAGAGGTAACTTTCGCCCCATTTCCAACTGATGCCGATGTAGATGACCAGGGCGAGGAGAATGTTCATCAGCACGCCGCCGACCATGATGAGCAGGCGTTGCCAGGCGGGTTTGCTCCGGAATTCGTCCGGCTTGGGTTCGCTCTTCATCTGTTCGGTATCCATGCTCTCGTCTATCATCCCGGCGAGCTTGACGTATCCGCCGAAAGGTATCCAGCCGATTCCGTAACGGGTACCCCGGCGGGTGAACGATGCGATGGGACGGCCAAAGAAGAGTTGGAACTGTTCGACGCGCACCCCGAAGATGCGTGCGAAGAGGAAGTGTCCGAGTTCGTGTATGATTACCAGCAGCGAAAAGCTGAGTATGAATTGCAGTACCTTGATAAGTATATCCATAAGCGTCGTCCTCTGTCGGTGCGGGTCCTTTGGCTGTCGGCCCGTCTCTGCCGTTACGGTAAGTCAAACGGTGTAAACCCTGTAAAAGTATATTCCTTCCTCCGCAAACCTTCTGCCTTTTTTCGCGGTCGTTCGGCCGTTGCCTTCATTGTCCGGATGTGTGGCCGCCGATGGGGTCACAGCATGGCCGATACCATGCCGCGTACTTCGCGGTCGCATGCCGTGTAATCCTCCACGGTGGGCGAGGGGAGAAAATCGGCCTGTTCCAGTGCCCGTTCGATGAGCCGCACGATGTCGCTGTAACCGATGCGTCCTTGAAGAAAGGCCGCTACTGCCACTTCGTTCGCTGCGTTCATGGTGCAGGGAGCCGTTCCTCCGCGTTCCAGGCATTCGTATGCGATGCCGAGCGCCGGGAACTTGTCGCCGTCCACCTCCTCGAAGGTCAGCGAAGGGGTTCGGGCGAAATCGAAACGCTGTCCGCCGTAATCGGGCCTTTCGGGAAAAGTGAGTGCGTACTGTATCGGCAGACGCATGTCGGGTGTGCCGAGCTGGGCCTTGATGGCACCGTCCGCGAACTCTACCATGGAGTGTACGACCGACTGCGGATGTACGAGTACGTCTATCTTCTCGGCCGGGAGTCCGAACAGCCAGTGCGCCTCGATGACCTCGAAGCCCTTGTTGACCATGGTGGACGAATCGACCGTTATCTTCGCGCCCATGCTCCAATTGGGGTGACGAAGTGCCTGTTCGACCGTCACCTCGCAGAGCCGCTCTTTCGGGGTGTGCAGGAAAGGACCTCCCGAAGCGGTCAGGATGAGCCGGCGGGCGGGGGATACTTCGCCGACCAGTGACTGGAAGATAGCCGAATGTTCCGAATCTACCGGCAGGATGGCCGCGCCGTTCCTGTCGGCGGCTTCGATGATTTGCTTGCCGGCTATCACGAGGCTCTCCTTGTTGGCGAGGGCGAGTTTTTTGCCCGTCTCTACCGCAGCGAGCGACGGCATCATACCGGCATATCCTACCAGGGCATTCACCACGACGTCGGCGCTGTCGCCCCGGACGACCTGTTCGATGGCCTCCGTACCGGCATAGACCTTGACGGGCAGATGGGCGAGGGCTTCCCGCAGGTCGCCGTACCACCGTTCGTCGGCGATGACTACCGCATCGGGAGCGAACTCCTCTGCCTGCCGGGCGAGCTTTTGCCAATTGCTGCATGCGGTGAGAACCGCAATTTCGAACCGGTCGCTGCGGGCACGTACGACGTCGAGCGTCTGTTCGCCTATCGAACCCGTCGAGCCCAGCAATGCTATCCTTTGCTTCATGGTCGTGCTATTGGAATATCACATATTTCTCCGGGTCTGCCGGGTGGCCGTCGGCCCACAGCTCGAAGATGAACTCACCGGAGGGGCGGGTGGCGTTGTCCACGACGCCCGGTTCCACGTAGCCGATGACCTCTCCCGTCTCGACACGGTCGCCGACCCGCTTGAGCAGTTGGGAGTTATGCTTGTAGAACGACAGGTAGTTGTCGCCGTGCTGTATCTGTATCGTGTTGCCGTCTTCGGGTGTCCACTGGCTCATTACCACCGTGCCGGCCTGCGCCGCAACGACCTGTTGTGCTCCGTCGGGTACGATGCCCGTACCGAACATGTTGCGTCCCGGGTCAAACCGCGAGATGACCTCCCCTTTCACGGGGGCGATGAACTCCATGCGCCGGACGACTGCTCCGGAGGGGGTGACTGTGGCATTTACCAGGGCGAACCGTCCGTCGCCTTCCAGTTGTGCCCGCAGGAGCGAATCCGCCGCGGAGGGCGGAACGAGCGCCTTTTCCGATGCCGGCGTATCGTTCCGGTCGGTCGGTCGGTCGGCCAACGGCGTCTTCCCTTCCATGATGAGCGCCACGTTATCGCTGTATGCCTGCATGATGCGCAGGCTGTATTCGAGCGAGTCTATCCGCTCGATGTTGGCGAGGAGTATCTCCCGGGCCTTTTTACCCGGATAGCCGGGCAATGTATCGAGTATCGGTGTGTACACTACGGCCGTCACCACGACGGCGAACATGACCAGCAGCACGCCGAGTACGGCCAATACCATCCGCATGGGACTGATATACATGTACCATACCTCCCGTTCGAGCTCCCGGTCGCGGACGCTCACCCGGTGTTTCTTGGTGAAATTTCTCAGCAGGTAGCCGAGGCCGGTGCGTATCTTGTTGTCGTTTTTCTGTTTGCCCATGTGGCGGTGATTGCTTTACAAAAGTAATAAATTAATGCGAGTTTGTCGGTCGGAGCTGCGGATTTGTGACGCTTCGGGCCGTTTCGTCTCCGGGTGCGGGATTTTGTCCGGCAGGGTTTTCCGGTTTCCGGTTGCCGTGGGATGGCGGATGTACGCTGCCCGGAAGAGCAGGAGGCCGGGAGCGGAAGCGGCCGAAACGAGAACCGGAGCACCCTACATTGGGGGTGCTCCGGTTCTCGTCTTTCTGCTGTCGCGCGGACGGTCTACGCCTCCTCTTCGTGGTCGAGCTCGTCGGAAACGAGGATACGGCCGCAGTATTCGCATACGATGATTTTCTTGTTCTGCCTGATTTCGAACTGCCGCTGCGGCGGTATCCGGTTGAAACAGCCTCCGCAGGCATCCCGCTTTACGGTAACGACGGCCAGTCCGTTGCGGACGTTGGAGCGGATGCGGGAATAGGCCGAAAGCAGCCGTTCGTCTATCTTGGCCCTCGCCCGTGTCTCTTCTTCGCGCAGGCGTGCCATTTCATCGGCCGTCTCCATGTCGATGCTTTCGAGTTCGGAACGTTTCGCTTCGAGGTCTATTTTCCGCTCTTCGAGGACGGCGGCGGCATCTTCGGTCTGTTTCTTCTTGACCTTTATTTCCGCGGTGTACTCCTTGATGTGCTTGTCGTTGAGCTGTATCTGGAGTTCCTGATACTCTATTTCCTTGCTGATGGCATCGAATTCGCGGTTGTTGCGGACGTTCTTCTGCTGTTCGTTGTATTTGGCTATCTGTATCTTCGCCTGTTCGGTGTCCTCCTTGGACTGTTTGACCTGCAGGTTGAGTTCGTCGATTCCGCTCTTGATATTGTCTATGCGCGTCTGGAGTCCTGCCACTTCGTCTTCGAGGTCCTGTACCTCGGTCGGGAGCACCCCCTTTATCTTGTTTATCTCGTCTATTTTGGAGTCGATTTTCTGGAGGTCGTAGAGCGCCATTATCTTCTCCTGCATCGAATAATCGACAGTGTCTGCCGTCCTTCTGCTTGTTGCCATATGTTTTGTCGTTATATGCTTTATGTCAAATAGTTCACCGGATTGACCGACCGCATGCTCTTATGAAGTGCAAAAGTAGGCATTTTTTTTCTAATAATTTCATAGATAAGGTCGATGGCGCAATATTCGCTCTCAAAATGTCCGATGTCTGCAATCACGAGTTCGCGGTCGGCATCGAGGAAGTCGTTGTATTTGAAATCCGCCGAGAGGTAGACGTCGGCTCCCGCCCGTTTGGCGGCGGACATCATGGAGGCTCCGGCTCCGGTGCAGAGGGCTGCGCGCCGAACCGTCGGCCGCGTGATGCCGCTGTACCTTATGCACTTGAGAGAGAGCCTGTCGCGTACAGTCCTCAGGAACTCCTCCGTCGGCAGCACGTGTTCCGGTTCGCCGACGATTCCGAATCCCGAACCGGGCATCTCCGTGGCGGTGGGTTCGAGAAGTATAACGTTCCGCAGCCCCAGAAGATTGCCCAACATCCGGCTCATGCCCTCCGGGGCGCTGTCGAGGTTGGTGTGGCAGGCGTAGAGCGCGATGCCGCGGCGTACGGCTTCGGCCACCGTGCGTTCGATGTAGCTGCCCCCGGTGAGGCGTTTCAGCGGATGGAAAATGACCGGGTGGTGGGAGAGGACGAGGCCCGCTCCCACTTCGGCGGCTTCGGCAACGACACTTTCGGTCGCATCCACGCAAATCAGGGCGCTGTCGATTTCCGCTTCGGGGTCGCCCACGAGGAGCCCCGAATTGTCGTAACTCTCCTGAAGGAAGAGCGGGGCGGCCTCTTCCAGAATGGCTGTTATCTCTTTTACTTTCATTGTCGGTTCGGATTGTCGGAATAAAATTCGGTCGGACGTACGCCTTTGCCCGGTGCGGGCAGTCCTGCCCGCAGTCCCGGTGTCAGAACAGGGTCTGTTCGATGGCCTGTACCCTCGGTTTAGGCTCCTCTTCCTGCGGGGTCTCCTCGCCGGCAGTTTCGCCGGCGAAGGCGGCACGGGCCGATTCGAACCCGTCGTCGTCGGCCGTTCTTCCCGCCTGCATCAGTTCCAGCGGAACGGCCACCTCGAAGAGTACCTGTTCCTCGAAGGGCGGCCTGGTATCCGCCGTGGCAGGGGCCGGTCTCTCCGCTCTCTCCCGGGTCTCCCCGGTCGGCTGCGCGGCAGATTCGGGAGCACGGTCGGCCGCTGCGGCCGTTCCCGTTTTCGTCCCGGTGTCCGTTTCTCCCGCTTCGTCCCCCTTTCCGACGGTTTCCCGTTCGGATTGCTGAGGGACAGCCACGGGCTCTTCGTCGCAGTCGTCGTCCACCACTGCCCCGCCGTAGGCAAGGTCCTGTTTGATTTCGAGCAGAATGGCGCGGATGTTCATCAGGTGTTCGGTAATCTCCGCATCGCGGTCCACCTCCTTGCGGTAGTCCCGGATGTACTTGCGGGCTACCTCGATTTTCATCTTGCGCTCCTTGAGCAGATGGTAGATGATGCGGATGTTGTCCACATCCTTCGGCGTGAAGAGGCGGTTCCCCTTTTTGTTCCGGTGCGGTTTGAGAATGTCGAACTCCTGTTCCCAGTAGCGCAGCAGCGAAGGATTCACGTCGAACATCTCCGCCACTTCGCCCATGGAGTAGTATATCTTGCCCTTTTTGTGGTTTATCTCCTGCATAGGTGGAAATTGGTTGGTAGTGGATGAAAACGCCGCAATTTACGAAAAAACGCGCAACCCGCGTAACGATACCGGCGGAGAAAGGTGTCGCTGTCCCGTGCGGAGCGTCCGTCCCCGGTTGCGGCGGTTGCCGTTACGGGACGTTTTCTCCCCGGACGGTACAGCTCGTGTAGTCCACCGTCAGTGTGTCGAAAGCGGTCGCGAAATCCGTGCCCAGCGAACCGGCCTCCGAACCGGCCGTGGCACCGGCGCTTCCGGATGGCAGTACGTCGATGTCGCGGAGTGTGAAAGGAACGCCCTCCAGCGTGAATTCCACGGAGGGAAGCCGGTAGCATACATTCTCGGCGACACCGGCGAATCCCCCGATGCGCACCGTATCTTCGACGCCGCAGGAGTCTACCTGTTCCCGAAAGAGTTCGTAATATGGGGGGTAGAGGGTCGTCGCCACGTTGCCCGTATCGAAATGGAACAACAGGGGGATACCGTCCGCATGGATACGGACGTAGGGCTGGAAGCTGTTCAGCATCATGTTCGCCATCCTTTCCGTTCCGTCCGCGTGCAGCGTCCGTTCGGCAGGAAAGACGATGTGCCGTGTGTGGTTGTCGATGGTGAAGCGCTCCGCCTTGCGCATGAAGGCGTTGCCGAGCACCGCGCTGATGACCTCGATGGTGTCCGTCGCCTGGTCGGGCGGAGATATCAGAAAAACGGGGTTTCGCATCACGATACCGCCCACGGCGAGGCTGTCGGCCACGCCGAGTCCGACCCACCCCCGGCCGATACCCGCGACGGGAATCGAGTCGGCAATCATCCGTATTCCGTTCTCGCGGGCGAACCTTTCGGAGACGAAGTTGAACTGTGCTGCGCCCGTATCGAAGACGAAATCGCGGACGTTGCCCCCGATGTGTACCGGTACGGTCATGATGCGGCCGCGGCCTACGCTGTCGAGCCGGTAGGGTACGCAGGTGCCGCCTTCGGGCATGACGAGCTCCGGGGCCGGACGTCCGGCCAGGGCGTGCCCCGTGCGCCGGAAAAATTCGAGGCTAAAAAGCAGTTCGTCAGGCAGACTGCCGTCTGTATCGGCAATGAAGTCGTCCGTGAGTTCCGCCGCAGCGGCGTACCGGTCGAGCATGAAGAGGTCGAGCAGGGCCATGAAGACCATGCTCGTCGCATTGTCGGGCCCGAGTTCGTCGCCGTATGTCTCCAACAGTTCCGATACGGCTGTGAGGGCATCGGCCGGCCGGTTGAAGAAGGTGCCGACCAGTGTTTCGGCCATCCCGCGCACGACGGGCGACGCGATGCTGTCTGCCTGTCGGGGCAGCACTTCACGCAGGGTGAAATAGTCGCCGGAGTTCAGCAGTGCGCCGATTCGTGCATCGGCATGCTGTCCCGCGGCCGGTACGGTGACTATCGCGGCGGCGAGCAGAAACAGCAAGAAAGAGAGTGTGTATTTCATATGGCGGCGATTCATTAGGTTCTGTCCGTGTGCGGGACGGAACGCATCTTCGCAAAGATAGCGAAGCCGGCGTTGCCGGACAAGAACGAAAAGCCGTTTCGGGGGGCGTGATGCGTGTCATATTTTCATAACTTTGTTGCGTAAAAGATTTTTGGTATGGTACACAAGATAAGAGGCAAGGTGGTGCGCGGCAACAGCATCGGGCGCAAGCTCGGTTTTCCTACCGCCAACATTCCCGTCGCGGCGGAGATGCCCGTGCAGGACGGAGTCTATGCGGCGGAGGTACGCGTGGGCGGGGCACTTTACCGGGCCATGGTCAATATAGGAACGAGGCCTACGGTAGGCGACGGTGCAGGCCGTTTCGCGGAGGCCAACCTGTTCGGTTTCGACGGCGATATTTACGGTGAACCGGTGGCGATATTCCTGCTCGGTTATATCAGACCCGAACGCCGTTTCGCCGGCCTCGACGAGTTGCGTCGGCAGTTGGCCGATGACCGACTGGCTGTTATAAAATATTTTAATAATGTAGGGCTTTGATTGCGGATATCGGTTTATTGGTTGGGTGTGTTTTGGTGTTTATTGTATAATTAAGACGTTGTTATGCGTGTATTTTATTAGATAGTAGGTATATATTAAAAATATTAAAAAAATAGAGATAGAATGTTCTTGGATAAGTCGATACCCTATCGGGTGGCTGATATGTCACTGGCCGGTTGGGGCAGGAGAGAGATAGAGATAGCGGAGAAGGAGATGCCGGGGCTGATGGCCGTCCGGCGCAAGTATGCTCCGCAAAAGCCGTTGGCCGGCGCCCGTGTCATGGGGTCGCTCCACATGACCATACAGACCGCGGTGCTGATTGAGACGCTGGTCGAGCTCGGTGCCGATGTGCGCTGGTGTAGCTGCAACATCTTCTCCACGCAGGACCATGCCGCGGCGGCCATCGCCGAGCGGGGCATTCCCGTCTTCGCATGGAAGGGGGAGAGCCTCGAAGAGTATTGGTGGTGCACGGCCATGGCGCTGACCTTTCCGGGCGGTGCAGGTCCCCATCTCATCGTGGATGACGGCGGCGATGCGACGCTGTTGATTCATAAGGGATTCGCGGCCGAGTGCGATGCCGCGTCGCTCGACGGCGAACCCGCCTCGCATGAAGAGGCGGTTATCGTGGAGACGTTGCGCCGGTGTCTGTCCGAGGACAGTACGAAATGGCACCGTCTTGCGGCGGAGTGGAAGGGCGTTTCGGAGGAGACGACGACCGGGGTGCACCGCCTCTATCAGATGCAGGAACGGGGCGAGCTGATGGTTCCGGCCATCAACGTGAACGATTCGGTAACCAAAAGCAAATTCGACAACCTGTACGGCTGCCGCGAGTCGCTGGCCGATGGCATCAAGCGGGCTACGGACGTGATGATTGCCGGCAAGGTGGTCGTCGTGTGCGGTTACGGCGATGTGGGCAAGGGGTGTGCCGCGAGCATGCGTTCCTACGGCGCACGGGTAATCGTGACCGAGATAGACCCGATATGCGCCCTGCAGGCGGCCATGGAGGGATATGAGGTGAAGACTGTCGAGGAGGCGCTCGCGGAGGGCAACATCTTCGTGACCTGTACCGGCAACCGCGATATCATCACCCTCGAACACATGTACGGCATGCGCGACCAGGCCATCGTGTGCAATATCGGCCACTTCGACAACGAGATACAGATGGCGCGGCTCGACGGTGACAGGGCGGTGGCCAAGAGCGTCGTCAAACCGCAGGTGGACAAATATACCTTCCCGGACGGACATGCGATTTTCGTCCTGGCCGAGGGACGCCTCGTGAATCTGGGATGCGCTACGGGCCATCCGTCGTTCGTGATGAGCAATTCGTTTACCAACCAGGCGCTCGCCCAGATGGAACTTTGGGCCGGGCGGGAGAATCCTGTGCCGGGTGTTCGCTGTCTGCCCAAGCACCTCGACGAAGAGGTGGCCCGCCTACATCTCGAACAGCTCGGCGTACACCTCACGCGTCTTACGCCCGAACAGGCAGCCTACATCGGTGTCAGTCCGGACGGCCCGTACAAGTCGGAGATTTACCGTTATTAGTAATCGGAGATACGACCATGCAGCAGGGGCACCAAGCGGTGCCCCTGCTGCATGGTCGTACCGTGCCTTCCGTTACTTCGGTGAAGGCGATTCCCGCCTCGGTGAAGTCCATGTTTTCCGGCGCGTCATGGAGTAGGCCTTTTTCGGGAAGAGGAAAATCACCAGCGTGGCTCCGCCCGCAAGCAGGAAAACGACGCTGACCGTCACCGTCGCATTGACGAAGAACTGGTTGATGTAGATGTCCGACATGGTGTAGTCGCCGAGGTTCTGCATGAGTTTGACGAGTGCATAGACGCTCTTGTAGGCATACGTTCCCGGTATCATGGGCAGCAGGGCCGGAATGTAGAGCACCGTCAGCGGACAGTGCGACAGGCGTCCGAACCATAATGCCAGCAGACCGATGGCCAGCGAGGCGCAGAACGACGAGGAGGCGATGTCCATACCGGCGTAATTCATCAGCGTGTAGCGCAGCGCATGGCCGGCTGCCGCCAGTATGGCTATGTATTTGAATGCTTTCCGGGGCGGGTAGGAGATGGCCCCGAAGCCTACTGCCGCTATCGCCGCCAGCAGGCCGTCCGTAATGATATCCGTTATCATAGCAGGTTCTTCATGAATAACAGCAGGGGCACTGCGAGCCCGGTCGCTATGCAGATGACCAGCAGCGTGGCCTGTATGAGCCGCGAGGTTCCCGTGACCGTGTGCCCTTCGAGGATGTCGATGATGCCGTTGATGAGCGGGACGCCCGGTATGAGGAACAGGACGCTCGTACCGATGGCGATGTCGGGTGTCCATCCGGGAATGAGGGTCAGAGAGGCGAACATGGAGGCGGAGAAAGCCGATACCATGAAGACGATGAAGTGGTTGTAGTGGCGCTTCTGCATCTGATGGCGGATGAACATGCCCAGCAGCGTGGCCAGTATCACCGTGGCTACGGCGCCCCACGACCCGCCGAACAGCCTGCAGAATGCGCCGTTGGCCAGACCGACCAGCAGGAGTATCAGGCGGGGCGACATCTTCGGACGCGAGATGATTTCCCGGTACCGTTCCCTGAGCTCTGCAAGCGGCATGCGGTTGTCGTAGGCCTCCCAGCTCAGGGCGCTGAGTTCGGAGTTGTATTCAAACGAGATGGGAAGTGTCGGAATGGAGAGCACCTCGGTGTTTGCGCTGCCTGTACCCGAGTCGTCGAATACGGTGAGAACGATGGTCTTGGAGAGTGTCGTCATGTGTATCCGCAGCCCGAAGGCTTCCCCTATGCGCGACGAGTTGCGTAGCACGCGTGAAGTGTGTACCCCCGAACCGAGCAGGCATGTCGCATATTCCGCAATGAAAGCCGTTATCTCTTTCAGTTCTTCTGTCGTTCTCATCGGTCGTTTATCCGGTGTTTTTTCGCCGCAAAGGTAATGCGCGGGTGTGGAATATCCGCCATGCAGCGGAGGTTTCCGGCCGATTTTCCTGCACGGGGACGGGAATCGGGCATTCTCTGCGGGCAGGGAAACAGCGAGGCGCAACCGAACGGACTGCGCCTCGCTGCTCTTCGGGCCCGTCGGCGGGCCGGGATGGTACGTCTTTCGCGGTCACATGTAGATGACGTTCAGGCGGGCCAGTCCCAGCCGGTATTCGAGGTCGGTCCGTATGCGCGTTTCGAGTGCGGAATAGAAGGTGTCGAGCTCCGAGTAGTAGTCCACGATGTTGATTTGGCCCGCTTCGAGCGTCCGGCCGAGCATGTCGATATATCCGGCGGCATCGGGCAGGCCGCCGAAAGACTCCAGCAGCCGCCCCGTGTAATCCACTTTTAGATAGAGCTCCCTGACCGAACTGCGTTGCTGGGCCAGAGCAGACTCGGTGTTGGCCTTCGCGGCCTGCTCCATGGCATGCGCCCGCTTCACGTTGTGGCGGTTGGAGAGTATCGGAATACTCAGTCCCGCCGTGAAGCCGTTGAAATGTTCTCCCGTACCGTATTCGTATTTATAGCCCAATTCGACTTTCGGGAGCGCCTGTTGCCTGCTGAGGCGGACGTCGTAGCGCGCCCCCTGCTCCTGCAGGCGGAGCGCCGTGAGTTCGGGGGCATACTCCTCCCAGTCGGCCAGCAGGACCTCCAGCGGCATCTGCTCTTCGGCCGGCGGCATCGTATAGCCGCATTCGGGCATCTCCCCGCCGTTGAGTACGGCCAACCGCTGCGACAGCTCAATCATCCGCATGTCCACGGCCGAGAGCTCCTCTTTCAGCAGAAGGTATTCGACCTCCGTGCGATTCTTGTCGATGGCCGTGGCGTCGCCCGTTTCGTAGCGCGAGGCGAACAGGGCGGCCATGTGCTCGGCCGCAGCCAGGCGCGGCCTGTTGAGTTCCATGATACCGTGCAGGGCGCAGAGTTCGAGGTAGACTTCCTTGGCCTCCAGCAGGATTTGTTGCCGCAGGGCGAGATATTCCGTTTCGTATTGCTGTGCCAGCGTCCGGGCTATCCGGCTTCGGGTGGCGTAGAGCATGGGCAGGTCGAACGACTGTGAAACCTCCAGTTCCCCCTCCTTGCCGAGCGCCTGCGGAGAGTCTCCCGCCGAGGAGTATGAGACCGACAGCGGTTCGAGCGAGTTGCCCGTACGGGCTTCGAAGGTGCGGCCGGCAGTTGCATGCGCTTCGGCCTGCAGGGTGAGGTTGTTGCGTTCCACGCTTTCCAGTACGCGCCGCAGGTCGTCCTGTGCGACGGCGGGTGTCGCCGCCAGGAGCGCTGCGGCGACGGTTATGATGAGCGTTCTATTCATTTTGACTGCATTTGTCGGTTAATAACTCTCCGCCTGTTCGCCGGAGTTTCCGCTTTTCGGTTCGGGTAGTGACCAGTATGTACATGATGGGCATGACGAAGCCGTTAAGCAGGGTGGAGCTGACCAAACCGCCCAGTATCACCTGGGCCATCGGACTCTGTATCTCGTTGCCGGAGACGTCGCCGTTCACCGCGAGGGGGATGAGGGCGAGGGCCGTGGTGAGCGAGGTCATCAGGATGGGGGTGAGGCGGTCGAGCGAACCGTGTACGACCGCCTCGTACAGCGTACACCCCTCCGCACGGAGCTGGTTGTAGCGCGATACGAGCAGGATGCCGTTGCGTACCGAGATGCCGAAGAGCGAGATGAATCCGATGATGGAGGGGATGCTCACGACATCCGAGGTTATCCAGATGCTGACTACGCCGCCCACGAGCGCAAAGGGCAGGTTTACCATTATCATGGTGGAGAGCGGGACGCTCTTGAACTCCTGGAACAGGAGCATGAAGACTACGAGGATGGCGAGCAGTGATGCGAAGACGAGCGTGCGCGAGGCCGATTGCTGGCTCTCGAACTGTCCGCCGTACTCCACGTAATATCCTTCCGGAAGGACGATGTCCCGGTCTACGGCCTGCCGGATGGCTTCCACCGCACCGCCGAGGTCGCCTCCGACCACATTGGCCGATACGACGATTTTCCGTTTCACGTTTTCGCGGCTTACCGTATTGGGACCCGAGGAGGATTCGATGTCGGCGATGTAGCTGAGCGGTATCTTCGCTCCGTTGCCGTCTATCAGCAGGTTGCCTATCTTCTCTATCGTGTTCCGGCGGTCGTCGGCTACCTTGACCGTCAGGTCGAAGGTATTGTTGCCTTCGTAGACCTGCGATACGGCCTGTCCGGCCAGTGCCGTAGTGATGTATTCGTTGAATTGCGGCATGGTGACGCCGTACAGGGCGAGCATCTCGCGCCGCGGCGTTATTTTGAGCTGCGCACGCTCCACCTGTTGTTCCACGCTGATGTCGGCGATGCCCTCTACGCCGGCGATGGAGCGGCCTATCTGCGTGGCGAGGGCATACATCCGGTTGAGGTCTTCACCGAAGAGTTTGATGGCGATGTTGGCCTTCGTTCCGGAGAGCATGGCATCGATACGATGCGAGATGGGCTGGCCTACCTCCACTGTCAGTCCCTTCAGGTCGCCCAGTCGGTGGCGGACATCGGCCAGGAATTCGTCGCGCGAACGCCTGTCCAGCACGAACGGCGCTTCGAGTTCCGATGCGTTTACGCCGAGGGCGTGTTCGTCGAGTTCGGCGCGGCCGGTCTTGCGGGCCACGGTCTGTATTTCCGGTATTTCGAGGAGGATTTCCTCTACCATCTGTCCCATGCGGTCGGACTCTTCGAGCGATACGCCCGGCATCGTGGCGACGCTGATGGTCAGCGAACCTTCGTTGAAGGGCGGCAGGAAGCTGCTGCCGAAGGTGCTGAAAACGATGGCGGCGCCGACGAAGAGGGTGACCACTCCCGCAAGCACCGTCTTGCGGTGACCGAGTGTCCAGGTGAGCGCCTTGCCGTAGATGCGCTTGAAGAACCGCGTGACGGGAGGTTCCTTCTGGCTCCGTTTCAGGGCACGTTCCGAAGTCAGCATGTAGCTCGACATGACCGGTGTCAGCGTCACGGCTACCAGCAGCGAGGCCAGCAGCGAGATGATGAAGGCGATGCCGAGCGGTTTGAGCATGCGTCCCTCCATTCCGCCGAGGAGGAAGAGCGGCACGAAGGCGACGATGGTGATGAAAGTGGCGTTCACGATGGAGACGCGGATTTCGCGCGAGGCGTCGTAAACCACCTTCAGGCATTTCTCCCGTTCGGCTTTGGGACGGGCATAGTTTTCCCGCAGCCGTTTGTAGACATTCTCCACGTCGATGATGGCGTCGTCCACGAGCGAGCCGATGGCGATGGCCATGCCGCCGAGGCTCATGGTGTTGATGGTATGCCCCGTGAGGCGCATGACGATGACGGTGATGAGCAGCGACAGGGGCATGGCCGTGAGCGAGATGAGCGTCACGCGGCCGTTCATCAGGAATACCAGCAGCACGAGGACGACGAAGAAGGCTCCCTCGATGAGGGAGTTTTTGATGTTGTTTATCGAGCTGTCGATGAAGCGCGACTGCCGGAAGATATCGGTCGATACCTCCACGTCGTCCGGAAAGCCCGCACTGAGCTCGGCGATGGTCGCATCGAGTGTTTCGGTGAGGTCGATGGTGCTGGTGTAGGGCTGTTTGGTGACGGTTATCAGCACGGCCGGTTCGCCCCTTACGGAGGCTACTCCCAACTGCGGCGATTTGGCTCCCGTCCGTACTTCGGCGACATCGCCGAAGGTTACCGGTTCGCCCTGGGCTGACATGCGGACGAGTCCGGCGGCTATCTGCTCCGTGTCGGTCGTGGAGGCCATGCCGCGCACGATGTATTCGTTGCCGTATTCATAGAGTACGCCGCCCGAAGAGTTGCGGTTCATCTCCCGTGCGGCTGCGAGCACCTCGTCGAGCGTGATGCCGTAGGCGTCCATCTTTTCGGGTGAGAGGAGTATTTGATATTCCCGGATATCGCCTCCGATGACGGCCACCTGCGAGACGCCCGCAACGGAGAGCAAACGCGGCCGGAGGGTCCAGTCCGCCAGTGTGCGCAGCTCTTCGAGCGAGGTCTCCCCGGTGGAGGTGAGGCCGATTATCATCATCTCTCCGAGAATGGAGGACTGCGGGCCGAGGGTGGGCTGTCCTGCCGTGGGGGGCAGCAGTTCGGCTACCGAGGCGAGTCTTTCGGAGACTATCTGACGGGCGATGTAGATGTCGGTGTCCCAGTCGAACTCCACCCATACCACGGAGAAGCCCGTGGTGGACTGCGAACGGACGCGGCGCACGTCCGTTGCGCCGTTGAGCGAAGTCTCTATCGGAAAGGTCACGAGTCGTTCCACCTCTTCGGCGGCCATTCCCTGTGCCTCGGTCATGACTACCACGGTGGGGGCGTTGAGGTCGGGGAATACGTCCACTTCCATGCGCGTGGCGGCCCATACGCCGGCGACGGCGATGAGGACCGCCGCGATAACCACCACCAGGCGGTTATCGAGCGAGAACCTGATTATCCTGTTCAGCATGGCCGTGCGGAATTAGTGGGTATGTCCGTGGGGAATGGCGTCCGATGCGGAGGCCATCTTCACATTGACGGCGCCGCGGGTGACGATGCGTTCGCCTCCCTCCAGTCCGCGCAGGATTTCGACGTTCACTCCGTCGTCGCCGCCGCGCCATACCTGCTGGCGGCGGTAACAGTCGGCGTCGAGCTGAATGTAAACGTAGTAGAGTCCCTGCTGTTCGGTCAGGGCCGAGAGGGGAACGGAAACGACGTCTTCGCGTTCCCGGCCGAGCAGCACTACATCGGCATAGGCTCCGTCGGGGAAACGTCCTCCGGCATCGAACTCGAAGACCACGGGAACGAGGGAGGAGCCTTCCGGAATGATTTTTCCGGAGGTATAGAGCCGGCCGCCCAGTTCGCTTACCCGGTAGCAGGCATCCGAAGCGGGGGTGCGGAAGGTGGCGTCGGTCAGCGAGGGCAACAGGCTGAAATAACGCTGCGATACCATGGCACGCAGCTGCATGCGACCCGATTTGGCGATGGTGGCCAACGGCTGTCCCATCTCCACGTAGTCGCCCGGTGCGACGGATAGCTGCGACACGTATCCGGCGGCCGGAGCCTGGATGAGCGTCCCCTTCTCATCGGAGACCTTCACCGGGTCGTATTCCGCCTTGGCGCGGAGGTATTCGGCTTCGGCGGCCAGATAGTCGCGCTGTGTGACGAGTTTGTCGGCATAGAGTGCCTTGATGCGCCGGAAATCGGCTTCGGCCTGGTGGAAGGCGATGCGTGCCTTCTGTACGGCGTCGCCCGAAGCGAGTCCGCCGGAAGAGAGACGGAACAGGCCCTGTCCCGCGCTCACCGTCGAGTTGGTCATGACGCGTCCGTCCACGAAGGTCACTACACCCGCGATAGGAGCCGATACGACCGACAGTTCGCTTTGCGAGGCGTATATCTCGCCTCCGCAGCGGAGTGTTTCGCGGAACGGACCGCGTTTCACCTCCTGCACTTCGAAGTCGGTACGGGCGGCCTGTTCGGCAGGAAAGACGATTTCGTCCGGATTTTCGGCTCCGGTGTCGGGCGTGCCGTGCGTGTGGCCTTCGAGGCCGTGGGATTCGTCCGCACCGTGGGCGGTGTCGGACGGGCAGGGAGTGCCCTCCGGATGGTCGTGTACGTGTCCCTTTTCCGCTGCGTGCTGTGCGGCGGACGTCTCTTCTTTTGTGGCCGTGCGTCCTGCACAGCCCTGAAGTACGGCGAGCGATACCGCTGCCGTTATCAATAATATGTTTTTCATGGAAATTAAGACTTTATGTGGGGCCGTCTGCGGCCCGTGTTGATGAACGATTCCTGTCGTGCCTGCGGGCAGGCGTTTCAACACATAAAGTCGGGGGCGCGGCACGGTACCGCGGCCGTGAGGAAAATCCGGATATAGGATTCGGTACAGGGAGCGTCGCCGAAGCCCTGCAGGGCGACCTCCGTGAGATGATTGACGACGAAAGTTCGGCAGACCTCCGCACAGGAGAGGCATCCGCATTCCGGCGAGTGGGCGGCGACCGCCTCTTCCAATCCCTCCTCGCGCGGCTGGGGTTGTGCGACGGTGAGGCTATGCGACGCACACGACGCATAGGGTTGCGTATTGTGCGAACCGGTGCCGGTGCAGACGTTGCGGCACGGATTGGCCCCGTTGATATGGCTGTAATTGAGACATACGGCCGTCGGGTCGCCGTGGTGATGGTGCGGCATGAGTGCCACCGCCTGCATCAACACGCAGAGCAGCAGTACGGTCTTCGCGAACCTGTTGTTTCCCAAGTGCCTCATCTCCCGCAAAAATACGCCTTTTTTCCGAATATGGAAATTCCGGGTGTTTTTTTGCATGGTCGGGTCTTGCGGTCAGCCGTACTCTCCGTCCGTCCGCAACCGAGTGAAGCAGGCTACTTCCTTTTTTCCTGGCCTGTGCGGGAGTGTGGCTCCGGGAACGGAAGCGGAGGCCGAGACTGGGAAGTCTCCCGTTCGTATGCGGAGCGGCGGTGGCGAGGAGTGGAAAGTGGCTTGTAGGGGCGGCTCCGGGAACAGGGCCGGAGGTTCGGCGCGATGCGGAAAATGACACCCCCGGACGGCAAAAAGCCCTTTCTCCGGTAGGGGAAAGGGCTTGGCCTGAGCGGACGGATAGTGTGCCGCAGGTGTGTACGGCTCTTCTCCGAATGTACAAATTACTTCGTAGCCATGTATTTGATGAGCTCTACGACCTTGTTGGAGTAACCCCATTCGTTGTCGTACCAGCTCACGAGCTTCATGAAGTTGCCGTTGAGGGCGATACCTGCATCGGCGTCGAAGATGGAGGTGCGCGCATCGCCGATGAAATCCGACGATACGACCGCATCTTCGGTATAGCCGAGGATGCCCTTGAGTTCGTTCTCGGAAGCGCGTTTCACTTCGGCTTTGATTTCGTCATAGGTGGCTGCCTTTTCGAGCCGTACGGTGAGGTCTACTACCGAAACGTCGAGGGTGGGAACACGGAACGACATGCCGGTAAGCTTGCCGTTGAGCGCCGGTATCACCTTGCCTACTGCTTTGGCTGCCCCTGTCGAGGAGGGGATGATGTTGCCGGCAGCGGCACGGCCGCCTCTCCAGTCCTTGGCCGACGGGCCGTCTACGGTCTTCTGCGTAGCGGTCGTGGCGTGTACGGTGGTCATGAGACCCTCGATGATGCCGAACTTGTCGTGTATCACCTTGGCCAGCGGAGCGAGGCAGTTGGTGGTGCAGGAGGCATTGGAGACGATTTCCTGTCCGGCATAGGTGTCGTTGTTGACGCCCATGACGAACATGGGGGTGTCGTCCTTCGAGGGGGCCGACATCACGACGCGTTTCGCACCCGCCTTGATGTGTGCGCCGGCGAGTTCTTTGGTCAGGAAAAGGCCGGTCGATTCGACCACGTATTCCGCACCTATTTCGTTCCACCGGAGGTTCGCCGGGTCTTTCTCTGCCGTAACGCGTATGGTTTTGCCGTTTACGACGAGGTTGCCGTCCTTTACCTCCACGGTGCCGTCAAAATGGCCGTGAACGGTGTCGTAACGGAGCATGTAAGCCATGTAATCAACCGAAATGAGGTCGTTGATGCCTACCACCTCTACGCCGCCCTGCTTGACGGCGGCACGGAAAACGAGGCGGCCGATGCGCCCGAAACCGTTGATGCCGATTTTAATTTGTGACATAATCCTTTATTGTTTTATGGTTCTGTATAATTCTTAATGCCTGTTCCCCTGCGGTGATGCAAAGGTAGGAATCTTTTGCCTGTAAATCAATACGCATACAAACGTATGCGCAGTTTAATTTTCGGAAGCGTTCCGGGTGTCGGAGTCCTGCGGCCGGGCCGCCTCCTTCACCTTTTTGGCCATGTTCGATGCGAATACGAAATCGTTGAGGGCCCGGTTGTCCGTGTGCAGGATATCCGCCGAAGTGCCTTCCCATCCCTTGCGCCCCTGGTTGATGAACACAATTTTCTCGCCAATCTCCATGACCGAGTTCATGTCGTGGGTGTTGATGATGGTCGTGATGCCGTACTCCTTGGTGATGTCGTATATCAGCCGGTCGATTACGTTGGAGGTGACCGGGTCGAGCCCGGAATTGGGTTCGTCGCAGAACAGGTAGCGGGGATTCATCACGATGGCGCGGGCGATGGCCACCCGTTTTATCATGCCGCCGCTCAATTCGGCGGGATAGAGTTTTTCGGCCCCTTCGAGGTTCACACGGTGCAGGCAGAAGGCCACCCGCTCCCGTTTTTCCGCCATGCTCTGGCCGGTGAACATGTCAAGCGGAAAGCGGATGTTCTCTTCCACAGTGGAAGAGTCGAGCAGGGCGCCCCCCTGGAATATCATGCCCACATCGCGCCGGATGGCCTTCTTCTGGCGGAAATCGAGCGATGTGAAGAGCGTGTCGCCGTAGTATATCTCGCCTTCGTCCACCGGAAAGAGGCCGGCGATGCTTTTGATGAGCACCGTCTTGCCGGAACCGCTGCGGCCGATTATCATGTTGATTTCGCCCGGCAGAAAGGTCGCCGATATGTCTTCCAGTACCGGCTTGCCGTCGAAGGACTTGTATATGTGTTCGCAGCGTATCACAGGTAGGAGATTTGGGTGATTATAAGGTCCATCATCAGTATCACTACCGAACTCACCACCACGGCCTTGGTGCTGGCACGCCCCACTTCGAGCGAGTTCCCTTTGGCGTAATAGCCGTAGAAGCCGGAGATGGAGGTGATGACGAATGCGTATACAATCATCTTTATCAGCGCATAGACGATGGAGAAGAGTCTGAAATCCATTTTGATGCCGGTGATGTACGTGTCCGGGATGATGATTCCCGTGACCAGCGTGATGGCGTATCCCCCGATGAGACCGACGACGATGCTGAGGATGGCGAGCAGCGGGAAGAAGATGACCGTTGCGATGATTTTCGGGAGTATCAGGTAGCTCGCCGAATTGACGCCCATGATTTCGAGGGCGTCTATCTGTTCGGTAATGCGCATCGTGCCTATCTCGGAGGCGATGCTCGAACCGACGCGGCCGGCCAGGATGAGCGCCACGACCGTGGAGCTGAATTCGAGTATCATCGTTTCGCGCGTGGCGTAGCCCATGAGCTCGCGCGGGATGAAGGGCGACTCGAAGTTGATGCACATCTGAAGCATGAGTACGGCCCCCATGAAGACCGATACGAGCGTTACGATGCCGATGGAGTTGAGCCCCAGCGTCTCCATTTCGGCCAGCACCCGCCGTTTGTAAACGCTCCTGCGTTCGGGACGGGAGAAGACCTTGCCCATGAGCAACATGTACCGTCCTATGAGGTTGAAGATATTCATACCGGCGATGATGTTATTCCCTGCGGCTTTCAGATGTCTCTTCGCGGATGTCCTCGTATTCCACGTAGTCTCCGACCTCGTTGCTTACCACCTTTTTCGACGATGTCTCGGTCTGCTGTACGGTGATTTCGCCGTCCTTTTTCTTTTGGTTCCGGCCGCCGCCCCATGTGTAGGTGCGGAAAGTCTCTCCCTGCTCCTCCATCTGTCTGCGCAGACGGTTCATCCGGTAGCGGAATATCAGTATGCCGATGAGTACCAGTGCGATGAATCCCATAACGATATAGAAGGCCACGCTGAGTATGTCGCCGATGGATACGAGGCCGAACAGTATCAGAATGACCAGTATGATAAGAATGTATGTTCCTACTCCCGTTCTCATAAAATGGTGGTATGTTTCGGTTCTGGGGGCCGGTCGCGGGCATCTCCCGCCGGCCGATTATACAAAGATAACTCTTTTTCCCCGAAAATATTATTGCCCTTTTCCCGATTTGAGTGACATAACATATTTTGTGCCCGGCCGGTGCAGTTTGGTAACAATTTTGTATCTTTCGCTCCGGAAACATCGTTTAATTAAAACAGTCACGGATATGAAAAAGTACATTTGTAACGTATGCGGATATATATACGACCCGGCAGCGGGGGACCCCGACAGCGGCGTGGCACCCGGAACCGCTTTCGAGGATATTCCCGAAGATTGGGTATGTCCGCTGTGCGGTGTGGGCAAGGAGGATTTCTCTCCCGTGGAGGATTGAGCCGGCCGGAAATGGAAAAGGCGGCGCTGCGAATCTGCGGTGCCGCCTTTTTTGTCTCCTGACGGGTGTTACCGTATCCTGTCGAGCGACTTCACCAGAAGGATATCTTTCCGGATGCCCCGTAGCGCAAGGTAGGTGAAGATGAGCGAAACGGGCGGGAAGAAGGCGGCGGCGGAGAGTTTCCAGGCTGAAACGGCGAGCGTCGAGAGGCTCCGCGCACCTCCCCAGATGTAGTATATCTCGAACAGCATCACTCCGGCGAGGAGTACCGTCTCCACTACGCAGAGCCGGAATTGCAGCAGGCGTTTCTTATAGAGGAAGATGGTTACGAACGGTAGCAGCGCGGCGGCGATGACCGTGGCGGCGAGGCCGTAGGCGGTCAGCACGGGCGTTCCGTCGGCGGCGTCGGAGAATCCGAAGGCCGTGAGGTACATCTCTTCCGTTCCGCCGAGGAAGGTTCCCAGCGGCATCAGCAGCATGAGGCCCGTCAGTACGGCGACGAGCAGCAGGTAAAGCGATTGTATCCTTTGTATCATCTCTTTTGGTATTTGTTGTCTTTTTCTGTTTGTCATTGGTCCGTTTTCGCTGCTTGGCGAGGCGGATGCCGGTCTTCTGGCAAGGGGCGCCTGACGCCTGCTGCGGACGGGCGGGGCGTTAAAGCTCTTCGTCTATGAGATAGTGGTTGCGGTCTGCCGAGTTCCGGTTTATCAGCTCTCCGAGGAAACCCGCCAGGAAGAGCATGACGCCCAGAACGACGGCCAGCAGGCAGAGGTGGAACAGCGGCTGGTCGGTGACGGCGCGGAATACCATGTCGTGCGACTGGCGATAGAGCTTCTGGGCGATTATCACGATGACGGCCACGCCCCCGAAGAGGAACATCAGCGTGCCCAGTCCGCCGAAAAAGTACATCGGACTGCGCCCGAAGCGCGACAGGAACATGACCGTGACGAGGTCGAGGTAGCCTTTGACGGCGCGTTCCCAGCCGAATTTGCTGTGGCCGTACTTGCGTGCACGGTGGTGTACTTCCTTCTCCCCGATGCGGGTGAACCCTGCGTTCTTGGCCAGGATAGGGATGTAGCGGTGCATCTCTCCGTACACCTCGATGCTCTTGACGACTTTCTTCCGGTACGCCTTGAGGCCGCAGTTGAAGTCGTGGAGCCGGATGCCGGAGGTCGCCCGTGCCGTAGCGTTGAAGAGTTTGCTCGGCCACCGTTTCCCTATCGGGTCGTGGCGCCGGCGCTTCCATCCCGAGACGAGGTCGTAGCCCTCCTCTGTTATCATGCGGTAAAGCTCCGGTATCTCGTCGGGGGAGTCTTGCAGGTCGGCGTCCATTGTGATGACGACTTCGCCCCGGGCCGCCTCGAATCCGCAGTAGAGTGCGGCGCTCTTGCCGTAGTTGCGCCGGAAGCGGATGCCGCGTACCGAGGGATTGGTCGCCGAGAGGCTGCGTATCACGTTCCACGAGCTGTCGCTGCTGCCGTCGTCGATGAAGATGGCTTCGTACCGGAAACGGTTTGCGGTCATTACCCGGTCTATCCATGCGGCGAGCTCCGGAAGCGATTCGCTTTCGTTCAGCAGGGGGATGACCACCGATATGTCGGGTGTCTCACTCATGGCCAGTTCCGTTGTCGTCGCGGTCATCGTTCCCGGCGAGCGGGTCGGGCTGGCGCTGTGCCATGGCGCTCGTAAAGAGGCCGATGATGCCTCCCTGTATGAAATAACCTATTACGTAGCAGATGACGAGCACGAGCGGGTTGAACATGGCCGAATAGAGCGCGTCGTAAACCATGTCGAACTGAGCCTGTGGCAGGAGGTCCTGCATGGTGGCCATCTGCAGGTCGATTGCCTCCGTGACCGCTTCCTTAATGAGGAAGTTGTTGATGAGTGCCGAGGCGAATCCGAAGATGACGCCCGTGAAGAGCATCATGGCAAGGACGAATCCCATGCACCGGCCGTAGGAGAACCCTTCCCGTGCATCGGCCATGCCGGCTATCCGGCGCGTGAAACCGTAGGTGAGCAGGATGAACAGGACGAGCGACAGGATGCTCATCCAGCCTCCCAGCGCGAGCGATACTCGTGTAAGCTGCAGAGCAGCCGCCACGAGTCCCATGACGGTGCCGCCTTTCATGGCCTCCGTCCAGAATATCTTTTTCGTTATCTCCATGTCGGAATCTTGTTTGTCTGCGTTGCGTTCACAAATATAACGCTTTTTGCCGCTTCCGGCAACTTTCGCCTCCGTGCCGAATCCGTTGTTCCGGTACCCGGAAGGGCACTGCGCCGATGCGTTCGCCTGTTCCGGTGCGGCGGAATGCGGCGTCTTGCGGAGAGTTTCCTTTCGGGCGCGGAGACCCGTCAGTATTTGCCTTTCCAGAGCGAGGCGATGCGGCGGGCTATCTCGGCCTCCTTCGGATTGTTGCCCGGTTCGTAGAAGCGCCGCCCCTCCAGACCGGCAGGCATGAACTCCTGTTCGGCGAAGTTGCCTTCGAAATCGTGGGCGTACTTGTAGTTCTTTCCATAGTCCAGCTCCTTCATCAGTTTGGTCGGAGCGTTGCGGATGTGCAGGGGGACGGGTCGGTTGTTGGTATCCTTCGCCGCCAGCCCCATGGCCCGGTCGATGGCCATGTAGGCCGAGTTGCTCTTGGGACTCGTGGCGAGGTAGATGGTGGCCTCGGCCAAGGGAATGCGGGCCTCGGGCATGCCGATTTTGTGGACGGTGTCGAAACAGGCGTTGGCGAGCAGCAGTCCGTTCGGGTTGGCCAGTCCGATGTCTTCGGCGGCGAGGATGACGAGCCTGCGGGCAATGAATTTGGGGTCTTCCCCGGCATTGAGCATGCGGGCGAGGTAGTAGACGGCGGCGTTCGGGTCGCTGCCGCGTACGCTTTTGATGAAAGCGGAGATGATGTCGTAGTGCATCTCTCCGTTCTTGTCGTAGGTGGCGATGTTCTGTTGCAGGGCGTCGGTTACGGTGCGGTCGTCTATCACCAGGTCGCCGTCCGAGGCTCCCGCGACAATGTCGAGAATGTTGAGCAGCTTGCGGGCGTCGCCTCCCGCGAAACCGAAGAGCGCGCCCGTTTCGCGTACCTCGATGTGCCGTTCACGGAGTATCGCATCCGTAGAGAGGGCGCGGTCGAGCAGTTCCTGCAGCTGTGCGTCGTCCATCGCCTTCAGTACATAGACCTGACAGCGTGACAGCAGCGGCGAGATGACCTCGAAGGAGGGATTCTCGGTCGTCGCGCCGACGAGGGTGATGTCGCCCTGTTCGACGGCCCCCAGCAACGAATCCTGCTGCGCCTTGTTGAAACGGTGGATTTCGTCGATGAAGAGGAACGGTGCGGGCGTGTTGAAGAATTTCTGTTTGCGTGCCTGTTCGATGACCTCACGCACGTCCTTGACGCCCGAGTTTATCGCCGACAGCGTGAACATCTTCCTGTCGAGGGCTCCGGCGACGAGCCGGGCCAGGGTCGTCTTGCCCACACCGGGCGGCCCCCAGAGGATGAAGGAGGGGACGTTGCCCGTTTCGATGAATTTGCGAAAAACGCCTCCGGGCCCCACGAGATGCTCCTGCCCGATGTAGTCGTCGAGCGTCCGCGGCCTGAGCCGTTCGGCCAGGGGAATGTTGCTTTGCTGTGCCATGTGTCGTGTCCTCCGGAATTTGCGGGTCGGATACCTCCGGCCGGGGAGCTTCCCGGCCGGCATGCCTGCCCGGCAAAGGTAACGAAAAATCCCCGTTCCGCAGTATTCCCCGTCGTCTCCCGGTACAGGGGTCGCAAAAAAGGCGGCATGCACAATAAGGAGGGAGAAAGGTGCGTTCTAAATTAGTCACGAATGATTTAAGAAGTTAAGAAACAGAACGATATTCGCCTATGGTATGATTCGACGCGCTTTCCCGCAGCAGGCTGTCCGCACGGCGGCCGGGAAACAGGAGTTCAACTTATACTTTTTTATATATCGTTATGAACAGAAAATGGATGTTTGCGGGTCTCATCGCCGCAGCCCTGGCGGTTGGCAGCGGTGCGACCTACCTTATCACGAAGAACAGCCGGAGCGTGCAGCCGCAGGAGCGGGTGGTGGAGAAGGTTGTGGAGATAGAGAAGTCGCCGGCGGCTCACTTTACCGCCTACCAGGCGGCCGATTATCCCGACCTGACCTATGCCGCCGAGAATGCGGTAAATGCAGTGGTCAACATCGAGGTGACGCAGCAGGTGCAGATGCGCAATGTAGACCCCTTCCTCGAATTTTTCGGAATACCGCAGGGTTACTCCCGCGGCGGGGAGTATGTGCCTCGCGAATTCAAGGCGGGCGGTTCGGGCGTCATCATCTCGCAGGACGGTTATATCGTTACCAACCATCATGTCGTGGATAACGCCACCGAACTGAAAGTGAAACTTTACGACGGGCGTACCTTCCAGGCCAAGGTCGTCGGTACCGACCCGACCACCGAGGTGGCGCTTATCAAGATAGAGGGTGAGAACCTGCCGACGCTGGCATTCGGAGATTCGGATGCGCTGCGGCTTGGTGAATGGGTGCTGGCTATCGGCAGCCCTTTCGACCTGCAGTCGACCATTACGGCGGGTATCGTGAGCGCCAAATCGCGTAACCTCGGAGCGATTCCCAACCAGTACCGCGTGGAGTCGTTCATCCAGACCGATGCAGCGGTAAACCCCGGCAACAGCGGCGGCGCACTGGTCAATACGCGCGGTGAGCTTGTGGGTATTAATACGCTGATTAAAAGTCAGACGGGAACCTATATGGGCTATTCGTTCGCCATTCCAAGCGCGATAGTGAAGAAGGTGGTGGTGGACCTCAAGGAGTACGGCGTGGTGCAGCGTGCGCTGCTCGGCGTCAGCTACCGGGAGATTGACGAAGAGTTCGTCGAGGCGTTCGGCGAGGAGTACGGCATCCGCGAAACGGGCGGCGTCTATGTGGCCGATGTCTCGGAGGACGGTGCGGCCAAGGCGGCCGGTATCCGCAAGGGCGACGTAATCACCGCAATAGACGGCATCCGGCTCGGCAACAATACCAACCTGGCGGAAATCATGTCGCGTTATCGCCCGAACGACAAGGTGACTATTTCCGTAAAAAGGGACGGGAAAACGAAACAATTCGAGGTTGTGCTGCGTAATAAGGCTGGTAAGGCCGAACTGCTCTCCCGCGACTATGTGGATGTGGCCGAGTCGCTCGGCGGACGTTTCGCGGAGATTAACGACAGAACCCGCAGAGAGCTGAGGATAGAGAACGGCATACGGGTGACGGAGGTGCGTCCGGGCGGCGTGCTGGCCAGGGCCCGGGTGAAGGAGGGATTCGTGATAACCCATATCAACGACCGCCCCATCCGTTCGGTGGCCGACCTTGACCGGGTGACGGGTCCCGTGACATATATCGAAGGCGTATATCCCAACGGGCGCGCCATCAGTTACTCCCTTGTGCAGTAGGGAGCTGCCGAGAGGGACGATAAGAGAAAGATGGTCCCGGCCCACGCAGGAGTCGCATTGCGGGGCCGGGTCCGTTTTTAAAACGCCTGCCGGCGGGAAAGAGAGAAGAGACAACGTACTATTTTATATTGCAACCAACAACATGAGGCAGTTAAAGATTACAAAATCCATCACGAACCGCGAAAGTGCATCGCTGGACAAATACCTTCAGGAGATAGGCAAGGAAGACCTTATCACCGTTGAGGAGGAAGTGGAGCTTGCGCAGCGCATCAAGAAGGGCGACCAGGAGGCGCTTGAAAAGCTGACGAAGGCCAACCTGCGTTTCGTGGTTTCAGTGGCCAAACAGTACCAGAACCAGGGGCTCAGCCTTCCCGACCTTATCAATGAAGGCAACCTGGGGCTCATCAGGGCTGCGGAGAAGTTCGATGAAACGCGCGGTTTCAAGTTCATCTCCTATGCCGTGTGGTGGATACGCCAGTCTATCCTGCAGGCCCTCGCCGAGCAGTCGCGCATCGTGCGTTTGCCGCTCAACCAGGTGGGGTCCCTCAATAAGATAAACAAGGCGTTCGCCCGTTTCGAGCAGGAGAACGAGCGTACCCCTTCGCCGGAGGAGCTTGCCAACGTGCTCGACCTGCCGAAGGAGAAGGTCTCCGATACGCTCCGTGTGTCGGGTCGTCACGTCTCGGTGGATGCCCCCTTCTCGGACGGAGAGGACAACAACCTGCTCGACGTGCTGGTCAATACCGATTCCCCGAATGCCGACCGCGGGTTGATAAACGAGTCGCTCTCCACCGAGGTGGAGCGTGCGCTCGCCACGCTGACCGACCGTGAGCGCGACATCATCCGTTACTTTTTCGGTATCGGCTGTCCGGAGATGACGCTCGAAGAGATTGGCGAGAAGTTCGGGCTGACGCGCGAACGTGTGCGTCAGATAAAGGAGAAGGCCATCCGCCGTCTCCGTCACAGCTCGCGCAACAAATTCCTGAAATCGTACCTCGGATAGTGCCCGGGGCGCCGGGGCGGTTGCCGCCCGCAGGAGGGGAATCCGCAGAGGGGTTCCCCTCCTGTTTTTGTCGCCGCCGCAGGTGTTTCTTCCCGGGAACAGGTACGGGAAACGGGACAATTGGGTATCTTTGCGCCGTTTGAAAAACATTCCGACCATGAAAGCGCTTTATACCGTTCTGTTGCTCGTATGTTCCAATACCTTCATGACGATAGCGTGGTACGGACACCTGAAGTTCAATGGCTCGAACAACGGCAGTCCCCTTCCGCTCTTCCTCGTCATTCTGGCCAGTTGGGGAGTCGCCTTTTTCGAATACTGTTTTCAGGTGCCGGCCAACCGGCTGGGGTTCGTCGAGAACGGAGGCCCCTTCTCGCTCATCCAGCTCAAAATCATACAGGAGGTCATCTCCTTGCTCGTGTTTACGGTTTTCACCATTCTGGTTTTCCGTACCGAGACTTTCCGCTGGAACCATATCGCCGCTTTCGTGTGCATCGTTCTGGCCGTCTATTTCGTATTCAGAAAATAGTCCGTGACAGTGCCGTGCAACGTCCGGCCCTATGCGAACCGCCCGCAGGAAACTTCCTGCGGGCGGTTCGCATACGCGGTAACGCTGCCGTTAGAACAGCGTCCGGTTGTTCTCTTTCAGAACATTCACCGCATCGAACACCTTCTTCGATATCCTGGCCCGCTGGAGGGCATCGAGATAGGCATTGGAGTGCGTGTCGGTTCCCACGAAGGTGTATAACCCCTGCCGGAGCATCTGTTCGGCATATTTCTTCGCACCGCTGCCGTGGTATCCTGCCAGCGAGAGCAGGTTGAGCTGCAATTTGTACTGTTTTATCAGGTTGATGACCTTGTCCTTGCCGTTGGCCTGTACGAACGCATATCGTTCGGGGTGGGCGAGGATGATTTCATAACCCGAAAGGGTCGCTTCGAACAGCATGTCGAAAGCCCGGAGACTGTATCCGTTGATGGAGAACTCCACGAGAACGTGGCGGCAGTTCATGGTCAGGGGATTGCCTTCGAGGTGTTCCGGGAACTTGTCGTCGATGAAATACTCCGCGCCCAGCCGGATATCCAGCGGCCCCTGGTACCCGAAGTCGGCGAATCGCTGTCGGAGCTCCTCTTCGCCGCGGTTGTCGTAGGCTCCGTGAATGATGTGGGGCGTCATGTAGAGACCTTTTACCCCCATGCCCTGCATTCGCTCCAGCAGTCGAAGGCTGTGTTCCCGGTCGGGACTCCCGTCGTCCACGCCGGGAAGCAGATGGCAGTGGATGTCGTAAAAGTCGTCGAGCAGGTCGGCGAGATATATGTTCTTTGTATGGAAACTGAACATTTCTGCTTTAAATGATGTATAGTATCGGTTTATCGGATAATGCTTTCGAAGTAGGCGATGGTTCGCGCGAGCCCTTCGCGGAGCTGTATCTCCGGCCGCCATCCGCCGAGCAGTTCGCCTGCAAGCCCGATGTCGGGACGGCGCTGTCGCGGGTCGTCCGAAGGCAACGGACGGAAGACTATCCGCGAGGAGGAGCCCGTAAGCTCCCGGATAAGGGAGGCGAGTTCGAGGATGGTGAACTCGCCGGGATTGCCGATGTTTACCGGACCGGTCACTTCGTCCGGGGTATCCATCATGCGCACCATTCCTTCCACCAGGTCGCTGACGTATTGGAAACTGCGCGTCTGTGAGCCGTCGCCGTATATCGTGATGTCCTCTCCGCGCAGTGCCTGTACGATGAAGTTGGAGACCACGCGTCCGTCGTCCGGATTCATGCGCGGGCCGTAGGTGTTGAATATCCTCACGATTTTGATGCGGACGCCGTTCTGACGCCGGTAATCCATGAAGAGCGTCTCCGCGCAGCGTTTGCCTTCGTCGTAGCAGGAGCGGATGCCCACCGGGTTCACGCTTCCCCAATAGCTCTCCGGCTGCGGATGCACGTCCGGGTCGCCGTAAACTTCGGAGGTGGAGGCCTGCAAGATGCGTGCCTTGACGCGCTTGGCGAGCCCCAGCATGTTGATGGCCCCCATGACGGATGTCTTGGTGGTCTTGATGGGGTTGTATTGGTAATGTATCGGGGAGGCGGGGCAGGCGAGATTGTAGATTTCGTCCACCTCGGCGTAATAGGGAGCGGTGACGTCGTGGCGCACCATCTCGAAATTGCCGCACCCGGCCAGGTGCATCACGTTTCTCTTGCTGCCGGTAAAATAGTTGTCGAGGCAGATGACGTCGTGGCCTTCGCTTACCAGCCGTTCGCACAGGTGCGAACCTATGAATCCGGCTCCTCCGGTTACAAGCACTCTCTTCATCGTCAATCGTTCAGTGTCGCCGACGGTATGCGGAATACCGTATTTGTGGATGCAAATATAGCTTTTTTTACCATCCCCTTCGAACGCTTCCCTATTTTTATCCCTTCCGTTTCCGCGGTCGGACAATGAAACGGAGGGCGATGCCGTTGTTTAGGAAGAGGGATTGCCGTGCGTGCGGTTTTGCGTGGATAGGTTTTTTGCCTATCTTTGTACATTAAACGGACGCGAGCCGTGTCCGAAGGAAAAAATTCGGCCTATGAAGGGTAAATGCTGGAGAATGTGCGCTGTTGCGGCCGTTGCGGTCGTGCTTGCGGTTTCGGCGTGCAACAAGAAGGGCGAGATATTCGAGCAGCAGATGGATACCATCCGTTCGTGGGTGGAGAGCAGGAATGAAAACGGTAGTGCCTATACCGAAATCATGTCGGGGGTGTTCCGCGACATCGTCTATCCGGAGGATGGCCGGGGAACTCCGCTCGCGGAGCGAGGCGACAGTCTCTATCTGATGTATGAGGTATATAAGTTTTCGACCTCTTTTTCCGAGACGAGTACCGGAGACCTCATCTATACCAACAGGCCGGAGCGGATGCCCGACCGGGTGGAGTGGAACCGCGATACGCTGCGGATAGTGCTGGGTGACGGAAAGCTGATGAAGGGCGTGGAGGAGTCGTTGGCGGAGAGTGCGCCGGGCGACCTCGTCATGGTGGTAATGACCTCCGGTAATGCCTATGGCGACCATACGGTGCAGCAGCTTCCGCCCAACACGCCCGTAGCCTGGCGGGTGAATGTGGAAAAAGTGATTGAGAACCAATGAGAAGGCATAGCGCCGAACAGTGATATATGATGAGACATGTTTTGAAACCTTTGGCGGTCGCCGTCGCCGCATGCGCCTGCTGCTCGTGCGCCAGGACCGAGAGCGAGAATTTCAACGAGATAGAGGACAAGGCGCTCGACATCTGGGTGAGCAGCAATGCTCCCGATGCCGAACCGCTCGGAGATACGGGGATGTATTATGAGGTAATCGAGGCCTTGCCGGACGGAAGTGCCACGAAGGTGGACGTCCGGGGCAGGTGGGTGGATGTGAAATATGTCATCCGTGACCTGAACGGCGACATCGTTTACAACCGTAACGAGGAAACGGCCCGGCTTCTCGGAACCTTCACCAAATATACGCATTACATCCCCGACAGGCTCTATATCGCCAGTCGGCAGGACCTGAGCGATATACCTTCGGGCATCTACCAGGCCATCACGGAAATCACGCCCGGAGAGACGTGGCGTGTCTATATCCCTTCGCGTCTGGCTTTCGCATCGTACGGTATTCAGACTTCGACCGGATACGGGGGGCAGCAGGCCCTTGAATCGGACGTGCCGGTCATTCTCGACAGCCTCCGCATCGTCAATATCGTGGATAATCCCCAGTCCGAAGGGCGGCAAGCGATAGAGGAGTTCGTCACCGCATCCCGGCCGGAAGGGTGGGGCAAACCGCTGAACGATACGGTGCGCGAGGGACTGTATATGGATATACTCGCCCGACCCAATCCCGGTGATACGGTGCCGCTGAACCAGAGCGCCAATATCTACTACAGGTGCGGGTTTCTCGACGGGCATCTGATAGATTCCAATATCGATACCGTATTGTACAACCGGTTCGGTACGGTGCGCAGCAGCGACATTACGAGTCCGATAAGGGTGACGCGGATGTCCACCGACCCCAACAATGCCAACCAGATGCCGGCGAAGGTGTTCTATGCCATCCTGCCCGACCTCTGTTACGGCGACAGCGTGCGTATCGCCGTCCCGTCGGAGTACGGTTATTACCGTCAGTACATGTATCCGGACAAGAGCAGCTCCATGTGGTCTTCCTCGGCCACGTTCACGTTCGACTTTACGTATCAGTATAAGGACTATACGACGGAGGATACGGACTACTTTTTTGCCTCCTCTACCTATTATATGCCCTATTCCACCTCTTCGGGCACTACTGTACCGGTAGCGGAAATCAAGCCTTATACTCCGTTGATATACGAGTTCGTCGTGCAGAAGCCGGAGTCTTGACGGTCCGGCGGATGAACGACCGCAGGAGGCTGTGCCAGATTGAATCGATACGGTTCAGAATGGCACAGCCTTTTTCGGTGTCGGAGTCGACAAGCTGAAAGATATTCGGGTACGGGAGGAGGACCGTGCAGGACTGAATCGATGCCGATGGTGATACGGCGGGTGGCGGTCGGAAGATACCGCCCTCTCTTTTCGCCGTAGTCGGGCTTGCCTGTCGGGGATGTATTTTCATGCCGTCTCGGTTGTACCGTATGTGCCGAGCCGGGCGGCCGGTGGTTGGCGCAGCGGAAGGACGGGAAGAAACGGCGGGGATGCCGCCCGTGGCGGTCGGCGGATTCTTTCAAGTTTCAAGTCCGTATTTCGATGGAGTGAGAAGGATGCCTGTTGTCCGGTCTCCGTTCCCGGGATTGCCCGGGCCGAGGCATTTGCTGGAAGCCGACGAAAAAGGGGACGAATCGTTCCGTCCCCCTTTGCTTCTGTCTTCCGTCCCCCTGACTGTGCCCCTGCTGACTTATTTGTTTCCCATGAGGTCGTTGGAGGTGTCCTGATTCTCCATGAACGAACGCTGCGACTTGAGAAGGTTTCTCGACTGGAGTACCATGGTCTTCGTTTCGTTCAGGATAGTCAGGTAGAGCATGCTGGCTTTGGTGCTCGTGGCCTTGTTCTGTATCCTGCGGAGCTGGCTCTTCACCGCATCGTCAATCGTGACGAACAGCTCGTCGCGCATCTCCAGCACCACGTTCGTGTCGGAGTAGTCGTTGTCGTTGAGCATGACGTTGATGCGGGCGTATATCTCCGATACCTTGTCGTTGATTTTGAGGAGGTCTTCCACCTGTTCCTCGCTCATCCCCTTGTGGTTGTTGTCGATATGTTCGAAGCAGGGACGGGTGATGTGCACTAGCGCCTTGGACATCTCGCTGATGTAGTCCACGACCTGTACGTAGAAGTGTCCCGCTTCGATGTAGTTGTCCTGAAGTTTCTGGAGGGTGGGCAGCAGGGCGTATTTCTTTTCACGGGCGTTGTAGAAGAGGTCGTTCGATTCGCGCACCATTTCGCGCAGCGTCCTGCGGTCTTCGTTCAGCGTCGCCATGATGGTCTTGCTGTATATCTCGGTCGTTTTGGTCATGACACCGCTTATCTCGGCGATGAGATTGCGCATCACCTCCTGGGTGCTGTTGCCCGAAGCGGTGACGATTTCTTCGGTTTTATGTTCTTTGGCCTTGCGGCGCTTGTGGGTGATGGAACTCTGGATGAACATCCCTACGCAGAGCAGCGAGATGATGATGACGGCCCACGTACCGCCCCACAGCAGGGCGTAGGTCACGACGAGGGCGATGACGAAGGCGATGAGTGCCGTGACGAACCAGCCTGCGATGACCGTCACCACGCCCGTTATTCTGTAAACGGCGCTTTCTCGGCCCCACGCCTTGTCGGCGAGCGAACTACCCATGGCCACCATGAAAGTGACGTAGGTGGTCGAGAGGGGGAGTTTGAGCGAGGTGGCCGTGGCGATGAGGATGGAGGCGACGGTGAGGTTCACCGTGGCGCGTATCAGGTCGAAATGGGCGCTTCCGGCTTTGGGGCGCAGCGGAATGAACCGTTTGTTTATCGCCCGCTGGAAGGATTCGGGAGCGTGGTCCTCGTACCACCTGTTGACGGTGATGGCTCCCCGCACGATGGAACGGGAGAAGAGGGTGGAGCCGAAACGCTCCGTTCCCTCGTCCTGTTTGGCGAGGTTGATTTCCGTTTCGCTGACGCTCTGTGCCTTTTTGGATGTCCAGAGCGTCACGACCATGATGCACCCGGCTACGAGCAGCAGCAGGTGGTTGGCCACTACCGGTTCGCTGAGCTTGCCCATCATCATGCCGTCGTCGCCTCCGGCCGCAAGGGCTATCTTGTAGGAGTCGAGGCCGGCTATCGGTACGCCGATGAAGTTCACCAGGTCGTTGCCCGCGAAGGCGAGCGCCAGCGAGAAGGTGCCGGCGAGTATCGTAACCTTGAGGATGTTGATTTTGGCGAGCTGAAGCAGGAACATGACGAGCGAGCTGACCGCGAAGAAACCGAGCAGGATGGGGAACATGTGGGCCGAGAGCGTATCGAAAAAGGCCGGACTGAATATCCCGGAATCCTGCAGCCCCTTGAAGAGAGCGAAGTAGGCGATGGCGGTGAAGGCGATGCCGCACCACAGGGCGCCGAAGCGCTTCAGCATCTTCTGGTAGCGGAAAGTGAAGATGAGACGGCTGATGAACATCACGAAGGCACCCACCACGAAGGCGATGGCCACGGAGGCCAGGATACCCGATATGATGACGAGAGCCTTGCCCGAGTTGATGTAATTGGACATGTCGGCCGCCGTCAGCGTCGGGTCGGCGCTTATCTTGAGCGAGGTGACCGCCACCGCGGCGCCGAGCAGTCCGAAAACGAGGGAGACGGTCGTGGAGGTGGGCAGTCCGAAGGTGTTGAACAGGTCGAGCAGTATCACGTTGGCGAACATCACCCCGAGAAAGAGCATCATCACGTCGCGGAAGGTGAACATCTCCGGGTAGAACACGCCGCTGCGGGCCACCTCCATCATGCCGCTGGAGGTCATCGTACCCAGCAGGATGCCGACCGAAGCGATGGTAAAGATGACTTTGCGGGAGGCGGCTTTGGAGCCTATCGCCGAGTTGAGGAAGTTGACTGCGTCATTGGAAACCCCTACGACGAGACCGAGGATTGCCAGAACCAATAAAATGACTACGATGACGGTGTAGATAGTTTCCATTATTCGTGTCCTGATAGAAAAATTTGGGACAAAGTTAATCTATAATTTGAAAAGCCCTATAAGGACGGGGCTAAATCTTAACATTTAATTGCCGTGAACGCCACGGTTTTGTCATGGCCGTTTCCCGTGAGGGGGAGGGGGTACCCGGCGGGAGATTGTTATTTTCTGCATAAATTTTGCACATCGCAGGCAGATGGTTAATTTTGTGGATTGGATGAGAAACTACGTTTGGGATTACGCATGGAAGAGAGCAATAAGATAATACGCGATATTGCGGAACAGGAGTACAAGTACGGTTTTACAACCGATATAGATACGGAGACCATTCCGCGCGGACTGGACGAAGAGGTCGTCCGGCTCATATCCCGCAAGAAGGAGGAGCCCGAATGGATGACCGAGTACCGGCTGGCCGCCTTCCGCCATTGGCAGACGATGAAGCTGCCGACCTGGGCCCATCTCGACATCCCGGAGATAGATTTTCAGGATATCATCTATTATGCCGCCCCCAAGCCCGCCAAGGGGAAGGCGGGGGCTACCGTGGACGACATCGACCCGGAGCTGAAGAAGACCTTCGACAAACTCGGCATACCGCTCGAAGAGCAGCTCGCGCTGAGCGGGATGGCGGTCGATGCCGTGATGGATTCGGTGTCGGTCAAGACCACTTTCAAGGAGACGCTGGCCGAAAAGGGGATTGTCTTCTGCTCGATGAGCGAAGCCATCCGCGACTATCCGGAGCTGATTCGGAAGTATCTCGGCAGCGTGGTGCCCTATACGGACAACTTTTACGCCGCGCTCAATGCGGCGGTCTTCTCCGACGGTTCGTTCTGTTACGTCCCGAAGGGGGTTCACTGCCCGATGGAGCTGAGTACCTATTTCCGCATCAATGCCGCCGGTACGGGGCAGTTCGAGCGGACGCTCATCGTGGCCGACGAGGGGGCGTACGTCAGCTATTTGGAGGGGTGTACCGCGCCGCGGCGCGATGAGAACCAGTTGCATGCCGCCGTGGTGGAAATCGTGGTGATGAAGGATGCGGAGGTGAAATACTCCACCGTCCAGAACTGGTACCCCGGCGACCGGGAGGGCAAGGGAGGTATCTACAACTTCGTCACCAAGCGCGGGATATGCCGCGGCGAAAATGCCCGACTTTCGTGGACGCAGGTGGAGACCGGTTCGGCCATCACCTGGAAATATCCGAGCTGCATTCTCGCCGGGGACAACAGTACGGCGGAGTTCTACTCGGTGGCGCTCACCAACAACTTCCAGCAGGCCGACACGGGTACCAAAATGATACATCTGGGGCGCAACACCCGGAGCCGCATCGTTTCGAAGGGTATTTCGGCCGGGCGCAGCCAGAACAGCTACCGCGGACTGGTGCAGGTGAATCCCAGGGCGGAGAACGCCCGCAACTTTTCGCAGTGCGATTCGCTGCTGATAGGCGACCGCTGCGGGGCGCACACCTTTCCGGTCATCGACGTGCGGAATTCAGGTGCCGTGGTGGAGCACGAGGCCACGACGTCCAAGATAAGCGACGACCAGCTTTTCTACTGTAACCAGCGGGGGCTGGATACGGAGGAGGCCGTGGGACTCATCGTAAACGGCTATGCCAGGGAGGTGCTCAACAAGCTGCCGATGGAGTTCGCCGTGGAGGCGCAGAAGCTGCTTTCGGTGAGCCTGGAAGGAAGTGTGGGATAGAAATTTGCGGAGCCGTGCAACGGAAAGGACCGGTGCGGCGTCATGGTAAGAGAGGCGGGACGATACCCGCTGCATTTGACTGAAACCTCTTGAACCATGAAAAAGTGTTTGCTGCTGTTATGTACGGCGTGCGTGTCGGTTGCAGCCGCCGTGGCACAGACCGGTGGCCGGGATGAGCGGCGGGCGGACCGCAACGTGATTGCTTTCTCCGGCGGTGTGGCTATCGGCGTCGGAGATATTGATATGTTCGGTCCGTTCGGCTATGTCGAGTATGCCCGGAACGTGAAGGGCAGGTTTTGGGCGGGAGGCCGTCTGGGCCTGCAGTCCGATTTTCAGTCCGCGACGTGTCAGCCTTCCTACGTACTCGACCGCTGGCTCCGTCCGGCGTTGTACGGCATCGGGTATTGGGAACTCCCGGTGGCAAGGCAGTGGCTGTCGTTCCGGGCGGGTGCCGGAGTAGGACTGGGCATGCACCTCGGACCAGGAGTGAAGGACCTCGGCCTGGCTCCCTACGTGATGGTACGTGCGGAGTGGGTGGTGCATTTGGGCCGGCATTTCGGTATGACCTTCGCGCCGCTGCTGTTCGGGCCTTTGGGCTCGTCGCAGGCGGAGTGGACGCCGCTGGCTCCGATTACCTACGGTGGCAGGAGAGGGCATTTGGCCTCGATTGATGTATTCGGCCATATAGGTTTTTACGCCCGGTTTTGAGCCTGCGAGGCGGCGGGGCCGCAGAATGGGGCGGAATTTGGCCGGACAGTGCCGGAACGTGCCGACGGTGAGTGGACGCTGCGCCTCGACGGAAGGACGGATAACAGGGATTGTATGCCGTGTGGAAACGGCAATGATATGAACCTTAGAGCATAACAAGATGAAGAGAGCGCTGATTGTCTTGCTGTTCGCCCTTACGGCTTTTGCGGCCCGGGGGGCAGAGCCCGCTGTTGCGGAAAAGGGAGTCGAACGCCCGAATGTTATAGAGATACGCGGAGGCTTGACTTGGGATATAAACAGTAGCTTAGGGTATTTTTTCTACGCTGAGTATGCCCGGCATATGAAGGGGAAATTTTGGCTGGGAGGCCGTCTGGGCGAAGCATACGAAACGTTGGCAGGGAACCCAGTTTCGAATATGGTCTTAACAAGTTATTTCGCGACGACCGCTTACGGCATCGGGTACTGGGAGTTTCCCGTCGCCCGTAAATGGCTCTCTTTCCGGGTCGGAGGCGGCGTGGGCCTGGGGGTTCATGCGGCTGAAGACCTGTACCGTCCGACGGTAGGTCCCTATGTGATGGTGCGGGCGGAATGGGTGGTCCATATAACCCGGAACTTCGGCCTCTCCCTCTCGCCGTTGGTCATCGGGCCTTCGCAGTTCGAGTTCGGGCTTGCTCCTTGGTGGAAGAACGGAGCGATGGGGATAAGCGGCAAGCTGGATTGGCTGGGCCATTTGGGCCTGTATGTGAGATTTTAGTGCGATGGACCGGGTGAGGTAGGGATGTAATATTGACACAACGATAGAAGTATGAAAAACATATTGACGGTTAGAGGCCTCCATGCCTCGATAGAGGGCAAGGAGATACTGCGCGGCATCGACTTCACGGTGAATGCCGGCGAGGTACACGCCATCATGGGGCCGAACGGTTCCGGCAAGAGCACGTTCGCTTCGGTGATAGCCGGCAGCCCGCGTTTCGAAGTGACGGCCGGTACGGCGGAGTATGACGGAAAGAACCTGTTGGAGATGAATATCGAGGAGCGTGCCCGCGCGGGGATATTCCTCGGGTTCCAGTACCCGGTGGAGATACCGGGGGTGAGCATGGCTAACTTCATGAAGCTCGCCGTGGCCCGCCGCCGCGAGTACCTCGGCCTGCCGCCGCTCTCTTCGGGCGAGTTCCTGAAACTGATGCGCGAGAAGGGAAAGGTGGTGGAACTCGACAGCAAGCTGACGGGCCGTGCCGTGAACGAAGGCTTCTCGGGCGGCGAGAAGAAGAAGAACGAAATCTTCCAGATGGCCATGCTGGAGCCGGAACTCGCCATACTGGACGAGACGGACAGCGGGCTCGACATCGACGCGCTCCGCATCGTGGCGCAGGGGGTGAACAAGCTGCGCACGCCCCAGAACGCCACCGTCGTGATAACGCACTACCAACGGCTGCTCGATTACATCGTGCCCGATTTCGTGCATGTGCTCTATAAAGGCCAGATTATCCTGTCGGGCGACAGGGAGCTCGCCCTGAAGCTGGAGCGCGAGGGGTACGACTGGTTGATAAACCGATATAAATGACGGCCGGCTATGAGAAAAGCGTCTGAATTGACCGGTATCTGCGGCGGAGCCGCAGTGGAGGTAAGGGACGGCATCTGTACGCGGCCGTTCGGAGTCCTGCCTTCCGGCATCGAAGCCGGTGCGGGAAGTGCCGGAGATGCGGCAGGCGTGACCGTGCATATTCCCGACGGGTTGCAGGCTGCGGAGCCGCTTTGCCTGTCGTTCGGCGGTCGGGGCAGTTGCCGGGTGGAGGTCGTCGCCGGAAAGGATTCCACGGCGGAGCTGCTCTTTCTGCTTTCGGACGGCGCTTCCGTGGTGCGGAATACGGTCGTGCAGGAGGGGGCGTCGCTTCGGATGCGGGAGGTAGTGCTTCTTGCTGCGGAGGGGAGCGTTTCGGGTTCCGTGCGGCTGGAAGCCGGTGCACGCAGCGAAACGGTAACGGTGGCGTTCGGTTCCGGAAAGACGGCGCTGCGGTATGCCGCACAGTTGGCCGGTCCTGCGGCAGAGGCGCTGCATGCCGGCCTTTTCATGGCGGCGGACGGCGAACGCAAGGAACTGGACGTGCGGGTGGAACATCTCGTGCCCGATTGCCACAGCGACGTGCTGATGAAGGGCGTCGCTTCCGGAACGGGGTACGGTTCGTTCGACGGTATGGTCTATGTGGCGCAGGATGCGCAGCGGACGGAGGCTTATCAGCAGAGCCGCAACCTGCTCATGGGCGACCGGGCGCGGATAGTCACTTCGCCCCGGCTTGAAATATATGCCGACGACGTCCGGTGCAGCCACGGGGCGACGGTGGGACAGATGGACGACGATGCGGTCTATTACATGCGCCAGCGGGGGCTGAGCGAAGCCGAAGCCCGCGGCCTGCAATTGACCGGGTTCGTGAACGACGTCGTCTCCCGGTTGGGCGAGGGGCCGCTGGCGGCAGCGGTGCTGGCGATGGCCGAGGAGAAAATCGCCGAACTCCAGCAGGGTGTCTGAATGGATGCCTGCCGAGGGGGATGCCGGTCCGTCGCAAAGGAGACGTATTGCGGCGATACGAAGGAAAACCGGCAGTGCGTTCGGTGGGGGGAAGCCGTGCCGGACAGAGGCAGAGCCCCGCAGCGGGCGGATGCTGCCGGGCAGGAAACAGGACGGTACCGGACAGGAGGCCGGATAGGGCCATGATTTATGAAGAGTGCAAAATGTTGGATGTAGAAAAAATACGGGAGGATTTCCCGATACTGTCGCGGCCGGTTTACGGCCGGCCGCTGGTGTACCTCGACAGTGCGGCTACCGCCCAGAAGCCGCGGCGTGTCATCGATTGCGAACGCAGGCTGTATGAGGAGGTGAATGCCAATGTGCACCGCGGCGTGCATTACCTCTCCGGGCAGATGACCGAACTGTTCGAGGAGGCCCGCGAACGGGTACGCTCTTTTATCGGGGCCGCCTCGCGTGAGGAGATAGTCTTTACTTCGGGGGCGACGGCCGCCGTGAATGCCGTGGCGTACAGCTACGGCGAACTCGCTTTCGGGCCGGGCGACAACATCGTGGTGTCGGAGATGGAACACCACTCCAACATCGTCCCCTGGCAGTTGGTCTGCGGCCGCCGTGGCGTGGAAATGCGTGTGTTGCCTTTCGACGATACGGGACGGCTGATGGTGGAACGACTGCCTGAACTGCTCGACGGTCGGACAAAACTGGTCGCCGTCACGCAGGCATCCAACGTGTTGGGTACCATGCCGCAGCTCGACGAGGTGGTCTCCGCCGCCCATGCCGTCGGGGCCGTCGTGCTGGTGGACGGCTGTCAGGGCATCGTCCACGGCGGGGTGGATGTCGGTGCACTCGGCTGCGACTTCTATGTCTTTTCGGGCCATAAGCTCTATGCTCCGACCGGGACGGGAGTCCTGTACGGTCGGCGCGAACTGCTCGAGCGGATGCCTCCTTTCATGGGCGGCGGCGATATGGTCAGGAAGGTGCGGTTCGCCGGTACCACGTTCGCCGACCTGCCGCTCAAGTTCGAGGCCGGAACGGCCAATTATGTCGGTGCCGTCTGTCTCGGCGAAGCGATGGAATATCTCCGGGAAATCGGCATGGACGGAATCGCGGAGTACGAACATCGCCTGGCGGAGTATGCCGCCGACAGACTGTCCGCCGTGGAGGGGCTGCGTATCTACGGTACGACGCCGGATAAGTGCAGCATCCTTTCATTCAATGCGGAAGGGGTGCATGCTTACGATATGGGAATGATACTCGACAAGCTGGGTATCGCTGTCCGGACGGGGGCACACTGTGCCGACCCGGTCATGGAACATTACGGGGTGAAGGGCATGGTACGTGTCTCGTTTGCCTTTTACAACACCGAGCGGGAGGCCGATGCCCTCGTTGCCGGTGTGGAGCGGGCCGTGCGTATGCTGCGTTAGCGGCGGGCCGGTCCTTTTGCGGGGGGGTCCCGCCGGATGCGGCAACAGCCGCGGTAAATAGTTGTCCTTATGCCGCTGATAGTTCTCGAAGGGCTCGACGGAGCCGGGAAAACCACACAGACGGAGCTGCTGAAAGAGCGGCTCGAAAGCCGCGGGCTCCGCTACGAATACCTGCACTTTCCGCGTTTCGACGCTCCCGTGTACGGCGGGCTCATCGCCCGTTTCCTGCGCGGGGAACTGGGCGGCATCGATGCCGTGGACCCATACCTCGTCGCCCTCCTTTTCGCGGGCGACCGGGCCGATGCGGCCGCGATGATACGGAAATGGCTCGCCCGGGGAAAATACGTCCTGCTGGACCGGTATGTGAACTCCAACATCGCCTACCAGTGCGCCAAGGTGGAGGGGGGCGAGGCCCGGGAGATGTTGAGACGGTGGATACTCGACTTGGAATACGGGCACAACGCAATTCCGCGTCCGGATGTCTCGCTCTTTCTGGACGTGCCGTTCCGCTTTACCGAGCGCAGCCTCACCGCACCACGCCGCGGCGCGGACCGGGGGTACCTGGGCGGCGCGGATGACATACACGAAGCTTCGCTCGCTTTTCAGCGGCGCGTGCGGGAGATTTATCTCGGCCTGGCCGAAGAGGGCGAACTGGAGGTGGTGGACTGCCGTGACGAGAAGGGGGACATGTGCCCGCCGCAGCGCGTGTTCGCCCGGATAACGGAAAAGATGGAAGGCATCCTGTGATTTGAAAGAGATGGAGAAGAAGGAACGGTTCAGGACAGCGGCGCATGTATGCCGCATTGTACTCGGTGCGGTATTCCTCTTTTCGGGTCTTGCGAAAGGGATAGACCCCTGGGGTTCGGCACTCAAGGTGGAGGAGTATCTCAATGCGTTCGGTCTCGGCGGCCTTTCGGCGGTTGCTGCTCCTCTCGCCGTGGTGCAGTGCGTGGCGGAGTCCGCCGTAGGACTCATGCTCCTGTGCGGTACGGGACTTCGGCTGGCCAGTCTTTTCGCCCTGCTCTTCATGGCATTCTTCACCCTGCTGACCCTCGTGATAGCCGTGTGGAATCCGTTGGACGACTGCGGCTGTTTCGGGAATGCGCTCAAGTTGAGCAATTGGATGACCTTCGCCAAGAACGTCGTACTGCTGCCCGTGGCGGCGGTGGTGTGGCGCGATGCGAAGAGGCGCCGCGGGTTCGTCTTTACTCGGCGCGAGGCGGTCCGGAGCACGATATTCCTCCTTTTACCGTTCGCACTCTGCCTGTATGCGTGGTACTGCCTGCCGCCGGTGGATACGTCGGTTTACCGTAAGGGAACCGACCTGCGCCGGGACGTTCTCTGCACGAGCTGCATGGAGCGCTCGGTGGTGCTCGTGTACGAAGATTTGCAGACGGGCGGGCTGCAGGAGTTCTCCCTGTCGGATACCACCTGGTACGATACCGCGCGGTGGCGGTATGTCGATACGCGTACTCCGTATGACGAGTTGCCGGAAAAGGCGAAGGAATATGATTTCTCCCTTTGGCTGGACGGTGCGGACCGGGCCGGGGATATGGTCTATGCTGCGGGAAGGAGTTACCTCGTGCTCGTGCGGAATGAATCGGATATCTCCGGGCGCTGCCGCGAACGTATCCGGACATTTGTTGCGAAGGCTGCGGCTGGCGGAGCCCGTGTGATTTGTGCCGTGGGTACGGAGACTCCGGGGGATGCTCCTGCCGGAGCGGATTTGGGTGCCGGAGCGGTATATGGCATGGACCGTCGGCTGATGGCGCAGATGCTGCGGGCGGATGCGGGCGCGGTAGAGATAACGGACGGGGTGATAACCGACAGACGGCCGTGCCGGACGATGGAGAAGATGTTGGAATGAACGGCCGGAACAGGGCCGTTGCAGATAAGATAAACGGAAAATGATGGGACACAGGATATTATTGTCTGTATTGTTGCTGGGGAGCCTGCTCCCGTCGGTCTCTTTCGCACAGGACGGGGGGCTGGAACGGCACCTTTCGCGTGGCGAGGGACTGTACCGTATGGAGAAGTACGGCGAGGCATTCATGGAGTTCGGAAAGGCCGGACGGTATGCGGCCGGTGCCGACGCTGCGGTCAGGGAGCGGTTGTGCCGGCTCCTTGCCATGAGTGCGGCGCAGGCCGGAGAGGGAGAGGCGCAGGAGCTGCTCGAAACATACCTTACCCGTTATCCGGCGGGGCCGGGAGCCGTAGAGGTGCGCTTCGAACTCGGCAATCTCTTCTTCGGGGAGGGCGACTATGCGGCGGCGACGGAACAGTATGCCGGAGTGGATGCCGGCAAACTGCCGGCGGAGGATGCGGACGAATACTGTTTCAAATACGGGTATGCCTGTTTCGAGCAGGAGCGTTTCGAGGCCGCCGTGCGGCTGATGGCCCGCATCGCCTTCACGAGTGACTACTATCCTCATGCGCAGTATGTGATGGGTTATTCCGAATACCGGAAGGGGGAGTACCAGTCGGCCAAACGCTACTTTACCGTAATAGCGGACCATCCTGCATACAGCAATGTGCTGCCTTTCTATATCCTGCAGATTGAATTCAACGACGGCAACTACCACTATGTCCGCGAGAACGGCGGGGCCGTCCTGCGCATGGCCGCAGGTGACCGGCTGGCGGAACTGAACCGTATCATCGGTGAGAGCTGGTTCTATACGGGCGGGTGGCGCGAGGCCGCGCAGTATCTCGAACGTTACCGGGAACTCGGCGGTGAGATGGACCGCGAAGTCTATTACATGCTGGGATTCGCCGCCTATATGGTGGGCGATTACGGGGAGGCGGAACGGAACCTTGCCCGTGTGGCCGGTCCCGACGACAAACTGTCGCAGAACGCGAGCTACCACCTGGCCGACTGTTATCTGCGCATGGGGCGCAAGCAGCAGGCCATGCAGTCGTTCGCCATGGCCTCTTCGGAGGGGTACGACGATGCGATAAGCGAGGATGCGCTGTTCAATTACGGAAAGCTGCAGTACGAGCTCGGCGGCGGTTATTTTAACGAGGCCATCAACGTGCTCAACCGTTACATTGCCCGTTATCCGAATTCGGGACGTGTTCCGCAGGTCAAGGAGTATCTCGCCGCGGCTTACTACAATTCGCGTAATTACGATGCCGCCTATCAGGCCATCATGCAGGTACCCTATCCGGACAACAACCTGAAGGCGGCGCTCCAGAAGATAACCTACTTCCGCGGACTGGAATATTACAATGCGGGCGATTACGATGCCGCCGCGCGCCTGCTCGACCAGTCGCTCGCCAACCGTTTCAATGCCAAGTACACCGCCCTGGCAGGATATTGGCAGGGTGAAATCTGTTACCGCCGGGGCGACATGCCGGGGGCGGCCGAACGTTTCGCGGCCTATGTGCGCCTTTCGCCCAAGAGTGAACCGGAAAACCTGGCGGCACGCTACAATCTGGGGTATGCCTATTTTAATATGAAGAACTGGGAGGAAGCCAGGAAGTGGTTCGACGAGTTCCTGCTCGATTACCGCCGCAAGGACAGCTATGCCGCGGACGCCTATAACCGCCGTGGCGATATCGAATACAGCGGGCGTTCCTTTTGGCGCGCCATCGAGTTCTACGACAAGGCGGCCGCGATGAATACTCCAGAGCGCTATTATTCCGCTTTCCAACGGGCGATGATGCTCGGCATGGTGCAACGGCCCGAGCGCAAGATAGAGAGTCTCACGGAAATAGTGCGCAAGAACGAAGGCCCCTATGTGGCCGATGCCATGTACGAGCTGGGAAGGGCCTACATGGGGCAGCAGCGCTATTCGGAGGCTACCGGTGTCCTCGAACGTTTCGTGAATACCTATCCCTCCTCGCCGCGCTATGCCTCGGCGCTCAACGAGCTCGGCCTCGCCTGCCAGAATCTCGGCGACGATGCGAAGGCTTTGACCTACTATAAAAAGGTGATGCAGCACGAGCAGCACTCCGATGCTTCGCGTAGCGCCATGAACGGTATCCGCACGATATATGTGGAGCGGAACGACGTGGATGCCTACTTCAAATATGCCGAAAGTGTCGGGATAGAGACCGACCTGGGCGAAGTACAGCGCGATTCGCTGGCTTTCGCGGCTGCGCAGCGGGTTTATCTCTCCGGCGATACGGGCCGGGCAGCCGCGGCGCTTGACAACTACATCGCGGGATACCCGAAGGGTGTCCATGTCGCGGAAGCGCTCTATTTCGCCGGGGAGAATGCCCTGGCGGCGCAGGATGCCGCCAGAGCTGCCGGTTACTACCGGAGGCTTGTCGCAATGCCCAACGGCGACTTTACGGTGCGCGGACTGGAGCGGCTCTCTTCCGTCAGCATGGATATGAAGCAGTATGACGAGGCGGCCGATGCCTACCTCCGGCTGAGCGGACTGGTGACCGTGCCGGCCCGGAAGGACGAGGCGCTGTCGGGCTATATGAAGGCCGTCGTAGCCGGAGGGGACGACGGGAAGATATTGGCTGCGGCCGACGAGGTGGCTGCGCGGGCTGCCGGCGAACCGGCAAAACGGCAGGCCCTCTATGCGAAGGCTTCGGTGTTGAGGCGGACGGGTCGCAATAGCGAGGCGCTGCCGCTTTACGAAAGGCTCGGCAGCGACGTATCCACTCCGGAAGGGGCGGAGGGAGCCTATCGCGTAATCGAGGCTGCGCGGGCCGCCGGGGAAAATGCCCGTGTCGAGGAGCTCGTATATGCCTTCGCCGACCGGAATACGCCTCACTCGTACTGGCTCGGGAAGTCGTTCATCATTCTGGGTGACATCTATGCCGAAGCGGGGGATGCCTTCCAGGCGCGTGCGACTTACCAGAGTGTGGTGGACGGCTATCCCAATGCGACGGACGGCGTAGTAGAGGAGGCGAAGGCGCGGATTGCCGCGTTGTAAGGCGGCCTCCGCCCGGGTCTGCGTATCCGGACGAAGGCGCAAAAAGCGTACGGGGCCGTTCGCTGACGATTGGCGGTAATGCACGGCCTGCGGCCCCGGATGGTTGAAAGATATAATCCCAAAGGGAGATGAAGAGGATAGTTATGACTGTTATCGCGGCCTTTCTGGCCGCAGGGGTGTTGACGGCACAGGAGGATGCCGCCTCCATTACGCAGCGTATCGAGGTGACGAGGCAGTACGTACCGGAACTCGGCGAGGCGCAGAAACTCGATTTTCCGCCCCGCATGGCCGATACGGTCACGCTGAAACCGGATATAAGTTACGCCATCACCCCGACGCCGTGGAAATCGGTATTCGATACGGAACCCATCGCTCCGGTGGCGATAAGTACCGCGGAGTACCGGCACCAGCGGCCGTTCTACCTGATGCTCGGCGGTGGCTATCCGGCTCAGAGCAGACTCGATTTTTACGCCGCCTTCTCTACGCCCCGCGATATTCGGGCCGGGGTGTATGCCAACCATGTCGGACAGTGGGCGAAGCTGGAGAACGAACGGGGAACGAAGGAGCCTGCGTCGTGGACGGAGAACGGCGTCGGCCTCTATGCCGGGCGGGATTTCGGAACCCGCAGCCTCGACTTCGACATCCGTTACGGATACAATTACTACACGACGATGGACAAGGTATGGACGGGATATATGGAGCCCGAGAATATATACTATCATAAAGTGCAGACTTCGTTGACTTTTGGCGATGCGTTTACGGACTTGTCCCGTTTCAATTACCGTTTCGGTATTGCGGGCAGCCTGTGGGGAACGGTCGTGGAGAATCCGGCGGCCTCCGCATTCGCCGATTTCGGTTGGAAGGCGGGCCGTCGCGGCGCGGTGGTGGTCGGCGCCTCGTTCGAGGGGGCGTGGAACGACTGGGATACCGGCGACTGGTATGCGGCGCTGGTCCCGGAGTATCGTCTGCGGACGGACCGTCTTTCCCTGCATGTGGGGGTGAAGTTTTATTACGACAGTTTCCGGCTCTCGGCAACGGACTGCGGCAGTCATTTTTTCGTGCTCCCGAAGGTCGGGGTATCGTATGAACTGGCCGATGCCTTCATCCCGTATGCGAGCCTCGACGGAGAGATAGGAACGGGGAATTATCTGGAACTCGCCGGACTGAATCCCTATATCCATGAGGCGGACATCGCCGGACCCAAGCGTGCCGAGCTGCGCGGCGGTTTCCGGGGCGACGCCGGAGACGTGGTGACTTACGACGTATATGCCGGTTACCTGATAGGAGAACTTCCCTATTTCCTGAAGACCGGGGAGACATTCGTTCCTCGACTCGCTCCCGTGAACCTGTTCTATGCCGGTGCGGGTGTCGGACTGAAACTTCCGATGGGATTCGGGCTGCAGGCCGGGGTACGGTACGACAGCTACAACAATGCCGGCAACTTCTGGAGCGGTCGGGGCGGCCGGGTAGGAATGGGAATTCCCGAATTTACGGTGACCGGGAGGGCCAGCTATTGTTACCGCGACCGATTCTCCGTCGGCATCAGTGTGGAAGTGCTGGGGGAGAGAAGATTCGCTTCCCTGCAAAACCTCGATACGGCGGTACCGGCGACGGTGAACCTCAAGGTCGATGCGGAGTACAAGACCGGCCCCCGGTTCAGCATCTTCGCGGCTGGCGACAACCTGCTGAATCGGCGTATTTACCGCTGCCTCGGCTATCCGGCTCTCGGAGCCAATGCAGTGGCGGGAATACGGATGTTGTTCTGACGGGTGCATACGGCCTCCGCGGGACGGAGACGGATTTCGGAAGGGTATCCATCGGTGTTCGTAAGAACGGTAACAAGATAACGGAAGAGGAAATATGAATACGGAAGCAGTTGCACATTATATTGCGGAGTGGATGTCGGGTTATCTCGACGGAACGGGTGCGGCGGGATTCGTCGTGGGCGTTTCGGGGGGTATCGATTCGGCGGTAGTTTCGACACTGGCGGCTATGACCGGGCGCAGAACGCTCTGCGTGACATTGCCTATCCATCAGGTACAAGCACAGGTGGACCGGGCCGGGGAGCACGTCCGCCGGCTGACGGAACGTTATTCCAATGCAGAGGCGGCACATGCCGACCTGACGGCGGCGTACGATGCGTTCGCCGGCTCTTTCGCTCCCTCTCTGGTGCAGGGGGCGGGCAAAGGGGTGGCCGACCTGGCCGGAGCCAATGCCCGGTCGCGGCTTCGCATGACCGCACTCTACTACTTCGCCGGACTCAATAATCTGCTCGTGGTCGGTACGGGGAACAAGATAGAGGATTTCGGAGTGGGGTTCTTCACCAAGTACGGCGACGGAGGGGTGGACATCAGTCCGATTGCCGACCTCACCAAGACCGAGGTGTACGAACTGGGGCGCTGGCTGGGGGTTCCTGAGGCGATTCTCGCTGCGCCGCCGACGGACGGCCTTTTCGGTGACGACCGCACGGACGAACAGCAAATCGGGGCCACCTATCCCGAACTGGAGCGGGCGATGGCTCATGCGGAGCGGGGTACCGACCCGGCACTCCTGTCGGGCCGCGAGCGCGAAGTGTACGACATTTTCCTCCGACGCAACCGTGCCAACCGCCACAAGATGGAGCCGATACCGGTATGTCGCATTCCCCGGCACCTGGTGGAGCCGGCCGGGCGATAGAGAAGCATGTTCCGGCCGGGGCCGAAGGCGTTGGTGTTGGGGTGCATGCGCAGGGATTGTTCTTTTAACAAAATCACATTATGAAACGGGTTTGTTTGTATTGTGTCTTGCTGTGGGCTGCTGTGGCGTGTGCGCCGGGCGATAATAAGTACAGCGAACGGGATTTCGTCGGGATATGGGTAGAACCCGTACCGGGGATGGCCGGCGTGCAGGGAATCGCTCTCGAAGAGGACGGCGCGGCGCATTCGGTCAATATGGCGACGCTGCGCTATGAGACCTGGAAGTATGAAAAAGGAAGGTTGGTACTGACCGGAATGAGTATCGGGAACGGTGTGACGATTCCGTTTTCGGATACGGTGAAGGTCGAGGGTCTCACGGAAGACAGTCTGCTGCTTTCGCGGGGAGAGACGGTGCTTCACCGTTACAGACGGTCGGTGGAAGAGTGCGGTTTCTCGGCCAATCCGGGTGAAATCGTACGCGGGACGGTAACCTTTGCACATGAGGTCCGCACGTTCCGGCCGTTGAACGACACGGCCGTGTACTGGTTGGTCGATAGGTCGGGTTATCTGCAGCAGCGGTACCTCGATTCCGGCCGGCCGGAGTGGCAGGCGGATGCGGAACTGGAGGTGCGGCGTGTCGATGGTGCGGCGTCGGAATTTGCCGAACGGTACGACGGCGTTTACCAGGTACTGCGCGTCGTGGATGTGCGGGAGCGATAGCCGGTGTCGCCGGAACGTTTTCGGTGTTGTGTGAATCGGATGCGGCTGCCGGAATCCGCTGCTGTGGCCGTTCCGTCTATCGGATGCCCCGGCGGTCGAGAGCGGCGGCGTAGGCGCGGGCGTTGCGGTTGTGTTCGGCAAGCGTGCGCGCGAACGCGTGATAACCCGAAAAGTCGGGCCGGGCGCAGAAGTAGAGATAGTCGTGTTCCGCATAACCGAGCACTGCATCGATGGCTGCCACGGAGGGCATGCGTATCGGTCCCGGAGGCAATCCGGCATGCTGGTAGGTGTTGTACGGCGAATCGACTTTCAGGTGTCGGTTGAGGATGCGCTTCAGAGTGAAATCGCCTATTGCATAACGTACCGTGGGGTCGGCCTGCAGGGGTATGCCGCGGTGTAGGCGGTTGATATAGACGCCCGCCATGACCGGCATTTCGTCCGTCCGGTTGGTCTCCTCGTCGATGATGGAAGCGAGTATCGCCACTTCCTTTTCCGTAAGTCCAGTGCGGCGCAGACCTTCCTGCCGCGTACCGCTCCAGAAGCGGCGGTACTCCCTGTTCATGCGTTCGGCGAAGGCGTCGGGTGATACCGTCCAGTAGACTTCGTACGTGTCGGGAATGAACATGCCGATGAACTCCTCCGGCCGGAAACCGTAGCGGGCGGCCACGGAGTCGTCCAGCAGCATGGCGGCGAAAGCGGCGGAGTCTGCGCGGAGCTGCCGGCCAAGTACGGAGGCCAACTGGGGCATGGTGCGTATGTTGTTGAAGGTAACGCGCAGAGGCGTCTGGCTGCCGCTCCGGAGCATCGAGACTATCCGGTGGGCGCTCATTCCCGCATGCAGCTCGTAACGGCCCGACCGTATCTTTCGGTCGGCGCCCATCGCCCGTGCCACTATCCGGAACCGTCCCGGTCGGGTGATGCGTCCTTCGGCCGAGAGCGTATCGCACAGCGCCTCGAAGGAGGTATTCTCCGGGATGCAGACCACCGAATCCCGGTCGGTGATACTGCCCGTGAACAGGCCGTACCCGGCGGCACCGGCGGCGAGAAGCACGGCAAGCAAGACAGCGGCTGCCGTAAGGAGCCGTCGCTTTGCGGTATGGCGGGAGGGATGGGGCATCGGAAAGGTACGCTCTCTTTGATTCGTTTGCAAAAGTATGAAAAATTTGCTTATCTTTGTGCCGGGTAAGTCTTATACGACCAGCTCCTGCTGAATCCCCCAGGCGTGGAAGCGAGCAAGGGTAGGCGGTCGCAGCGGTGCGATATAAGTAGCTTACCCTTTTTTTGTATGTTGTCACGGGCGACGGCCGCGTATCCTTTCGGAATCCATTCTTGTTCGCCCCTTAAACGTTTCCGTCATGTTCGTTAAACTATATCCTGAAAACCCGAACCCCAGGGATGTGACGCGTATCGCCGGGATACTGCGCGGCGACGGTGTAATCATCTATCCGACTGACGGCGTCTATGCCTTCGGCTGTTCGCTGGCGAGCCAGAAAGCGATAGAGCGTCTCAAAACCATCCGCGGCAAACGTGACGATGAACTCACCATCGTCTGCGACGGACTGAGCAATATTTCGGAGTATGCGCGTGTGGATAATGTGCAGTTCCGCATCCTCAAGCGCAATCTGCCGGGGCCCTTTACCTTCATCATGCAGGCCTCGGGCCGCATACCGGGCAGGGCGCTCGGGAGGCGCAGGACGGTGGCGGTGCGCGTACCGGCCAATCCCATTCCGGTGGCTATCGTGCGGGAGCTCGGCGTGCCGATGGTAACGGCTTCGGTCAAGGACCCCGACGAGATTATCGAATACACCACCGACCCGGAGCTGATTTACGAACGCTACCGCGATACGGTGGATGCCGTAGTAGACGGCGGATACGGGAATCTCGTTCCGACCACCATGGTGGACCTCACTTCCGGTGAGCCGGAGATACTGCGCGAAGGCGGCGGCGAACTCGTATGATGGACGGTCTGCCTTGATTTTCTACTTTTTCCATTCGCCCACTTCGAGGCTGCCGATGGCACTGCCGTCTACTTCGAGCCGGATGGCTGTCCGGACTTTGTGGAACCCGTATTTGCCCGCAGCACCGGGATTGATGTGCAGTGCGCCGTGCCGGCGGTCGTACATCACTTTCAGAATGTGCGAGTGGCCCGTTATGACGATGCCGGGTCGGCACGATTCGATACGGCGCAGGAAGGAGGGGTCGTACCGGCCGGGATAGCCGCCGATGTGCGTCATCAGTACGGTGATTTCCTCGCATGCGAAACACGCCGTTTCCGGCCATATCCGTCGTGTCTGGGCGTCGTCTATGTTGCCGTAAACGGCCCGGAGCGGCTTGAAAGCGGCAATTTCGTCGGAGAGCGTAGCCGAACCGATGTCGCCTGCATGCCATATTTCGTCTACATCCGCAAGGAACCCCTTCAGGGCAGTATCGAAAATTCCGTGCGTGTCCGATATGATTCCTATCTTTTTCATCCCTGCAAAGATAAGCCGGCCGGACGTCTGCCGTATCCCTGCGGACGGTTTTTTACCGTGCCGTTCTTTCGGAGAGAACAGTTCGGCCGACCGGTTCCGGTCGGAATGATAAGATTTACTTGTTTAATAATACATATCAGGCATGTGATTTGTAGCGTGTGAGATTGACGGGTACCGGTCAATCGTTTCATTTCTCAAATAAGTGTTCTATGAAGCATGCGTTACGGATTTTTGCAGCGGGTGCAGCACTGCTGGCGGTTGCCTGCACGAAAGAACAGTCCGACGGGGAGCGGATACCGGAATCCTTTCCGTCCGACAGCCATTATGTGAACGTAGATGAGGCCCGTGCGGCGGTGGAGACCATGCTCGGCAGCATGGACCCGGAGACGCGGGGCGGAGCGGTACGGAGCATCACGGGAGTCGTGACGATAGGCGGGCCCGGCGATACGCGGGGCGGCGCTTCGGATTCGCCCGTTTACCACGTTTTCAGTCTCGGTGACGGAGAGGGGTTTGCTCTTGCTTCGGGTGACGACCGCACACCGCCCGTCTTCTGTATCACCGACAGCGGTACTTTCGAGGAGATAGCCGAAACGGGTAATCCCGGTCTGGGCATGACACTGCTCAGCTACGATATCAATTATCGTGTGGCGGTAGGACTGCCCATTCCCGACGAAGGGGACGGGATGATATATCCCGGCGAGCCCGGCTATCCGTCCGCTTCTGCCTATGGCAGCGGCGGTGGGATTACCGATGTAGATATCGATTACGGCGGAGGTGTGGGGAATAATATCACCCGCAAGACTTATCCGTGGGAGCTCTCCGGCTACAAGGGGACGCAGGTCGCCTGCAACTGGGGACAGGGAGAACCGTATCACCTGATGATGCCGATGATATCCGCCAACAAACACGCTTATGCCGGCTGCGGTGCGGTGGCCGTGGCGCAAATCCTTTACCATTACGGCTATCCTGCGAGCATCGACGGTTATGCGTTGGACTGGAATAAGATAAGCAAGCATAGAAGTATTTATAGTTGCGATACGACTGTCTATCCGGCAATTGCCCGTCTGTTCGAGAGGCTTAATTCCCAAAATTATTTGCAGGCAACCGTCAGGGGGAGCAGTGGAACATTTACTAATACGAATCGGATAACGCCTACTTTTCAGTCATTGGGGTATTCGTGTGTAGCGGAAGCCGATTACAGTGCGGTATCGCTTTTGAAAGCTATTATGACAGACGGAAGACCAGTCATGGTGTTCGGCATGTCGCATCGGACACCGAAATATATTTTAGGGAAAGTGTCCGGCTATGATTATTCTGATGGACATTATTGGGTTTGCGACCGGGTAATGACCTACAAACAGAAGATAGAGACCTACAATTGGAGTATCCTGTTGCGGACGGATTACGAATACCTTTACTATGTCCATTGCAACTGGGGATGGGACGGAAGTCACAACGGGTATTTCCTTCCTAATGAATTCGATGCAGCACATGAGCCTGCGAAACCCGATACGCGTGCGGTGGAGGGTGAGGAGAACTATTACCAGTTTCGTATGAAAATGTGGCACCAGATAAAACGATGACAGTGATGAAAAAGGTATTTTATATTTTGCTATTTGCATGGTTCGGGATTTCCTGTACCAGAAGCGGAAGCGAAGTGGGAGGAGAATTCAGTGCAACGGAATATTATATTCCAGGCTATCTGGAGGCCGACATGCTGAAAGAGCCCGATGTTTGTACGGACGGTTTGGTCAGTTTGCAATTCAGCGGTGAACTGTATTTGCCGTCTCGTGGTGAAAAAGGCGATAAGTTTCGGGAGTTGAGCGCTTTTTACGGAGATACGCACTATAATAAGCCGACCTATCCCGGAGGGCCCAACGTGTTATGCAATGAGTTCAAGAAGATAGATATTGTAAGCGACAAGGATTTCAATGAGATTCCGGCAGGGCAGTCGCTCGGTAATGTCGTTCAGTTCCTTGCTGTTTCGGTGAAACCATTCCTCGATAGCGGGTATACGGAGGAATTCGATTGGAGCAGGAATGATGTGCCGTCAGAATATAGAGACTATGCTTGGAGATTTTGGCCTAAGGAAGAGTTTTATCCGGTATATGGCTTGCTGTCGGAGTTGAGGGAAAATGAGCTCAAATTGCTTGAAAGAAGAAGTCCGAGCCTTTGTTTCCTTGATGAACCGAGGGCTTTTCGGAAACACACGTTTACGATTACGCTGGAAGATACGACGGGGCGGGAGTTGAGCTGCACGGTCGAGTACGATTTCGATGCTGTGTAGCCGGCTGATTGATTCGGTCATTGCTTCAGTGAATTAATGCGTTCCACAAGCCTGCGAAACCCGATACGCGTGCGGTGGAGGGCGAGGAAAACTATTACCAGTTTCGGATGAAGATGTGGCACCAGATAAAACGATGACGGCGATGAAAAAGGTCTTTTATATTTTGCTATTTGCATGATTCGGGATTTCCTGTACCAGAAGCGGAAGCGAAGTGGGAGGAGAATTCAGTGCAACGGAATATTATATTCCAGGCTATCTGGAGGCCGACATGCTGAAAGAGCCCGATGTTTGTACGGACGGTTTGGTCAGTTTGCAATTCAGCGGTGAACTGTATTTGCCGTCTCGTGGTGAAAAAGGCGATAAGTTTCGGGAGTTGAGCGCTTTTTACGGAGATACGTACTATAATAAGCCGACCTGTCCCGGGGGGCCCTACGTATTGTGCAACGAGTTCGAGCGGATAGATGTGATAAGCGACAGGGATTTCAACGATATTCCTGCGGGTTCGTCTTTAGACAGCGTGGTGGAACTTCTTGCCGCATCGGCCAAACCGTTTATCGACAGCGGTTACGACCCGTCGTACGGTTGGCCTGACAATGCTCCGGCTGCTTATTATCGGGACGGTGAACCTATCATGTGCGGCACTGCGGGCGAGGAAGGATTCTCTCCGGTTTACGGGGTGTTGTCGGACCTTCGTGCGGAAGATTTGAAATTGCTCTATTTTTAGTTATGTGGGATGCATGTATCTTTCGTTTCTCGAAGAACCGGCCGTCAAGGAGCACACGTTTACCGTTACCATGCAGGATGCTGCAGGCCGGACGTTGAGCTGTACGTTCGAATATACATTTTGATTTTCTGTGCCTGCCGGGCCGTCGGTCCGGTACAGTGTGCAGGGGGCATGAAAGGACAGGCTGCCGATGAAAGTCGGCAGCCTGTCGTGTGTCATAGCGAAGGGAGCTTTACTGGGCTCCGCCGGTCATGGATTTGAAGAGGGCGTTGTATTTTTCGTACTTGGCCATCATGCCGTCCAGGTCGCGGATGCGGAACGTGACGTTTTTGAGCAGTTCCACGGTGCCCACGTTGGTCGGGTCGCTCGCATAGGCCTTTTCGAGATAGGGAACCGCTTTGGCATATACCTGGAATGCCTTGTTGAGTTCCGCATCGTATTCGTCCTGCGTAGCGAAAGTAGCGGCGCGCGAATTGACGTCTTCGAGGATGGCTTCGGCCTGCTTGATATAGACGATGCCGAGGTTGTTGTTCGCTACATAGCTGTCGGGGACGAGTTCGGCCATCTTGGTGAATGCCTCTATCGCCTTGTCGTATTCGTTGTTGGAGACATACAGTACCCCCAGCGCGCTCCACATGTCGGCGTTGGTCGGGTCGCTTTCGGCCGCTTGCTGGACGATGGTGAGTATGTTGTCGGGGTTCTCTCCGAGGAATACGTATGCTTCCGAGAGGCTTTCGATGATTTTGGAATCCGTCGGATACATGGCCATGCCCTTTTCCAGGTATTGCTTGGCAGTCTGTATTGCATTCGGGTCGGCCATGGCGTTGCCTCGGTAGGCGTGGTATATCAGGTAGTATATTTCGGGGTCCGAAATGTCGGCATTGCCGGCGCTGATTTTTTCGGCTGCCGTCAGGTATTCGATGCTCTGGGGGTACTTCTGGGCGAGCATGAAGGCCAGGCCTGCGTCGTGCAGCAGGGAATAGAGGTCGGCCTCGGAGATGGTGGCTCCGGGCATCTGGGCCACTTCGTAGGCGCTGATGAACATGTTGCCGGCCTCTTCGTACATGCCGAGCGGGAAATAGAGGGCTCCCGTCTTGGAATACTCGTCGTATGCCTGTTTGAGCCCTTCGTTCACTTTCTCGGCAGTTTTCTGATTGTTCCCGTCGAGTTCGTAGGCTTTTTCATACGCTTCTACCGACTTTTGGAGTGCACCGGGATATATCTCCTTGGTCATTATCCACGCTACCGGTATGGCCAGTTCGTCGAGGTAGATGTCCATGTACGGGAATATGCCCTTGGTATAGACCTTGCCGTTGAGCTCCACGACCTCAGCAGCGGTAGGTTCGCCGAACAGGGTGGTAAGCGTGACAACGTCGATGCCGTCGTAAAGGTGCTTGGATACTGCCGTCGCAACTTCGTAGAATACTTCGCCGCGGTGTATCCATGTAGAGGCCTTGCCCGATTTCTTCGGGTTGGCGATATCGGCGTCGGAACGCTCTATCTTGTTCAGCAGGCTCTTTTCGTTGATAGTCACCTGCTGTGCGGAGAGCGACGGACCGCAAAGACAGATTGCGGCAGCCGCCAGCATCAATATGCGCTTCATGGTAAGAAATGATTTAAGTTATTGTTTTTCGTAATGTGGTAATATTGTCTTTTTCATCGGTTCGGGCTGTACCGGTCGAATGTCCGTTTTTCGCGGGCTTCCGGTGCGGCCGGCGGTTACTCTTCGTGTTTCCCGCCGTTCTCCTCCGCAGCAATTATCGTTCCGTCGCTCTCCCCTTCGGGCTCTTCGCTTTTGGGAACGGCCATGACGGAGGCTATCGAATCGCCTGCGCGGAGGTTGATGACCTTCACCCCCTGGGTAGCCCTTCCGGCCAGCCGGATGTCGGAGGCAGCGGTACGTATCGCCGTTCCGTTGCGGGTGATTATCATCAGGTCGTATTCGTCGGATACCGACTGGATGGAGACCACCTTGCCGGTCTTCTCGGTCACCTGCATCGTCTTGACGCCCTTGCCGCCCCGGTTGGTCGTGCGGTAGGCATCCAGGTCGGTGCGTTTGCCGTAACCGTTCTCGCTGAGTACGAGGATGTCGTTGGCGCTTTCCGGTTCCATGCATATCATTCCTACTACGCGGTCGTCGCCTTCGATGGTGATGGCGCGTACGCCTGCTCCCGTGCGGCCTATCGGGCGTACCTTCTCCTCAGGGAACCGGATGGCCTTGCCTTCGCGGGCGGCGATGATGATGTCGGCGCGGCCGCTGGTCAGGTTGGCGTCGATGAGCTGGTCGCCCTCCTTGACGGTGATGGCATTGACACCGTTCTGGCGGGGCCGGGAGTAAGCCTCCAGTTTCGTCTTCTTGATGATGCCTTCGCGCGTGCACATGACGATGTAGTTGTTCTCGACATACTCCTTGTTGTCGAGCCCGCGCACGTTGATGTAAGCACGTATCTTGTCGTCCGGTTCTATCTGGATGACGTTCTGTATGGCGCGTCCCTTCGAGGTGCGCGTTCCCTCCGGAATGTTGTAGACCTTGAGCCAGTAGCAGCGTCCCTTTTCGGTGAAGAAGAGCATCGTGTCGTGCATCGAGGCCACATAGATGTGTTCGATGAAGTCTTCGTCGCGTGTGGCGCTCGCCTTGACGCCCACGCCGCCCCGGTGCTGCGTCCGGTATTCGGCCAGCGGAGTGCGCTTGATATAGCCCATGTGCGAAATGGTGATGACCATCTCGTCGTCGGCATAGAAATCTTCCGGATTGAACTCTTCGGCACTCATGACGATTTCCGTGCGGCGTTCGTCGCCGTACTTCTCCTTTATCTCCAGCGTTTCGTCCTTGACGATGCCTAGGCGCATCTCGCGGCTGGCCAGCACGCGGTTGTAGTACTCGATGCGTTCGAGCAATTGCGCATACTCTTCTTCTATCTTGCTGCGTTCCAGTCCGGTCAGCGCACGAAGCCTCATGTCGATGATGGCTTGTGCCTGTACCTCGCTCAGGCCGAAGCGCTCCATGAGAGCCGCCTTGGCGATGTCGGGCGTCTGGGAGCCCCGTATGATGGAGATGATTTCGTCGATGTGGTCGAGAGCGATGAGCAGTCCACGGAGGATATGGGCGCGTTTTTCGGCCTGGTCGAGGTCGTAGCGCGTGCGGCGCTCCACCACGTCGTGCCTGTGGTCCACGAAATGGCGGATGAGATCCTTCAGGTTCAGCAGGACGGGCCGGCCGTTCACCAGCGCGATGTTGTTTACCGGGAAACTGGTTTGCAGTTGCGAGTGTTTGTAGAGGGTGTTGAGTACCACGCTCGCCACGGCGTCGCTCTTGAGGATGATGACGATGCGCGTACCGCGGCGGTCGCTTTCGTCGTTGATGTACGAGATGCCGTCGATTTTCTTCTCGTTAATCATGTCGGCAATCTGACGTATCATCTCGGCCTTGTTCACCTGATAGGGAATCTCCGTCACGACGATGCACTCCCGGCCGCTGTGAGTGTGCTCTATTTCTGTTCGGGCCCGCATGACGATGCGTCCGCGTCCCGTTTCGAGCGCCTCACGCACCCCTTCGTAGCCGTATATGATGCCTCCCGTCGGAAAGTCGGGAGCTTTCACGTATTTTGCCAGTTCGGAGACTTCGATGTCCGGATTGTCTATGTAGGCTGCTATCGCGTCGCATACTTCCGAAAGGTTGTGGGGCGGCATGTTGGTGGCCATGCCCACCGCGATGCCCGACGAGCCGTTCACCAGCAGCAGTGGGATGCGGGTGGGGAGCACGGAGGGTTCCTGCAATGTATCGTCGAAGTTGTTGACGAATTCTACCGTATTCTTGCCGATGTCCGCCATCACCTCGTCGGCTATCTTGCGCATGCGGGCCTCCGTATAACGCATGGCCGCGGGGCTGTCGCCGTCCATCGAACCGAAGTTACCCTGACCGTCCACCAGCGGGTAGCGCATGGCCCACGGCTGTGCCATGCGGACCATGGCGAAGTAGACCGAGCTGTCGCCGTGGGGGTGGAACTTACCGAGCACGTCGCCGACGATACGGGCGCTCTTACGGTGCGGCTTGTCCGAATAGAGGTTCAGTTCGTTGCTCATATCGAAGAGGATGCGCCGGTGCACGGGCTTCAGGCCGTCGCGCACGTCGGGAAGCGCGCGGGAGACGATGACCGACATCGAATAGTCGATATAGGCGGTCTTCATCTCTTCCTCGATGTTTATCCGGATTATCCTCGGTTCGGCGGGTGTCTCTTTAGTTTCTTCTGACATATCTGCTGATGTTCAAAACTATCATGAAATAATCGTGTAAAGATACGATTATTTTGGATTATGTACAAAATAAGCCTCTCCCTTTTTCTCCCCCGGACAGCCGGTGTGGAGAGGGTTCCGGCTCTTGCCGGCTTCGCCTCCGGAGGTGTTGCGGGGTGTGCGTGTACGGGTTCCGGCCGAACGGAACGGGGTCTCCGGAATTTCCGGAGACCCCGTTCATGCCGCCCGTTCTGTCGTTGGCACGGCGGATGTATCCGTCAGCCTTGCGGATAGACTTTCAGCGTACCTCGGAACGTGCCCTTGACGGTATAGCCTGCGTCGCTGACGAAATCGAACTGCATGTCGTACGACTCTTCCGTGCTGGAGACCGTCATGGTGCCTGTCCGGATGCACGCTTCTCCCGTGTATTCGCTCCCGGCCATGCGGACGTACCACGTTCCGTTCGGGAAGGTGGGATGGCCGTAATAGCCGAATGCGCCGCCACTGATGTCGCCGGCCTGGGGCGTCAGGTCGGGGTAGTTGCCGAAATTGACCGTTACGGTATAGGTACCGTCCGGAATGCGGTATTCGTTGTCGTCGTTGGCCGCTATCGGTTCGGTGTAGAGGAGAATGTTCAGCCGGTCGCCCGAGCCGGTGTAGGCCGCTCCGTCGAAGCTTAACCCTTCGCTCCAGAGGCGGAGTTCCCAATCGGTGTAGGGCTGGTCGCGGAAGTCGTTGTTGGGGCGCACCAGCACATAGCTTTCGGTGAGCGTTCCGAACTCCACGTGTTCGGTAAGGGTGCTGATATAGTCGGGTTTTCCCGCTTGCGAGACCTTTACCTCCACCGGGCCGACGCCGTCGGCGTCGGTAGTCAGGACAATACGTCCCGTCCGCGCTTCGGCCTCCTCATTTCTGCCGACACTTACGCTGATGCTGTTCATCCCTTCGTTTTCCGATGCGGCAATCCAGCCGGTCGTCTCCGTGTCGTACTCCGTCTTCATGAACCATTCGCAGTTTACGGCTTCGACATCTATGCGGTAGCTTTCCTGGCCGATGTAATCGAAGGAGAGGCCTTCGGAGGGGGTGGCTCCGTTCGTCAGTGTGACGTTCAGGGAAGGGAGCAGCTCTTTTGCCTCCTGTGTGACGCGTACCGCCTTCGCGGGTACTGCGGCATCGCTGGGCGTAACGGTGATGTCCGCCGTGCGTCGGGCCGGTTCGGGATTCGGGGATGCGGTGACGGAGAATTTACCGTCGCTCTCCGTGACGGTGAGCCAGCTGCGGCCTGATTCCGCTATGTCGGTACTCCATGTCAGGTCGTTTCCCTCCACGGTTACGATGACCTCCTGCGGCCTGTCGTCTTCCGCCCCGAAAGTGAGTGCGGCCGGATTGACCGATAGGGAATAGGTCTGGGGACGGTCGGAACCCTGCTGGGTTATCGTAACCATGCGCGATTTGACCTTGAAGTTGTCCGTTTTGACGGTCAGGGAGGCTGTCCTCGGTTCGCTTTTCAAATTGTCCCGTACCGTTACGTTCAGTTTTCCGGCCGTCCGTTCTTCTACCGTGACCCATTCGGAGGCTCCGGCGGAGAGGGCATATTCCCAGGTCACGCCCGAAGCCGTGACAGTGAGCTCCTGAGCGGCCGCCCCCTCTGCTGCGAAAGAGAGCTGTCCGGGCGTTACGTCGAGCGAGGGGAGTTCGGTATCCGTTTTATTGCATGCGGCCAGTGCGATACATGCTGCCGCGATGTATGAAAGTCGTTTCATGTGTGCAAGGTTTAAGATTCATGTTTCGTCTTGTCCGAGGGAGCCCCCTATGCCTCTGCGGGAGGGGCGACGTACCAGCCTATCGTAATGAGGTCCTGGGTACCGGTCATGTCGAGCATCGTACCGAAAATCACCCGGCCGTCAGGTGAAACGGAGTTGATATAACCGGTCGGGACGTAGATACCGTAGGTGTCGTGTACCCATTCTTCCACGGAACCGAGTTCTGTATTCGTGTTCAGGTCGTACACGACTCCAGAGGAGAGGTTCATGGTGCCCAGTCCGATGAATGCGATACCGTCGTCCGTGACATGAATGCCGACGGAGCCGCCGTAGTCTTTCACGACAGTGGTCGTTTCGGTTTCCGTATTGTAAAAGGCGGCGTATTGCGTCCGGACGATATCCATGCGGTTGTCGGCCAGTGTTTCGATGCGGTAACTGCCGGCTATCCATTTGCCCGTGGCGCTTATCTTCGTATATTCGGCGGTGCAGATGATGCCGTCGGCGAGGTTGTAGTCCATCTCCTCCCCGAAGGCGTCGAGCATCTTGACAGGTTTGATTTCGTGGACGTCCTGTCCGACGTAATCCACTTTCCATTCGCCTCCGTCGCGTTTCCAGTAGACCATGCCGAAATCGAGGTTTTCCCATGTCGTACCGTAGATGACCGAGCCGTCGGCCGAGATGCCCCGTGCCATGATACCGTACCAGAACGCTTCGTCCCGGAAATTTTTGGCGGGCATCGGAAGTTTCTCGGCGACGCCGTCCGTCCAGAGCAGCGGCCAGGTGAGTCCCTCTTCGCCGTTGCTCTCTTTGGCGAAGCCTACCCAATATCTGCCGTCGGCAGAGCTGCCCTGTACTTCGGGTTGAAACTGGAATCCGGCGGGAGCTTCGGGAACGATGATATCGCCGGTAGTATTGATGGCTATCTGTCCGCCGTTTGAGTTGGAAAGGAACATCAGCCCCTGGTCGGTGATGGCGATGGTCTGGCTGATGAAATAGAGCGATTCGGGAAACGGGCCGAATTCGTACCGTTCTTCGGTCTCGACGTCGATGATGACCGGCGAGTATTGCCACGAATCGTCCGGTGCGACCGAGATGATGTAGCCGCCGGCATATTTGCCGCCCGGCGACATGGCCGAACTCGCAAATTCGTCGAGTTTGCGGTAGCGTGCGAAAGAGGAGTCTTTCGGCAGTTGGTTGATGCGGATGGTTTGGGTTGCCCGGTCGGCCTGGATGGTGACCGTTGTCTTGCGTTCCTGGTCGGTATCGTTATCGTCAGCGGTTAGCGTAAGGGTGTGTTCGTCGGTACGCTCGGCTTTTATCCATGATGCGTTCGGGGTGGCCTGCCACGTCGCCGGAGAGGCATTGACGGTTATCGTCAGCGGTGTATTGTCTTCGCCCAGAAAGGAGCAGGCTGCCTGACTGAGATTAACGTACTGTAAATTTTCCGTTCCCTCGTTGCAGCCGTTCAGGACCGAAACTGCGAAAAGCGCCGCTGCGACGCCTTTCGGAAACAAACATCTTTTCATTTCGTTTTAGATTATTGAATTGTTAGGTAAATAGGGTGTGTGGATATGAAATCCCATATCCTCGTATGTATGCAAACATAATGATAAAATAAATATTATATATGCAATGTTAAGATGTTTTCGTATTTCTTTTGTGAAGAAATATATTCCTCCGGTAAGAGGCGGAGTTGTACGTTCCGTTGTTTTAATGAACGGTTTTCGCTGATGTTTGTCTTGTTTCCTGTACTGCGGCAGGAGAGGTTGCAAGGCGTCGAAAGAGAGGGGGTACCAATACGCAAAGGGATGACTGCCGAGCAGTCATCCCCTTGCGTATTGGTATTGCGGACGGTCTATCGGAAATCTATCACTTCGTAGTCGCCGTAAAGCGACGGGTCGAACAGGAACATGGTTTTGTCAATCTCCTCGAGGGGGATAATCCGGTCGATGGTGACGGTGAGTTCTTCGCCCTGATAGTCGTAGTTCAGCGCCACGGGCATGCCGTCTTCCGCACTCACGTACAGCGTTATCGTTCCGTTGCCGTAACGGTCGCTGCGCGGAACGAGTTTGACCTTTTCCACTGCCTTGCGTTTGAGCTCGGCCGGCCCCGTATAGGTACTTTCGAACTCTTCCGGGGCGAACTCGAAGGCGCGCGTGGGGTTGTTCAGGATGTTGTGCGAACCGGTGTCGGCTGCGTCGATGACCACCTCCTTGTCGGCCGCATAGATTTCGTAACGGTTGGTGCCGTCGCTGAACTGCTCCTGTTTCTGGAGCTTGATGCGGTAGCGGTCGCCGCTGACGAAATAGTTGCCGCTCATGTTCCCCATGCCTTGGGCCGACACGGTGAAACGTACTTCGTAATTGCCGTACGAAGCGAAGGTTTCGGCAATGTGGCGGAGGATGCTTTCGCTTGTTTCGTCGGCTTTTGCGGACGATGCCGCTGCGACCAGTGCGGCCGCTATCAGGATGAATCTTTTCATGGTATCGGTATCTGTTTGTTGCGTTGTACGGCAGATTCCTGCTGTGTCCCCTCTCCGGAGAACGTAGCATTCGTTCGGTTATTGTGCCTGCTGCAGTGCCCTCATACGTCGAGTTCCTCGTCGTCGTAGGAGAGAAGGATGTCTTCGAGCTGGCGCATGTCGGTCACGATGACCTCACGCGGCTTGCTGCCGTCCTGCCTGCCCACGATGCCCATCTTTTCCAGTTTGTCCATGATGCGGCCCGCCCGGTTGTAGCCGAGGCGGAAGTTGCGCTGGATGGCCGATGTGGAGCCCTGCCGGTTCTGGACGATGAAGTGGGCCACCTGTATCAGCATGTTGTCGGAGTCGGCCGTCTCTTCGCCTCCTCCTCCGTTGCCGCTTCCGGTCGTCCCTTTGAGCTCGAAGAAGGGGAGTTCGAAAGGCCCGTCGTATCCCTCCTGCTGGCTGATGAAGGAGGTGAGGTTCTCGATTTCGGGCGTATCGAGGAAAGCGCACTGCATTCGGGTAAGCTCTCCGTTGAGGTAGAGCAGCATGTCGCCCATGCCGATGAGGTTGTTGGCCCCCGGCTGGTCGATGATGGTACGTGAATCCACCATGGAGACCACCTTGAAGGCGATGCGGGCCGGGATGTTGGACTTTATCAGTCCGGTGATGACCTTCACGTCCGGACGCTGCGTCGCCACGATGAGGTGGATGCCCACGGCGCGCGCCTTGGCGGCAAGCCGCGTGATGGGGATTTCCACTTCGCGGCCGGCGGTCATAATCATGTCGGCGAACTCGTCGATGACGACCACGATGTAGGGCATGAAGCTGTGACCGTCGCGTTTCTTGAGCTTTCCGGCCTGGATGCGGGCGTTGTAGTCGGCGATGTTGCGTTCGCCCGCCCGGTTGAGCAGCGTGTAGCGCTCCTCCATCACCATGACCAGCGAGTTGAGCGTGTTTACCGCCTTGCTCGTGTCGGTGATGATGGCGCTCTCCTCGCCCTCCATTTTGGCGAGGAAGTGCCGGTCGAGTTTGGCGTATGCCGACAGCTCCACCTGTTTCGGGTCGATGAGGACGAACTTCAGCTCGGCCGGGTGTTTCTTGTAGAGCAGCGAGGCGATGATGGCGTTCAGACCGACCGATTTGCCCTGTCCGGTGGCGCCCGCCACGAGCAGGTGGGGCATTTTGGTAAGGTCGCCGATGTATATCTCGTTGTATATCGTCTTGCCTAGAACGATGGGAAGCCGGTACTGGCAGTCCTGGAACTTGACGGACTTCACGACCGAAAGCATCGACACGATTTCGCGCGTGCTGTTCGGTACCTCGATGCCTACCGTACCGCGGCCCTGGCCGAGCGTGACGATACGGATACTCTGCACCTTGAGTGCGAGGGCGATGTCCTCCTCCAGATTGCGGATGCGCGATACCTTTACTCCCTGTGCGGGCTCTATCTCGTAAAGCGTCACCGTCGGCCCTATCGTGGCCTTTATCTTGTCGGTTATCCGGATGCCGAAATCCTCCAGCTTCTCGCGGATGATGTTCTTGTTTTCGCGTATCTCGTCTTCCGAGATACGGATGCCCACGCTGTGGTCTTTCAGGATAACCCATGAGGGGCGTTGGTAGCGGGGCAGGGTACGGGTGGGGTCGCGGAAATCGTCGGCCTCCTCCTCTGCTTCGGTATCCTTGTAGTCCGTCTTGACGATTTCGATGCCCTCCTCGTCGCTGACCACGACACCGCCGGCGCCGAGCGTGGCCGGCGTGCGTGTCGGACGCAGCGTCGAAGCCTTGATGCGTTCGCCCTGTTCGTCCACCACGATGAAGTCGTCTTCCTCCTCTTCGATGAAGGGGGATTCGGCTGCGTCGTTCCCGTCGTTTCCGGCCGTCGCTCCGGTATGGCCGGCGGGTAGTTCTTCGTTGTCCGTCCGGTCGCCGTTGCTGACGAAGATGCCTTCCGCCTCCTGTTCATCGGAGGGATAGACCGTGAAGGTCTCCTCGGTTCCGGATACGGCCGTCCGCTCCGTTCCGGCCCTTTCGGCGGATTCCGTTCCGATTGCCTCTGACGCGATGTCGGATGCGGCCTTCACGACGGGTACGGTATCGGGCGTATAGTAGTAGTTGGCCGCTTCCATGTCTTCATGCAGCCGCTCCTCTTCGGCCTGCCGCTGTGTGTCTTCCTTTCCCTTGAAGGGATGGACGGGAATTTTCCCCATGAGGTTGGTAGCCCCTTTGGCTACCGACGAACCTACGCGGTTGACGACCTTGATGGTGCTGCGGTTGATATAGACCGCGATGAGTATCCAGCAGACTGCGAGCAGCAGTCCGAGCCCGGCCGTCCCTATCACCGAACGGAGCCAGTCGGCCGCGGCGATGCCCGCTTGTCCGCCGAGTCCCGTGCCGAAGATGCCCCAGCGTGTGCCGAAAAGATAGCCGAGCGAGAGCGAGCCGAGTATCATGACGATGAGCGTCGTCCGTACCGAACGGTTCAGGAAGAGCGGCCGGACGCGCATGATGCGCAGCGAGAGAATGAGCAGTACGACGGGAATGCCTATGGCGAAGACACCGAACCACTTGCCGACGAGTGCCGAGCCGGTGATTGCTCCCAGCTTGCCCGCATGGTTGGCGACGTTGTCCACCGCGCTCCAACTGAGTCCTTCGCGCAGGGCGGCCTGGTCTTCGCTCCAGGTGAAGTAGTAGCTGACGACGGCGAGCAGGAAGAAGAGCGACACGAACAGGAGCAGGAATCCGTATATCCAGCGTTCCGTTTCTCCTATTTTCCTGCCTGCGAATAGCCTGGCGGCTGTTCCGGTACTTTTCGCTTTCGTCTTTTCCTGTTTTGCCATGGTGCGGCTTTTCTGCTGTTCGGACAAAGATAATAAAAATGTGCGAGGGTGCTGCCGGCCTGTCGCGCCGGGTGCGGTGTCAGAGCCGGGAAGCCCGTTCCCGGAGCCGTTCGGCATAGGGAACTCCTGCGGCCGAAAGAAAGGTATAGACCGGGACATGTCCTCTTTCGGCCCGCAGTCCATGGCGGTCGAGCAGCGATGCGGTTCGTCGGGCGATGGCCGGTGCGGGGTCGATGATTTCGATTGCGGCGCCGGCCTCGTCTGCGATGACCTCGGCCAGAAAAGGATAATGGGTGCAGCCGAGGACGATGCGGTCGGCGCCCGCTTCTACCAGCGGCGCGACGGCCCGGTGTACGAGTTGTCGGACGGCGGGCGTGTTTTCCTCGCCTCTTTCGACCGCTTCCACGAACCCCTCGCCTACGGCAGGCAGTATCCGGACGCCGGCGGCGTATTTGCCGCTCAGTTCGCCGAACCAGTCGCTTCCCAGCGAAGCGCGTGTGGCGAGCACCCCGATGATGCCGCTGCGGGTGGTAGCCGCGGCCGGCTTGATGGCCGGCTCCATCCCGACGAAGGGAACGGGATAGGCTGCCCGCAGCCGTTTGACGGCTATCATCGTGGCCGTATTGCAGGCCAGTACGATAAGTTTGGTTCCTGCGCCGAGCAGCGTGCGCACGGCATCGTCGATATAGCCGGCCACCTCTTCGGCGGGCTTTTCGCCGTAGGGGCAGTGTGCCCCGTCGCCGTAGTAGACGACCGACTCCTCCGGCAGGGCTTTGCGCAGCTCCCGCCAGACGGAGAGGCCGCCCATGCCTGAATCGAAAACACCTATCGGGGAATTGTCCATACGGTACAAAGGTAGGGATTTTATGCGTGCGTGGTACCGGGAAAACAGCGGTCGTTGTATGCCGTCGGGAAAGGACGGCCGTTGTCCCGTTCGCTTGCGTTACGGTGGCCGGGCGGGGTATTCGTTCCTTCTGTCGGGTCTCGGCGTATGCGGCGGACGCTCTGCGGAGACGGGGCGTTGTGCGGGCGGGCGGCCTGACGATTGACGGCATGATTTTGAAAGGCCGGCAGCGGGGATTGTCGTCCTCCGGCTATCTTAATTATGACAGCGTGGCATACTGCGCAGGCGTTGGCTGCGTGGCCGGAGAGGTATTTGTCATCTGACGGTGCGCGGCAGGTACGATGCCGTGGTGTTGTACCTGATGTTATTTGTATGGGGTGGCGGGAGTTGTGAGTCCGGCAGATGCGCAGGGCGACGAGGAGTGCACAGCGTTGACGGCGTTGTCGCTTTTCGTCGGGGAAGCGGTGTGTTTGCCCGGCACTTCCGGACGGTCGTCTGCGGCGGTTACGGCCCGGATGGTGACGGGTTTTCTGGGGTAGGTGTCCGGCACCGGGTCGGGGCTGTGAAACGGTGGCTGCGATTCGGCAGTTCGCGCGGAGCGCCGTATCGGCGTATCTCTTTTCGGTGCGGAGAGGGGCGGTTATCGGAGCTCCTCCAGCGCGCGGACGTAGGCGATGATTTCGTCGGCGATATGTCGGCTGTCCATGCCGTCGCAGATAACCGTCCGGTCGGCCTGCGCATAGTAGCTTTCCCGTTGGGCGAGCGTGGTGCGGACATACTCTCGGATGCCGGCCTCGTCGAGTCCCGCTATCCGGGGGCGCCGGTCGCGGCGGCAGGCGAGCAGAATATGCACCAGACGTTCCTGAGAGGAGGCGAGATAGACGATGCGGCCCCGCTGCCGCATGAGCGACAGGTTGCGTTCGCTGCACGGCAGGCCGCCGCCCGTGGCTACGACGGTATTCCCTTCCTGCGGAATGGCGGCGAGCGCTTCCGTCTCCAGTTGCCGGAACACCGTTTCCCCCTCCTCGGCGAAGATGCGGGCGATGCTCTTCCCGGCAGTCTCCTCCACCAGACAGTCGGTATCGGCGAAAGTGTATCCGAGGGCCCGTGCCACGCGCCGGCCCGTCGAGCTTTTGCCGCATCCCATGAAGCCTGTGAGATAAATGGTCATCGTATGGTGTGCTTCGGTCAGAAAAGGTCAAGCTGTTGGATGTCGGGGTTGCGGGTTTCGTCCTCCTCCTCCGGCCGTTCGATGATGAGGTCGTCGTCGACCGCCGTTACGGTGGTGCGGCGGATACTCCGGTTGCCGTTCTGCAGGGCATCCTGTTCCCCGTCATCGCCGTCGGGGTCGGGGGTCGTCGGCTCCGTCGTCCGGCCTGCGGCATCTGGAACCTCCGGCTGCTCCCCGTTTTGGGACGCATCGTTTTTCTGGTCACCGCTTTCCGGCGATGGGGCCGGCGTGTCCGGCAGGTCGTTCGCTGTGCCATCTGCCTCTCCGTTCCCGTTGCCTGCGGATGTCTCGTCGGGGTCGGGTCGGAGCGGTTCGGTAAAGCGGAGCGCCGCCACGTCGTAGGTGGTGAGCCGTTTTCCCTTCGCCCGGTGGCTCTTGACGCCGATGAACTGCTCCACGTCCACCAGGTCGGCGGGACGCGTACGGTGGGCGCCGCCGTAGGTGATTTCCAGCTGCGGATAGCGGTCGGCCGACAGGGCTGTCATCCGCGAGCGGGGGTTGGAGTCGTCGATGAAGGACTGCATACGGTTGTCGCTCGCTTCGGCAGCGAAACGCTTCAGGTAATAGTAACGGCTGTCGGCGTCGTAGTATGCGACGCTGTATATCCGGTCGGGTGCGTACTTCTCCACCCGGATGGTATCTTCCGGGAAGTGGTGGCCGGTGTCGTATCCGGTGGTATAATACTGGCCTTTGGACGTGAAGACGATGATTTTGTCGTCGCCCTGGAACTCGCCCAGCAGGCGTCCGCGGCCGTCGGTATTGAGCCGCATCACGTCCTCGTCGAACCAGATGTTCTGTCCGGCGAGGGTGGAGGCGCCTCGCTCTTTCACCTGTATCTTGTGGATGGCGTAGCGCGAGAAGAGATTCCCCTGCGAGCTGCGCCCCTTGATGGCGAGCTTGCTGAAGTCGAGGTCCACGATGGCCTTTTTCAGCCGCGTACGCTGTTTGAACATGATTTTGAGTACCTCGGCCTCTCCGTTGGGATTCACGCTCATGTAGAGGATGCGGCTGCCGGGCGTGCCTTTGGTGATGGCGTATTCGCGGTCGCGCGTGACGCCCTTGATGGCGCAGCGCTTCATCATGATGGGGCCCTTCTCGCCGTCGCGGTAGAGGACGTTGTAAATCGTCCGTTCGTCGTTGCGCTTGAAGACCCCGATGTACTGGATGCCGGGGGCATAGAAGGCCTTGTCGCTCACCTTCGTCACCAGATAGTTGCCTGCCTGGGTGAAGACGATTACCTCGTCGATGTCGGAACAGTCGCAGACGTATTCGTCCTTCTTCATGGCGTTGCCGATGCCGAAAAAGCCCCCTTCGCGGTCCACGTAGAGTTTGGCGTTGGCGACGACTACTTTCGCCGCCTCGATGCTGTCGAACTCCCGCAGTTCGGTGCGCCGTTCGCGTCCCTTGCCGTACTTCTCCTTTATCCGGCCGTACCAGGCGACGGCGTAGTCGGTCAGGTGTTCGAGGTCGTGGCGGACACGCTCCGTCTCCTCCTCGATGCCCTTTATCTGGTTGTCGGCCTTGGCGGAGTCGTATTTCGAGATGCGGATGAACCGCAGCTCGGTAAGCTTTACCACGTCCTCGTGCGTCACTTCGCGGCGCAGCAGTTTCTTGAAAGGTGCGAGCCGTTCGTCCACCGCCTCGTAAGCCTCTTCGCGCGATTTCTTGCCTTCGATAGCCTGGTAGATTTTGTTCTCGATGAAGATGCGTTCGAGGGAGGCCATGTGCCACTCCTCGTCGAGCTCCCCGAGGCGGATGCGCAGCTCGGTGCCCAGCAGATGTTTGGTGCGTTCGGCGCTCCGGCGCAGGATTTCGCTGACGCCAATGAAGTGCGGCTTCTCGTCGGAGATGACGCACGAGTTGGGCGATATGGAGACTTCGCAGTCGGTGAAGGCATAGAGCGCGTCGATGGTCTTGTCGGCCGATTCGTCGGCGCTTACGTGGACGATGATTTCCACCTTTTCGGCGGTGTTGTCGTCCACTTTCCGTATCTTGATTTTTCCCTTTTCGTTGGCCTTGATGATGGACTCCTTGATGGACTCGGTTGTGGTGCCGTAAGGAATCTCGGTGATGGCGAGCGTGCGCTTGTCGATTTTGGAGATGCGTGCGCGCACCTTCACTACGCCGCCGCGCAGTCCGTCGTTGTAGCGCGACACGTCGATGAGGCCCCCCGTCTGGAAGTCGGGATAGAGCGTGAACGGTTCGCCTCGTAGACAGGCTACGGAGGCGTCGATGAGTTCGTTGAAGTTGTGCGGCAGGATTTTCGAGGCGAGGCCCACCGCGATACCCTCTACCCCCTGCGCCAGCAACAGCGGGAACTTCACGGGCAGCGTGACGGGTTCCTGGTTGCGGCCGTCGTAGGAGAGCATCCACTCCGTGGTCTTGGGATTGAACACCACGTCGAGGGCGAACTTGCTGAGCCGGGCCTCGATGTAACGCGGCGCGGCGGCCATGTCGCCCGTGAGGATGTTGCCCCAGTTGCCCTGCGTGTCGATGAGCAACTCCTTCTGGCCGAGCTGCACGAGGGCGTCGCCGATGGAGGCGTCGCCGTGGGGGTGGTACTGCATCGTCTGGCCGATGATGTTCGCCACCTTGTTGTAGCGTCCGTCGTCGATTTTGCGCATAGCATGCAGAATGCGCCGGTGTACAGGTTTGAGGCCGTCCTCCACATGGGGTACGGCCCGTTCCAGTATCACGTACGACGCATAGTCCAGAAACCAGTCCTTGTACATGCCCGTCAGACGGTAGCGGGCCGTACCCGTTTCCGTGAGGCGCACGTATTTTTCGGACATCCGGCCTCGGCTCTCCGGCACGGCGTCCGTATCGTCCGCGTCCGTCATTCCGTCGTCGCCGGCATCCGTTCCGTCGGTCTCTTCTCCGAAACCTGCGGCGTTGCCCTCTTCGTCCGTATCGTCCGTACTGCCGGCCGCCGCCGTTCCTTCCTCTTCCGGGTCCGTTGCCGCCCGTTCCTTGTTCCTTCTCTCTTCGCTCATCGTATCCTGGTTGGCCTGCGGCAGCCGGACCGCCGCAGGCTTTCGTTATGTTTCCGCGGGCGAAGGAGGGATGTTATCGCTTCCGGGAGATGTCCGGGGAGCCCGTCTTGTTGGGATTCTCCATGTCGGAGAGCCCGTTCTCGTCCCGGCGAAAATCCTCCGTCGCCTCTTTTGTCCCGTCCAGCGGCCCTGTTTCGTTCATCAGGCGTTCCGTATCCGCCTTTTCCGCTACACATTCGTTGGGGAAGTCGCCTTTGTACTTCCTGTCCAGTTCTTTTCCGTTCATAACCGTGGTTTTTAAAGTTGTCCGTAAGTCGCGGCATCGGTGCCGCTCTTCGCAATAACAAGTAAAAACCGTGCCGGAAAAGGTTCGCCGACATTTTTTTCGCAATTCGGCTGCCGGCAGCCCTCTCTTCCCGCCCTTCGTGCGGATTATATCAGCTCGTCGATGTAGTCGGCCTCTATGCGCAGGTTGTTGATAATGAACTCCTGCCGGTCCGAGGTGTTCTTGCCCATGTAGAACTCGAGCATGTCGTGTATCGGGTCCTCTTTCGTCAGCCGCACCTGTTCCAGCCGCATGTTCTCGCCGATGAACTCCTTGAATTCGTCGGCGGATATTTCGCCGAGTCCCTTGAATCGCGTGATTTCGGGGTTCGGGCCGAGCCGGTTCACCGCCCGCTGCCGCTCCTCTTCGTTGTAGCAGTAGATTGTCTCCTTCTTGTTGCGCACCCGGAACAGCGGGGTTTGCAGCACGAAAAGGTGGTTGTTGCGTATCACGTCCGGAAAGAACTGCAGGAAAAAGGTCATGATGAGCATCCGGATGTGCATGCCGTCCACGTCGGCATCGGTGGCGATGATGACCTTGTTGTATCGCAGGTTGCCGATGTCCTCCTCGATGTTGAGCGCCGCCTGGAGCAGGTTGAACTCCTCGTTCTCGTAGACCACCCGCTTGGTCAGTCCGAAGCTGTTGAGGGGCTTGCCGCGGAGCGAGAAGACCGCCTGCGTCTGTACGTCACGGCTGGCGGTGATGGAACCGCTCGCCGAGTTGCCTTCCGTAATGAAAATCATGGTGTCGAACCGGCGGTCGTTCTTTTCGTCGCTCAGGTGTATCTTGCAGTCGCGCAGTTTCTTGTTGTTGAGGCTCACCTTCTTGGCCATTTCGCGCGCCTTCTTCTGGACGCCCGATATGGCCTTGCGTTCCTTCTCGTTGGAGGCCACCTTCTTGCCCAGCGCATCGGCCGTCTCGGGGTGCATGTGCAGGTAGTCGTCCAGCCGCTCCTTGACGAAATCCATGATGAAATTGCGCACCGATGGGCCTCCCTCGGCCACGTCCTTCGAGCCGAACTTGGTCTTGGGCTGGTTCTCGAACATGGGATTTTCGACCTTGATGCTGAGCGCCGCGATGATGGAGGTGCGCACGTCGGCCGGGTCGTAGTCTTTCTTGTAGAATTCCTTGACGGTTTTCGCCACCGCCTCCCGGAAAGCCGCCTGGTGAGTGCCTCCCAGTGTGGTGTACTGGCCGTTCACGAACGAGTAGTAGGTTTCGCCGTAGCCGCTGCCGTGGGTGATGACTACCTCGATGTCCTCGCCCGTCAGGTGGATGGGCGGGTAGAGCGGCTCCTCGGAAAGGTTGTCGTTGAGCAGGTCGAGCAGACCGTTCTTCGAAAGAAAGGCCTTGCCGTTGAACTTCACCGTCAGCCCCGGATTGAGATAGGTATAGCGGCGGAACATGGGTTCCACGAACTCGTAGTTGTAGGCGTAGTTGCCGAATATCTTTTCGTCGTCGTCGGGGACGAAGCTCACCCACAGACCGTTTTTTTCCTGCACCCCCTCCTCCCAGCGGTCCGAGAGCTCGTAGCCGCGCGAGAAGCTGACCGTGCGGGCCTGGCCGTCGCGCACGCTGCGGACGGTGAATTCGCTGGAGAGGGCGTTCACCGCCTTTACGCCGACGCCGTTCAGTCCGACCGACTTGCGGAACGTGGTGCTGTCTTCGAACTTGCCGCCGGTGTTCATCTTCGATACCGCATCGGAAAGCTTGTTGAGCGGTATGCCGCGTCCGTAATCGCGGATGGTGACGCGGCGTCCCTCGATGGTCACCTCGATGGTTTTGCCGTGCCCCATCATGTATTCGTCGATGGAGTTGTCCATCACCTCCTTGATGAGCACGTACATGCCGTCGTCGGACTGGCTGCCGTCGCCGAAGCGGCCCACGTACATGCCCGGTCGCTGCCGGATGTGTTCGTTCCATGCCAGCGTCTGGATGCTGTCGTCGTTGTAAGTCGATGCGTTGGTATTCCGGTTCTCTGCCATGAATGGTTATCGCTCCTTTTCGGTTTTCTTCTCCCGGCCGCGGATGGCGGCCAGTTCGCTGACGGTCCGTTCCCGTACTTCGGCGAGTACCTCCCGGACGGGGGTCTCCGCCACCTTTCCGGCGGGTACGGGCGGGGTGATGCGCACGGTGAAGGTGTTGCACCGTACCCGCCATCCCTTGATGAACGTTTTGGCTCCGTCGATGACACACGGCAGGATGGGAACTCCCGCCTCCCGCGCGAGCAGGAAAGCACCCTCCTTGAAGTTGTGCACCTCCCCGTCGCGGCTGCGCGAGCCCTCCGGGAAGATGATGACCGAGGTGCCGCGGTGCAGGTGTTCGAGTCCTTTGGACATGAATCCGAGCGTCTTGCGTACCGAGCCCCTGTCGTCCACCGTGATGTCGCCGTGCAGCCACAGCACCACCCCGAACAGCGGCCATTTGTAGACGCCGCTTTTGGCCACCCATTTGAAGTTAATCTTCGGCAGCACGTACATCAGCGGGATGTCCACCATGGATTGGTGATTGACCGTCACCACGTAGGCGCCTTTCGGGTTGATGTGTTCCCTTCCTTCCACGCGGAGCCGCCAGAGCGGGTTCAGGAAGAAGATGCTCCGTGCCCAGAAACGCGACGCCGCATGGAGCGCCTTCCGTTCCCGGTCGAACGCCACGGTGAGCGCGAAAAGCAGGAGCATGAAGACGAAGTAGGCGAGCGACCACGCCAGCAGGACGAGGTAGTATAGGATGGATACGATGGCTGTCAGCATGTTGCGAAGGTTTGGCCTCCTGTCGGGGAAGAATACATGTAAATTATGGAATCAGCTTGCAATTTTAGCAAAAATTCGCCTCAATTCCTAATCGTCTTCTTTTTGTTTTTGTTAAGATGCTGTTATGCTGTTTGTTGACCGGCAGCAGCGGACGATGTGCAGCGGTATGGATTATTTTGACTATTTTTGTCCCGTAACGCTGTTATCAATCTAACACACAATATGCAATGAAAAAGGCATTCGTTTTCCCCGGACAGGGGGCCCAGTTCGTGGGCATGGGTAAAGACCTTTACGACAACATTCCCGAGGCGAAGGAGCTGTTCGAGCGAGCCAACGAGATACTCGGTTTCCGCATTACGGACATCATGTTCGCCGGTACGGACGAGGAGCTGAAACAGACGCGGGTGACGCAGCCGGCCATTTTCCTCCATTCGGTCATTCTGGCCAAGAGCCTCGGTGCGGCGTTCGTGCCCGACATGGCTGCGGGACATTCGCTCGGCGAATTCAGTGCGCTGGTGGCTACCGGTGCGCTCAGCTTCGAGGAGGGGCTGAAGCTGGTCTCCAAACGTGCGCTCGCCATGCAGCGTGCCTGTGAAATCAATCCTTCGACCATGGCTGCCGTGCTTGCCCTGCCCGACGAGACGGTAGAGCGGATATGCGCAGAAACCGAGGGCGTGGTGGTGCCGGCCAACTACAACTGCCCCGGCCAGCTCGTCATATCGGGTTCCAACGAGAGTGTGGAGCGGGCGTGCGAGGCGCTCAAGGCCGCGGGTGCGAAACGGGCGATGAAACTCGCCGTGGGCGGTGCGTTCCATTCGCCGCTCATGGAGCCGGCCCGCGAGGAGCTCAGCCGTGCCATCGAGGAGGCGGTTATCGTGGCTCCGTCCTGTCCCGTTTACCAGAATGTGGATGCGCTGCCGCATACCGACCCGGCTGAAATCAAGGCGAACCTCATCGCACAGCTCACCGCGCCGGTGCGCTGGACGCAAATCGTGCGCAACATGGTGGCCGACGGTGCCGCTTCTTTCACCGAACTCGGTCCCGGCAAGGTACTTCAGGGCCTTGTGGGCAAGATAGCCCCCGGGGTGGAGGTCACCTCGATACAGGCGCTGTAACGGGTTCCGGCGAGGCCGGTAGGGTCCGATGACCCGCGAAGGTGCGTCGCCGGAGCGGTTGTCCCCGTTTTCGCGGACGTTCCCGAATCGCCCTGGCCCGGAAGAACTTGAAAAGGAAGGCGGCACCCATGCAGGGGTGCCGCCTTTTATCGTCCGCTTCGGTGCCGGGCCGGAACTCCGTTACGTATCCGGTACCGTCGGATGCGGCGAGTGCCGGGTTATTTGTCGTCCGGGCGGTAGAGGTTCGCTTCGACGTATTGGCGGAGCGTACCCTTTTCCTGCATCTTTTTGAGTCGTTCGAGTTTGCCGTTCCGTCCCAGCAGGTCGCGGTTCCGGTCGTAAAACGCTATCGAATATTCGATGGCCCGCGTGGCCCCTGCGGTCCGGTCTTCGTCCGACAGACCGCGCGGAGAGAGCGTCATTTTGCCGAGCGTGCCGTTTTCGCTTTTCAGTTCGAGTAATCCGGCTGCATACCCGCCTGTATAAACGGTCATCTGTTCCTCGAAGTATTTGGCGTCGTCGAGGAACGCGGTGAGTGTCGGGTCGAGGCTTATCCGGATACTCGGTGTCTCTCGAAGCCAGGTGTCGATGAATTTGCCGATTGTCCGGCGGTCGAAACTGTCGGCTTCGAGAGGGGTTTCCGTCAGCCATTCGACGCACTCCAAAACGTTTGGCTCGTAATGGTAATAGGCTTCCGGGGCGGTTTGCAGGAAGTTTTGCGGGATGAGCGGCTCCTGCGCGTGCAGGGAGGCGGGGACGATGACGACGAGCGTTGCTGCGATGAGTCCTTTCATGTTCATGGTCTGTCGTTTTGAAGTCCGTTCGGTTACAGTTTCTTGAGTGCGAGGCGTATGACCTCCTCTACCCCTGCGGAGGGGGTCTCCTTCAGGATGGATTGTACGGCTTTTTCGGAAGCCGCCTTGCCGAATCCCAGCATCGTGAGAGCCGCTGTCGCTTCGGTGCGGGTTTCGTCCGTTCCGGCTGCGATGGTCTGCGCGGGCGAGCCCGTTCCGGTACTGCCCAGTCCGGCCGCCTTGTCTTTCAGCTCGACGATGATTTTCTGGGCCGTTTTCAGACCGAGCCCCTTGACGTTCTTGAGTAGTACGGCGTTTTCGGTTGCCAGAATGTTGGCCAGCTCCGCCGGAGAGTAGGTGGAGAGTATCATGCGAGCTGTGTTTCCCCCGACACCCGAGACGCTGACCAGCAGCCGGAAAACCTCGCGTTCCTCGCGTGTGGCGAAGCCGTACAGCGTCTGTGCGTCTTCGCGTACCGCGAAATGGGTATATACGCGGGCTGAGGAGAGATGTTCCAGTTCGGCATAGGTTTGAAGCGAAATGACGAGGTAGTAGCCCACGCCTCCCGCCTCGACGACGGCGTAGGCAGGCGTCAGCTCCGTGACTTCGCCCTGTATGTAGTCGTACATGGTTCCTGACGATTTTGTGGATTGCGTAATGCAAACATAGAGAAAATTCATATATTTGCTCTCCGTAACGAACGAAAATAAAACCATACGCGATGAGAAAAATAGTTGTGGCGGCAGCGGTGCTGCTGGCTTTTACCGCTTGCCGGAACGGCGGGCAGCAGGCTCCTGCGGCGACCGGTCAGGAACCGGAGGCGGCAGCGGCGGTCGAAGTACGGAGCGAAAGACCCAATGTGGCTTATATCCAGATAGATTCGCTGATGCTGGATTATCTGCTTGCCCAGGATTTGAGCAATGCCTTCCAGGCCAAGGCCAACAAGGCCGAACGCGAGCTTAACGCCAAATCCCAGCAGTTGGAGAAGGATATGCTGGAGGCGCAGGACAAGATACAGAAGGGGCTCGTTACGCGGGCTACCGCCGAGGAGATGCAGCAGAAACTGATGCAACAGCAGCAGGAACTGCTGGCTACGCGCGACCGGATGATGGGCGAACTCGCCGAAGAGGAGCAGGTGATGAACAACCGGATATACTATGCGGTCATGGATTATCTGAAGGAGTACAATGCCGATTACAAATACTCCATGATAATCAGTACGACCGCGTCGGGGCCCATTCTCCATGCCGACCCCGCAATGGATATCACCGAAGAGGTGCTCGCTGTGCTGAACGAACGTTATGCCGCCGAGAAAGCGGCCGGAAAGAAGTAGTTTGCACGCGGAGGGAAAACGATAGGCGAGGCTGCGGGTGACCGCGGCCTCGCTGTATTTCGGGAGAACGGTCTGTTCACGGAGACTGGCAGCCCCGTTCTGTCGGACGGCCGGGAGCGGTGCAGGGCGTTTTCCGGAGCGGATTGCCGGGCCGTGCTGCCCCGGAGAGCCTTTCCTGCGGAAGATGCGGGACGCAGGGTGTTTCGGTATGAATAAAATGGTGCGGAGGAGGGCGTTTATTCCGGTCTTCTTACTATTTTTGTATCTGGCAAAGCGGCGTTTCGGAGAGTCGCATGCCTTTCCTGCCGGAAGCATTCCCTTGGGGATGCGGGCAGACTGCGGTTTTAAACGGTTTCGGACAATGGCAGAAAACGGCATACAGCCCGGCGCACCGGCGCCGGAGAAGCATTCGGGCGGCGACAGACCGCTCGGAGAGCAGGAGGGGATACCCGCCGTGTTGAGGGAGAGTTTCACGGAGCGTATGCGTCCGTGGTGGGCGCGTTTCACGGCGTGGGTGAAACGGATATGGGCGCCCGTGTGGAAACGGCTCCGCAAGTTCATCTCCGTGCCTTTCCTCGTCATGCTCCTGCTGTCGTTCACGCTGTGGTATGCCATCAAACTGGGCTATACCTATCAGGCGGAGATACCCGTCCTGGTCAATGTGGATGGCCACGTGTTTGAAGTGAATTGTATGGTCGAGGGGCAGGGAACGCGTCTGTTCACCAAACGGCACTCCAAAGGGAAGCCGTTGGAACTCAGTTGGAGCGATTTGGACGTATCGCCGTCGGCCATCAATCCGGGGTGGGTGGTCATATCGCCCTATTCCCTGCAGAATGCCATCTCGGCACGCAATACGGATATCAAGTTCCTTTCCGTCGGGCCGATTCCCGAGATAGAGTTATGACGCGCCGTGTTCCGCTCAAGGTCGGTGTGACGGGGGGAATAGGCAGCGGGAAGAGTACCGTCTGCCGTCTGTTCGCCATGCTGGGTGTCCCGGTTTACGATTCGGATGCCGGGGCGAAGCGGCTCATGTCGTCCGACCCGGCGCTCATCGCCGCTATCCGGGAGCGGTTCGGGGCGGCGAGTTACCGCGACGGCGTATTGGACAGGCGATACCTTGCTTCGCAGGTGTTCAGCAGCCCGGTGGCCCTGGCGGCCCTGAACGGGGTGGTGCATCCTGCCGTGCGGAGTGATTTCCGTCGTTGGGCGGGGGAGCTCGGTGCGGAATATGTCGTGGCAGAGAGTGCCGTGCTTTTTGAGAGCGGGATGGACCGGGAGGTGGACGAGATAGTGACCGTTTCCGCTCCGGAAAGGCTGCGTCTGGAACGTGCCGTCGGCCGCGACCGGAGTTCGGAGGAAGAGGTTCGCGCCCGCATGAGGAGTCAGATGAACGATGCGGAGCGAGAAGCGCTCGCCGGGCATGTTATCTTCAATGACGAAAAGCATCTGCTGTGGAAGCAGGTATTGCGGCTCGATGCCCGGTTTGGTGTCGGCCGGCGGTAAACGGCCTGTATGGAAAGGTAGATTGGTTTATACAGCAATCATGATGAAAACGATAAGAGTAGGGAGCCGGCTGCTCGACCTGCAGCGGCCTGTGGTGATGGCCATTATCAATGTGACGCCGGATTCGTTTTTCGCCGGCAGCCGGACACCTGAGGTCCGGGCTGTCAGGGAACGTGTCCACAAGGCCGTTGCCGAGGGCGCTTCGATAATCGACGTGGGCGGTTATTCGTCGCGGCCGGGGGCGGCCGACGTACCGCCTGCGGAGGAGCTGCGCAGGGTGTCGCTCGCCGTGGAGGTCATCCGCAACGAGTATCCGGAGATGGCGGTCTCGGTCGATACTTTCCGGGCGAGTGTGGCGGAAGGGGTGATTTCCCGTTTCGGACCGTGTATCGTGAACGACATATCCGCCGGTGAGCTCGATGCGGACATCATGGGGGTCGCTGCCCGCTACGGTGTACCCTACATCGCCATGCACATGCGGGGCACGCCCGCCGACATGCAGGGGCGTACCGTTTACGGCGACATAACCCGGGAGGTCGTGGAGTATTTGGCCGGGAGGCTGGAAGCGGCCCGCCGGGCAGGCATACGCGATGTGGTGCTCGACCCCGGTTTCGGTTTCGCCAAAACGACCGCCCAGAATTACGAACTGCTTGCCGGAATGGGCGGAATTGCGGAACTCGGCTGTCCCGTACTTGCCGGTGTCTCCCGCAAGTCTATGATTTATAAGGTGCTCGGCGTGACGCCCGACGATTCACTGAATGGTACGACGGCGCTCAACTGGGAGTGCCTCCGGCAGGGGGCCGACATATTGCGGGTACACGATGTTGCTCCGGCCGCAGAGGCTGTGCGGCTCTTTAATTTCTACAGGGAACATGGACGGATATAGGATGATAGAGGCTGCCGACGTGCATAAAAGTTACGGCTCGCTGGAGGTGCTGAAAGGGGTTTCGCTGACCGTATGCCGGGGCGAGGTGGTGTGTATTGTCGGGGCGAGCGGTGCGGGCAAGACTACGCTGCTCCAGATACTCGGTACGCTCAGTGCGGCCGACAGCGGTCGTATACGCATAGACGGTATTCCGGTCGAAAGGCTCTCCGACCGGGAACTCTCCGATTTTCGCAACCGCCGGATAGGATTCGTCTTTCAGTTCCACCACCTGCTTCCCGAGTTTACCGCTTTCGAGAATGTCTGCATGCCGGGTTATATAGGGCGTCGCGACCGGGTGGAGGTGGAGAAGCAGGCACGGGAACTTCTCCTGATGCTCGGGCTTGGAAGTCGGGGGCACCACAAACCTGCCGAACTCTCCGGAGGGGAGCAGCAGCGGGTGGCCATCGCGCGGGCATTGGTGAACTCGCCTTCCGTACTGTTGGCCGATGAGCCTTCGGGCAACCTCGATTCGAAAAACCGCGAGGAGATTCACCGGCTCTTTTTCGAGCTGCGCGACCGGCTGGGACAGACGGTCGTCATCGTGACGCACGATGACGGCTTGGCGGAGATGAGCGACCGCAAAATAGTGATGAGCGACGGCCTTATCATCGCCTGAGACGATGTGCCCGGGCGGATGGGGATGAGTGTGGCCTCCGTGTCCGGTTGGTTTCTTCTCTGTTAGCGCTCATGATTTCTCAGTGTCGGCTAATTATCGTTTGACGATGGGGGCCTGCGTAGTTTTTTCGATACCAGAATGTGCTGGCTATTGTGGCCGTTCGTCCTCTTTTTGTCACCGTTGATGGCTTTTGCTCGGCATCGGTATTTTCTGTCGTTTTTGGGTGGTGTTTCTGTCGGAGTTTTTTCGATATCAAGAGGTGCAGGGGGGGCGTCTTTTTCTGTCACCGTTAACGACTTCTCAGTATCGGCGTCTGTTTTGACAGTAGATTTGTCTCCAAACGTGTTCTTGTATCTGTTTGTATTGTCGGAGACGTTCGATATGACAGAAGCTTGCGGTAACTAAACTTACACTCTTGCAGGATGACTTAAGACATATATCCTTCCGAAAAGCAGGAGATTTCTTTGTACCGTTCGGAATATATTGTCTGCTTTCGGAGCGAAATCTCGTTTGTCCCCCTACTGTTTTCACACCGCACACCTTTCCTCCGCCCGTATTGGCAAATTTATTTCAATTCTACATCAAACCACAACACCTTGCAGAACTACCACAACGCCTACGGCGTTGTTTCTTATTTCCATTTTACATCAAACCACAACATCCGTCTGTTCCGGCATAGGTTCATTAGGTTGTTTCTTATTTCCATTCTACATCAAACCACAACCTCGGATATGCGATTTGTTGATTGTCATTCGGTTATGTGGCCGAATGAACGGTACGAACGGCGCATGACAGGCCAGGGAAGCCGGAATGATGCAGGTTTTGAATATATATATTTTTATTGGTAGGAACGATTGTGTAAGGATAGATTTAGCCCGTTTCGATTATAACACGATAGAATTGATGAACACACATTAGTCAATGGTGCTGAACTGTGGAACAGTATGGGCAAAGTGTGTAAAGATTCGCGCACTTCACTAAAATATACAAATAAAGTAATAGTCCCGGAAAAGCTCTCGCCTAATTAATGTCCTGTTAATTAGTGTATTGCTCGTTCTGGAGTTATGGTTTCGTATGTGTATAACACCGGTCTATATCGGTAGGAGGATAGTTATTGCAATTACCAGGGCAACCGTTGCCACCATCAACTTCTGTGCAAAGCCCGAACGCTTTTTTATCACAAGCACAGCCATCATTGATCTTGAACGGGGGTATCGTAGCAAAGACATCCGGCTCCTCCTTGAATATGTGCCATATCCTTTTCAGTCAGTCTGTGGTCGGGATGGAAATCCATCATTGCCGACTCGATGATTTTTAATTTTCCCATAATTTCATAGTTTTAGCTTAGTTCGCGTATCTCCTCGCCAGCAGTCTTGTTATCTTTCCGGATGATATCGAGAAGTCTGTCGAGGCTGTTGTTTTCGCGGCGGAGCCACTCCTCGAACGGATGTTCGATGGGGATGTCCACCTTCGGATAGTCGAACGGGTCGTCGTTAAGATCGACAATGGTGGCCGTAAAGGGCACCATGAAGTCGATGTGGAAATTGGGAAGCGGAATACGGGCAGCATTGCCCGTCACTTCGTTATAACCGCCGCAGTGCTGACCCGCCACAGGCCCGCGTCCCAACTTCTGAATATGGCGGGCGAAGAGCTGCGCCGCCGAATAGGTAAGATGACTGGTCAACACATACACGTTGCCCTCGTACCGGTGTTTCAGTTCGGCCGGCGGCACATGTTCGAGGTGTCGCACAGTATCCGTCCGGAAAAGCGTTCCTTCGGGCACTTCACTGATGTAGGAGATGAGAAATTCGCGGTCCTCTGGAGCGAGTTCACGGGTATTCTCAATATTCTTGCAGGCTATTTCGCGGCTGTACTCGTGGATGAGGTATTTGTCTATGATAGTTATCGGTTCATCGACCAGATAATCGAGCGTATAAAAGATGTTCTCGGTCATACCGCCAGAATTGAGGCTGACATCGATCACCAGCTCCCGTATCTCATCCCGGTCTATCCGGCGCATAGCCTGCCGCAGCAGCCGTTTGTAGCGCCAATCTCTGCCGAAAACCCATAAATGGCTCCACCGCTTCCCCCAGAAACTGTTGATGGTCAGCACACCGATGCCGTCGCCAACCTCTGTGTAAACAATCGGTTTACGGCAGAATCCGCGCTCGGCCTTGCTGCGGCGTTTATCACCGGAACGCACAAATTGCCGATACTTTTCCTGCCGCGTCATCGGCTCCAACACCACCGTATCACATTCGGCATCGCCCGGCATCCGATACACTACCGTATAAGGTCCTTGAACATGAGAGCAAAAAAGCATATTGGTAAAATTACACCAAATACGAGGTTCCGCCTCATAATAGTTATTCATCTTTGCCCAAGCATATACTGGTTCCCCTGGGGTCATGGCCGTATTGAGCGCAGCAAGAAAAGGAACCTCATAGGCCTTACTGAAATCGAACTGTTGGTAAAACTCTTTGTTGACCGATTCGATCACTGCACCCGGAGGAATTATCCCCGAATAATCCTTGACGTTGTACACCGTGCCGTCTTTCCATACCTGAACCCACAGCGGGAATATTGGGTCCTCTTTCCCGAAAAAGCGGAATCGGTTTAACGCTCCGCCGTCCGGAAAGGCGAAGTGGGCGTCGGCAGTCAAACGACCGATGTTACGCAACATGAAAGCAAACTCACGGTCATGTCCGGAGATGAGATCATTTAAAAGCATGCGCTCAATGAAGTCGCTTGTCTGCTGCCAGATACTGTCACTGATCCCACGGCGGCCGGAAACGTAGGCTGTCTCTATTTTATCTAAAATGAACGCTACGTCGTTTGCTCTCAGTTGACGCACGGAATCTATGCGGGCTGCCATCGCAATACTGTCGGCAGGTGGGTTCCGTACACTCTCTCCTGCATAAGCCGTGGAGCACGTACATGTAAGCCACAGTATGAGCGACAAGACTGATCTTACTTTGAACATGATTGGTTCTTTTTAATTTCGATGTAGAAACCACAACGCCGTGCTGGGGAAAGCACTCGTCGTCACGGTTGTTTTTATTTCAATTCTACATCAAACCACAACAGGATTTGTCCGATGGCAGCAAAAGTCTGTGTTGTTTCTTATTTCAATTCTACATCAAACCACAACTGGTCGGGCCGTACCTGTAGAATCGATGTTGTTGTTTCTTATTTCAATTCTATATCAAACCACAACCAGCGGCCATGGCGATATGTTTGAGATGGTGTTGTTTCTTATTTCAATTCTATATCAAACCACAACAAGAAGGAGAAGGAGAGGTCGTCGCTCTCGGTTGTTTCTTATTTCAATTCTACATCAAACCACAACACGAGGTGTATAACCGAAAGTATCCAAACCGTTGTTTCTTATTTCAATTCTACATCAAACCACAACCTGCGCCGCTTCTCTTTCCGCCTTGCCCAAGTTGTTTCTTATTTCAATTCTACATCAAACCACAACTAGGCCACGCCCTGCATCTTCAGCTCCTCGGTTGTTTCTTATTTCAATTCTACATCAAACCACAACATGTCTCCAGGAGCTTCGCCGTATAGCGCGTTGTTTCTTATTTCAATTCTACATCAAACCACAACCTCGGATATGCGATTTGTTGATTGTCATTCGGTTATATGGCCGAATGAACGGTACGAACGGCGCATGACAGGCCGGGGAAGCCGGAATGATGCAGGTTTTGTATTTCAAAGATACTTTTCGTTAAAGGTTGAATGTACGAGCCGTGCAAGGAACCGATACATGTTTGCGAAATAGTTCGACTCAGACAAATATAAGATTATATGTCTTAAAAACCAAAGCGGTTGTCGGCGATAGCCCGGCTCGCAGTTGTTGCAGTTCGGTCAAAACAAATATACGGAAATAATCGAGAAACCAAAAGCGGCCGCTGGATTATTCGGTGGACGACAGGTCATGCGGGGCCGGCGGTCGGGCCGGCGAATACCGTCGTCTTTCGGAAGGGGAGATACCGGAGTCGGTTTCTTCGGTGTCTCTGTCTGCCGCCGTACCGTTTGTTATTGGGAACATGGAAACGTCCCGTTCGGCAGGGTATCTGTTTTCACAGATTAGGGGTGTTGCCCGCGCTTTTGCGGGGAGTAGCGGGGTACCTGGGGGAGAGGCTGTGTCTAGACTGTGTGTCGAAACGGATGACTTTGAAGACCGGAGTCGGATGAAGCGCTTCGGCGGGCAGGTGGCAATCGGTTTGTCCGATGGCAATGTGCAAGGTGTTTCGGGAGGGTGCCGGCGTTTTTCGCATTCGGATACCCGGCTGTTTCCGCGGCAAGAGAAACCGGCGGATATCGTACCTGAGGAAATGGCGGTCATTTCGTTCGGCAGCCAGCTCCATGCGCGCCGTCCAGGTGTCGTCCGATTTCCGACGGAGACAGGGAGACCGGCTGTCCGATGGCCGTTGTGCGTGTGGCAGGGGGCGATAATATCGAAGGGCCTGCTGCAAGCAGGCCCTTCGATATGTCGTGCGGCAGTGCCGGTTATGGTTATTCCAATATTTTGTCGATAAGTGCTTTCGTTTCGGGCTTGTGGCCGCGGAACCTGACGTAGAGTGTCATCGGGTGTTCGCTGCCGCCTTTGGAGAGGATGTTCTCGCGGAACGAGCCGGCGACGTCGCGGTTGAAGATGCCCTGCTCCTCGAAGAGGGAGAAGGCGTCGGCTTCGAGTACCTCGGCCCATTTGTAGCCATAGTAGCCTGCCGCATAACCGCCGCCGAAGATGTGGGAGAAGGCAGGCGACATGGCCGTACCGCTGATGTAGGGCGTTATCTGGGCCGGTGCGGTGGCCGTGCGTTCGAACTCCTCCACACTGACCGTGACGGGCTCTGTAACGGTGTGCCATGCCATGTCGTTCATGGCGAAGCCGAGCTGCCGCACGTTGGCGTATGCGGCCAGGTAGTTTTTGGAGGCTACTATCTTGTCGATGAGTTCCTGCGGCATCTTTTCACCGCTTTTGTAGTGCACGGCGAACAGGTCGAGGAACTCTTTCTGCGTCGCCCAGTTCTCCATTATCTGCGAGGGCAGTTCGACGAAGTCCTGGTACACGGACGTCCCCGTGAGGGATGCGTATTTTCCTTCCGCGAAGAGGCCGTGGAGACAGTGGCCGAATTCGTGTAGGAAAGTTTCGAACTCGTCGAAGGTCAGCAGCGACGGTGTCGAGGAGGTGGGTTTGGTGAAGTTGCCGCAGAGCGTCACAATCGGGCGTACTTCGGTTCCGTCGGCTTCGGTGTACATCGGCCGGTAGTTGGTCATCCATGCGCCGCCGCGCTTGGTGGCACGCGGGAAGAAGTCCATGTAGATGATGCCCGTAAAGCTTCCGTCGGCCTCGTGTACTTCGTAAGCCACCACATCGGGGTGATAGACGGGAATCTCCTTGTTGGGGACGAAGGTGATGCCGTAGAGTTTCTCGGCGAGGGAGAAGATGCCCTGTTTCACGCTTTCGAGTTCGAGGTAGGGTTTTATCTCCTCGTTGCTGACGGCATAGCGGTCGTTCTTGTACTTCTCGCTGACGTAGCTCCAGTCCCACGGCATGAGTTCGAATCCGGCCCCGTAAAGGCCGCTTGCGACGGCATAGCGCTGGAGTTCGGCAACCTCTTCGAGCGCCCGTCCCTTCGTGGCGGTCAGCAGTTCGTCGATGAAGGCATCCACCGTCGCCTCGTTGCCGGCCATCTTCTCTTCCAGCACGTAGGCGGCGTAGTTCGGATAGCCGAAGAGTCCGGCCAGTTCGAGGCGCAGTTCGGCGATGCGTTTGGCAATGTCGCGGTTGTCATTTTCGCCGATGCCGCGGGTGTTGTACGCTCTCCAGAGCTTCTCCTTCAGTTCCCGGTCGCTGGAGTAGGTCATGAAGGGACCGTAGCTCGCCATCTGCAGCGTTACGGTCCATCCCTCCTCGCCGCGTGCGGCCGCTTCGTCGGCCATGCTTTCCCGGACGAAATCGGGCAGTTCGGCTACTTTGGCGGAGTCTGCTGCCGGGATGTTGAGCGTAAAGGCGTTGGTAGCAGCCAGTACGTTCTGTTCGAATTTCAGTGACAGGGTCGCGAGCTCGTTCGTAATGGCGCGGTAGCGTTCCTTGCCTGCTTCATCGAGTCCCGCTCCGCCGCGGACGAAACTTTTGTAGGTTCTGTCGAGCAGCATGGAGTCCTGGATGTCGAGCCCGTAGTCGGCCCGGTTGTCGTACACGGTCTTCACTCGCTGGAAGATGACCGGGTCGAGATAGATGTCGTTGGAGTACTCCACCAGCTTGGGCTGCAGCCGTTCGGCTATCGCATCCATTTCATCGGAAGTTTCGGCGCTCTGGAGGGCGAAAAAGATGGTGGCGACGGAGTTGAGACGGTTTCCGCTGCGCTCCAGTGCGACGATGGTGTTGTCGAACGTGGGAGGTTCGGGATTTCGGGCTATCGCCTCGATGTCGGCCCGAGCTTCGGCCAGGGCTACGTCGAAGGCGGGTTCGTAATGTTCCGTTTTGATTTTGTCGAATTGCGGTGCGCCGTAGGGCGTTGCCGGCGTCGTCAGGAGCGGGTTCTCTTCCGAGGAGCCGCCCTGCTGACATGCTGTCGCAGCCAATGTCATGATGGTGAGTGGGATGATGATTGTTTTTTTCATTGGTATTGTTGAATGGTTTCTTTCGTGTCCGGGCGGACTCCCTTCCTCGGGGGGCGGGAGCACGTGTATGCGTTCGGTCTGCCTTTCCTATTCGCCCCAGTCGATGTTGTCGAGATAAGAGCTGTGCTTGTCGTATTTGAGGTCCTGCAGGGCGGCGGCCTTCACGCTGATGTTGAACTGCCAGCTTTTACGTGCCCCGGTCGGTACCCACGAAAAACTCATCTGCCAGCAGTGCAGGTCGCGCGTGAGGGTGAAGACGCCGGTGGTCAGCTTGCCTGTTTCGAAGTCGAAGCCTCCCGTGAGCGTAATGCCCCATTTGGGCGTCAGGTTCACGCTTCCGCTGTAACTCAAGGTCTGTACGATGTTCTTCCGGGCGAGCTGGTTGGAATAGCTGATGCTGTAATTGAACGTCAGGTTCCACGGGATGGAGAAATCGTAGTAGGTGGCGCTCATCATCTGCCGCCTCAACAGCGGGTCTATCGGGTTGTCCGGGTCGAAGTAGAAGGGGTTGAGCAGGTCGGCCTGCGTATTGATGCTGTTGTTGATGGCCGGCTGGCCCGTCTGGTTGGACTGGCCGGAATTGAACGTGTAGCCTATCGAGGTGGAGGCGTTCGTGATGCGCCCGAGGCCCTTGCCGTTGGCTATCATGAGTTTGTTGATTCGGGTGAGCTGTCCGTTCGCACCGATGCCGATATCGTACGGGTCGAGTGTGGCCGAGATGTTGATACCGAAGTTCTTGAGGCCCGGAATGGTCATGCGCAGACTGAGCGGGATGGTGGAGAGCTTCATGGAGTCGGCCAGAAAGTTGTAGGAGCCGCTGAAAGAGAAGTTGTCGATAATCTTCACCTTCTTCATGCCGGAGGTATCCCGCTTGCTCGCCACCTTGGCTTCGAGCGTCTGGGCGACGCTGAAGGTGAGTGAGGCGGCATGGCTGCTGCGGCTCGGCACGCTGTAGGCGTTGCCCGAATAGGGGGAGTAGTAGTCTATCTTGCCGTCTTCGGAGGTCTGGTAGGGTTCCCAATAACCGTATGTGGGAGAGCCGAAATTCGGTGTATAACGGAAGCCTATCGTCGGCGTTATCGTGTGACGGAGCATCTTCAGCGGGAACTTCTCGTACCGCGTGAAATCGTATGTCCCGTACACCTTGGTGTTGGCCGACACGTTGAAGTTGTAGTCATTCAGATGGTGGAATCCGTAGGTCGTGTCCCTACGCAGGTGATTTTCCGCGTCGGGGTCGTAGGCTTGGGTCACCTCTCTGAAGAGCCATACGGCATTGTAGTTGAAGCTCGGCGATACGTTGATGTAGTTGAACAGGTTGAACGACGTCGATACGGGAATCTTGTGCTGGATGCCGTTCACCATCTTGTCGAAGATGTCGGGCGAAAGCAGTTCGTCCTCCTTGGCCTTGACCGAGTTGGTGAGGCTACCGGTATAGGAGACCGAAATCTTCTCGTACCACCGTTGTTTGCCTACGGCATTTTTTCGCCGGAAGGGAAAGACCTTCGACATGTTGAACGTAGCGCTCGGCAGGGTGAGCTGTATGGTGGAGTCGCGGGAGTTTACCGAGGCGCGCATACTGATTTGCAGGGAGAAGGGGGTACCCGCCCAGCTCTTGCCGTAGGAGATGGACGATTCGGTGGTGGTGCTGACGTAGTCGTTCAGCGATGTGGAGGCGTACTGCCGGAAGCCGCTGGTGGCGAAGTTCACCGAAGCGGAAAAGGTCGAGCCGGGATTGAACTTGGGGTCCTGCTGGTGGGTCCACTGCAACTGGAAACTCGGCGAGTTTACGTAGTTGGCATCGCCCGGTTCGCCGATGACGGTCTTGGCGTAACGGCCGGATATCCGGCCGCTGTATTTGTATCGCTGTACGTATCGGCTCTCGGCGGAGAGCTCCCACGAACCGTAAGTGTAGATGCTGCCCAGCAGCGTCAGGTCCATGTGGTCGCTGGCGGCCCAATAGTAACCGCCGTCGCGCAGGAAGAATCCGCGGGTGGTCTCCTCGCCGTAGCTCGGGATGATGATACCGGAACTGCGCCCCTGCGTGAGGGGGAAAAAGCCTTCGGGAACGGCAATGGGCAGCGGTACGTCCTCCATGACGAGGTAGGCCGGACCGATGATGACTTTCTTCTGCGGGATGACCTTCGCCTTGGTGAGACCGAGGTAGAAGTGCGGATGGTCGGTCTGGTCGCAGGTCGTATATTTGCCGGAGCTGATGTTGATGGAGTTGTCCGGCATCTTCTTCACGTCGTCGCCCAGCAGAAAGCCTTCGCCCTCCTGCGTCGCCACGCCCTTGATTTTCGCCTTGCCCGATTTGAAGTTGTAGAGGATGGTGTCCATCGTAAATGTGGAGCCGCCCTCCACGAATACGGGCCGTGTCCTGTTGCCGAGGGTGTCGCTGACGCCGGTGGCATACATCTGTTTGGTATCCAGTTCTACGCGCATGAAATCGGCCTGCATGTTCATGTTGCCGTAAGTCACGTCGCCGCTGTTATAGATGTAAACGAGCTTCTCTTTCGGACGGTACACGAGCGAGTCCTTGTTCTTGCCGCTTATCACGTCGTCGAGAAAATTGTTGACCCGTACCGAGTCGTGCCGGGCCGTGTCCTGCGGTCCGCGCTCTTCGGGCGGGATGTAGTCCGGGAAGAGGACCATGGAGTCGAGGGCGGTGTAGTTCTCCGGCAACGGCTGTTGGCGTACCGTCCCGAGCTGGCGGAGAGTTTGCGGTGCAGTCGGCCGTACCGAATCCCTCTCCGTTTCGGTATCCTGCCCTGCCGGCGGCACCGAAGAGGAGGCATCGCCCTGCGGCGGAAGCGCTGCGGGGGAGGGGATGGAGTCGGGAAGCGAATCGCGGAGGGTTCCGAGGATGCCGAAACGCGGTGCATGCGAACCGCTGCGCAGTCCTGCACCGAACACCATCTGTATTGCCAGCGACGCGGCCAGCAGCGCGGCGGCATATTTTAACGCTCGTTTGACCAAATTCCGTTAAAAATGGTTAACTTTGCCGACAAAGTCGGCAAAAACGCCACGGGAACCCTTCCGGGGCGGGTTTTTCGCCAACAAAAATAGGTAAAAAAAAGCAGTTTATCGCATCCGCAGCCAATAAAGTGCGGAGGGATTACGGCAGCAAAAAATACGGAAAGCATGAAGGTTACGCCCCGCAATTTTCTACTCATAACGGCAGCCTCCCTCTTTATGTTGTGTACCTGTTGGGAATCGGGTGCACAAAACGCGCAGCCCGCCGAGAGGGGAAAGGTGTGCAAGGTGGTGCTCGACCCGGGGCATGGGGGGAAGGACCCCGGATGCGTGTACAGAAACTATTACGAGAAGGATGTGACCCTCGGCATAGCCAAGAAGCTGGGAGAGCTTATTCGGAAAAACTATCCGGACGTGGAGGTTATCTATACGCGTTCCACCGATAAGTATGTGGAACTTGCCGAGAGGGGAAAAATCGCCAACCGGGCCAATGCCGACCTCTTCATCTCCATCCATATCAATGCGGCGACGAATCAGAATGCGCGGGGAACCTCCACCCATGTCATGGGTATGGACAAGGACGGCAAGAACCTGGAGGTGGCTATGCGCGAGAACGACATCATCATCTACGAGGACGACTATACGACCAAGTACGAGGGGTACAATCCGGGCGACCCGGCGAGTTATATCATGTTCTCCCTGATGCAGTACGCCTACAAGGACCAGAGCATGATGTTCGCCGAAATCATCCAGAAACATTTCAAGGCCGACTTGCCCATGCCCGACCGGGGGACGACCCAGGAGCCTTTCCTCGTGCTCTGGCGTACCTCCATGCCCAGCGTGCTGACCGAGGTGGGTTTCCTTTCCAATCAGACCGACCGCAGCTATGTCACTTCCGGCAAGGGGCAGAGCGAGGCGGCGCGGGCGTTGTTCAACGCCTTCAGCGAATATAAGAGCAAGGTGGAGGGCCGGGCCAATGTCGTCATGCTGCGCGAGGCCGAGACGGAGCCCGTCCGGAAAGGGAGCGGCAGGACTCCGGCACCGGAGTTGCAGGAAAAGGAGGAACCGGACACCCGTCTCGTCGGGCAGGAACCTTACGACGGTGTACTTTATTATGTGCAGATAGGGTTTCTTGGAAGTAGAAAACCGCTGAATGACAAGGTGTTCAAATCGTACCGTAACCGGGTGACGGAGAAGCGAGAACCCGGACGCGGATACCGTTACCTCGTGGGCGGGGTGCGGGATTACGATGCCATCGTGAAGATACAGTCCGAGGCCCGGAAGGAGTTTCCCGACGCTTTCGTCGTGGCCTATGAGGGCGATAAACGGATAGATGTAAAGACCGCACGGCGTAAAACGGGACAATAGGATGTCGCCCCGTACGTTCAGGTGACGGAGAGGGCGCCCGCCGGGCGTGTGTTTAAATAAGTTTACGGTTATGAAGATGAGAAAAGAGGTTAAGATAGGAATATTCACGGTAGCCATACTCGCGTTGCTCTATTGGGGGATAAACTTTCTGAAGGGGAGGGATTTGTTCAACCGGAACATGACGTACTACGCCTATTACGACAATGTGAGCGGCATTCAGATGTCCTCGCCCATCATCGTGCAGGGCATTCGTGTCGGTGCGGTCACGGGCATCAAATTCCGTCCCGACCTGAACAATACCGTGGAGGTGAAGTTCGACGTGAAGTCGGCTTACCGCGTACCGGACAATTCGGTCGTCCGCCTCTTTACCAACGGTATCATGGGGGGAAAGGCCCTCGAAATCGAGTTGGGCGATTCGCCCAATGCGCTTCCCGACGGTGCGACCATACGGTCGGAGAGCGAAACGAGCTTTCTGGAGCTGGCCGGTTCCGAGCTCGACTACTTCAAACAGAAGCTCGACCAGCTCATCAGTTCCCTCGACCTTACGCTGACGAGCCTTAACTCGATACTCGTCGATAACAGCGGTTCGATAGCGGGTACGCTCGAAGGTCTGCGCAGGGGAGCAGAGGCTTTCGGCGCCAAGGGCGAGGAGATAAGGAGCATCATCGACGACATCAACGAGGTCACGGGAGCGTTGGCGGCCAATTCGGAACGGATTGACAATACCATGGCCAATATCGAAAACGTCAGCGGAGCGCTTGCCGAAGCCGACCTGTCGCAGACGGTCGCCAAACTGAACGGTGCGATAGACGAATTGACCGCTACCCTGGCGGCGGTCAATTCTACGGAGGGCAGCATCGGTCTGCTGATGAACGACCGGGCGCTGTACGATTCGCTCGCCGAGGCGAGCGCAAACCTCTCCTCGCTGCTCGAAGACCTTCAGAACAATCCGAAACGTTACGTGCATTTCTCCCTGTTCGGGGGCGGCAAGAACAAATAGCGCCGCCTGTCGGGGCCGTGGAACTGCGCCGTTCCCCGTTCCTTTCCGGACGGGGTGCGGTGGGAGTGTACGCCGTGTCTGCGGCGAGGTGTTGCACTGCGGGTCTGTCGTCGTTCGGGCGGCCGTGGATAGAAGATAATGGATGATAAATATGGTATATCCGTCAGATTACGAGAACAAAACCGGTTTCGACCGCATAAGGGCCCAGGTGCGCGGCAAATGCACGACCGATGGCGGTCGTGCCCTGCTCGACGGCGAAGGGTTTTCGGCGTCGGCCGGAGAGATAGCGCACCGGCTGTCGCTTTGCAGCGAACTGCAGGAGATATTGATGCTGGAGTCGGGGTTTCCGCTGCAGGAGTACACCGACATAGGTCCTGTCGCCCGGAAAATAGAGGTGGCAGGCACCTTTCTGGATATCGAGGATATGATAGCCCTGCGGGCGGGACTCGGTGCGGTGAACGAAATAACGGCATTCCTCGCGGCGAAAGAGGAGGGGCGCTATCCGGTACTGCGCGGTCTTGCGCAGGGGGTCGAAAGCTTTCCGGAGATAACCGGTCATATCGATACCATCCTCGACCGTTACGGCAAGATAAAGGACAGCGCTTCGCCGGAACTGTACACCATCCGCCGTACCATCCGTGACCGGGAGGGGCAGGTGTCGAAGCGGTTGCAGGCCATTCTTTCCAAGGCGCAAAAGGACGGCTATGCCGATGCCGATGCCGCCGTATCGATACGCGACGGTCGGGCCGTCATTCCTGTGTCGGCAGCCAACAAACGGAAAATCAACGGTTTCATACACGATGAATCGGCCACGGGCAAGACCTTTTATATCGAACCGGTAGAGATAGTCGAGATTAACAACGAACTGAAGGAGCTGGAGTATGCCGAACGCCGCGAAGTGGTGCGGATACTGACGGCGTTTACCGACCGTATCCGGCCCGATGCGCCGGGTATCGCCCGGGCCGGGGAGTACCTCGCCTGCATGGACATGATACGTGCGAAGGCCCGCTGGGCCGCGGAGAACGACTGCGTGAAGCCGGTTCTTTCGGAAGAGGGAACGCTGTGGCTGCGCTCGGCACGCCATCCGCTGCTGCGGCAGACGCTGGCGCGCGAGGGGAAACAGGTGGTACCCCTCGACCTGAAGCTTGACCGTGGACGCCGCATGCTCGTCATTTCGGGTCCTAATGCCGGAGGCAAGTCGGTATGTCTCAAGACCGTGGGGTTGCTGCAATACATGTTCCAGTGCGGTTTTCCGGTGCCTGTACTCGAAAATTCCGAATTTCCGGTATTCGACGGCATATTCATCGATATCGGTGACGAACAGTCCATCGACAACGACCTGAGTACCTACTCTTCGCATCTGCTCAACATGAAGCATATGCTGGCCGGGGCAGGCTCCGGGTCGCTCGTTCTTATCGACGAATTCGGTTCGGGTACGGAGCCGGTGATAGGCGGGGCGATAGCCGAAGCGATTCTCGAACGTTTCGTGGAGACGGGAACCTATGGTGTCATCACCACCCACTACTCCAATATCAAGTATTTCGCCGGCAGCCATGAAGGGGTGGAAAACGGAGCGATGATGTTCGATGTACAGAACATCCGTCCGCTGTTCCGTCTGCAGATGGGAGAGCCGGGAAGTTCGTTCGCCGTGGAGATAGCCCGCAAGATAGGGCTGCCGGCGCAGATAATCGATGCGGCTTCCCGAAAGGCCGGCAGCGACCACATCAATCTGGAAAAGCAGTTGCGCGACATTGCCCGTGACCGGCGCTATTGGGAACAGAAACGCGACCGGATACGCATCACGGACCGAAAGGTGGAGGAACTGGAACAGACCTATGCACGTCAGCTTGCCGATATCAAGCAGGAGCGGAACCGTATCCTGCATGAAGCCCGGGAGGAGGCCCGTGCCCTCGTTGCCGAGGCCAACAAGCAGATTGAGAATACTATCCGTGTGATAAGGGAATCCCAGGCGGAGAAGGAGATGACGCGCTTCGCCCGCCGTGAGCTCGACGAGTTCCGGGAACGGGAGGTCGAGGAACGTGCGGTGACACCGGAGGAACAGGCTCGCATAGACCGCGAAATGGAGAAGGTGGAACGTCGCCAGCAACAGCGCCGCGAACGCAAGGCCCGGCAGGGTGAGGTGCCCCGGGAGCCGGCTGCGGAACCGGAGACGCTCGAAGTAAAAGTGGGCGGGAAGGTGCGCATCAAGGGCCAGGAGGGTGCCGGCGAGGTGACGGAAATCAAGGGGAAAAAGGCGACGGTGGCTTTCGGACAGTTATTGACTACGGTGGCGCTCGACCGGTTGGAGGCCATCTCCAATTCGGAGTATAAGCGGCAGGTGAGGCCGGAGCGGGCACGTACGGTGGTCAGTGTGGATATCGCGTCGCGCCGCCTCAATTTCAAGGACAACATCGACGTGCGGGGTATGCGTGCCGCCGAGGCGCTCGAACGGGTGGAGGATTTCATCGACGATGCCCTGATGGTGGGTGTGGCGGAGGTGAGCATCCTGCACGGCAAGGGTACCGGGGCGCTCAAGGAGGAGATACGGCGTTATCTGCGCGGCGTGAGCGAGGTGGCTTCCGCTACGGACGACCATGCCGACCGCGGAGGCGCGGGTATTACGGTGGTGCGGTTCCGGCAGTAGTCCCCGTGCGGGCGAAATAAAATAGCGCAGCAGGGGATAAGGCGCGTCAAAAAGTGCTATTTTAGCGGCATCCGCGCAAGACGGGTCGCGGCGCACCTTCTCCCTGTCGGCAGTTGCCGCCGTGCGTGCGGATGTGGCGGGGGCGGGGGCGGATGCGGTTTTCCGGTGCGAAAATTGTACGGAAAAAATTTTTGGCAGCGGTTTCGGTCCGGGAAGTAGAAAAGAATAATGTAAGTGATGGAGTATTCTGTAAGCGAGATAGCCGCGATATGCGGAGGCACGTTCTGCGGCGAGGATGTCACCGTCCGCAGCGTGATGGCCGACAGCCGTCGGAGTGTTGCCAGGGATGGAGCCGCGCTCTTCGTGGCGATACGGGGCCGCAACCATGACGGCCATGACCACATCGGCGAACTGTACCGCCGGGGAGTGCGCGGTTTCATGGTGGAGCGCGAGGTGGACGCTTCGGCCTGGCCGGGTGCAGGATTCGTGCGTGTGAACAAGTCGCTGGCCGGACTGCAGGCCCTGGCGGCTCATTACAGACTGTCGTTCAGCGGAACGGTAGTCGGTATCACCGGTTCCAGCGGGAAGACCACCGTGAAGGAGTGGATAGCGCAGGCCGCCCCGGAGGGAGTGTCGCTTTTCCGCAGTCCGCGCAGCTACAATTCCCAGCTCGGCGTGCCGCTTTCGATATTGATGATGACCGGAAACGAGGACATCGCTCTCATCGAGGCGGGCATATCGCGTCCGGGAGAGATGGACCGGCTGGCGGCCATTATCCGGCCCGACGTAGGGGTGTTTACCCATCTCGGTCCGGAGCACGGCGAGAATTTCCAGTCCGACCGTCAGAAGATGCGGGAGAAGGCTCAGCTTTTCGCGACATGCCGCAGCATCGTCTACTGCGGCGGCGAGCCGCTGATAGAGGAGGCACTGCGGGCGAAAGCACCCGAAGCGGAGCTGCGCGATGCCCTGCCTTACGAATGTCTGCTTCCCGAGGAGGGGGAAGACGGGGTGGCCCGCCGCAACAAGGCGCTCGTGACCGCTTTTTACGATGCGGTGGGGGTGCCGCCCGCGACGGTCGTTCCGAAGCTTTCCGAACTGCAGCCCGTGGCCGTGCGGCTCGGCATGCGGGAGGGAATCGCCGGTTCCATTATCGTGACAGACATGAACAATACCGACGCCAATTCGCTGCCGATGGCGCTCGACTATTTGACCGGAGTGGCCGGCAGCCGCGAGAAGGTACTTATTATGTCGGACATTCCCTTCAGCCCCATGCCCGACTGGGAACTTTACGGCAAAGTGGGTGCCATGGTCAGGAGTGCCGGTATCGGACGGTTCGTCGGCGTCGGCGAACGTATTTCGGCGTGCCGCGACGCGTTCGGTGCGGGGAGTGAGTTCTACCGCACGGCGGAGGAGTTTATCCGTCACTGTACGCAGGACAGCATAGCGGGCCGGGCCATCCTGCTGCGCGGCAACTCTGACACGGGGGTCATCCGCATCCTGCATCAACTCGACCGCCGCAGCCATACGACTGTGCTGGAGGTGGACCTCGACGCCATGAGGCACAACCTCAATCACTACCGTGCGCTGGTGGGCGACGGGGTGAAGATGATGGCCATGGTGAAAGCGTCGTGTTACGGCAACGGAAATTTCGAAGTGGCGGACATGCTCGACAAACAGGGGGTGAACTACCTTGCGGTGGCTTTCGCCGACGAAGGAGTGACGCTGCGTGAGAAGGGTATCGCCATGCCGATAGTGGTGCTGAATGCCGATTCGGACAGTTTTGCGCTGATGGTGGCCAACCGTCTCGAACCGGAGATATACAACTTCCGGTCGCTGGAGCGTTTCATCGCGGCCGTGCGGGATGCCGGGGAGACCTCCTGGCCCGTACACATCAAGATAGACACCGGGATGCACCGCCTCGGATTCCGGATGGAGGATATGCCAGAGCTGGCCGCCCTTCTGCGGCGCGAAGCGGGTGCCGTAGCCGCAAGGTCGGTATTTTCCCATCTGGCGGCGGCCGACATGCCCGAAGAGGACGGCTTCACCCGTTCGCAGATAGACTATTTCCGGCGGACGGTGCAGGCGCTTGCCGACGGTCTGGGTTACCGTCCCCTGATGCACATCCTGAATACGGCCGGCATGGAGCGTTTCCCGGAGGCGCGGTTCGACATGTGTCGTCTCGGTATCGGACTCTATGGCGTCAGTTGTACGGAGGGGGAGGCGCTGCGTCCGGTGAGCCGGCTGCTGACGCGCATCGTGCAGGTGAAGGAACTGGCGCAGTCGGAGACGGTGGGGTATGGCCGCAGCGGAAAGCTCGCGCGCGATTCGCGGCTGGCAACCATTCCGATAGGGTATGCGGACGGACTTGACCGCCGGCTCGGATGCGGAAACTGGAGCGTGCTCGTGAACGGCAGGCCGGCTCCGATTGTGGGGCGCATCTGCATGGACAGCTGCATGGTGGACGTGACGGGAATGAACGTTTCGGAGGGTGATGAGGTGACCGTATTCGGCAGCACGCCGGGCAATACCGTTTCGGATATGGCTGTTCTGCTGGGTACCATTCCCTATGAAATCATGACCTCCGTGTCGGAACGGGTAAAGCGTATCTATCTGAAAGAGTAAAATGGAACCTGCCGGCCTCTCCGCACGGCGTGCCGCGGCGGGGAATAGGGAGACCGGGTGCCGGTGTTCGAATGGAGCGGAGAATGGCCTCTTACGGAAAACTTTATATGATACCGTGCCCGATAGGGACGGATTACGACGTCCTTCCGGAGGCGAACCGCCCGGTAGTGGAGGCGCTCGACTATTTCATCGTGGAGAATGTACGTTCGGCCCGCCGTTTCCTCGGGCGCGGAGGGATGGGGCGCACGGTAGAGGAGCTGACCTTCGTGGAGTGCAACGAACACACCCGTCCCGAGGAGCTTCCGTCCATGCTGGAACCGCTTTTCGGCGGCAGGGATGCCGGATTCATATCCGAAGCCGGAGTTCCCGGCGTAGCCGACCCAGGTGCGGAGATAGCAGCGCTGTGCCACCGGGCGGGTATCCGGGTGGTGCCGTTGGTCGGTCCCTCTTCCATCCTGTTGGCGCTGATGGCCTCCGGGCAGAACGGGCAGTCGTTTGCTTTCAACGGCTATCTTCCCGTCAAGCCGCCGGAGCGGGCAAAAGCCCTGCGGATGTATGAAAAAAGGGCATTGGGTGAGGGACAGTCGCAGCTCTTCATCGAAGCGCCCTACCGCAATGCGAAACTGCTGGAGGAGATGCTCGCAGTGCTTTCGCCTCATACGCGCCTGACGGTGGCAGCCGACATCACTGCATCCTCCGAATTCATTCTTACCCTGCCGGTAGCCGTATGGCATTCCAGGCCGAGGCCCGACCTCAACAAGCGGCCTGCCATCTTCATCATCGGTCGGTAATCATCCTTACACCGTTTTCGGGAGGCGGCGGGACTTTTCGCTTTTCCCCTTTCCGAAGGTATGTTTTTTGCTTATGAGTATATAAGAAATAACAATCGTGGATTGTACTCTTGTTTGTTATTCTTATAGTAAGAGTCTGTATCTTTGTATCGGATAAACCGGAATCATTCATTAAAACATAAGGAGATATGAAATCTTTGATAGGAAAAAAGGCGCCTGCCATCCGTGCGACGGCGGTAGTGAACGGAAACGAGATTGTACAGGACTTCACCCTCGGCCAGTACGAGGGAAAAAAGTATGTGGTATTGTTTTTCTACCCGATGGATTTTACGTTCGTGTGCCCGACGGAGCTGCATGCGTTCCAGGAGAAACTGGGCGAATTCGAGGCCCGCGGCGTACAGGTAGTAGGCTGTTCGGTTGATTCGGAGTATTCCCACCTGGCCTGGCTCGGCCAGCCCAGAAACAGAGGCGGTATCGAAGGGGTGAAGTATCCGATAATCGCCGATACGACGAAAACCATCTCCGAGAATTACGGCGTCCTCGGTGGAGAGTATCTGTCGGGTGAAGAGGATGAACTCCTGTTCGAGGGCGGTGCTCCCGTAGCCTACCGCGGGCTTTTCCTTATCGACAAGGGCGGTATCGTAAGGCATATGGTCATCAACGACCTGCCGCTGGGGCGCAGTGTCGATGAAGTCATCCGCATGGTCGATGCACTCCAGCACTTCGAAGAGTACGGCGAAGTTTGTCCCGCCAACTGGGCCAAAGGCAAGGATGCGATGAGTGCGACGGGGGCCGGTGTGTCGGATTACCTGAGCAGGCATTAATCGGCAGCGGCGGGAGCCGCGGCGTACCGTTTATGCGAGAGGCTGTACCTTCAGGTACAGCCTCTCTGTCGTATCGTGTCCGCTTTCGGTTTCGGACCTTTATTTTTTGGATTTCGCCATGATGTCCCTGACCTGTTCCAGCGTGAGCGTTGCCGGGTCGGTATCTTTCGGGATGCGGTAGTTTTTGCCGCCGGATGCGATGTAGGGACCGTAACGGCCGTTCAGTACCTTTATCTCCGGTTCGGCATCGAAGACCTTGATGGGCTCTTTCGATGCCTTGGCGGCACTCTCTTTTTCATGGATAAGCTCTACGGCACGTTCCAGCGTGACGGAGTAGGGGTCGTCCTTTCTGGGCAGCGAGGTGAATTTGCCGTCGTAGCGGATGTAGGGGCCGTACCTCCCGATTGATACGACCACCTCTTTGCCGTCCAGCTCGCCCAGCGTGCGCGGAAGCTCGAAGAGGGCCAACGCTTCGTCGAGGGTGATGGTGGCAATCAGTTGGTCTTTCTTCATGCTGGCATAGCGCGGTTTCTCCTCGTCGTCCGCGCTCCCTATCTGTACGATGGGACCGTAACGGCCGATGCGTGCCGAAACCTGTTTGCCGCTTTTGGGGTCCGTTCCCAGAATGCGTTCCCGGCCGCTGCGGTCGGGAAGCTCTTCGAGCGCCTTTTCCACGGTGGGATGGAAGGCGGTGTAGAACTCCCGAATCATGTTGGTCCATTCCTTGCCTCCTTCCGCTATCTCGTCGAACTCCTTCTCCACGTTGGCCGTGAAGTTGTAGTCGAGTATCTCCTCGAAATGTTTATCGAGATAATCATTGACAATCATGCCGATGTCGGTAGGCGTCAGCTTGGCCTTCTCCCGGCCGGTGGTTTCCGAAAGCTCTTTCGAGCTGATTTTGCCCTTTTCGAGCCGGATGAGCCGGTAGCTGCGTTTGGTTCCCTGCTTGTTCTGCTTGATGACGTATCCCCGGTTGATGATGGTGGAGATGGTCGGCGCATAGGTGGACGGCCGGCCGATGCCGAGCTCTTCGAGCCGTCGCACCAGCGATGCCTCGCTGTAACGGAACGGGGGCTGGGTGAAGCGTTCCGTGGCTGATATATCCTGATAGCTCAGTCCGTCGCCCGCTTTCAGTTCGGGCAGCGTATTCTCCTGTCCCTCCTCCGTTTCATCTTCTACGGTTTCGGAGTAGAGCCTGAGGAAACCGTCGAACAGGATGACCTCGCCCGTAGCGGTGAACTTGTAGGGCGATTCTCCGGCTGCGATGGATACCACCGTCTTCTCTATCCGTGCCGGCGACATCTGCGAAGCCACCGTACGTTTCCATATCAGGTCGTAGAGACGCTTCTCCTCCGGCGAGCCCTCTATCTGCTGGCGGTTGAGATAGGAGGGGCGAATGGCTTCGTGGGCCTCCTGCGCTCCCTTGCTTTTGGTCTTGTATTTCCGGGCGCTGCTGTACTCCTCTCCGAACATCTTGATTATCTCCTCCCGGGCGGCTGCGATGGCCTGCGAGGAGAGGTTCTGGGAATCGGTACGCATGTAGGTGATGTAACCGTTTTCGTAAAGCCGCTGGGCGACGGCCATCGTCTGCGATACCGACATACCGAGCTTGCGTCCCGCCTCCTGCTGGAGTGTGGATGTGGTGAACGGCCCGGCCGGGTGGCGTTCGGCAGGTTTGCTTTCGCTGCTGAGTACCCGGAAGTCGGCCTCCCTGCACGTCCCGAGGAATCCTTCAGCCTCTTCGGCCGAATCGAACCGCCGGTCGAGTTCCGCCTTGAAAAGGGTTTTGGCAGGGTCGTCCGTGCGGTAGAACCGGGCAGTGACCCGATAGTAGGGGGTGCTTCGGAAATTCATTATCTCGCGCTCGCGCTCGACGATGAGGCGCACTGCGACGCTTTGGACTCTTCCGGCCGAGAGCGACGGTTTGACCTTCTTCCAGAGTACCGGCGAGAGTTCGAATCCGACCAGCCGGTCGAGTACACGCCGTGCCTGCTGTGCATTGACGAGGTTCATGTCGATGGTGCGCGGATTCTCGATGGCGGCCATGATGGCGCTCTTGGTAATTTCGTGGAAAACGATGCGCCGCGTCTGGTCTACCGGCAGGCCGAGCACCTGTGTCAGGTGCCAGGCGATGGCTTCCCCTTCGCGGTCTTCATCGGATGCGAGCCAAACCCGTTCGGCCTCCTTCGCACTCTTGGCGAGCGATTCGACGAGTTTCTTCTTGTCGGGCGATATCTCGTAATCGGGTTTGAAGTTGTCGTCTATGGCGATGCCGAGCTCCTTTTTCGAGAGGTCGCGGATGTGACCGTAGCTCGACATGACGGTGTAGTCCTTGCCGAGGAATTTTTCGATGGTTTTCGCCTTTGCCGGAGACTCGACGATGACGAGGTTTTCGTGTGTCTTCTTCGTGTCAGTATTGCGTTGTTTCTCCTGCGCCATAACTTTCTGCGCTTGTGTGAATTTGATTAAAACAAGAACCTAAAGGCATCCTTTAGGTTCGTTACTCTGTCGTTCATTCGCCGTCCGGCTCGATGAGGGTGTATGTTATCTTGACTCTGACCGGTTTGTCGCTGTCTGCCGCCAGAAGGACCGACGTATTGTCGGCGAAGGGCTCGTAGGGCGTGTAGGTAGGGGCCAGCGTCAACTGCCTGCTCTCTTCGTCGTCGTGCTGCAAGGCGTGCTGCAGGAACGAGGTGATGTCCATTCGGTAGTATCCCTTGCCGGGGTTGCGGTTCAGCGTACCGTCGTAGGGTATCGTGATGCTCCCCGTGGAGGCGTCCGATATATAGTAATCCGGGATAACGGTCATGCTGCCGTAATCGGAGTAACTGCCGAGTTTTTGGAACGCCTTGTCGTATGCTTCCGTCGTCTCTCCTTCCAGCCATACGAACATGTGTGCCTGGTTGATGTACAGTCCGTAATCCTCCGATGGCTTGAGGGCGTTCATGGCGTCGAAGAAACCGTCCGGGAATTTCAGCGTCGCTGTCACGCCGCCGAGTCCCTGCACGTAGACCGTTTCGTCGGCGGCTACCTCCCCTCCGTTCTGTACCCCTTCGAGCGGCGTACCCGTGTAGTCGTGGCGGATGCTCGCCACCGACATCGTTTTGAGTCCGTCGGCGTCGGAGAAGTACCACTGCATGTAGGCCGTGACCTCTTTTTCTTTGTTGTCGTCGTCGAGGTCTATCTCCCACTGGTCCCTCTCCCGCTGGAAGTAGAAGTTCATGTTGCAGTTCGGAAGGTAGTTGGCATATATCGCTGCATTGGCAGGAGTTCCGGGAGCCTGAGCGATGACGAACCCCTTGTATTTCCGCAGGAATTCGTAAGCCTTGTCGGAGTAGAAGAGGGTGGTGTCTGCGGTCGCCAGTTCGTCGAGCAGCAGCTGTCCCTGCGGAAGGATATCGAGCTTTATCTCTTCGATTTCATCCGGTTCGCCCGAATATTCGAAGCTGAACAGCGGTTCACTGTCGATATGGTCTTCGTAGCGGAACGAATGGTAGTATATCGTGTCCGTCGTATAGGCGAGCGAATCGCGGAGCCGGTAGATGTTGAAAGTCTGCCGTACGGAAGGGTCGCCGCATACGTACTTCATGTTGACGATGAGCTTGACCGAGTCGAACGGTGACTTGCGGTTCTTGAAGAAGTTCGGGGTAAGCGCCTGGGCGGGCAGCCCCGAAAATACGGAAGCCGCCACGGTCTTGCCGAAGAAACTCTCCTCCGCCGAACCGATATAACCTACGTTGACGTTCATGGCACCGCGCATGTGTTTGGTCGAGGCCCGCAGCCCGATGGAATCCGTATAGGTCTGGAACGCCCTTATCCGTTCGCCTTCGCCAAGTCCGAGTGTGTCGATGTGGATGGAAAGCTTCTCCCCTCCGCCGGGAATGAGACCGGCTCCCAGCGTATCGTCCACCGAGGTGCAGGCTACCGACAGCACGAAGGCCGACAGGAGGGCCGTCGCTGCGGAGAGGTATCTCTTATTGTAAAAGCTCTTCATAGAATTTCTGGTAATTGTCGAGATAGTCGGTGGCATCCGAAGGCTGCCAGGGAAGAAGCACTTTTCCCGTTCCTTCCAGTGCTGCCGTTATCAGCGGAGAGGGATGCTCGGTACGCATGACCACGCCGTCCGCATAGTCTATAACGAGTTTCATCAGGTTTTCGTATGAAGGGGAGTCGAGCAGTGCCAGTTTCGGGTCTTTTATTCCTTCGTTCTCTATCTTTTTCCTGAATCCGGCATCGAGCGTTCCCGGAAAGGCATCGTCGTAAATCGAGACGGCTATCTTCAGGTTCTGGAACATGGGGTCGTCGGCGAAGGTGTTGCGCAGGTAGATGGGCATGACCGCCGAGAACCATCCGTGGCAGTGTACGACGGTGGGTTCCCACCGCAGTTTGCGTACCGTTTCGAGTACGCCCCGGGCGAAGAATATGGCCCGTTCGTCGTTGTCCGGAAACATTCCGTCCGTTGCAGGGTCGCGGAGTACGGCCTTGCGTGCGAAATAGTCGTCGTTGTCGATGAAATAAATCTGTACCCTTGCCGAGGGTATCGAAGCTACCTTGATGATGAGCTGATGGTCGTTGTCGTCTATGATGAGGTTCATGCCCGAAAGGCGGATGACTTCATGGAGCTGGTTGCGTCTTTCGTTTATGACCCCGTAACGCGGCATGAACGTCCTCGTTTCATTGCCCCGTTCCTGCATGGCCTGAACCAACAGCCTGCATTCGGACGAGATTTCGGTCGGCGGTAGATAAGGGGTTATCTCCTGACAAACGTACAATATTTTGGAACCTGCCATTACCGGAAACTTAAAATACTCACAAAGATACGAATTAATTTCCAATGAAACCGGACGTGTCGGATAAAAAAGATTCCCCTCGGGAAGTCTTTTTCCGTGCAATCGTTTGTTTCTGAATGCGATGCGTGCGGGGTTGCAACCCCGCACGCATCGCATTCGCTCCGGCCGGTGCCGTGGGGAAGTCGTTCCCGTCAGAGCAGCAGCATGGCGTCGCCGTAGGTGCCGAAACGGTAGCCTTCCTCTATCGCCACCTTGTAGGCGTGCATGACGGTTTCGTAGCCGCCGAATGCTGCGACGAGCATCAACTGCGTCGAACAGGGGAGGTGGAAGTTGGAGACCATCGAGTCGGCCACGCTGAAATCGTAGGGACAGAAGATGAATTTGTTCGTCCATCCGTCGCACGGTTTCAGCATGCCGTTGGTCGATACGCTGCTTTCGATGGCCCGCTGGACGGTCGTCCCTATCGCACAGACGCGGTGCCCTCCCTCCTTGGCGCGGTTCACTTTGGCAGCCGCCTCTTCGGGGATATGCACCTGCTCCGAATCCATCTTGTGTTTCGTGAGGTCTTCCACATCCACGGTGCGGAAGTTGCCGAGCCCGACGTGCAGTGTTATCATGGCCGATTCGATGCCTTTGATTTCGAGGCGTTTCATGAGGTGTTTGCTGAAGTGCAGACCCGCCGTAGGGGCGGCTACCGCCCCCTCTTCGGTGGCGAATATCGTCTGATAGCGCTCTTCGTCAATCGGCTCCACCTTGTCGCGTATCCATTTGGGGAGGGGTGTTTCGCCGAGTTTGTAGAGTGCGGCCCGGAACTCCTCATAGGTGCCGTCGAACAGGAAGCGGAGCGTGCGTCCGCGCGAGGTGGTGTTGTCTATCACTTCGGCCACCAGCAGGTCGTCGTCGCCGAAGTAGAGTTTGTTGCCTATGCGTATCTTCCTTGCCGGGTCCACGAGTACGTCCCACAGGCGCAGGTCGCGGTTCAGTTCTCTCAGCAGGAAGATTTCTATTTCCGCGCCTGTCTTCTCCTTGTTCCCGTAGAGCCTTGCGGGGAAAACCTTCGTGTTGTTGAAGATAAAGACGTCCTTTTCGTTGAAGTAGTCGATGATCTCCTTGAAGATGCGGTGCTCTATCTTGCCTGTTTTGCGTTCTACCACCATAAGCCGCGATTCGTCGCGGTTGTCGGCAGGATATTTCGCCAGCAGTTCCGGCGAAAAGTTGTAATTGTACTGTGAAAGTTTCATCCTTTATTCCCGGGAATTTATATAGCGATGTTTTGTCGTAAGCAACGTTGCGGCTTCTGTACAAACAGGGACCGAATAATTATTATACGAAAAAAAAACGGGTTTGTTTCACCCGTGCCGTTTTTTCCGTCAGTACCCGTGCTTCCCGCCCGGACAGGCTCCGGCGGTTGCCGCTGCATCCGGTGCTGTACATGGCTGGCCGTGCATCTCCTGCAGTTTCGGAAGCCTCCGATTCGATAACGGTTATTTCAGGATGTTTATTATTTCGTCCATGGAGTATCCCTCCTCGGCAGTGAACCGGCCGCTGCGTGTCCGGCGGAGCGAGGTGAGGTAGGCCCCGCTGCCGAGTGCTTCGCCTATTTCGCGGGCGAGCGAACGGATGTAGGTACCCTTGCTGCACACCACCCGTATCCTGATGCGGGGCAGGTCGTATTCGAGCAGCTCCATGGCGTAGATGTTGATTGGGGCAGCCCGGAGTTTCACCTCTTCGCCTTCGCGGGCGTATTCGTAGGCACGCTGCCCGTCGATTTTCTTGGCGGAGTAGAGCGGCGGCATCTGCAGCCGTTCGCCGGTCAGGGCGGCGAGGGCCTGTTCCACCTCTTCACGCGTGATGTGTTCCCAGGGATAGGCGGCATCCTCCGGATGTTCCATGTCGAAACTCGGAGTGGTTGCGCCGAGTTTCATTTCCGCCACATACTCCTTCTCCTCGGCCTGCAACGCTTCCACCGATTTGGTGGCTTTGCCGAGGCATATGACGAGTACGCCCGTGGCGAGCGGGTCGAGCGTGCCCGCATGGCCGACCTTCAGGTTCCGCAGTCCGTTGTGGCGGAGCATGAACTTGACTTTGCGTACCACGTCGGTGGATGTCCAGCCCAGCGGTTTGTCCACGACGAGCACGTATCCCTCCCTGAAATTTGTCTCTTTGGAAAATGGTTCTTTCAATTCCGCTTGTTTTGTGTTTGGGTCAATGTCGTCCGCAGCCTAATGGAAAATACCGAATCCGATGGAAAGGAGGCCGACGGCGGCGCAGTAGACGGCGAACCAGGTGAGTTTGCCCCGGTTCACGATGCGAATCATCCAGCGGCAGGCGAGCGTACCGGTGAGGTAGGCTGCGGCGAAACCGCCCACGAGCTGCCACGTCCCGATGCCTTCTCCTCCCGTCGGCGCACCAATCAGCTCCAGCAGGTTCATGCCGATGATGGGAACGAGCACCATGAGGAAAGAGAATTTGGAGACTTCGCTCCGCTGTACTCCCAGCAGCAGACCGGTGGAGATGGTCGTGCCCGAGCGCGACAGACCGGGCAGGACGGCCAGTGCCTGTGCGAGGCCGATGATGAATGCGTTTTTGGGCGTTATCGTTCCGGTGCGCGGTTTGGCAAGTCCTGCAAAGGTCAGCAGGCACGCCGTGACGAGCAGCATGATGCCCACCAGCACCAGATTGGAGGTGAAGAGTCCCTCGATGGCGTCCTTGAAGAAGAAGCCGACGACGGCGATGGGTATCATGGAGATGAGCAGGTTGATGACGTATCGGGTCTCCTCGTTCATCCGGAATCGGAACAGCCCTTTGAACAGCTCCACTATCTGACGGAAAAAGACGGTGATGGTGCTCAGCACGGTAGCCGCATGCACCGCCATGGTGAACTGCAGGTTGCTTTCGGCCTCTATGCCGAACAGGTAGTTGGCGATTTCGAGGTGGCCGCTGCTGCTGACCGGCAGGAACTCCGTGAGCCCCTGCAGGATGCCCATGATGATGGCTTCAAGTACCGACATGACCCTCTACTCCTTGAATTTTTTCATGATGGCGAACAGCTCGAATCCGAATCCGGCGAGTACCACCACCGGAGCGAGCGTGATGCGCCGGAAGCTGAACATCGAGTAATCGAATACGTTCGGGTCGTCGCTGCCGCCTCCGCTCATCAGGATGAAACCGAGAATGATGATTCCCAGTCCGATGAGCATGAAAAGGTAGTTTTTCCGTCCGAGCGGCATGCGGGCCTCCGCCTCTTTCCGCTGTTCGGCTCCGTTTTTCGATGCGGCCGGTGCGCCGCCTTTTCCCTTTGTCGTCTGTGCCATATCTTACATATATTGACTCTGATTTTTCCGTCGTTTTCCCGTACCGGAATGCCGCATCGGCCCCGGTGAATCAGTAGAGATTGATTTTCGTGGTGTTCATCCGGACGAACTTGTTCACCGCGAAGAGGGTGAACAGCGCCGATATCAGAATCCCCAGCAGCAGCATACCGCAGAGGACGTAATAGACCGGTCGGCTCTCCGCCAGAAAGGTCACTTCGGGGAGCCCTTCGCCGAGTCCCGCCACGAGCGCGAGGAACATCGCCGCGGCGATGAGCCATGCATAGACGCCGTGGAGGATGCTACGCAGAAGGAACGGTTTCATGATGAACCATTTGGAAGCCCCGACGAGCTTCATCGTATTTATCAGGTAGCGTTTGGAATAGATGGTCAGGCGGATGGTGTTGTTGAGCAGGATGAGTGCAATGACCAGCAGGGCGCCTCCGAAGAGCAGCAGGACGAGATTGAACTTGTTGATGTTGGAGCCTATCTGTTCCACCACGGCCCGCTGATAGACCACCTCTTCGATGCCGTTCCAGGAAGCGGCCTCCTTTTCGAACTTGCGGACATAATCCTTGTCGGAATACTGTGCGTGCAGTTTCACTTCGTAGGCATCGGGCAGGGGATTGAAGGCGAGGAACTCCACGAAGTCGCTTCCTATCTGTTCCTTGAAATTCTCCGCAGCCACTGCCTTGGGGACGAATGTCACCTCCTTGACGGCCTCGTGGGCACCTAGCTCCCGGCCTATTTCGGCAATCCGTTCGTCGGACGTGCCCTGCTTTATCATCAGATGGATGGCCACGTTCTCCTTCATCAGGTCGGTGGCCCGGACGGCGTTGAATATGAGGTAGCCGACGCTTCCGAGCAGGAACAGTACGAGTGCGATGCTTATCGTGGAGATGATGTACGAGTTGCGTACTTTACGCCTGAGGCTTTTCGTGTTTTCGGCTTTAGCCATGGTTTGATACGGTGTTTGTTGTCCCTCCCCGTCTTCTTACGCTTCCGGGAGGATATTATTGTTCTCGTTCCGGTCTTTTTTACGCCGGTCGTCCCATACCGCATAGATTGCCGCTGCGGCGAATCCGATGAGGATGATGAGCGAGCCTGCGAGTGTCACGGCTGATGCCTCGCGGAACTTCGGCGCACGGAAGACGAACTCCACGGTGTGGTGTCCGGCCGGCAGCGCCATGGCCCGCAGTACGTAGTCGGCCCGGAAGTAGGGCGCCTCCGTGCCGTCCACATAGGCTTTCCAGCCCTTGTCGTAATATATTTCGGAAAATACGGCGATGCCTTCCGTTGCCGAATCGTATTCGTAGGTGAGCCGGTTCACCCGGTAGTCGGTCAGCCGGATGGAGGCGGCGGTGTCTGCCGTGCCGGTGACCGGCAGCCGGTCGGTGAAACGCCGGTCGGCCACGGCCTGCCGTTTGGTGTCGATGCGGTTCAGCGCATCAATCTCTTCGTTCGGGGTATCCGACGGTATCACCTCCGCAACGAACCATGCGGCCCCGTTGGCGTCGGGATTGAACTGCGCTTCCAGCCGTCCGGACATCTCCGGAACGATGAAATAGCGCGTGTTGAGCATGTTGTAGACCTCCATGTTCATCGGTACGAGATGCCGGTCGATGAGGTCCTGATAGCGCTGCAGTTTGGCACCGTGGTATCCTCCGACGGAGCGGTGGAAGTAGGAGGTCGTGGCGTCGCTGAAGGTGTTCACCGCAAAGTTGGCCACCCGATATCCCGGTGTGGTATCTTTCAGTATCTCCTTGTCCGCCTCCGTGGGATAGAGTTGCGTGCGCCGTGCCGGAACGAAGTCGTCCCACGAGAGGTAGCGCAGGTCTACGGGAATGAGGTCGAGGCAGACCAGCCCTGCGAAGCATGCGGTCAGGATGCCTCGTTTCATCCGCCCTTTGGCATAGAGCAGCACGAGGCCGGCCGAGACGAGGACGAAGAGCAGCGAGCGCCAGGCGTCGGCGCGGAGCATCTTCGCCCGTTCGGCGCTCATGGCGTCCGATACGTAATCGGCGAACTGACGCGCCCCGGCTTCGTTGAAGCCGGAGTGGGCGGCGATATTGTAGAGCAGCGGGTAGTCTCCCGGAGCGGAGAAACCGAACATCTTCGGTCCGAAAAGGGCGAAGAGCAGGGCGATGCCACCCGTGATGCCAGTCGCCCATGCGAGCCCGCGGCGTATTTTCCGTGCAGGGATTTCGCCTTTCCAGAGTTCCGAGAGCAGCAGGCAGGCCAGCAGGGGAAAGGTCCACTGGACGATGACGAGGGCCGTCGAGACCGCGCGGAACTTGTTGTAGCCGGGCAGTATTTTGAAGCAGAGTTCCGTGAACCACATCATGTTGCTGCCCCACGAGAGGAAGAGGGCGAGGAGGCTCACTGCCAGCAGCCACCATTTCCGGCTGCCGCGCAGAACGAACAGGCCGAGCACGGCGAGGAACACCACCGCGGCGCCGAGGTAGGTGGGGCCGGCCGTACCGGGCTGGTCGCCCCAGTAGGTGCCGATGGGCAGGTCGGCGGGACGGGCACCGAAATTGGCGAGAACTTCGGCCACCGGGCCGTCCGGCGAGAAGGGTTGTGCCGACGAACCTCCCATGAGGTTCGGGATGAACAGGTTGAAACTCTCCGTGCGGCCGTAGCTCCAGGCCGTGGCGTATTCGAGATCCAGCCCCCGCTGTGCCGCTTTGCCGCCGGCATCCCCCTCGGCGAGTTCCGAGCCGCCCCGCGTGGTGTCGGCGGCGTGCTGTGCGGTGAAGTAGAGCGGTGCGAAGTTGGACCCTACCGCCAGTACGGCGGCCAGCAGGAGCGCCCCCGACGCCTTCCAGAAACGCGGAAGCACCCGATGTCTGTACGACCGGACGAATTCGTTTATCAGCAGCGCGACGATGACCAGCAGGAAGTAGTAGGTGATTTGCGGGTGGTTGGCCGATATTTCGAGCGAAGCGGCCAGCGCCGCCAGCGCGGCCCCGAACCACAGGTGCCGTCCGCGGTAGGTGTAGACGATGGCTCCTATCAGCAGGGGGATGTAGGCCATGGCCCACACCTTGGAGATGTGGCCGGCTCCGATGATGAGTATCGTGTAGGTCGAAAAACCGTAGGCGAGTGCCGGAACGATGCCTACCCACGGGTTCACTTTCCACAGCAGCGTCATGAGCCAGAAGCAGAGCATGGCCGTGAAGATGAGCACGGCCGGTTCGCCCATCGCCCGCACGGGCAGCTTCGAGGCGTGGCGGATGAGCCATGCCGGCACCTTGAAGTCAATCATGTAGGAGGGCATACCGCTGAAGGAACTGCCCGTCCACTGGGGGTCTTCGCCGTATTGCTCTACGTGCCGTTCGATGTCGGCACTCGCTCCGACGTACTGGGTGACGTCGTGCATGTCGAGTTTCTCCCCGCTGAACTGGGGGGCGAAGTAAAGCATCGATACCAACAGGAATATGACGGGGGCCGCGACGTATGGCAGCCAGCGGAGGGATTTCCCTTTTTTGTCCATAACGGGCTTGTGTTTTCGTATCCCGCAAAGTAACGAAAAATAGTTGAGATTATGAACTGCGGTATCCCGGCTATTGTGTCCTGTTGGCGTATTTCCCGGTGCCGGAGCGGGGTTTTTCGACGGAAATGTGCGTAAAATATCTCCGAAGGGGAGGACGCAGGCGGATTCTCTCGGAATTTTGCACTACCTTTGTGCGTTCGGTCGGAACGGCATGGATAGGTTGAGTGAAATAAGGGAACCGCTCGAAAAGGTGTTCGGGGAGTATGAGGAGTTCATGAAACGGGCCCTGTACAGCGACAACAGGTTCGTCGCGGGCATCATGGATTATATCGTCTCTTCGCGCGGCAAGGGTATCCGGCCCTTGCTGGTCTTTCTCTGTGCCGGTATCTATTCCCGGTTCGGAATCGGCAAGCGGGCCTATCTGGCCGCCCTGATGGTGGAGATGATACACAACGCCTCGCTCGTTCACGACGACGTGGTGGACGGTTCCGATACGCGCCACGGCAAGCCTACGGTGCATCACCGATGGGACGCGCGCGTTTCGGTGCTTTCCGGCGATTATATCCTCGCACGGAGCTATTCGCTCGGCATGCAGAGTGCCCAGTTCGACATCGTATCCTATATTACGGCCGGCATTTCCGAACTTGTTGAGGGCGAGCTCATTCAGAGCGAGCTCAACGGTAGCCGCCGCGTCTCGCGCGAGGCATACCTCGACATCATCTTCAAGAAAACGGCTATCTTGATGGGGGTCAGCAGCGGCGCGGGAGCCATGGCTGCGGGGGCTGCTGCCACGGAGGTGGGGATGGCCCGTCAGATAGGACTTGATTTGGGGATGGCCTTTCAGATTAAGGACGATATCCTCGATTATGCACCCTCCGAACAGACCGGCAAGTCCTCCTGCGCCGACCTGCGCGAAGGGAAGGTCACGCTTCCGCTGATAGCCATTTTCGAACGGTGCGGCGACGAAGAACGAGCACGCATCATGGAGAAAGTGAAAGCTGCGGGCGAAAATCCCGGGCTTATCGAAGAAATCTCGTCGTTCGTCCGCCGCGAAGGGGGTATCGAGGCCGCCGAGAGTGTCATGGAGGAGTACCTCGGGCGGGCTCGCAGCATCATTGTCACCTATCCCGATTCCGTTTACCGCCGTTCGCTCGAACTGCTCTGCGACTACATCGGCGACCGGGAGCGGTAACCGGTGGATTCCTTTTTTCGGCGGAGCCGTATTCGTCCTGAATCCTTGAATTTTCCGTTTTTGTTTCTTCTTCTGTGACGGGGTGCCCTGTGCAGGTTCGTTGCTTTTTGTGGTGATGTCCGGCGTTTTCCGGTCATTGTCATACGCCGTGGGGCGTTTGTCGTCCTGCAATGTGTCGCTGCGCGGAGTGACTTTGCGGTCGGGTGGAGGATTCCGCTGACAGATGCCGGAGTATGTCCGTCGGTTACGGTCGGCCGGTCGTAATGATACGCGCGGTGGGAGGCGTGTCTGTCGGGAGCAGTCCCGTATCGGATGGGGTATATGGGGCGTGTGGCAGGCTGCGGTATGCTTGGGGATGGCGTTTCCGGGGGTGCCGGTCGGCGCAGTGAGACGGACTTACGGGGAATGGTCAGGAGGTTGCGGCGGCATGCGGTCGATACCGATATGGCAAGACGTGTTGCCGCGTTCGAATCGCTGTGCGGGATGGTTAGAGAGAAAGACAATGCCGCTTGCCGGGGGCGGGTGCTGCCGGACCGGATGTGCGGGGATGCTCTCCGTCGCGGAGGGGCGGCCCGTCAGGGCAGCCAGCCGATGAGGCTGTCGCCGCGGTGCGCCTCGCGCCAGGCCGTGAGGCCGGCATAATCCCTCACTCCGCCGGAGAGTACTGCCGCGTAATATTCCGCTCCGATGATGGACTCCGTGTCGGGGGTTTCGTATTTGAGCCGCAGAATGGCGTCGCGCGTCTCTTCGGTCAGGACGGCGCCGATGCGTGAGGCCATGCGTTCGGCGAAGCCATCGTAGGCCGAACCGCGCCGGATGTGTATCATGTCCATTTTCCACATGCGTCCGTCCCGGTCGCGGTAGGCGGCGTGCCATTCGATGCACTCCTCTTCGGTGTCGATGAGATTGGTGTATTCCATCCGGACGATGCCCGGATGCGAGGCGATTCGGGCCGCCGCCCGGAAACTCTCCTTTATCGACAGCGTATCGGTGTAGACGTGCATGTCGATGTCCAGCTTCTTCATCATCAGCCCCGTGGAGAGGCTGCCGATGAGGTTCGCCTGTGCTCCGATTGCCTCCCAGCTTTCGACCAGCTGCGTTTCGGCGATTATCTCCCGGCCCCGTCGCTGATTGGCTTCGGCCATCTTTCTGTAATCTTCCATTGTCGTTGCTTTTTGCGGGGCGCAAAGATATGGAAAATCGGGGAAAAGGTCTGTTCGGTAGTTGCCCGATGTAAAAATCGGAGCGTATTTTGGGGACGGATAGCAGGAAATTCGATGACTACGGTCGGACGACAGCGTTCATTCCGCTCTCCGACCGTAACGACCAGGCCGTATCGTGTGCTGATATCGGTGGATGTGCAGGAGCGTTTAGCTGGAAGTCGTTTCGATGGCGAGCAATTTATATTTCCGCAGCCTGCTGTGTAATTGAGAAGGTTACTGCGGAGGTGCCGCATGTGAAGGTAATCTCGGCTGCCCGTTGTACCGGGGCTGCGTTTTCAGCGACGGTTACGGTGAGGGAGTGTTCTCCGGCTTCGCCCGCGGCCTGTGAGAGGACAATCCATTCGACCCCGTCGGTTATTTCTGCCTGCCATGGGCCGGAGGCGGAGAATGCGAGGTCGATTTCGCCGCCTGCTGCGGGGAGGGTCAGGGCCTGCGGGGTACCGTCGGCAAATATGAGCGAATCTTCGTCTTCATCTTCATCCCCGGTGCCGTTTCCGCTGTCGTCCGTCGCTTTTTGCGTGATTCTTGCTTGGACCTCGTCCTTTCCGCAGGTAATCGTTATGAGTGCGGTGCGGTCCGAGTTGTTTTCGTTTGGAAGCAGTGCGATGTGCATGGAGTAGGTTCCGCCTTCGTCCCCGCTTTCGGGCGATACGGAGAGCCATTCGGGAATGCGTTCCTCGCCCGGTTGGGATATTGCAGCCTGCCAGGCATCCTGGGTGATGAAGTCGATAGTGGTTTCCCCTTCGGTGCTTTCGGCAGAGACGGTTTGTATGAGCTGCGAGGTGTCCGGTACGCTGATTTGTCGGTCGAGCAGCGATTGCAGTTGTTCGCATCCGGTCAGTAGCAGGAGAGCCGATACGCTTGTCAGGTACAATCTTTTCATAAGGTCTAATTGGTTACTGTACGGGAACCGGTCGGGTTCTCGGAAATCGTGTTCAAGGCGCGAAATTAGCGTTTCGGATGATAAAAGTCAATATTATAAATAAGTGTAAATTATGTTGTTCGGTCTTCGTTGTCGGGAAAGTGCGGGATGTGGGGGCGGAATGCAGCCGTTCGCCGGTACGTTGTCCCGGCAGGCATGGGTCGAATCGACATGCAAAAAACAGGGGCCCCGATGGAGGGGCCCCGGCAGAAGAAGCGCAGGAGTGTCGGTCAGAGCGTCCTGAGGATTTCGATAAGGAATTTCCAGAACTTGTCCACGGTCGCTATTTCGAGGCGTTCGTCGGGCGAGTGTACGCCGCGCAGCGTCGGGCCGACCGATATCATTTCGAGCTTCGGATATTTTTCGAGGAAGAGACCGCACTCCAGTCCCGCGTGGATGGCGCGTACTTTGGGCCGCGTGCCGAACAGGCGTTCGTAAGCCGTCTCCGCCACTCGGAGCAGCCTGCTCGACGGGTCGGGGTTCCAGCCCGGATAGCCTTCGCCGTGCTCGACTTCGGCACCGGCCAGCCGGAAGGCCGCTCCGACGGAGGCTGCGGCATCGGCCTTGGCGCTCTCCACCGAGGAACGCTGCGAGGAGGTCACGACGATGCGCCCTTCGTCGGCGAACTTGACCGATGCGAGGTTGGTGGAGGTTTCCACGAGGCCAGGCATTGAACGGCTCATGGCGAGCACGCCGTTGGCCACGCCCTGCAGGGCGAGCAGCAGAGAGCGCTGGGTGCCGGCATCGATGACTGTCGCCGGTTTGCCGGCCTCCCTGACCTCCAGCCGGACGCCCGCGTCCGTATATTTATACTCTTCGGCGAAGGTCGCGGCGAACTGTCCGGTCAGTCGGCGCATCTCGTCCGCTTGCCCGGCCGGGACGCCGAATACCGCATGCGCTTCGCGCGGAATGGCGTTGCGCAGATTACCCCCGTCGAACGAGGCCAGACGCAGGCCCATACGTTCCGTTCCGGCCAGCAGCAGGCGCGTGAGCAGCTTGTTGGAGTTGCCGAGTCCGTCGTTGATGTTGTCGCCCGAATGGCCGCCTTTGAGACCGGAGATGTCGGCCTGCATCCAGGTCATCCCTTCCGGGGCGGGTTCTTCGCGGTAGCGGAAAGTCGCTACCGTATCGACGCCGCCGGCGCAGCCGATGAAAATCTCGCCGTCGTCTTCCGAGTCGAGGTTGATGAGGTAGCGGCCCGAGAGCATGTCGCTGCCGAGGTTGAACGCACCGGTAAGGCCCGTCTCCTCGTCCACCGTGAATAACGCTTCGAGGTCGGGATGCTCTACACCCTCGGCCGTGATGAGTGCCAGGGCGGTGGCCATGCCGATGCCGTCGTCGGCACCGAGCGTCGTGCCGCGCGCCTTCACCCATTCGCCGTCGATGTAGGGCTGTATCGGGTCGGTCATGAAGTCGAAGGCGACGTCGGCGTTCTTCTCGCACACCATGTCCATGTGGCTCTGGAGCACGACGGTGGGTTTGCCGGCCATCGAAGGCGTGGCTTTCTTGTACATCACGATGTTGCCGGCCGTGTCTTTCCTGTAGTCGAGACTGTGTTTTCTGGCGAACCTTTCCAGGTAGGCAATGATTTTCTCCTCTTTTTTGGAGGGTCGGGGAACCTGAGTGATTTCGTCGAAGATTTCCCATACGGCCCTCGGTTCGAGCCTGCTGATTTCTGACATAGCTTTTGCGTTTTTGCGGCCCTGCGGCATGCGGTGCCGGCCTCTTGCGGCGGGGTGTTCCGGCCGGAGAGCAGCACGCTCCTGTGCAGCGCCTTGATTATCATTTAATATGTTGTTTCGGGATTTTAGCCTTTTCCCGCCGTCGGCAAGGAAATGTAAAAATAGTGAAAATATGCGTAACTTGCAATCCTCAAACTGACTGTTATGGATAGGACTTTTGCCGATTGCCTCCGGGTGGGGCACGGTTACGACGTGCATGCCCTCGCGCCGGGGCTGCGCCTGAGGCTTTGCGGAGTCGACCTGGAGCACGACAGGGGATGCGTGGCCCATTCGGACGGCGACGTGGCCGTGCATGCGCTGTGCGATGCCCTGCTCGGTGCCGCCGCTCTGGGCGATATCGGGCTCCATTTTCCGGATACGGCGGCGGAGTATGCCGGGATAGACAGCATGGTGCTGCTGGAACGGTGTATGGAACTGCTGGCCGGTGAAGGATTCGGTGTGGTGAATGCCGATGTGACCATCGCCATGCAGCGTCCCCGGCTGCGCCCTCATATCGACGCCATGCGCCGGAGGCTGGCCGCGGCACTGCGGGTGGACCTGTCCCGCGTGTCGGTCAAGGCGACCACGACCGAACGGCTCGGCTTCGTCGGCCGCGAGGAGGGGGTGGAGGCCAATGCCGTGGTGCTGATAGCCCGGCAGAAATGACGGCTGCATAGCCGGAAAGCTCCGGCCGCAGGGCTGTATCTTCCGTGTGTTTGCCCTCTTTTCGTATTGCGGCATATCTCTTTCGGTTGCCTGTCGCGGGCGGTTGTCTGCGGGCCGGGCGGAATGCGGGCGTGTGTTGTCTCCGGAAAGCCCGTTTGCGTCGGGCCTGTCCGTTGCCGCCGTGTACGTCGGCTGTTATTTTATCCGTCGTCCTTCCCGGTCGATGAAGTATGCGGTATGGCCGGTGCGGACGAGTGCCCGGCCGTCGCTGAAGGAGAAAGCCTCCTCGTAACGCAGCTCCGTGACGGGTTGGCCGGTCAGGTCGATGAACCCGAACCGCTCCCTGCGCCGGACAAGGAGCGTCCCCTCCGCCGGCGGAGCCATCCAGTCGTATCCGGAGGCCGTCAGCCGCTTTCCGCACCGGTCGTAGAGATTCCATTCGCCGTCAAGGCAGGCCGCCGCCACGTTCCATTCGCCGTACCATTCGAGCGCTTCGAAGCGCGGTTCCATGACAAATCCGCCGCTGCGGTCTATCAGACCGACCCCGCCGGTATTTCCCGCGGCGGCCCGGCCTTCGTAAAATTCGTCCGCCCGGGTGAACACCGGAGCTGTCAGTGGCCGCAGTTCCGCGTCGGCGTATCCCCACAGGCCGTTTTTACAGTAGCGCACGACCGTGTCGGCCGGACGTCCGATGTGCTCGCATGTCTCGGTATCGAGGAGTATCGTCTGCGGGCCGGCTGTTTCCGTTGCCGTGTAGGGTACGGTGATATCGTGTGCCGTGGCGTGAGCGGAGGTATTCGCTGCCGTTTCCAGCAGCGCTTCCAACAACGGCATGGGGGCGAAGGGCAGTGCGGCCAGCGTATCGAGCAGTGTGGCGGTCTCTTCGGGGCCGGGTGACCGGAGCAGTTCCGGCGGAAGCGCGTGTAGGGGAGGGGTACTGTCTGCTGCGGCGGCTGCCGCGATGCGTATCAGGGACGTATTCCGGTCGAATTCGGCCTGTGTAAAGAGTGCCGGCAGCCACGCCTCTGCTGTCGGGGAGGTCCACAGCATATGGAAGAGCGGCGGCATACAGGCCGAAACATAGACGGCGAGGGAGAGCCGCAGCAATGCCGAACGGTCGTTTCGGGCGTCGCGGCTGTGGCTGTGGAGACAGCGGATGGCCGTGGGCCGGCCGTCGGTGGTGACGAGGATGTTGGCCGCTTTGAGGTGTCCGTGTACGATACCTTCGGCATCGAACGTCCGGTACATTTCGGCCACGCTCTCCAGCAGACGGCGGAGGATGGAGGCTCCGTTACGGTCGAGGTGGGTGCGGACGAAATCGGGGAGCCGGAGGGCGCCGGGCGGGAGCCGTTCGAGCAGAAGGTCGGTACGTTGCGGGGCTCCCGTACCGTCGAAGAAGAGCATCTCTTCGTACAGGTATTCGTAGGGGGCGATGAAGAACCTTTCACCGCCTTTGGGAAAGGGATGTTCCTGTGCGTTACGGCGCAGGCGCGTATTCTCGCCGAGGGAGAACCTGAGCAGACAGGGCGTACCGTCGGCTTCCGCCTCGAAATCCGCCGTTTCCGCCGTGACGGTGAAGCGGGGTATGCCGTTTGTGTCCGTGACGGGGGTTGCCCCGGAGAGCCTGCGGAACCTTCCCTGCGGATGGAGCAGGCTTTCGGCGATGGCGGCTATGGTCGGACCCGGTCGCGTCATATCACGAAGGAGGAGCTGGCCGTACCGATGGCCAGCATGGCGAAGAGCTCTTCCACGGGACAGTTGTAGCCGACCGCCCGGAACGGCGGGCAGGCTCCGGGGCGCGAGGCGAGTATCAGGTCGTCGTAACAGGTGGGCAGCTCGCTCGACATGTCGTAGAGAAGGTCGGCATACCGGATGCAGGGGAGTTCCTCCCTGTTCGAGGGGAAGCACTGTGCGGATGTCTGCGTGCCGCTTCCGGCCAGGTGGATGTTGAAAAGAAGGACATTCCCGTCGCGTGTGGCGACGGATTTGATGCTGCCGGCTTCGGCGAGCAGGGTTTGCGGCGTGGCATCGGAGGCTTCGCCGTCGGTGATGTTGAGGACGATGGGCGGAAAGCTGTCGCGGTTGCGGGGGACGGCACACCACGCTCCTGTCAGTACGGCGGCTGCCGACAGTGCTCTGCACATGGGGGTGTCGCCGTTCGCTTCGGGGGTTATCCACTGCCGCTGTCCGATTTCCACCGCCGTCCGTCTTCCGCCGGGCAGCGTGCGCAGCATACGGCGCTGCTGCACCGGCGCAGGCAGACGGACGAGGTCGCCGATGCCGATGAACCGTTCCCGGTCGCCGGCGGGGAGCAAGGGCTGCACTCCGCTGCCGGAGTATCCGAGAACGGCGATGTCGAAGTAATCCCTTATTCCGTCGTCGCGCCGGGAGCGGTGGATGAGTTCGCCGAGCAGCATGTTGATGATGCAGGCGACCGCTTCGGCCTTTCGCATGACCTGCCCGCCGAACCGCGTCTCTTCGGCCATGGAGCCGGAGCGGTCGCAGAGGATGATGAATGCCGTCCGGTGTTCTCGGGTTATCTTTGCCTTGTACATCGTATGTTGTTGGTTTGTCGCGTGTCTTCCTTGCCGGACCGGCCGGGTTCTGTCCGTTTCCTGTCGCACGGTATCCGGCATGTTGCTCTTTTTCCGCCGTCTCCTGCTGCCCGTTCCTCTTGCCACGCCGGATACGGCTTTTACCGGTTTTCTTCTCCGCCGGCTTCCGGGATACCCGTCCGGCCGTTGTCGGAGGGTGACTCTACCGGATTGCCCCGGCGGTCGATACAGCTCCACCGGCCTGCCCGTCTGACGGCTGCCACACCGCTGCGGAAGGGCTTCAGATGGTCGTATCCGCTGCCCACGATGGCCGTGTGTCCCGTGGGGTCGATGAAGTGACGGAAGCCGCCCGTTTCCACCACGGCGAGCCCTTCGGTAAAGCGGAGAGCTGTGTCGAACAGCGGAGGGACGGTTTCGTGTCCGGCCGTTTCGTATCCCCATGCACCGTTGCGCAGGAAGGGTTCCGGTGCGGTATTTCCGGCCGGGAGCGCGTCGTTTCCGTCCGTCGCGAACCGGATGATTCCGCCGAGGGACGGAAGTGCCGGTGTCGGTGAGAGCAGGAGGGCGAGCAGACGGTAGGTGACGGCATCGCCCCGCCGTGCCGCCTCCGTGAGGGCTTTGGCATATCGCTCAGACCGGCGTGCGAAGAGCTCCGGCGGAGTGAAAAGCAACGAATCCGTCAGGTCGGCCCCGTCGGCGAATGAAAGGTCGGCGGCGAGTGTGCGCAGTGCTGCCGAGATGAGTGCCGCGGGATAGTCGTCGATGCTTTTCGAGAAGAAGGAGGCGTTGCGGGAGGGGTGGTTGAACTGCGGGGTACCCGTTTCGGGTGCTCCGGGCGCGTCGATGCCGGGAATGTACATGGCGTCGTAGTCGAGCAGCCGCATCGTGCCGTCAGTCCCGACCGTGATGTTCCCCGGTTTCAGGTCGCCGTGTGCCCACGGCATGGAGAGCAGTGCGGCAACCATCGCGTCGAAACCACGGGACAGGGCGGCCATTCTCTCCGTATCGCGGTGATGGAGCGCTCTCCTTACGGCGTATCCAAGCGAATCCCCGTCGGCCCACTCGGTCAGCACGGTATCGTACCACGCCCCTTCTCCGTCCGGGCCATAGATGTAGAGTTCTTCGGGTAGGTACCGGACTTCGCAGAGCAGCGGCGTCCGGCGGGCGGCGAGGTATGCGTAGAGCATGCCGTTGCGTTTTCCCGGTCGGGTGTAGCATTTCAGCGCGTAGGGTCTGCCTGCGAGCCATACTTTGAACACCGCCGCATTGCCTCCTGCATAGAGCAGGGGTTCCCCGTAGGCATCGCGTTCGACGGCCGGTTCTCCGAGGGTGCGGAAACGGCCGTAAGGGTGGCATACGCTTTCGGCATATTGGGATATGGTGGGTGTGTTCATGCAGGTGGATTACCCTGTAAAGATATGAAAAATATTATAATGAAGTCTAATTATGGTATTGTACTTCTTCGCTTGTCCGGGAGATTTCCGCTGCGGAAGGGGTTTTTGGCAGGTATTCCGGCGCATACCGTCACGGAACGGGGCGGTATGAAAGGAAAAAACTGCCCGGCGGTTGGTGCGGCTCGGCGGTAATGATTATTTTTGCAGCATATTGGTATAAAAGAATCGGTATGAAAAAGGAATACATTCCCTTCGTGGAGGAGCTCATCGAGCTTGCCATCCGGGAAGACATCGGCGACGGCGACCACACGTCGCTCGCCACCATTCCCGCGGATGCCCGCGGGAAGATGCAGTTGCTCGTCAAACAGGACGGTATCATCGCCGGAATCGAAGTGGCGCGGATGGTCTTCGACCGGCTCGACGGCAGCGTGGCCTTCGACCAGCGGATAGAGGACGGTGCGTGCGTGCGCCGGGGTGACATCGCTTTCTACGTGGAGGGGCGCATCCTGTCGCTCCTGCAGGCGGAGCGTATCGTGCTCAATATCATGCAGCGCATGAGCGGCGTGGCGACTCAGACGGCCGCATACGTGAAGCTGCTGGAGGGCACGCACTGCCGGGTGCTCGATACGCGCAAGACCACGCCCGGTATGCGGGTGCTCGACAAGATGGCCGTCAAGCTCGGCGGCGGCGAGAATCACCGCATGGGACTTTTCGATATGATACTGCTCAAGGACAACCACATCGACTTTGCCGGCGGCATCGCCAATGCGCTGGGAGCCGTGCGCGGTTACCTGGCCGATACCGGACGGCAGTTGCCTATCGAGGTGGAGGTGCGTTCGCTGGAGGATATCGACGAGGTGTTCGCCGCAGGGGGGGCCGACCGCATCATGTTCGACAACTTCACGGTGGAGATGACGCGCGAAGGGGTGCGTCGTATCGCCGGTCGCTGCGAAACGGAGTCTTCGGGGGGTATCCGGGAGGAGACGATGCGGGCGTATGCCGAATGCGGTGTGGATTACGTCTCGGTGGGTGCGCTGACGCACCAGATACGGAGCCTCGACATGAGCCTGAAAGCGTGCGTATAGTGCGCGGAGTCGCGGAGTATGCGGTTGTATCGGGGTGTTCCGGTGCCGCACGGCGGGCGGAGAGAGCCGTGTCGGCCGACGGGATATTGGAATTTAAGTTAATAAACAGGTTATCATGAGGAAACTCGGATTGTTGCTGGGGTTGGCCGCCGTCGCATGTACGGCATACGGCGCCTCCCCGCAGTTTACTTATGCGGATATCGCTGCCGGCAAGTTCGCGCAGCGCACCGTCGCGGGACTGAGGTCGATGGCGGACGGAGAACATTATACGGTGCTCGACAGCGGCCGGGTGGTCGTCTTTTCCTATGCGTCGGGCGACCGGGAGGGGGTGCTGGCTTCGCCGGAAGATATCGGTGCGGCATGGCAGCGCATCGCCGATTACCGGCTTAGTCCCGCGGAGGACAAAGTGCTGTTCCGTCTCGACGGAAAACCGTTGTATCGCCGTTCGGCCTACTCTTCTTATGTGGTGTACGATACGGAATCGGGTGAGGCCGCTCCGCTGCACGAGAGCGACAGCCTGCGGTATGCGGTCTTCTCTCCCGACGGGGAGCGGGTGGCCTTCGTACTGCGCAACAACATCTATGTAAAGGAACTGGCTACGGGGCGCGAGACGGCGGTCACGACCGACGGTGTACCCAACCACATTATCAACGGTATGCCCGACTGGGTGTATGAGGAGGAGTGGGGCTTGGAGGATGCGCTCCGCTGGTCGCCCGACGGGGAGAAACTCGCCTTCCTGCGGTTCGACGAGAGCGGTGTGCGCGACTATTCACTCGACCTTTACGGCCCGGACGGAAGCACTCCGGAAGACGACGTGACGGCACCCCGCTATCCGCGGCGCTTCACCTACAAATATCCGATGGCGGGCGAGGCCAATTCGGCGGTTTCGCTCCATGTGTACGACCTGGCGAGCGGACGGACGACGCATGTGGATGTCGGCCCGGAGCGCGACCAGTATCTCCCCTTCTTCGGCTGGACGCCTGCCGGCGCTCTCTGTTTCTACCGTATCAACCGGCTTCAGAACCATCTGGAAGTTTTCGTGGACGACCTGAAGGGAACTCGGAAGATGATATACGAGGAGCGTTCGGACAAATACATCGACAACATCGGCATGGGAACGGTGACTTTCCTCTCCGACGGCGACCGTTTCATCGTGAAGAACGAGACCCGTACCGGTTTTTCGCACCTTTATATGTACAGCATGGAGAGGGGTTTCCTCTATCCGCTGACCGAGGGCGAATGGGAGGTGCGCAGCCTCGTATGTGCGACGGACGAGCGGGTATGGTTCCTCTCCAACGAGACCTCCCCGCTGCGTAACAACCTCTATGTGGTGGGGACGAACGGCAAGGGAAAACGTCGGCTCACCAAAGGTGAGGGCACCTATGCCATCGCGCCGAGCGAGGGGTGCAAATACTATATCAGCTACTTCTCCAACTCCTCGACGCCCAATACGGTGACGCTTCACGACAGCCGGGGCCGGCTGCTGCGTACGCTGGAGGATAATGCGGAACTGAAGGAGTACATCGCCTCGGTAGGGTATCCGGTCAGGGAGTTCTTTACCTTTCCCGTTACCCACGAGGGGCGTCGGATAGAACTTAACTGCTATATCGTCAAACCGGCGGATTTCGACCCAGGCGGGAGTTATCCCGTACTCTTCACGCAGTACAGCGGGCCGGCCTCGCAGCAGGTGCTCGACCGTTGGTTCGTGGACTGGGAGGATGCCCTCGTGCAGCAGGGCTACCTTGTGGTCTGCATGGACCCGCGCGGTACGGGCGGTCGGGGCGAATGGTTCAAGAAACTTACCTACGGGCAGATGGGGCTGCTCGAAACGGAAGACCAGATAGCCCTTGCACGGTACGTGGCCGGGCTGCCTTACGTGGATGCCTCCCGGATAGGCATATACGGCTGGAGCTATGGCGGTTTCATGTCGCTCAACTGCATTCTGAAAGGGGCCGACGTATTCAGTATGGCCATTTCGGTTGCCCCGGTAACCTCGTGGCGCTACTACGATTCGGTCTATACCGAGCGGGTGAACGGTCTGCCGCAGGAGAATCCCGACGGTTACGACATCCCTTCGCCCGTTTATTATGCCGACCGGCTGAAGGGGCGGCTGCTGCTGATGCACGGTTCTGCGGACGACAACGTCCATCCGCAGAACAGCTACAAGATGGCCTATGAACTGGTGCGGGCCGGAAAGAAGTTCGACATGATGATATATCCGGACGACAACCATTCGATGGTACCCAACGGGCGTTTCCATGTCCGGCAGAAAATGGTTGATTACTGCCTTGAGAATCTTTGACGGGCAATAGGTTGATTATGATGAAATTGAACCCTTCCAGCCGTGAGGCGGAAGGGTTTTTGCCTTTGTCGGCGGCCCGAAAAGGGAGGTGTGGCACGCATTTGGTTTAATATTTGCAAAACTCGTAAGAAAGAGAAACCATTTAGTTTCGTTAAACCAATTAAATTATCTGAATTATGAAAAGACTTTTTATCTCGCTTGCAGCCATTCTGTGTGTAGCGGCTACGGCATCGGCCCAGACCCTTATCGTGGTCGAAGAGAAACCGGTTCTTACCAACAAGAAGGGTGCCCCCATCCTTCCCCAGGCCGGCGACATGTCGATAGGTATCAGTACGACTCCGTTCTTTACCTATCTGGGCAACATGTTCACCCGTGACGGTTCCAATTCGGCTCCCACGTTCAGCAGCCTCGGAGCTGGCCTCAACATGAAGTTCTTCACGGCCGACAACCAGGCTATCCGTGCCGGCCTGACCGTCAATTTCGGGACGGACTATTATTATGGCAACCCCACGAGCAATACGGCGGCAGGCGCTACCGTCACCGACCGCATGGAGAAGAGCAACCAGGGCTTCGGCATTAACGTCGGCTACGAGTGGAGGCGCGGTTACGGCCGTCTGCAAGGCTTCTACGGGGCTCAGCTCACCGCATCCTACAACAACGTGACCACCCACTACAAGTACGGTAACGAGATGAGCGCGACCTATCCCGACCCGTGGACCTGGAACTTCAATACCGACAGCCAGGCTCAGGTCAGCGAACGTACGATAGATGTCAAGGGGTCGCCGGTCATCAGCGTGGGCGTATTCGGTTTCGTGGGCGTGGAGTATTTCTTCGCACCCAAGATGTCCGTGGGCGGAGAACTCGGACTCGGCATCGCCTATGTCAATCAGGGCGAGAGCGAGTACAAGACGCAGTATTTCGATACGGCCAGCAACAGCGTGAAGGAGAACACCGTGAAGCGTCACGACTCCACGACGCCTACCAACGGTTTCAACGTACGTACTGCGGCGACGGGCAACATCTTCCTGTCGTTCTACTTCTGACGGCGCGTTCCGAAAGTTTGATTTACCCGGTTTGCGTTTCCGTGTGAGCGGAACCGGAACCGCGGATTATACGGAGAGTGGTCCGGGCGGCATTGGCCGCCCGGATTTTTTGTGTCTTCCCGCCCGGTGGATTTCGGTAAGATTGCCGAATGCGTTGCTTATCAGTGTGTTGTGTGTTGTCCGGCATTTTGCGGCTCCTGCTTCCGGCCGGACCGCTGTTCCTATACTTTTAACGTTTGTGTGAAAAATTACATGGAGTATAAAAGATGAAAATCTTTTAACAGGCTATATTATGTATTTTATATTATTTATAAGTTTGTATTGCTACAAAAAGTCATGTGTCCGGCCGGCGTGACGATTGGTGGCGTCAACTCTAAATCATTAACTCTAAAAAGAACGAAAGTATGAAGAGAGGATTGCTTTTTGTCCTGCCGGTACTTGCAGCGGCTTTTGCGGCCTGTACCACGGAAGTGAAAGAGGAGCGTCAGTTCGTGAATCTCAGCCAGGTGGTGTGTTCCTTCCATGGCGCAGGAAACGAACCGCTGGCCATCGAAGTGAAGACATCGCCGACCGAGTGGACGGTGGAGTCGGAGGCTTCGTGGGTGACGGCGGAGCGTACCGACGGCCGGACGCTGACCATCACCGTGGCCGACAACGATGCGTCGGCGGAGCGGAGTACGACGGTGACCGTTGAGGCCGGGCAGGCCGTGCAGCACATCAAGGTGGTGCAGTTGGCTCCCGACAGCGAGATTGCTACCTACCGCAGGCTGGACGCCCTGGCCAACGGGGGAGTGATGTCTCCCGGCGGGAAGTACGTGGCCGGTTATACGGCTTTCATCGACGAGAGCGATGCGGCCGGGTTCCGCTATACGGTCTCTTTCATCGACCTCGATACCGGCGAAGTGACCGAAGTGGGTCCCTTCTTTAAATCCCAGTACGACTTTTTCAGTACGCAGGCCGTGACCGACCAGGGGGTGTTGTTCATTAATCTCGGTATGACCGGGGAGTGCCTGATGATAGACCTCGACGGCAATGCTTCGTTCGTAGAGCGCATCGACGGATGCGAATCGTGGCCCCACGTTTCGCGGACTTCCGAGGACGGCAGGTACTGGGTGGGGTATGTTACAGAGAGAAAAGGTTTCTACCGGCCGGTACTTTGGACCGACGGAGTGCCCGAACTGCTCCCCATGCCCGAAAAAAACTACAGGGACGAGGATTTTACGACAGGGATTCTGGGACGCGGCATCTCCAACGACGGCAGCGTCATCTACGGCAGTACGTGGGAGAACTCCGATTTCGGCATGGTCTATTGGAAACGGGTGAACGGCGAGTGGCAGGTGGCTTATGCCGGTAAGGACGTGCGCAAGGTGACCCCGGTTAAGATGATTGATAAGGAGGGAAACGAATACGACCTCAATATGGTCAATGGCCTGACCTGTACGGCGGAGCATACGAAGGTAAGCCCCAACGGCAAGTGGCTGGCCAGCATGTACCGTACCGAAACGCCTACCGAGAATAGGACGGACTGGATATTGGAGAAACGCGCCGCATTCTACAATACCGAGACGGAGCAGACCGTCATCATCGACGACCTGGGCGAATGCGTGGGGGTTGCCGTGACGGACGACGGCATCGCTTTTATCTCCGAGGGGTACGCGTTCTTCACGGGCGGCCATGTCTATGACCTGAATGCCGGCACTTATCTCGGTACCTTGCCCGAATGGGTCTATCAGCATTACGGAATCCATGTCCCTGACTCTTCGTGGGTGCGCTACATGGCGCCGAACGGCCGGCTGCACGGGTACTATACGGTAGAGATGGCCGGGATAGGGCTGCAGCATCTGGGGTGGTATGTGACGCCTGTAGGCGAGTGATGTGAGCATGGCTTTTCATGTTGAAGCAGTTTTTTTCATAGAGGTTATTTTTGGTGTAAGGGAGGCCCGCAGACGGCGTCCGTGCGGCAGAAACGCCGGGCGCCGGAGGGGCCGGATAGCCTCCGGTCTGCTGCCGGCAGCGGGATTCCGATGACTAACCTTTTAACGCAAAATCGAGATGAAAAAGATAGGAAGTATTTTGGCGGCGGCATTGGTTGCCGTGGCATGTTCGCCCGAGAATGAGGGCGTACAGGAGGCGTCGCTGGAGGTATCCCCCTCGCAGTTGACCTTCGGCGCGGAGGATACGGCTCCGCAGGAGATTACCGTGACTGCTGTGGGTGTGGAGTGGGAATATGTACTGCCCTCCACGGCCGACTGGATTACGGTGGAGGACGGAACGGCCGGAAAACTGCTGGTTACGGTCGCCGCGAACCCGGCGGCCGAGGCGCGTACCGCCTCCGTCACCGTCCGGCCGACGGATAACGACGACGTCAAGGCCAAGAACGTGACCGTGAAACAGGAGGGCAATGCCAATCCGGTCGTTTATTCGCTGACCGTCGAGCCGGCCTCGCTGACCTTCGGTGCGGAGGGTGCGGCCCCGCAGGAGGTGACCGTCACGACCGAGGGCGAAGGCCTTACGTGGAGTACGTCGACGGAGGCCGACTGGCTTACCGTGACGGAGAAGGCGGGCGGCTTTACGGTCTCGGCGGCCGACAATCCGGATACGTCGGAGCGTACCGCCGACATCACGGTGACGCCGAGCGAAAGTTCCGCTTCGCCGAAGGCGGTGCGCGTGGTGCAGGAGGGGAAGGTGCTTCCTCCCTCGCTGACGCTCTCCTACGACGGCGGCGCACTGCCCGAGGAGGGATTCACTTTGTCCTATAACGACCATAATCCGATTTATATAGATATCGAGGCCGTAAACGTGGAGTGGAACATCTCCGTCGAGGACGAGGGCGATTCTGCCGGATGGCTGAATGCAGTGAAAACGGATAAAGGGGCAGTCATTCAGGTGCTTGACGGGAATGAAAACAACTCGTCCGAGGCGCGCCGCTGCACCGTGCGCATTACGGCCGATACCGAGGGAATCGGCCCGTTCGAGATACCGGTGACGCAGGAGGGAAAACCCGAGTTCGACAGCACGCTGGCCGAGGATGTCGATTTCGGGACGCTGACCGGCGGCAACTACGTCATTGTATATTTGACCAAGAACGAAGAACAGGCTTATGCGTTCTGGGATTTGCGTTTCTGGAGTGACGGAGTGACGTTCGATATGAACACAGGAACCTACAGCGGTTCGGGCGATTTGGTAACCGTCTATCTCGTTTCGGAGCCCGTGTACAAAAACGATGACAGCGAGTATTATCTACCGGATGGTACATATACTGTGGGTACCGATATTTACTCCGACCCTTCCCGCCTGGTTCCCGGCAATATCAGCGGCGGATACAGAACACCGTATGCGCGGTCGCATACTTGGTACATGCGGATGAACGAAGGGAACGTGGAAGGCGACGCCTGTATCACGACCGGTACCATGACGGTGAAACGTACCGGAGAAACGTACAGTATCTCGTTCGATTTCGGCAGCGATGCGCTGTACAGCGTGAAAGGTTCGTTCGAGGGGGCTTTCACTATCGGAGCCACTTATTGATTGTCCGGATGTGCGACAACCGGCCGGCCGCGGGCGGCACGCGGTGCAGGCCGTTTCATAATGACCGGAATTGACAAATAGAGGTTTTTACCAGGCCGCACACGCCTGTCCGGAGGGTCTCGCACCTTTCGGGCAGGTTTTTTCATGTCCGGGGTGATGTTTCGTGTTTGGGACGGCATTTGGCTCGGGGTGATGTTCGTATTTGGGGCGATGGGGTTCGGAGGCCGGTCGTCTTTTCCTGTTCGGGCCGGGTGTACGGTGTTCGGGCCGGTGTTCGGGCTCGGAGCGCTGCGGCCGGGAAGAGCTGGTTTGTACGGGCAGCGGTGGCAGGAACGGTTTGTGCCCCGTCGGGCAGAGCTGGAGAAGAGCTGAAAGACACGGGGCGGGGCGTCGGGTATGACAGGGCAGGGCCGTATCGGAGTGGATGAGGACAGACCGCATAGGATGCGGTGGAAACGAATGGCTCGGAAGGCATGGCACGAATGACTTTTCGTCGGGGCAGGATTGCTTTTCGGCGTGTCGCTATATGCTCCGTCGTGTCGTTACGGTGGCATAGGGGCGATTCAAAAGGTTTGTCGCAAAGGATTTTGCATCGGTGAGGATTCATGTGCTCGGTCGGAGCATGTTCCGGCAGACGTTGCGCGGGCACGGAAAACGATAAAAAGGGACAGGCCGCAATGACCTGTCCCTTTTCGTCTAATCGTTTGTCCGGGCTATGACCGGGGTCTGCCTACCTGCGGCGGGCCGTTTCGTCTATTTGACCTCCTCGAACTCCACGTCGGTCACACCGCCGTCGTTCTGGTTGCCGCCCGCATTGTTCGGTGTACCGTGCTGCGTTCCGGCATCCTGTGCACCCTGTTGTGCACCGCCGGCCTGCTGCTGGGCCGAATACATATCCTGGGAAGCCGCCTGCCATGCGTCGTTCAGCCGCGTGGTAGCCGAGTCGATGTCGGCCACGTTGCCTGCGGCGTGTGCGGCTTTCAGTTCGGCCAGCGCACTTTCGATGTTGGCCTTCTTGTCGGCCGGTATCTTGTCGCCGTACTCCTTGAGCTGCTTCTCGGTCGAGAAGATGAGGGTGTCGGCCGCATTCACCTTGTCCACCTTCTCGCGCTCCTCGCGGTCGCGGGCCTCGTTGGCTTTCGCCTCGTCGCGCATCCGCTGTATCTCCTGTTCGGTAAGCCCCGAGGAGGCCTCGATGCGGATGTTCTGCTCCTTGCCCGTACCCTTGTCCTTGGCCGATACGTTGAGGATGCCGTTGGCGTCGATGTCGAAGGTGACCTCGATCTGCGGCACACCGCGCGGTGCGGCGGGGATGCCGTCCAGATGGAACCGGCCGATGGTCTTGTTGTCGCGTGCCATGGGACGTTCGCCCTGCAGGATGTGAATCTCCACGGAGGGCTGGTTGTCGGCCGCAGTCGAGAAGACCTCGCTCTTGCGGGTAGGTATCGTCGTGTTGGCGTCGATAAGCTTGGTGAAGACGCCGCCCAGGGTTTCGATACCCAGCGACAGCGGGGTGACGTCCAGCAGGAGCACGTCCTTCACTTCGCCCGTCAGTACGCCGCCCTGTATGGCCGCGCCGATGGCTACCACCTCGTCCGGATTCACGTTCTTGGAAGGCGTCTTGCCGAAGAAGTCCTGTACGACCTTCTGGATGGCCGGAATACGGGTGGAACCGCCCACGAGGATAACCTCGTCGATATCCTTCGCCTGCATACCCGCATCCTTAAGCGCCTTGCGGCACGGCTCGATGGTGGCCTGTATCAGCCGGTCGCTGAGCTGTTCGAATTTGGCCCGTGTCAGCGTCGTGACCAGGTGCTGCGGAATACCGTCTACCGGCATGATGTACGGCAGGTTGATTTCCGTCTGCGTGGAGCTCGAAAGCTCGATTTTCGCCTTTTCGGCAGCTTCTTTCAAGCGCTGCATCGCCATCGGGTCCTTGCGCAGGTCGATGTTGTGGTTCTTCATGAACTCCTCTGCCAGCCAGTCGATGATGACGTGGTCGAAGTCATCGCCGCCCAGATGCGTGTCGCCGTTGGTCGATTTTACTTCGAAGACGCCGTCGCCCAGCTCCAGGATGGAAATATCGAACGTACCGCCTCCCAGGTCGTACACGGCTATCTTCATGTCCTTGTTGGCCTTGTCCAGACCGTAAGCCAGCGCGGCGGCCGTAGGCTCGTTGATGATACGGCGTACCTTCAGACCGGCGATTTCGCCCGCCTCCTTGGTGGCCTGACGCTGCGAGTCGGAGAAGTAGGCCGGTACGGTGATGACCGCCTCGTCCACCGTGGTACCGAGGTAATCTTCCGCCGTCTTCTTCATCTTCTGGAGAATGATGGCCGAAATCTCCTGCGGAGTATATTTACGCCCGTTCACCTCCACGCGCGGCATGTTGTTCTCGCATACCACCGTGTAGGGGACGCGCTCGATGTCGCCTTTCACCTGCCCGCAATTCTCACCCATGAACCTCTTGATGGAGAAGATGGTGTTCTTCGGGTTGGTGATGGCCTGCCTTTTGGCCGGGTCGCCCACTTTGCGCTCGCCGCTGTCGGTGAACGCCACGATGGACGGGGTGGTGCGGTGCCCCTCGCTGTTGGGTATCACAACGGGTTCGTTGCCTTCCATTACTGCTACGCAGGAGTTGGTTGTTCCTAAGTCGATTCCGATAATCTTTGCCATAATTGATATATTGTTTTAGTTATTTCTTTAATTTCCGTTCGTCTTACCGTTTCGGTTTGTCCTGAGAACTTCAATCTTTATGCCAACCGCGCAAAGTCCCGTGAAACTGACAAAAAGGAGGTGGCATGTCAGTCCCGCTGCCAGAAAAGGTGACATGCGGACTGTCACCGGCAGACTAAACCGTCCGCTCCGGCGTTCTTATGGATGAAGACCCGGAATACTCCTCGGAAGGGCGTGTTGCACGGCTGTTAATTATGAATGACAAAAAAGATACGTTTCATTTTTTTAGTCCGGAATTTTTTGTTATCTTTAAATCGTTGGATGTATATTTCACATAAAACCATATAGCTATGACAATAACCTTTAATGAGTTGCGCCGTATCAAGGACCAGCTTCCGAGCGGCAGCACCCAGCGTATTGCGGATGAACTGGGAGTGGATGTAGAGATAGTGAGGAATTACTTCGGCGGACGCCATTTCGAGAGCGGCAATACCGTGGGTGTACACTTTGAACCGGGGCCCGACGGCGGCGTCGTCACATTGGACGATACGGCCATACTCGACTGCGCAAAGCGCATCCTCGACGAGCGGCAGGCGAACTGACGCGGCCGGGTTTTGAAGAAAATACTGTCCGTTCCAGACGAACATCGGTTGGCGGGGCTGTCCGGAAGGGCGGCCCCGTTCCGTTTTTCTCTCCCGCCGGGCTCCCTTTTTCCCCTTCCGGATGCGAATAGTGGCTGATACCCTGTTGTATTTTACGAAAAAATATCTATTTTTGCGCACTATTGGGAAGAGTGTCTGCAGCCTCCTCGTGCGGCTGCGGCTTATGCGACGCAATTAACTGAAAAAATAATAACTCTTACTTACAATGCAAAACAGAGGCGCTATCAAAGCAATTGCGATTATTTTGGCTATCGCTTGTGCTTACCAGCTTTCGTTCACATTCGTGGCACGGAACATCGAGAAGAAGGCCGCCCGCTATGCCGAAGGGTTCCCCGTCGAACTCCAGCAGGAGAGGCAGCAGTCTTACCTCGACTCTATCAAATCCCAGAAAGTATTCCTGGGCTTCACCTACAAACAGGTCAAGGAGAGGGAAATAAACCTCGGCCTCGACCTGAAGGGCGGTATGAACGTCATGCTCGAAATCTCCGTCGAAGATGTGGTGAGGGCCCTGTCCAACGACAGTCAGGACCCCATCTTCAATGCGGCGCTTTCGCAGGCACGGAGCGAGCAGAAGAACAGTGCGGAAGATTTTATTACACTCTTCTCGCGTGCATACGCCGACCTTTCAGGCAATGCTCCGTTGGCGCTCATCTTCAATACCCAGGAGCTGCGCGAAAAGATTACTCCCACCAGCACGAACGAACAGGTCATCCGTGTATTGAGGGAAGAGGCCGAAAGTGCGATAGACAACTCGTTCAACGTGCTGCGCAGCCGTATCGACCGCTTCGGCGTCACGCAGCCCAATATCCAGAAGATAGGGGCCTCGGGTCGTATCCTCGTGGAACTTCCCGGTGTCAAGGAGCCCGAACGCGTACGCAAGCTTCTTCAGGGAACGGCGTCACTCGAATTCTGGCTTACCTATAATAATACGGAGATATTCCCGATGCTTGAACAGGCCAATGCGGTGGTGAAAGAGCTGCAGAAGGCTTCCGATGCCGCAGCGGCCGGAGAGGAACAGCAGGCGCTGCAGGATACCGAGGTGGTGGATGTGACCGAGATAACCGACGGACAGGTTACCGAAGTGGCAGTCAGTGAGGAGAGTGCCGAGCAGGACCTGCTGGCCGAGTTGGAGAACCGGCCCGATGCCGCTGCCATGACGGGGGCCGATGAGGCGGTTATGGATGAATTCCCGCTCTTCGCGAAACTCTCCCCTGCATTGAGCGAAACGGGCCAGATAATGAACGGCCCGGTGATAGGGTATGCGAAATCGTATGATACCGCCGCCGTCAATTCGATGCTCAACACCCCGCAGGTACGTATGCTGCTGCCGCGCGACGTGAAACTCATGTGGGGCGTGAAACCGATAGACCCGGCCGAAACCACCTATGAACTTTATGCCATCAAAGCCAATACGCGCGACGGCAAGGCTCCGCTGGACGGCTCCGCAGTAGCCGATGCGAAGGGCGATTTCGCCGAGCAAGGCTCTGCTGCCGAGGTTTCCATGACCATGACGCCTACCGGTGCCAAAACCTGGGCCCGTATGACGGCCGATAACATCGGCGAATTCATTGCCATCGTGCTCGACGGCTATGTCTATTCCGCACCGAGGGTGAACAGCGAGATACCCAACGGACGTTCCTCCATTTCGGGACAGTTCACCATTCAGGAGGCCAAGGACCTTGCCAACGTGCTGAAGTCCGGTAAGCTGCCGGCGCCGGCCCGCATCACCCAGGAGGCGGTGGTCGGTCCGTCTCTCGGACAGGAGTCCATCAATTCGAGCATGATTTCGTTCGTGATAGCTTTCTGCTGCGTCCTCATTTACATGATGTTGTTCTACAACAAAGCGGGTATGGTGGCGAGCATCGCACTGGTTGCGAACCTCTTCTTCCTGTTCGGAGTGCTCGCTTCGTTCGGAGCCGTGCTGACACTGCCCGGTATCGCGGGTATCGTGCTGACGATGGGTATGGCGGTGGATGCCAACGTCCTCATCTACGAACGTGTCAAAGAGGAGCTGCGGGGCGGCAAGGGATTGAGTCTCGCCGTGAACGAAGGATACAAGAACGCCATGTCGGCCATCATCGACTCCAACGTGACGACTATCATCACGGGTATCGTCCTCTTCGTATTCGGTAACGGCCCCGTACAGGGATTCGCTACCACGCTTATCATCGGTATCCTGACCTCTCTCTTTACTTCGCTCTTTATCACCAGGTTGATATTTACGGGCATGCTCAGCCGCGGGAAGAACATCCGCTTCTCGAACAAGTGGTCGGAGAATTTCCTCCAGAACGTGCATGTCAATTTCCTCGGTATCCGCAAGTGGGCATACGGCGTATCGCTGCTGCTCATCGTGATAGCCGCCGTGTCGCTGATGACCCGCGGCCTCAATTACGGCGTGGAGTTCTCCGGAGGCCGTACCTTCGTGATACGGTTCGACCAGGTCATCTCCGACAACGACGTCCGCTATGCGCTCGACCAGACTTTCATGTCGGACGACGTGGAGGGCGATGCTGCCTACAAGAGCTTTGAGGTGAAACAGTTCGGCTCGGAAGCGCAGATGCAGAAGCGCATTACTACGCAGTACAAATACGATGATGACAGTCAGGATGCGAATACCACGGTAGAGCGGCTGATGTACGAGGCACTTGCACCGCTTTTTGCTACGCCGCTGACGTTCGAAGAGTTCCATTCGACGGCGACCAATCCCTACGGTATCATCTCCGCCGACATGGTGGGCCCGAGCGTGGCGAGCGACATTACCCGTAACTCGTTCATCGCGGTATTCATCGGCCTTTTCGCCATCGGTATCTATATCATCATCCGCTTCCGCAGATGGCAGTGGGGTGCCGGCAGCGTCATCGCCCTCGCCCACGATGCATTCCTGACCATCGGTGTCTTCTCCCTGTTCTACGGCATCCTGCCCTTCAGCATGGAGGTGAACCAGTCGTTCATTGCGGCTATCCTGACCATCATCGGTTACTCCATCAACGACAAGGTGGTGGTGTTCGACCGTATCAGGGAGTATATGGGACTGTATCCCAAACGTTCGATGTTCGATAATATCAACAATGCGATGAACCATACGCTGTCCCGTACGATAAACACTTCGGCTACGACGTTCGTGGTGCTGCTCGCCATCTTCCTTTTCGGCGGTGAGGTTATCCGCGGGTTCGTATTCGCCCTCATGTTCGGTATCGTTATCGGTACGCTCTCTTCCATCTTCCTTGCGACGCCGGTCTCCTATGACCTGATGTCGCGCAAGGCCAAGGCGCCGGCAGCCCCCGTAAAGACGGCGAAGTAATATCATCCGGATATTCCGGACCTGTTGCAGCCGGAGCTGCCCTTTCGGGGCGGCTCCGGCTTTCTGTTCCGGTGCATTCGGCAGGCTTTTTTTTGAAAGCGGCCGGACTGCCGGCCGGCTCTTTTTCCCGCTGCGGTTATTGACATGTCCCGTTTTTTTATTTAGTTTTGTGTTTCAAATAGAGGCTGGTATGGATTTCATCCGGATAACATTCGTCGATATCCTTGACATCGTGTTGGTGGCGATGCTGATGTATTACCTGTACAAGGTGTTGCGCGGTACGCATGCGATGAGCATCCTTTCCGGTATCCTGTTGCTCTTCGTCGTCTATATCGTCGTCCGTGCCCTCAACATGGAGCTGCTGACGTCGCTTATCGGCAGTCTGACCAGTGTCGGTCTTATCGCTTTGGTCATCATTTTCCAGCCGGAGATAAGGCGTTTCCTGCAGGTGTGGGACAATCAGTTCCGTGACCGGCAGCGCTCTTTTCTCGGACGCATATTCGATTTTAAGGGGAGCGGCAAAGTGGCGGACCTCGAATACATCAACCCGATAGTCAGTGCATGCGGCGATATGTCTGCGACGAAAACGGGAGCTCTGATAGTGATAAAGACGGAGGGTAACTTGCAGGAGATAATCGATTCGGGGGTCCGTGTGGATGCCATCATCTCCACGCCGCTGGTCAAGAACCTTTTTTTCAAGAACTCTCCGTTGCATGACGGGGCGGTAGTCATAGCCGATAACCGGATAGTGGCGGCCAAGTGCGTGCTGCCTTCCACCCGTTCGGAGGTACCTATTTCGTTCGGCATGAGACACCGGGCTGCTCTCGGCGCCAGCGAAACGACGGATGCCATCATCGTGGTGGTGTCGGAGGAGACGGGCAATATCTCCGTGGCCCATAACGGCAAGATAAACGTGGGCCTCTCTTCCACCGAACTCAAGGCCGAACTGATGCGGCTCTCCGCTCCCGAAGAACCGCACGCCAAGACTGCAAAAGCCTCCTGAGAGGCGTAACGGCAGGTGGACGGCGGTGCCGTTGGCCGGTAGAGACAGGGTGTCGGGGGTGTTTTTTTCGGGGAACGGGGAGAGCGGAATCTTTTTCCCGAATGTCGGTCGGGATTTACGGAAACATGGAAAGGATAAACGGGACGGTTCTTCCGTCCCGCTGTTTTTTGGTATTTCTCGTCTCTGTGTGCGGGTAGGGGGGACGGGGGATATGCCGGGAACGATAGAAGACAGGCGGCGTTCGTGGGAAGGTTTTCTTCTCCGGTGCGGTGGAGTGATTCGGCCCTGTCTGTCGGGATGTCGTTTTTAAGTCGGGAGCGATGGGATACAGGAGGGGCCGTAAGGAGGTTTTCGTGATGTATGGAGCGGTTCGGTGCGGGGACGGCTTTTCTTTATTCCGGGATGGAGGGGTACTGCAGCGGAAGACCGGGCCGTACGGAGGCTGCGCATGGCGGGTTTCCGTTCGGTCACTCCTCGACGGGCAGGTCGTCGGACTCTTCCAACATGGACTGGGGCAGGGATTTGGAAACTTTGATGTTCAGGGCGCTGAGCCGCTGGGCTCGGCTGACGAGGTTGCCGGTGCCGGTGCGGAGCTGTTTCATCGCCTTGTCGTAGTTGCCCTGCATGGTGTCGATATTCTTGCCGATTGTTTCGAGCGTAGTGACGAATCCGACGAATTTGTCGTACATCATGGCCCCCTCGCGGGCGATGCGGTTGGCGTTGCGTCCGAGGTCGTCGCGTTTCCAGAGGTCGTCCACAATCTTGAGCATACCGAAGAGGTTCGTGGGTGAACTGATGATGACCTTTTTGCGGTAGGCCTCGTCCCACAGGCCGTTGTCGTACTGTACGGCAGCCAGGAAGGCCGGTTCCGTCGGAATGAACATGATGACGAAATCGGGCGAACCGAGTACGCTCTCCTGGTAGCTTTTGCGGCCCAGCTCGTTGACGTGGTTGCGGACGGAGCGCAGGTGTTCGGCCATGGCCCGGCGGCGCGACTCTTCCTCCTCGCATGCACAATAGTTCACGTAGGCCGTGAGCGATACCTTGGAGTCGATGACCACCCGTTTGCCGTCCGGCAGGTTCAGGATGACGTCCGGCCGGAGGTTGTTCCCTTCGGCGTCCTTCACGTTGGTCTGTGTCGTATAGTGGATGCCTTTCTGCAGATTGGAACTTTCGAGAATGGTGTCGAGTATCATTTCGCCCCAGTCGCCCTGTACCTTGCTGTTGCCCCGCAGGGCGGAGGTAAGGTTGTTGGTCTCCTCGGTGATGCGGCGGTTGAGCTCCATCAGACTGTTGAGTTCCGCCTTGAGGGCGCCGCGGTTCTCGTTCTCTTTGGAGTAGATTTCCTCCACCCGCTGCTTGAAGTCGGAGATGTTGTCCTTCAGCGGCTTCAGAATGATGTCGAGCGACTCTTTGTTGACATCCTTGAACTGGCGCGTCTTGCGTTCGAAGATGTCGTTGGCGGTCTTCTCGAACTGGAGCATCAGCATCTCGTTCTTCTCCTTCAGCTTCTCTCCCTCTTCGTCGAGCCGGGCCGTGAGCGCTTCGATGTCCTTGCGGGCTGCCACGAGGTCGAGCTCCCGTGCGCGCAGCTCGCCGGCCAGCTCCGTACTCCGTGCCGTTTCTGCAGCCGTGCGGGCCTCCTCCTCCCCGATGCGCAGGGACTGCGCGTGCAGCCGGCGGCGCTGGGACAGGCAGAGAACGGAGAGGATGCCGCATGCGGCGGCGAAAATGACAGCGGTGATTATCAGAAAGATTTGCATATCGTCTTATTTCGTCGGAGAGCTCTCCAAAGTTACCCGTTTTTTTCGGAAATTGCCTTACCTTTGTGCAAATGTTTTAAAACGCCATGGAACGCATTATCTCCCCTTCTATGCTTTCGGCCGACTTCGGCCACCTCGACCGCGACACGAGGATGATTGACGAAAGTGCCGCGCAGTGGATACACATCGACGTCATGGACGGCGTCTTCGTGCCCAACATATCGTTCGGCTTTCCGGTGATGAAACCCATCCGTCGGGCGAGCGCGAAGTTTCTCGATGTACATCTGATGATAGTGGAGCCGGAGAAGTACCTCAGGCGTTTTGCCGAGGCGGGAGCCGACCTCGTGACTTTCCATTACGAGGCGACGCAGGACCCGCTGGGCGCCATCCGGATGATTAAGGAGTGCGGCGTGAAGGCGGGAATTTCCGTCAAGCCGGCTACTCCGGTGGAGGTGCTCGGAGAGTTGCTGCCCGAGCTCGACCTCGTACTCATCATGAGCGTGGAACCCGGTTTCGGCGGCCAGAGTTTCATGGAGGGCAGTTGGGAAAAGGTGCGTCGGCTGCGCCGCATGATAGACGACCGCGGTCTGCCGGTGCTGATAGAGATAGACGGCGGCGTATCCGCGTCCAATGCAGGCGACCTCTTTGCAGCGGGCTGCGATGCGCTCGTGGCCGGAAGCGCGGTGTTCGGTGCCGCCGACCCGAAGGCGGAAATCGTGAAGATGCTGGAGGCACAGTCCTCCCGGTAACGGCAGCTGGTGCCGGGAGCTGCAGGATGTGCGGGAGAGAACCGTGGCGGATGCGGTATCCGAAGGGTGCGCCGTTGCGTTGTGCTTTCGGCCATGGGATGGCGCATACCGTTTTTGCCGCTGGAGAGGCGTGTTTGAAAAGGATTAGGTTGACAGATGATTTCAGTAGATAACCTGACCGTCAGTTTCGGCGGCTGGGATTTGTTTAAGGACATATCGTTGCTCGTGAATCCCAAGGACCGCATCGGTCTGGTGGGTAAGAACGGTGCGGGCAAGAGTACTCTGCTCAAGGTGATTGCCGGCGAGCAGCCCGCCACGAGCGGTACGGTGACCCGCAGCGGCGACGTGACGGTGGGGTACCTGCCGCAGCAGATGAAGGTGGCCGATACCACGAGTCTCGTGGAGGAGACGGCGGGAGCCTTTACCGAGGTCATCGCGTTGGAACGGGAGATAGCCGAACTCACCGAGGAGATTGCCGTGCGCACCGATTATGAAAGTGCCGATTACGAGAAACTGCTCCACCGGCTGAACGATGCCACGGACCGTTACCATATTCTCGGCGGAGACAACCGCGAGGCGGAGATAGAGAAGACGCTGCTCGGACTGGGCTTCCGTCGCAGCGATTTCGATCGTCCCACGAGCGAGTTCAGCGGCGGGTGGCGCATGCGCATCGAGTTGGCCAAACTGTTGCTTCGCCGTCCTTCGGTCTTTCTGCTCGACGAGCCAACCAACCACCTCGACATCGAGAGTATCCAGTGGCTGGAGGGGTATCTGAAGGAGTACAACGGGGCCGTCGTACTCATTTCGCACGACCGGGCATTTCTCGACAACGTGACCAACCGTACGGTGGAAATCATGCTCGGCAAACTGTATGACTACAAAGTTCCGTATAGCAGGTATGTGGAGCTGCGGCGCGAACGGCGCCAGCAGCAGATGGCCGCCTACGAGAACCAGCAGCGCATGATAGAGAAGACGGAGGAGTTCATCGAAAAGTTCCGTTACAAACCCACCAAGAGCAATCAGGTGCAGTCGCGCATCAAGCAGCTGGAGAAGCTCGACCGTATCGAAGTGGACGAAGAGGACCTGAGCGCCCTGAGCATCAAGTTTCCTCCGGCGCCCCGTTCGGGACAAATCGTGGCCGAGGTCAAGGGGGCGGGCATGAGTTTCGGGGAGAAACATGTCTTCAGCGGTGCCGAATTCACCATCGAGAAGGGCGACCGCATTGCGCTCGTGGGGCGCAACGGCGAGGGCAAGACTACGTTCGCGCGGATGCTCGTCGGCGAGCTCCGGCCTACGGAGGGGAGTATCCGGGTCGGCGTGAATGTCAATACGGGTTACTACGCCCAGAACCAGGACGACCTGATGAACGGCGATTTCACCGTGTACGATACCCTCGACCGGGTGGCGGTGGGCGACATACGCACGCGGCTGAGGGATATTCTCGGCGCGTTCCTCTTCCGGGGCGAGGATATCGACAAGAAGGTGAAGGTGCTTTCGGGCGGCGAACGCAGCCGTCTGGCCATGGCCCGTATGATGCTCGAACCCCACAACCTGCTCGTGCTCGACGAGCCGACGAACCACATGGACATGCGTTCGAAGGATATTCTGAAAAATGCCCTGCTGAAATACGACGGGACGCTGGTGGTGGTATCACACGACCGCGAGTTCCTCGACGGACTGGTGGACAAGGTGTACGAGTTTCGCGACGGAGGGGTGAAGGAGTATCTGGGCGGTATCTGGTATTTTCTGGAGAAACGCCGGGTGGAGTCGATGCGCGAGATAGAGGCGCGGCAGCCTGCGGCATCGGCCCCGGCTGCGGCGAAGCCGGAGAAAAAGAAGGTGGATTACCAGCAGAAGAAGGAGCTCGAACGCACCATCCGCAAGACGCAGGGGGCCGTGGCCGCTGTGGAGCAGCGGATAACCGGTCTGGAGGCGGAAGTCGCCGAATGGGACAAACGGCTGGCAGACCCCGCCGCGCACGGGATAGACCTCTCCGACGGAAGTGTGTTCGGGGAGTACAACGCTCTGAAAGAGCGGCTGGCATACGAGGTGCATGAGTGGGAGAAGCTCGGATATGAGCTGGAATTGCTCGAAGACCGGTTGAAGGAGATGCTCTGAACGGGCATGCGGCCGTGGAAAGGCATGGGCAGTCCGCAAGAGAATGAGAAGGGTCGGCCGCAAACGGCGGTCGGGAATAGATAGGGAACGATATCCGGAGAACGGAGAAGAGGGTACGGTATGGAAAATATCATTTTCGGCATACGTCCGGTCGCAGAGGCGATACAGTCAGGCCGGCAGATAGAGCGGTTGTACATAAAAAAGGATGCCGGGGGACAGCTCATGACCGAGTTCAAGGACCTCTGTTGGCGGTACAGGGTGCGCTGGCAGGAGGTGCCGGTGGAGAAACTCAACCGGATGACGCGCGGCAACCACCAGGGGGTGGTGGCGCAGATAGCCGCCATCGGTTATGTAGCGTTGCAGGATATCCTCGACCGGGTGCCCGACGACGAAACGCCGCTGATTGTGGTGTTCGACGGCGTGACCGACGTACGTAACTTCGGCGCCATCGCCCGCAGTGCCGAGTGTGCCGGGGCCCACGGGCTTATCGTTCCCATGAAAAACGCCGCTCCGGTGAATGCCGAAGCGGTGAAGGCTTCGGCCGGGGCGCTGAACAGGATTCCCGTCCATCGGGCGGGCAGCATCCGCAATACGCTGAAATATCTCTCCGAAACGGGCATGCAGATAGTTGCCGCGACCGAGAAGTCGCGTACGCTGATTTACGATGCCGACCTCGGCAAGCCGACGGTCATCGTCATGGGAAGCGAGGACAAGGGGATTTCAAAGGAGGTTCTTAAACTGTGCGACGTGCAGTTGGCCGTACCCATCATCGGGTCCATCGAGTCGCTGAACGTTTCGGCTGCCGCGGCCGTGCTGCTGTTTGAAGCGGTGCGCCAGCGGATTCACTGACCTTGGCGGTGGAACCGTCCGGAACAGTGCCGCGTGCGGAGAGTCGCAGCAGCCCTGTCGGAGTGCGGGGGCGGTCAGCGGAGTTTGTGGTCGTGGGGAACCGCATGGGCAGGCGGACGGAACAAAAAAGACGGGGGCGGAACGAGGGGGCGGAGGTGCCTGCCGTTCCGCTTCCGAACGGATATAAAAGGTGTGAAGAAGAGGGTAGTGCATCCTGTTTTCGGGGAGGTGACGGTGTTCGGTACCCGTCGGGCACGGCGTATCTCGGTGTCGGTCCGACCGTCGGGCGAGGTGCGTCTGACCTTGCCGGCGGGATGTTCCGTGCGGGAGGGACTCGCTTTCCTCGCTGCAAAAGAGTCGTGGGTGGCCGCGGCGCTCGAAAGAATGGAACGAAGCCACCCTGTCCGCCTGCTGGAACCCCCTTATGCCACCCGTACCCACGTTCTGCGTTGGTATCCGGAGCCGGGCAGGGAACGGGTGGTGTGCCATGTCACGGCGGACGAAATAGCGGTTTCGTTTCCGGTTTCGATGCCGTCCTCCTCCCCGGAGGTGCAGGCGGCGGCGAGGGAGGGAGCCCTCCGTGCCCTGCGTGCCGAGGCGAAGGCGCTGCTGCCGGGCATGGTGGAGGAGCTCGCCGCCCGGTACGGTTTCCGGTACGGAAAGGTGACCGTCCGTGCCACGCGCAGCCGGTGGGGCAGCTGTTCCTCGCGCAACGATATTTCACTCAGCATCTTCCTCGTGCGTCTGCCGCTGCCGCTCATCGAATATGTGATTGTCCACGAACTTTGCCATACGTGCCATAAGGACCATTCGGCCCGTTTCCATGCGCTGGCCGATACGCTGCTCGGCGGTCGGGAGAAGGAACTTGCGCGGGAGATACGCCGCTATGTACCGGATGTGGTGTGAGCCTGCCGGCGGCAGCGGATTTGGATAAAAGAGGGGAATTGCTTAATTTTACACGTTTTTAACGCGGTACCGGCAACAGCCTCGTTTCGGTGCCGTATCCGGAAAGATTAAACCGAAGGGGCGGCCGCCGGGCCGGATTGTCTGCCGCCGCTCCGCCAAACGATATCGAACAGTTATGACTATTTTGATGCATGAACCCACCGAGGAGCTGTTTCTCGGTGTGATACATCCCGATGCGGCTCTGTTCGCGGATTATTTCAATGTGGACCAGGCCTCCAGGGAGCACAGGAATTACCGGAAGGCACTGACGGAGGCCGGTGCCCGTGTACTGACCGTTAGGGAGGTGCTTCTCGACGGTACGCTCGACGGGGAGGGTAATGCGGTGGAGGGGCCGGCGCTCGACGCCCTGCGTACCTTTGCCGGAGAGTTTCTCGTGTACAATACGGACGCTATCCCTGCCCAGCGCGATGCCCAGCGGGCATACAAGGAGGAGGTGCTCCGCAAGGCCAATCCCAAGGACCTGCTGCGCATCATCCTGCTTCAGCCGGAAGTGGTGCTGTCGCATACGGAGGGGAATACCGGTTTCGCGGCCACTTACAGGCAGCGGCCGATGATGAATCTCTTCTACATGCGCGACCAGATGATAGCGACTTTCAAAGGGTTGGTCATCGCCCGCATGCACTCGCCCCAGCGGGAAGTGGAGAGCCGCGTAGCCGAATTTTGCCTCAATAAGATAGGAATGCCGCCGATAGGCCGTATCAGCGGCGAGGGGGCTTATCTCGAGGGGGGAGACTTTCTGCCTTTCGGCAGCAGCGCCTTTATCGGATGCGGGCTGCGCACGACGCAGAAGGCCATCGACCAGCTCATGGAGAACGACTGGCTCGGTACGGACAGGCTCATGGTTGTTCGGGACAACTGGCTCGAACAGGAACAGATGCACCTCGATACCTATTTCAACTGCATCGACCGCGACCTGGTGACGCTGTCGGCAAACCGCTACAAGGCCGGGCCCGATTCGTCGCAGTACCTGACGGTAGATGTGTACGAGCGGAAGAATGGCCGGTACAGCAGGACGGTCGAAGGCGCATGTTTCGTAGATTTCCTCGAAAAGACGCTCGGCGTGAAAGTCATTCCCATATCGCGGCCGGACGAGCTGAATTACGCCAACAACTACCTGACCATCGGCCCGCGCCGCATCATGGCCGTCGCCGGACAGTCGCAGGAGCTGCAGCAGGCGTTGGCGGCGCACGGCGTCGATGTGACGTGGATACCGCTCCCCAACCTGACCAGAGGATACGGTGCGGCGCACTGCATGACGCAGATTCTCGGTACGGAAGAGGTTTTCTGAGGAAGGAAAGCGGATTTGGCCGGGAGAGTTCGGCAAGCCGGTGTCCGTAAGCGGACAGGGGCACGGTATCCTTTCCGGCAGCAAGGAAAAGGGATTGCAAGATGCAATCCCTTTTTTATTTGTGTGCAGCGTACCCGGTCGTACGGTGCGGTATGGCCGTCTCGACCGCATCACATTTGCGTGCCGGGCTTATACCCGCCGTCCGTTTTCGGTTTTTCACCGGATATATTCGTTATATTTGCGCGGAAAAATTAAGACTCTTCATGAATACGAAGCTGAAAGGTTATGTGCTGGGGGCCGTTGCGGCGGCATCGTACGGAATGAATCCGTTGTTCGCGCTTCCGCTCTACAAGGAGGGAATGGACCCCGATTCGGTGCTCTTCTTCAGGTATCTGCTCGCCATTCCTCTGCTGGGTATCATGATTAAGGCCCGGGGACGCGATTTCAGGCTCAAGCGGAAAGAGATAGTACCTCTGATAGTCATGGGCCTTCTCGTGGCCCTGTCGTCGCTCACGCTCTTCCTCAGTTACAACTATATGGATGCCGGAATAGCCTCCACGCTCCTGTTCGTCTATCCGGTGCTGGTGGCTTTGATTATGGCCCTCGTATTCAAGGAGAAACTGACGATGCAGACCGGATTGTGCATCGTCCTTGCACTGGTCGGCATCGCGCTGCTCTACCGGAGCGGCGACGGAACCACCCTGAGCCTGACGGGAACCGTACTCGTGCTGGTTTCGGCATTGGCTTATGCCATCTATATCGTGGGTGTCAATCAGACGGCGCTGAAGAGTGTGGCGACACTCAAGGTCACCTTCTATGTGCTGCTGTTCGGCCTGTCGCTGTTCCTCGTCCGGCTGGATTTCGGCCGGGACGTGTGTCTCCCCGACCGGTGGTATTCGTGGGGCAATCTGCTTGCGCTGGCGGTCTTTCCCACGGCCATATCGTTTCTTTGTACGACCAGCGCCATACAGTACATAGGTTCCACGCCTACCGCGATACTCGGCGCACTGGAACCTGTGACCGCCGTTTTCTTCGGGGTGACGGTATTTGGAGAGGCGCTGACGCCGAGGATAGTGTGCGGGATAGTGATGATAATTCTGGCCGTGACCTTCATCGTAGCCGGAGGCAGCATCACCGCTTATCTGGTGCGTTTCCGCAAACTCTTCCCGAAGCTGTCCCGGCGGAGGCGTGCCGCCTGAGAACGGGGCCGCTGCCGCAGTAAGAGGCGGGCGACGGAGGAGGCTTTTTCGGAACGCCTCCTTTGTACGGGGCCGGTGCGGGAAACGGCCGCTTTCCGGGGGTAGGGGAGCGTTTCGTTCGTTTCCTACAGGCGGAACGAACGTCCGGTCTTCTTACCGTTTGTCTGCCGGCGTTTGCGGGTGTTCCTTCTCTTCCTTCGGTTTGCGGGTGTAGAGGTAGCGTTTGATTTTATGGGAAGGCGTCTTTTCGAAGTCGTGTTCCTGCTCCTCGATGGTGGCTATTTTGGAGGATTTGTTGACCTTCGAATTGACGTATTTTATTACGTCGGCCTTGATATCCTCCATGGTCGTGGCAAGGTCGTCCCGGAATTCGTGGTAGCGTTTCTCCAGTTCGGCCCGGTCGAAACGGACGAGTGCCACGAGTTTGCCCTGCTCCTGCGTCACGATGGAGTCGCTTATCAGAAAATGGCTGTTCAGAACGCTTTCGATATCCTCCGGGTAGATGTTCTCGCCGTTCGGCCCGACTATCATGCTGCCGAGCCTCCCCTTGATGTAGAGGAATCCGTCCGGGTCGAAGGCGCAGAGGTCGCGCGTGCGGAACCAACCGTCGGGTGTGAAAACCTCCGCGGTGAGTTCCGGATTCTTGTAGTATCCCAGCATTGTGCAGGGACTTTTGACCACGAGTTCCCCCTCGCCGAATTCGTTCGTATCTTCGAGCCGCGCCTCGATACCCGGCAGTACCGGTCCCGTAGAGCCGAGCCGCACGTTAGACGGTACCGCTCCGGCAATCAGCGGGGCCGTTTCGGTCAGGCCGTAGCCGATGGCGTAGGGGAACTTTCCTTCCGACAGGAACCGTTCCGCCTCCGTGTCGAGCTTCGCTCCGCCGATGCCGAAGAAGCGCAGCCGTCCTCCGAAGAGTTTGTAAAGCTGCCGCCCCGCTATGCGGTGTATCATCTTTCTGAAGAACGGTTTCCCGTAGAGTTTCCGCAGGAGGCCCGACGAATTGAACCGCCCGGCCACCTGGCTTTTGTATATCTTTTCTATGACCAGCGGGACGCTGAGCATCACCGTCGGGCGTACCTCCCTGAGCGCGGGCAGCAGGTTGGATGCCGTCGGCGGTCTGTCTACGTACACCACCGAAGCGCCGCACATGAACGGCAGCAGCATGCCGAGCGAACATTCGTAGGTGTGGGAGAGGGGGAGTATCGAAAGGAAGATGTCGTCCGGCTTCACGAAAAACAGGTCGCGGTCCATCTGTATTTGTGCCGCGAGATTGTAGTGCGTGAGCATGACGCCCTTGGGCGAAGAGGTCGTTCCCGATGTGTAGATTATCACCGCCAGGTCTTCCGGTTTCGGTTCGGTCATGGCCCCGAGTTCGAACGAAGTGCGGGCGATGATACCGAGGTTCTTGGTGCGTACCACGATGTTCATCCGTTCCACCACCTCCTTGGAGATGCGCGTGTAGAGCTTGTCGGATACGAAAAGCGCTTTGGCTTCGGAATGGGTGATTATCATGTCCAGCTCGCTGCCGGAGAAATCGGGCAATATCGGAACGGCGACCATGCCGGAGGTGACGATGGCGAAATAACAGACGCTCCAGTTGGGCATGTTGCTGCTCAGCAGCGCCACTTTGTCGCCGCTGCCGATGCCGGCTCCGAGCAGGATACCGCGCACGTACTCCACCCGGTCGTCGAAATCGTTGTACGTCATGGATTCGCGTTCGAGCATCGAGAACGAAGGCCGGTTGCCGTAGGCCTTGATGCTGTGGGTATATAGTTCTTTGAGAGTCTGGAATTCCATTGGGAAATGATATGTTGTGAACCCTTGCCGCGGGCTCTTGCGTTCCGTAGGAGGCGCGGCCGCCTGCCTGTGTCCGGACGAGTCCGCTGCACTTCCGGCCGCCTCGTCGCACCGTTCGGCCGCACGCTGCGTAACGCGCTGACCGGCCCGCCGTTCCTTTTCCTACACAACGCAAAGTTAATTATATTTATTTCCTACTCCTTTTATTAATCGTTATTTTTGCCGCAAATGGTCAATATGTTGCAAGCCCGTGAAATAAAGCAGGCCGCCGCTGCCGCCGGTTTCGACCTGTGCGGTATCTGTCGTGTGCGCAATTTCAGTGCCGAACAGACTTTTTTCGAGGGGTGGCTGGAGCGGGGGTTCGACGGAGGACTGGGGTATCTGCGCAGGAATGTGGAGAAGCGTTTCTCTCCGGCGGAACTGATGCCCGGAGCACGCTCGGTGGTGGTCTGCGGTGTCTCCTACAAGAATGATACGAGCCTCGGTTACGGCGATACGGCGGTACCCAAGGTGGCGTCGTATGCCCGTTCGGGGGATTATCATGTCGCGGTGAAGGAGATGCTGTACGAGACCGCTGCGCGGTTGGGACTGAAGGAGGACGGAACGGGTTTCAGAGCCTTTACGGATACGGCTCCGCTGCTGGAGAAACGGCTCGCCTGCGAAGCGGGTCTCGGTTTCATAGGACGCAATACGCTGCTCGTCTCGCCCCGTTACGGCTCTTTCCTGCTGCTCGGCGAACTGGTGGTGGATGTGCCGGTCGATACTTATGACCGGCCCTATGAGGGTATCGGCTGCGGTGCGTGCCGGAGGTGCGTGGAACATTGTCCGGCAGGCGCTTTGACAGGCGAGGGGCTGGATGCCCGCCGGTGTATCTCCCGGTTGACCGTCGAACCGCATCCGGAACGGGTCCCGGCGCTTGCGCAGCGCATCGGAGCTTCTACGGCGGGATGGATATTCGGGTGTGACGACTGTCAGAACGTGTGTCCCTATAACCTCCGGGCCCCTTTCTTTGCGAATCCTCGCTTCCGGCCGCTTTTCAGTCCGGCTGATATGCCCGCCTGCCGGTGGCTGGAGATGACACAGGCAGAGTTCGACGCGCGGTTCGGGGCGACACCGATGGCACGTTCGGGACTGGCACGTATCAAAGAGCTTCTGAGGCGCTGAGACTTCCGGGAACTTCCGGGGCTTCTTCCGGTACGGCGGACTGCGGCGCCGGTTTCTGGGGTGCCTTCGCCGCGTCGAGGAAGATGTCTTCGAGGCTGTCGGTATTCACCATCTCCACCGAACATTCGCCGATGGCACGCGGAAAGACGAGGTAGATGCCGTTGCCTTCCCGTTTCTTGTCGGCACGGATGGCAATAAGCAGCTGTTTCATCTCTACCGGGAACTCCGTGGGCAGGCCCATGCAGCTGATGACGTTCCGGATACGGTCCGCCGTGGCTTCGTCGAGCTTGCCTGCGCGTACCGCCGCGTCGCAGACGATGGCCATGCCGGCCGCTACGGCTTCGCCGTGGGAGAGGTTGGTGAAACTTTTCTCTATCGCATGGGCGAATGTGTGGCCGAGGTTGAGTTTGCGCCGTTCGCCCCGTTCGCGCTGGTCGTGCTCCACTATCGCCGTCTTCACCCGGATGGAGCGGATGATGAGTTCGCGCAGCAGGGGAGCGTCGGAACGTATCTCCTCGAAGGAGTGCCTCTCCACCATGGAGAAGAGCTCCGCGTCGCCGATGATGCCCGCCTTTATTACCTCGGCCAGACCCGCCCGGAACTCCCGGTCGGGAAGGCTGGAGAGCAGCTCGGGGTCGCAGAGGACGAATTCCGGCTGGTTGAAGACTCCGATGATGTTCTTGTATCCGTCGAGGTTCACGCCGTTTTTGCCGCCGATGCTCGCATCGACCTGTGCGAGGAGGGTAGTGGGCAGGAATCCGAAACGGACGCCCCGCATGTAGGTGGAGGCGACAAAACCGGTGACGTCGGTCACGATGCCGCCGCCCATACCGACGATGAAGGTGCTCCGGTCGGCCCCCATGTGGAGGAGCTGGCGGTAGACCTCTTCGAGCTTGACGAAAGTCTTGCTGCTTTCGCCCTGACCGATGACGATATGTTCGTGCGCATTGACGAAAGCCAGGTTGTTGGCATGTACCTTGGCGTCGGTCACGATGATGATGCGGGGCGTTCCCCCGGGCAGCAGGCTCTCGAAGTTCTCCTCTACGGAACCTATCACGACCCGGGACGTGGCCCCTTCGTCGCATACGATATTGATGATATCCTTCATATGTGATTCCTCGCTGAAGTTGCAAAGATAATCCCGATTGGATTAGAATCGGCATAAATGGGGACGATAATTTTCAGTGCGGAGTGCCGTCCCGTCGTGGCGGCGTTGCCCGTCCGTCGGAGAGACGGAAATTTTTGTATGAAATCGGCGATTTATTCGTACCTTTGCGCCCTAATCGGAAGACGTGTAGGCACGCTTCCGGCCAATGTGTTGATAACTGCCTGCCGGCGTCGTTCCTGCGCTTCTGCGGCGGGCTGTATAACGGAAAGGATATCAGATGCGGAAACTTCGCAACATCGCCATCATCGCCCATGTAGACCACGGCAAAACCACGCTGGTGGATAAGATGATACTCCAGGGACATCTGTTCCGGAACGCCGCTTCGGCGGGCGAACTCATACTCGACAACAACGATATCGAACGGGAGCGGGGAATCACGATTCTCTCCAAGAATGTTTCGGTCATCTATAAGGACTACAAGATAAACATCATCGACACGCCCGGTCACTCCGATTTCGGGGGCGAGGTGGAGCGCGTGCTGAACATGGCCGACGGAGTGCTGTTGCTTGTGGACGCTTTCGAGGGGACCATGCCCCAGACGCGGTTCGTACTTCAAAAGGCGCTGGCGCTGGGCAAGAAACCCATTGTGGTGATAAACAAGGTGGACAAGCCCAACTGCCGTCCGGAGTTCGTGAACGAGCAGGTGTTCGACCTGATGTTCACCCTCAATGCCAACGAGGAGCAGCTCGACTACCGTACCGTGTACGGCAGCGCCAAGCAGGGGTGGATGTCCAACAAACTGGGCGAACGTACCGACAACATCACACCGCTGCTCGACGCGATAATCGACGATATTCCCGAACCGGCCCGTGTGGAGGGGACTCCGCAGATGCTCATCACCTCGCTCGAATACTCTCCTTACGTGGGGCGTATCGCCGTGGGCAAGGTGACGCGCGGCACACTTCGGCCGGGCATGAACGTGACGCTCGCCAAACGCGACGGCGTGACGATGGTGAAGACCAGAATCAAGGACCTGATGACCTTCGAGGGGCTCGGAAAGAGCAAGGCCGAAGAGGTGCCGTGCGGCGAGATATGCGCCATTGTGGGTATTGAGGGTTTCGAGATAGGTGACACGATATGCGATTACGACAACCCCGAACCGCTCGAACCGATAGCCATCGACGAGCCCACGATGAGCATGCTCTTTACCATCAACGATTCCCCCTTCTTCGGCCGTGACGGCAAGTACGTGACTTCCCGCCATATCAAGGAGCGGCTCGACCGGGAACTGGAGAAGAATCTCGCCCTGCGCGTGGAGCCCGGTGCGACGGCGGACAGCTTCGTGGTGTACGGGCGCGGCGTGCTGCACCTTTCCGTGCTCATCGAAACGATGCGCAGGGAGGGGTACGAGCTGCAGGTGGGACAGCCCAAGGTTATTATCAAGGAAATCGACGGCCGAAAGTGCGAACCGGTGGAGGAGCTGACCATCGACCTGCCCGACGAATACTCCGGCAAGGCCATCGAGATGACCACCAAACGCAAGGGGACGCTCGTGAACATGGTGTCGGAGAACGGCCGCACGAGGCTGGAGTTCGACATCCCTTCGCGGGGCATCATCGGGCTGAGGAGCAACCTGCTGACCGCTACGGCCGGCGAGGCGGTGATGGCGCACCGGTTCAAGGATTTCGAGCCCTACAAGGGAGAAATAGAGATGCGCAGCAACGGTTCGCTGATAGCCATGGAGACGGGGCAGGCGTATGCCTATGCCATCAACAAGCTCCAGGACCGGGGCCGTTTCTTCGTATCGCCCGGCGATGAGATATATTGCGGCCAGGTGGTGGGCGAGAGCACCCGCGAGGGGGACATCACCATCAACCTGACCAAGTCGAAGAAGCTGACCAACATGCGGGCGAGCGGTTCCGACGAGAAGATGAACATCGCTCCGGCGGTCATCTTTTCGCTCGAAGAGGCGCTGGAGTATATCAAGGAGGATGAGTATGTGGAGGTGACGCCCAAGGCGATGCGGCTGCGGAAAATCCTGCTTGACGAGACGGAGCGCAAGCGCGCCGCGAAATAGTCCGCCGGGGGGCGGATGCAACGGAGGGGCCGCATCGACCGATGCGGCCCCTCCGTTGTGTCTGTCGCTCTTCGGCATCCGGAACGTTTCGGTTCGACGGGTTGTCCGTGGATGTTCCTCCGTTGTGCCTGACGGGCTTTGCGGTTCGGCGGCCCGGCCGGTTCCCGTGTGTTTTGAGCGAGCCTTTCCGCTGCATGCCTGTTTCCTGGAGCGGCTTCGTTCCGTACTGCCCGTCGGAACGGCAATGTTCGGCGTGTCGGGCGGTTTTGTGCGGTAGTCCGGATGCTGCCTGTTTCGCCGGAGCGGAAAACTGCGGACACCGGGAGGAGACGCCCCCGTTTTACTCTTTGCGGGCCTTCTCGTTGCAGGGCTGTTGTTCCGTTTGTTTCGGGGCCGGAGGTTACTGCCGGGAGAGGGCCGCGGCGTAGTCGCGCTTTCGGTAGAGCTGGTCGCGCAGCTGTGGAGTGAAACCCGCTTCACGGATGGCCCGCTGGATGCCTTCGGCATCGAAAGCGTTGCGGGCGCCTGCCGAGGAGACCACGTTCTCCTCTATCATTATCGAGCCGAAATCGTTGGCTCCGCAGTGCAGGGCTATCTGTGCCGTGGCCTTGCCGACGGTGAGCCACGAAGCCTGTATGTTGCGTATGTTGTGGAGTACGATGCGGCTGACGGCGATGAGACGCAGGTATTCGAGCGGGGAGAAGCGGGAACGTACCCCCTCCTTTTCGAGCCGGGTACCCTCGCTGCAGAATATCCACGGGATGAAGGCGATGAAACCGTAGTGGCCCTCCGGGCATTCGGCCTGCAGGTCGCGCAGCAGCAACAGGTGTTCGATGCGCTGGGCGGGTGTCTCCACATGGCCGTACATCATGGTAGCCGAGGTGGGCAGGTTTATCCGGTGGGCTTCGCGCATCACTTCGCACCATTGTGCGACGGAGGGTTTGCCGGGTGAGATGCGGCGGCGCACTTCGTCGCAGAGAATCTCCGCGCCCGCGCCAGGCAGCGAATCGAGCCCTGCCTCGTGCAGCCGTCGCAGCGTCTCGCCTATCGAGAGGCAGCTGATACGGGCGATGTGGGCGACCTCCGGGGCACCGAGGGCATGGAGCCGGATTTCCGGATGGCGGGCCTTGAGGCCGCGGAAGAGCTCTTCGTAAAAGGCGATGTCGAGGCGGGGGTGCAAGCCGCCCTGCAGCAGCAGTTGGTCGCCGCCCAACCGCAGGGTCTCCTCTATCTTGGCGTCATAGGCTTCGGGGGTCGTGATGTAGGCGGTGCGCTCGCCGGGCCGGCAGTGGAAATTGCAGAACTTACAGCCCGAGATGCAGACGTTGGTGATGTTGACGTTGCGGTCTATCTGCCAGGTCACGGTACCGGGCTCTTCCACTGCACTGCGGCGCAGTGCGTCGGCCAGGCGGAAAAGCCGTGCGGGCGGGACCGTTTCGTAGAGCCACAGCGCTTCGTCGAAAGTGAGCGGCACCCGGTCGAGCGCTTTGCCGCGGATGGTTTCGAAATTCATCGTGTTTTCCCTTTTTGCATGCGAAGTTACGAAAAATAGCGGTCTGCCGGGCGGAAAGCGGGGAGGACGTTCCGGCAGGGGAAACGAAAAGGGGCACGGCCGCTGCCATACCCCTCTTTCGTATTCTGGAAATATCCGGTTTACTCCTCCGAAATAGCCTCCGTCGGGCAAACACTTGCGCAGGTGCCGCAGGAGATGCATTTGTCGGCGTCGATAACATAGGAGTTATCACCGGCCGAAATCGCTTCGGTGGGACATTCTCCGGCGCATGAGCCGCAGGAGATGCAGACATTCTCATCAATTTTGTAAGCCATTTCTTTAGTGTTTAAGTGTCGTTAAAAACTTCGCAAAGATAGTATTTTATCTTGTATAAAATAAACGGCCTCCGGATTATTTTATTTTGCCGGACGAAAGGGCGGCTACCGGCCGTGGGAGAGGATGGAGTATCCCTGTCGGTGGCGCTTCTGGCGGTCTTCCGGCGGTCTCCCGGCGAGGCGTGCGCCGTACCTCCTGGCGCCGCAGCGGTGCTTTTCCGGATAATTTATATCGTTTATATATAATGTTTTAAATGCGAAAATGTATCTTTATCTTTGGCTAAACATTAACCTTAAATTCAGGACTATGAAACAGATTGGACGGAATGTGATGTGCGGCCTTTGCACGGCGGTGACCGCTGCGGCGGTGCTGCTCTTTTCGTGTACGCAGGGGCCGGAGCCGGTAGGGCCGCAAAGCGGGATGACCATCCGTGCGACGACGGAGGTGACACGTACCGCACTGGGTGCCGACTATTCGGTCGTGTGGAACGAGGGTGACTCGTTTCTTCTGATGAACGACAGCGGCAGCAGCTCCATGTTCGGATTGACGGACGGAGCCGGGGAGCGTTCGGCGACTTTCACCGGCGATTGGCTCGATGCCGGTTCCGACGGTATGTATTATGCGGCGTACCCGGCCGCAGGTGCGGTTTATGATTCGGGGTCGGTGGCTATGGAGATACCTACCGGACAGACTTATGTGGCAGGAACGTTCGCTTCGGATTGCAATCCCATGGTCGCTTCGGGCAGCGACCCGGAATCCGGTCTCGCTTTCCGGAACGTATTCGGATTGCTGGAACTGCGCATTACGGGCAGTACGGTGCTTTCCAAACTCATGTTGACGAGCAATACCGATTTGAGCGAGCAGGCGCTGAATCTTTCGGGCAGGATGTATTTTGGTGCCGACGGTTCTTTCGTCGGTTATGCGAAGACGGAGCAGACTGCCCGCTCGGTGACCGTAACGGGTATCGATACGCAGCTTTCCGATACGCCTCTGTCGGTGTATGTCGCCGTTCCGCCTGCGGAATACGATGCGCTTACCGTCCGTTTGTTCGATAAGGAGGGAGGATATGTCGAGCGCACGCTGGCATCGCCGATAACCGTCGCCCGCAATACGGTGCTGCCTGTCGAGGGACTCGTGTTCGACGGGGCGGAGAAGACCGGCGCCGTCATCATGACCATCGACCAGAAGAACTATTCGCCCTATCGGATGTTGGTGAACTTCGTGATGGCGGAAGGATGCGCGTCGTTCATACCGGGCTATGTAGAGAAGGCGGTGTTGGAACAGTGGTTCGCAGACAATGCCGGTCATACGATGGAGGAGTTCATTCTGGCCAACCAAGCGTATCAGGAGCAGTTCGGGGATATTCCCGGCGAATTTTCCGTGGAGCCGGAGACGGAGTATGTCGTTTATGCCCAGCCTTACGATGCCGACCATCGGCCGTTGGAGACGGTGACGGAGACCTACCGTACCAAAGCGTTGGTAAGGAGCGGGGAACGGATGACCGGCTCTTATGCGTGGCTTGCGGCCGACTTGCTGGAACTTCGTTTCGAATTTTCCTCCCCTGCCGTCGAACGCTATTGGCTGGCCGTATATGCCGGAGCCGATTACGAGAACGTCTTTAAGGAGGAATATGAAGATGAATTGCGGGGAGTGCTGAGCGTGGGAAGCGTGTTCCCGGCGACCGAGGCGGTTCAGACTCTTGCGGTTCCGTCGGGAAAGGCCGACCGTTATGTCGTGCTGGCGGTACCGGAGTCGGCGGACGGCATCGGCGAACTCTGTACTTTCACGGTGGAGGCACAGCGCAGTGCGGCGGCGTTGAGCAGTCTGGACGTCGATGCGTCCGACCGGTCGTTCGTCGTACGTTTCGTCAATGACGGCAGTGCATATGTCCGCTTCGGAGCGTTCCAGGGCGGTGTGAGCGACGAGGACCTGAAGGCAACGCTTGCGGGCGGAGGCAATTTGCTGGAGTTCGAGAGCGAATCGGCATCGGTAGAGCGTGAATTCGTCAATTTCAAGCCGCTCACCGATTATACGGTCGCAGCCCTTGCGTTCGATGCCGACGGAGTGGCCGGCGGATTCTATCGCGCCGATTTCACTACGCTCGACCTGATACCGGGCGAGGACAGCGAGGCATACCGGAAATACATAGGTACCTGGGCCCTGACGTTCTATACCGATGCGGCGAAGGCGAACGGCCCCTATTGGCAACCCGTTACGGTGCGCGAGGAAGTGGTCGGCAAGTCCTATCTGGTTTCCGGCCTGATGAACAGTATGTCCGGTACCGTGGTGACCGACGATGCCGTCCGGGCCTACTTTACGGACGGCCGCATCGAATTCGCCGGAGGCACTCCGGTAGCGGCTGCCGGAGCGAACGTTACTTTCGAGCCTTTTACTTCGGGAATGTACATCGGAAATGGTTACAGTCTGTACGGTACCTGGAGTGCGGACGGGGTTTCCTTCGATGAATCGTGGGATAGCTATGACGTCATCGGATATGCTTTCTGGAATAACGATGCGGGGGCTCAGGTCGACATACTGTTCTTCTATCCTTCGCTTCTGCCGCAGACGTCGGGAGGGATGGCTTCGACCGAGAGTTTCGTACCGCAGCCACCGGTTTCGCCGGGATGGAAGTAAGAACAGGCGATTCGGTAACAGGAATGGACGCGGCGGAAAATCTCCGCCGCGTCCGCTGTTTGCGGGGGCGTTCCCGTATTTCTCGGGCACCGGTGCGTTTTCCCGATGGCTTTTGTCCGTTTTCCCGGCGGCAGAGGAAGCGGAGAACGATGTAGGGATTAGGAAGAGGACAGAGCGGGAACGAAAGGTACCGCCGGGCGATTCTTGCCAGTGGTCCTTTCGGAGCAAGGGTGGCCGGCCGCAGCGGGAGAAAAAAGAGAGCGGCCTGCCGGGTATCCGGCAGGCCGCTGGCATGTACGGGGCAATCCGTTATTTTATCCGGTCGAACCCGGTGAAGGGGACGAGCGCCGCGGGAATGCGGATGCCGTCGGGCGTCTGGTTGTTTTCCAGCAGCGCGGCCACAATGCGCGGCAAGGCGAGCGAACTGCCGTTGAGGGTGTGGGCCAACTGGATTTTCCGGTCGGCATCGCGGTAGCGGAGTTTCAGCCTGTTGGCCTGGAAGGTCTCGAAATTCGACACGGACGATACCTCCAGCCACCGCTTCTGGGCGGCAGACCATACCTCGAAATCGTACGTGAGAGCCGACGTGAAACTGATATCGCCCCCGCACAGCCTCAGGATGCGGTAGGGAAGTTCCAGTTCCTTTACGATGCTTTCCACGTGGGTCACCATTTCGTCGAGTGCGGCATAGGAATTTTCGGGCCTTTCGATGCGCACGATTTCCACCTTGTCGAATTGGTGCAGGCGGTTGAGGCCGCGCACGTCCTTGCCGTAGGAGCCGGCCTCGCGGCGGAAACAGGGCGTGTAGGCGGTCATGCGCACGGGAAGTTCCGCTCCGTCGAGGATGACGTCGCGGTAGATGTTCGTCACGGGAACTTCGGCCGTAGGAATGAGGTAGAAATTGTCCTGCGTTACGTGGTACATCTGCCCCTCCTTGTCGGGAAGCTGGCCCGTGCCGAAGCCCGACGCTTCGTTCACCATCAACGGGGGCATCACCTCCGTGTAGCCCGCTTTCGTGTTGCGGTCGAGGAAGAAGGAGATGAGGGCTCGCTGCAGAGCTGCTCCCTGTCCCTTATAGACGGGGAATCCGGCTCCCGTGAGCTTCACGCCCAGCTCGAAATCGATAATGCCGTATTTGCGCGCCAGTTCCCAGTGTGGAAGCGCCCCTTCGGGCAGTGCCTCGGGCAGCGACGTGATTTTGACCACTTCGTTCTCCTCGGCGCTCCTGCCTGCCGGTACGATTTCGGTCGGTACGTTGGGCAGGGTAACGATGAGCGCGTTCATGCGGTCGGCGGCCTCGCGGAGCTGCTCTTCGAGTGTTTTCGACTCCTCCTTCAAGAGCGTTACCCGTCCCTTGGCCGCGTCGGCCTCTTCGCGTCGTCCCGCGGCAAAGAGCTTTCCTATCTCTTTGGAGAGGGCGTTCTGTTCGGCAAGGCAGCCGTCCAGCCGCTGCTGGAGCGAACGGCGCAGGTCGTCCTCCGCTATGATTTTTTCAATCACCGGGGCCGCATCGACTCCCTTGACGGCGAGGCGCTCCACGGTGCGCTGCCTCTCTTCCCGGATTTGTTTCAAAGTAAGCATACCCAGTCGGTTTTAATTGGGCAAAATTAATAAAATTATGGCAATCGCCGGAGGGTTTCGCCGCTATTTGGCGGGACGGTATATGCGTTTCGGCATATTTTGCGTAACTTTGTACATTCCGGTAAATTTCAAAATGATGAAAAGGATAGTCGTACTTTATGTTATACTCGCGCTGGCCGTATCCTGCGGCGGGCGCGGGACGGCGAAGCGGGCTGCGGCCGCACCTGCTGCGCCTCAGGCCCCGGTCGCCTTCCGCGAACCGGCGGAATACACCTACCGCGTGAAGGCTGTTTATCCCCACGATACCGGAGCCTATACACAGGGACTGTTCTGGCTCGACGGGTATCTGTACGAGGGAACGGGCCAGAACGGGCGTTCGGAGCTTCGGCGGGTGGAACCGGCGACCGGGCGCGTGCTGCAGCGCGTGGGACTGGAGAGAAAGTATTTCGGCGAGGGTATCGCATACCTCGGCGGCAAGATATACCAGTTGACTTGGGTGGCGGGCCGTGCGTTCGTCTATGATGCGGAGGATTTCCGGCCGCTCCGTTCGTTCGTGTACGACGGCGAAGGGTGGGGGCTGACCACCGACGGGGAGTATCTCTACATGAGCGACGGTTCCGACAAAATTTATGTGCGCGATGCGGAGAATTTCGGCGTGGTGCGGACGCTGCAGGTTACGGCCAAGGGGCGGCCGGTGGACATGCTCAACGAACTGGAGTGGATAGAGGGGCGCATCTGGGCCAATCTTTATCTGTACGACCAGGTGGTCGTCATCGACCCGCAGACGGGCGAGGTGACCGGGGTGGTGGACTTCGAAGGCCTGCAGGAGCCTTCGGACCGGACGCCGGAAACGGATGTTTTCAACGGTATCGCTTACGATGCCGCATCGGGAGACATCTATGTGACCGGAAAGAACTGGAACAAACTTTATAAAGTAGAGATATTCGAGAAAGAAAAAGGAGAGGAGTGAGAGCTCCGTAAGGGAGAATGGGAAAAGAGTTATACGATATTATCGGGGAGCGGATTGTCATCCTCGACGGCGGTATGGGTACCATGATACAGCGGTACGGCCTGCGGGAAGAGGAGTACCGGGGCGAGGAGTTCGCATCGTGGCATCTCCCGCTGAAAGGGTGCAACGATTTGCTGGCCCTTACCCGGCCGGAGGTCATCGGGGAGATACACCGCGCCTATCTGGAGGCGGGTGCCGACATCATTACGACCGATTCGTTCAATGCGAACCGCATTTCGCTCGCTGATTACCGCCTGCAGGAACATGCGTATGCGATTAGCCGCGCTGCGGCACAGGTGGCCCGACGGACGGCGGACGACTACATGCGGGAGCATCCGCAGGCGGGGCCACGGTTCGTGAGCGGTTCGGTGGGGCCGACGAGCAAATCCTCCTCCATCGCCACGGACATGAACGACACCGCGCGCCGCGAGGTCGATTTCGAAGGGCTCGTTGCCGCTTATACTCCTCAGATAGAGGGGCTGGTGGACGGCGGCGCGGACATCATTCAGTTCGAGACCTTTTTCGACACGCTCAACTGCAAGGCGGCGATATTCGCCGCCGGGGAGGTCTTCGCCTCGCGCGGAAGGAAGCTTCCCCTTATCGTGTCGGGAACGCTCACCAACAGCGGACGGACGCTCTCCGGACAGACCGTCGAGGCATTCTACGCATCGGTCGCGCATGCCCGGCCGCTGGCCGTCGGTTTTAACTGTTCGTTCGGGGCGCGGCAATTGCTGCCCTACCTCAAACGGATGGCCGACATCGCGGAGTGTCCGGTATCGGTCTATCCCAATGCCGGCTTGCCGAACCTCGCAGGCGAATACGAAGAATCGCCGGAGACCATGGCGGTGCAGATGGAGGAGTATTTCCGGCAGGGGCTGGTCAATATCGCGGGCGGATGCTGCGGTACGACGCCCGACCATATACGCGCCGTTGCGGAGGCCGCACGGCGCTATCCGCCGCGTCCGCTGCCGGTTCCGCGGCACCGGACGATGCTTGCCGGGCTCGAACCCCTCGTAGTGGATGAGACGACAGGTTTCGTGAGTGTCGGCGAACGCACGAACGTGGCCGGTTCGGCCAAGTTCGCCCGTCTGATACGCGAAGGGCGTTTCGAGGAGGCGCTCGCCGTGGCCCGCAATCAGATAGAGGGGGGCGCACAGGTCATCGACATCTGTTTCGACGACGGAATGATAGACGGCCCGGCAGCGATGCGCAGGTTTCTCAACATGGCCGCTGCCGAGCCGGAGATAGCGCGCGTCCCCGTGATGATAGACTCTTCGTCGTGGGAGGTGCTGGAGGCGGGACTTCAGTGCGTGCAGGGCAAGAGCATCGTGAACTCCATTTCGCTCAAGGAGGGCGAAGAGACCTTCCTGCACCGTGCGTCGCTCATCCGGCGGTACGGTGCGGCGGCAGTGGTCATGCTTTTCGACGAGCGCGGGCAGGCCGACGTTTACGAGCGCAAGATAGAGGTGGCCGCACGGGCTTACAGGTTGCTGACCGCAGCGGGTTTTCCGCCCGAGGATATCGTCTTCGACCCGAACGTGCTGGCCGTGGCGACGGGTATTCCGGAGCACGACGTGTATGCCCGTGACTTCATCCGGGCGACCGAATGGATACGGGCCAACCTGCCGGGGGTGAATGTCAGCGGCGGAATCAGCAACCTGTCGTTCGCTTTCCGGGGCGTCGACCGTGTACGCCGGGCCATGCACTCGGTGTTCCTGTACCACGGCCGGAAGGCGGGCCTCAATTTCGGCATCGTCAATCCGGCCATGACGGACCTTTACGAAGAGATAGAACCGGAACTGCTCGCGCTGGCCGAGGATGTGGTGCTGGCGCGGCGGACGGAGGCCGCGGAGAACCTCGCCGCATACGCCGAACGTGTCCGGGGCGAGAAGGAGGCCGGAGGCAGAGCCGCCGCAGGCGAGGAGTGGCGTTCGCTGCCCGTAGGGAAGCGGATATACCATGCGATGGTGAAGGGTATCGCCGACCGTATTGCCGATGATGCGCTGGAGGCCGTCGGAGAGGGAATGACGCCCCTTGAGGTCATCGACCGCTGTTTCATGCCCGCCATGGAGCATGTGGGCGAACTCTTCGGGCAGGGGAAGATGTTCCTGCCTCAGGTGGTGAAGACGGCACGGGTGATGAAGAAGGGGGTCGGTGCCCTGACGCCGCTGATAGAGGGCGGCAGTACGGAGAACTCCGGCAAAGAGAAGGCGCTGCTCGCCACCGTGAAGGGCGACGTGCACGACATCGGGAAGAATATCGTGTCGGTGGTGATGGCCTGCAACGGTTATCGTATCCGGGACCTGGGCGTGATGGTCGAGTGTGAGGATATCGTGGATACCGCCCTCGAATGGGGGGCTGACGTGATAGGGCTGAGTGCGCTGATAACGCCTTCGCTGGGCGAGATGATAAAGGTGGTGCGGGAGCTGGAGCGGCGCGGGGTGAGGATTCCGGTCGTGGTCGGCGGAGCCACCACGTCGGGGGTGCATACGGCCGTCAAGATAGCCCCGGAGTATTCCGGCCCGGTGATACACTGCCGCGACGCGTCGGAGAATGTGGTCGTGCTCGGCAAACTGTTCGGCCCGGAGCGGGAGGAGTTCCTCGCCGACCTGCGGAGAAGACAGGAGGAGCTGCGGCGCAGTTATGCCGCTTCGCACGGCGAGGGAAATTTGCTCCCTCTTGCGCTGGCGCGGACGAACCGGCACGTAAAACGGGCCGAAGATGTGGAGCTGCCGCGCAGCTCCGGTATCCGGCAGTTGCTCGACTATCCGATATGCGACGTGATATCCTATATCGACTGGAGCTATTTTATCTCCTCGTGGGGGCTGAAAGGACGGTGGCCGGAGATTCTCTTTTCGTCTGACAAGGGGGAGGAGGCGCGGAAACTCGTGGACGACGCGCAGACCATGCTCTATCGGATAGGCCGTGAAAAACTGCTGACCCTGAATGCGGTCGTGGGTATATTCCCCGCTTTCTCGCGCGGGGACGATATCGTGGTGGAACGGGAGGGGCGGAAGGTAGTTCTTCCGCAGCTCCGCTGTCAGTCGGCTTCGACCGCGGAGAACCTGTCGCTCGCCGATTACGTGCTGCCGGAGGGGGAAGGGAACGATTATGTCTGCCTTTTTGCTGCCAGTGCGGGTTTCGGACTGCACGAACTGGTGACCGGACTGCGCGAGAGCGGCGACGAATACGGGGCCATCCTGGCGAAGCTGCTCGCCGACCGGTTGGCCGAGGCTTTCGCCGAGGCGCTGCATGTGGCCGTGCGCCGCGATCTCTGGGGGTTCGAGGCCGGAGAGACCATGCCGGTGCAGGAGGTTCTGGCCGGGAATTATCAGGGAGCGCGGATGGCCTTCGGGTATCCGGCCGTTCCCGACCATTCGCTCAAAAAGGAGGTCTTCCGGCTGCTCGATGCGGAGCGGATTACGGGAATGAAGCTGACGGACAGTTATATGATAGACCCCGGCGAATCGCTTTGCGGAATGATACTCGCCGACCGGCACCTGAAATATTTCGATGTCGGCAAGATAGATGCCGAACAGCTTGCCGATTATGCCCGTCGTCGGAGAATCACTCCGGAGGAGGCGAAAAGGCTGCTGCCGAAAAATATCGTTTAGAAGAGGTATGTTCCTTGCAGCCCTTTGTCGGCGGGAGAATGCGGGGCGTTTGTTGCTCCGTATGGCGGTACGGGCTGTCCGTATCCCGGGGAGCGGATGTTCCGGATACGGCAGATTTTGGCGATTCAGTATGCGGGCCGGGAAGGCCTATTGGAGATATGGATAACAGGGAGAAACAGACAGTCATCAACGAGGCGCTCGGGGAGTTCCTCCATGTCATGATGTGGCGCAGGAGCCTGCACCAGCACCCGGAGCTCTCGTTCGAGGAGCACCGAACATCGAAGGTCGTGGCCGAGGCGCTCCAGCACGAGGGTATCGAATACCGCAGTGTGGCGGGGACGGGTGTCCTCGCCCGTATCGAGGGGACGAAGGCGTGCGTCGGCCGCGAGCGGGATGCGCTCGTGCTGCGGGCCGATATGGATGCGCTTCCTATTGCGGAGGCGACCGGACTCGAATTCGCTTCTGTCCATAAGGGGGTGATGCACGCCTGCGGCCATGACATGCATACGGCCATCCTGCTCGGGGCGTTGAAAATCCTCAACCGTCACCGCGACCTCTTCTGCGGAACGGTGTTCGGACTTTTCCAGCCGGGCGAGGAGCTGAACCCCGGCGGGGCTTCGCTGGTGATGCGGGAACGTCCGTTCGACGGATACCGCGTCGCGGCGTTCGTCGGACAGCACGTGGAACCCATGCTCAAGACGGGAACGTTCGGTTTCCGGCGGGGAAAATACATGGCCTCGAGCGACGAACTCCGTTTTCGCGTGAATGGTGTCGGTGGACATGCCGCTCTCCGGGAGCGGATAAAGGACCCGGTGCGGGCGGCGGCCGAACTCATCCGGCTGCTCTACGATATACCTGCCGCGAATCCTTCGCCGGAGCTTCCCACCATCGTTTCCATCGGTCGGGTGACGGCCGACGGGGCGACGAACGTCGTGCCCGACCGCACCTTTATGGAGGGAACGATGCGGACATTCGACGAGACGTGGCGCCGCCGTGTCAAAGAGATGGTACACGAGGCCGCTGCAGAGGTGGATGCCCGGTTCGGCGTCTCCACCGAGGTGGATATCAACCACGGCTATCCGTGCGTTTACAACGATGAGGAGCTGACGCGGCGGGTGGAGAGCGCTACGGCGGGACTTTTCGGGGAGGATGCGGTGATATCCCTCGGTCTGCGCCCCACGGCGGAGGACTTCGGATACTACACGCTCGAATACCCTTCGGTCTACTACCGGCTCGGCGTGGGGGGCGACGGAGCGTATTTCGACAGCCGTTCGGCGGGCCGGATACACACGGGCACCTTCCGTCCCGACGAGAAGGCGCTCGGCTACGGCGTGGTGCAGTTCATCAATATCGTCTTTACCGTTCTTGGCTGACCATGCTCACCAAAGCACGCATAAGACAGGTCAGGTCGCTTTCGGACAAGACGGCCCGCAGCGAGAACGGCCTCTTCGTGGCGGAGGGGCGCAAGATGGTCGGCGAGGCCCTGGCGGCCGGAGCCGACATAGAGCGTATTTACCTGACCGGCGAAGAGGGTGCCGGGGGGGTGGACGAGGCCGTGCGCTGCGGCATCGTCGAACGGGTGTCCGACAGCGAGATGGAGCGCATGAGCCATCTGAAAACCCCTTCGGACATGCTCGCCGTGATACGCATGCCCGCCGACGGCGGGGAGGCAGCCTTCCCGGCCGGAGAACTCTCCCTCTGCCTGGACGGGGTACAGGACCCCGGTAATCTGGGGACAATCATCCGGATAGCGGACTGGTTCGGGATTGGCAGGGTGTTTTGTTCGCCCGATTCGGCGGACTGCTACAATCCCAAGGCGGTGCAGGCCACGATGGGAGCCCTTTTCCGGGTATCGGTAGGGTACGGTCCTCTCGATTCGGCGCTGGCGGAGGCGGCCGTGCGCGGGGAGGCTGTTTACGGTACTTTTCTCGGAGGAGACGACCTTTACCGGGCGGAGCTCTCTGCCGGGGGCATCATCGTCATGGGAAGCGAAGGACGGGGTATCTCCCCGCAGGCCGCCGCGCTGGTGAACCGGAAACTCTTCATTCCGCCATTTCCGTCCGGGCGGCATGGCTCCGAATCGCTGAACGTAGCCGCCGCGACGGCTATCGTATGCGCCGAGTTCCGTAGGCGTGTACGTGCGGCACGATGATACCTTCCGGTTCGATGTGCCGGGGAGGGAATGGAAACGGCTGCCGGGGATGTGCCTGAAAACGTACGCGGCTTGCTGTGTACGGTCGCTCCCGTATGTATTTCCCACCTGTTTGTCTTTCTTGTCGCATTTTCCCGTTTTTGCCGAACGTGCAAGACCATGCCGCTGTCGGACTTTTGTATGCGGGCGATGCGTCGGTTGCTTTCTTTCGTTCCGGAGTTCAGATTGCCCGTGTACCGTATTGCGTCATCGTATTTTATTCGTATCTTTGTTATTTCAAACGATGCTCCGCCGACAGACGGAGGATTTTCGACAGGAAGATTCTTATGGCAGAAAACAGGATGATAAGGGTCGGCATCACGCAGGGAGACGTCAACGGCATCGGACCGGAGGTCATTATCAAAACCCTTGCGGACCCGCGGATGAGCGAACTGTTCGTCCCGGTGGTGTACGGCTCTTCCAAGGTGTTCTCATATTACCGGAAGGGATTGCCCGAAGGAGAGACCTTTTCGTTTCAGATAACGGGAAGCGCGCGTGAGGCGCGTCCCAAGCGGGTGAACCTGGTGGAGACCGGTACCGGCGAGGTGCGCATCGAACCGGGTACGGCCACGCGGGAGGGCGGTGCCGAAGCGGTGAACGCCCTGCGCCGGGCGGCCGACGACCTCGCTGCGGGCGACATCGACGTGGTGGTGACGGCTCCTATCAACAAGGAGAACGTGCAGGAGGCCGGTTTCGGATTTACCGGACACACGGAGTTTTTCGCGGACCGGTTCGGCGGCGAGCCCCTCATGGTCATGTGCAGCGAACGCATGAAAGTAGGTCTCGTGACGATACACGTTCCGCTCGCACAGGTGAGCGGAATGCTCTCGACGGAATTGATTGTGCGCCGGCTGGAGCAGTTGCGGCGTATGCTCGTGACCGATTTCAGGGTCGTGGAGCCGCGTATCGCTGTACTCGGGCTGAACCCCCATGCGGGCGACGGCGGAGTGATAGGCAGCGAAGAGGAGGAGATGGTGCGGCCGGCCGTTGCTGAAGCCGTGCGGCGCGGGATATTGGCTTTCGGACCCTTCGCGGCGGACGGTTTCTTTGCCTCGGGTAGTTATACTAAATACGATGCCGTGTTGGCGATGTATCATGACCAGGGGTTGATACCTTTCAAGTCGCTCAGCCGGAGCGGTGTCAATTTCACCGCGTCGCTGCCGGTGGTGCGGACGAGTCCCGACCACGGCGTGGCCTACGACATAGCGGGGAAAGGGGTGGCCGACGAGGGGTCCATGCGGGATGCCGTCTATGCGGCGATGGATATTTTCCGCAGCCGCCGCTGGTACGGAGAGATAAGTGCCAATCCGCTGAGGCATTACGAACGCGAGCGCGGTGCCGACGTCTCGGTGAAAGACCTCAAGCTGCCCGAGCAGCAGGACGACTGATGCGGTCGATACGATTTTAACAAGATATTGGAAATGGCGGCCGGGTTTGTAGCCGGTCGCATTATTGAAGAGAGAAATGAGCCAGAACAATGTCAAAATCACGTTCCCGGACGGAAGCGTCAGGGAGTATCCGCAGGGGGTGACGCCGTTCCAGATTGCGGAATCAATCAGCCAGAGGCTGGCACAGGAGGTGCTGTCGGCGACGGTGAACGGCAAGGTGGTGGACCTCGCCATGCCCGTCAATCAGGATGCCTCCGTGAAGCTCAACAAATGGGAAGACCCCGAAGGTAAGGCCACTTTCTGGCACACTTCGTCGCACCTGTTGGCCGAAGCGCTCGAAAGCCTCTATCCGGGCATCAAGTTCGGCATCGGGCCGAGCATCGAGAACGGTTTCTACTACGACGTGGATTCGCCCGTACCCATTACGGAGGCCGACCTGCCGAAAATCGAAAAGAAGATGGAGGAGCTTGCCCGTACCAAGGAGCCGCTCGTGCGCCGGGAGGTGAGCAAGGCGGAGGCCATGCGGATATTCACCGAGAAGGGAGACCAATACAAGACGGAACTCATCGGCGACCTGCAGGACGGTACCATCACGTTCTATACGAACGGCTGTTTTACCGACCTCTGCCGCGGCCCGCACCTTCCCAATACGGGGCTGATAAAGGCGATAAAGCTCACTTCCGTGGCCGGAGCCTATTGGCGCGGCAACGAAAAGAACAAGATGCTGACCCGTATCTACGGTATTACTTTCCCGAAGAAGTCGATGCTCGACGAGTACCTTGCCATGCTGGAGGAGGCCAAGAAACGCGACCACCGCAAATTAGGCAAGGAGTTGGAGCTCTTCATGTTCTCGCCGAGGGTGGGGCAGGGGCTTCCGATGTGGCTGCCCAAGGGGGCGGCACTGCGGGAGAGACTTCAGAATTTCCTGCAGAGCGTACAGAAGAGATACGGTTACGAGCAGGTCATCACGCCGCATATCGGCATGAAGGACCTCTACGTGACATCGGGACACTACGCCAAATACGGCAAGGATTCGTTCCAGCCCATCCGGACACCGGACGAGAACGAAGAGTTCCTGCTCAAGCCGATGAACTGCCCGCACCACTGCGAGATATACCGCCACAAGCCGCGTTCGTACCGCGACCTGCCGCTGCGTTTTGCGGAGTTCGGTACGGTGTACCGTTACGAGCAGAGCGGCGAGCTGCACGGGCTGACGCGCGTGCGGGGCTTTACGCAGGACGACGCGCACCTCTTCGTGCGTCCCGACCAGTTGCTGGAGGAGTTCGAGAAGGTCATCGACATCGTGCTCTATATCTTCAAGACGCTCAAGTTCGAGGATTTCATCGCCCAGGTATCGCTGCGCGACCCGGAGAACAAGGAGAAATATATCGGTAGCGACGAGAATTGGGAGAAGGCCGAGCGGGCCATCATCGAGGCGGCCGAACACAAGGGGTTGAAGACCGTCGTGGAGCTCGGCGAAGCTGCATTCTACGGCCCGAAGCTCGACTTCATGGTGAAGGATGCCCTCGGCCGGAAGTGGCAGCTCGGTACGATACAGGTGGACTACAACCTGCCCGAACGTTTCGACCTGACCTACACCGGAGCCGACGACCTGCCCCACCGTCCCATCATGATACACCGGGCGCCGTTCGGTTCGATGGAGCGCTTCGTGGCCGTGCTGCTCGAACACACCGGCGGCAAGTTCCCGCTGTGGCTCACGCCCCAGCAGGTGGTGGTGCTGCCCATCAGCGAAAAATTCAACGATTACGCGCAGAGTGTTTTAAAATTCCTGAATAATTCCGATATTCGTGCCGAGGTAGACTGCCGCAACGAAAAGATTGGCAGAAAAATACGCGACAACGAGCTGAAGCGGATTCCTTTCCTGCTCATCGTGGGCGAAAAGGAGGAGGCCGACGGTACGGTTTCCGTCCGCATGCAGGGCGAAGGCGACAAGGGGACGATGAAGCTGGAAGAGTTCGCCGCCTATCTTGCCGACCTTGTCAAGAAAGAGGTGGAAGCGTAGATTGGAATGTGTTTTGCATGAATATTCCGATAGATAATTAGATGTTTTATTAATCGAGGAGGACAAAACTATAAACACCGTAAAGAAAACTTACCGTCCCAAACCGGCCCCGTCGGGAGCCGGCCAACAGCGCAGACCGTACCCCGGAAGGGTGGAGAAGGAGGCGCCCAATAGGATTAACGAGCGGATTACCGTCCCGCAGGTGCGGGTGGTGGGCGACGGCATCGAAGGCGGTTCGGCAGTGATGCCGACCAGCCAGGCGCTCCGGCTCGCCCGCGAACAGGAGCTCGACCTTATCGAAATCTCGCCCAAGGCGGAGCCGCCCGTGGTGCGTATCGCCGATTACCAGAAGTTCCTCTACCAGCAGAAGAGGAAGGCCAAGGAGCTGAAGGCGAAGACCGTGAAGGTGACGATAAAGGAGATACGTTTCGGTCCTCAGACCGACGACCACGACTATAACTTCAAGCTCCGCCACGCGCAGAACTTCATTGGCGAGGGGGCGAAAGTGAAGGCATACGTCTTTTTCAAGGGGCGTTCGATAGTCTTCAAGGAGCAGGGGGAGATACTGCTGCTCCGTTTCGCTACCGACCTCGAAGAGATAGCGAAAGTGGAAATGATGCCCAAACTGGAGGGAAAACGTATGACAATGATGCTCGCGCCGAAGCCCAAAAAATAGGCACGAAGCAGTACGGTTCCTCTTGCAGGAGGAAGATTAGATGAATTTGCCGGGCGGAACGCATTATGCGTTCCGCCCGGCATCGTTTTCGGGAGGAGAGGCAGCGGCCGGCCGTTTCGGTACGCTGCCTCTCCTGCGTGTTTTTTGTCGTTTTCGGGGAAGCGATAGAGACGGGTTGCGGCGGTATTCATTCGCAGTACACTGAATCGCGGTATCTGCAGGGCATGCGTCGGGGCGGATTTTCTGTTCTGTAGGAGACGAATCCCTATGTGGGTAGGAACGACGTATTGTTGGCATGTGTCCGGTTGCGGGGAAAGGGTCGGTATTCTGTTTTTTATTTTGCTTGAAAGGGCCCTGAAACGCTTTTGTAGGGCCGATTATTGATTCTTCCTAATAGACGGATGATTTTTATAGGAAAAAAAGATAAACTTCTCTTTTATTATTGTTGTATGAATATTATTATTGTATAACTAAAAATATAAATAGTTTTCTGTGACAAAATACTAAAAATGCGATAATGGATACGATGTATTGCTTTTTAATGCATGACGTCTAAACAAGGAATGGTATGTTCCTTTTATGAATCTAACTTTTTATTATTAACCCTTTAATGATTCCAAGCATGGAGTGGAAAAAACTATTGTATGGGTGCGTCGGTCTGTTTGCCGCATGTGCCCTGGCCGGATGCGGCAAAGAGGAAGAAGAGAATCTGCAGTACCTGAACCTGAGCGACATCGCATGTACCTTTACCGGAGAGGATAATCTTCCCTTCACGGTAACGGTCTATGCGTATGCCGACTGGACGGCGGAGTCGGACGCTTCGTGGGCGAAGGTCGGCGACAAAACGGCGGAATCTTTCACGATAACTGTCGATGACAACCCCGACAGTGCGGAACGGAGTGCCCGGATTTCGCTGACCGCGGGCGCTTTGTCCCGGGAGATAACGGTTTTCCAAATGGCTTCCGGCAAGGGATGCGTGCGTTTCCGTCGGCTGGACGATTTTCAGAACCTCGGTGCGATGTCGCCCAACGGACGTTACGTCGGAGGATACACTGCCGAAATACCTTCCGGCAACACCTGGTATTATACACCCGTGATAATCGACACGGAGACGGGAGAGCGGCAGGCGCTCGGCGGCCCGTATAAAGAGGCCGAGATTTGTTGGTTTAACGGTACTTTTGCAGTCTCCGACAACGGAGAGGTCTTTTATCAGGACTCGAATACTTCCGGGACGATGATATTCGATTTGACCGGCGGTCATTATGCTCCGGAGGCTCCGGGAGGGGTGTCGCGGGTTCCCTCCGTTCAGGCTACTTCGCTCGGCGGGAAATATTGGGTCGGCTATGTGCGTAATGACAGCGACAGGCTCTACCACCCCATTAAGTGGACCGACGGGGTTCCCGAGTGGCTGCCCATGCCGGAGAAGGATTTCCGGGGATACGATTTTACGACGGGGGTGATGGCCCGCGGAGTCTCGGCCGACGGCGGGGTGATTTACGGCACTACCTGGGAGCGGGACGACTCCGGGATGGTCTATTGGAAAGACGGCGAGGTCAAGTATGTCGGGCATGATGTCCATACGATAACGCCCTGCCAGTTGTACGATGCCAATTGGGAGCTGTTCGATTGGAATCTGGCCAACGGCGTGACCTGTACGGCGGAGCGGACGAACATCAGCCCCAGCGGAAAATGGATTGCGGGAGCGTATAAAACGGAGGAGGAGCGGAACCACCAGATTGTAGAGACGGGCGATTATCCGGCGTTCTACAATACCGAAACGGAGAAGACGACCATTTTCGAGGATTATAACGGATATTATGCGGCGACGGTGACGGACGACGGTCTGGGAGTCATCCAGTCGCGGTACGGCACGGACGGATATGTGGTCGATGTGGAGGCGAAATGCACCGTCGGGTCCGTGTCCCAGTGGGTTTATGACACCTACGGCATCGTGATTCCGAATGACTGCGGCATTATCGCTTTTTCGCCGGACCTTACGCATATTTGGGGAGTGGGCCAGCGTGGTTACGCGTTGGGCGGGGTCATTCCTTATGTATGGTATATCGCTCCTCCCCTCGGGGAGTAGTCCGGACGGAGGAACGGACGGAATTGCCGCCGGTCTCGTTCCCGGTGCCGGGAGGCAGCAGAAGTCCTGCGCGTTTCTCGGGCAGTTCGGCACGTATCCGATGGGGAATGCAGACCTGCGGTCTTTATGGACAGATAAAAAACAGACACAGATATGAAAAAGTATATTTATTCTTTATTGATTGCGGCTGCTGCATGGGCAGGGAGCGCCTGCGAGCGGTCGGGAAACGAAACAACCGGTCAGGCGAAATCCCTCGATGTGGAGACGACCGAATTGACCTTTGATGCGAAAGGGGCGGCCCCGCGCGAGATAGCGGTGACGGCGGAGAACCTGACCTGGGAATTCCGGGTTGCGGAGAGTGCGGCGGAGTGGCTGCATGCCGAAAGGGACGGAGAGAAGCTCATCGTCCGGGTAGATGACAACTCTTCACCGACGGAACGTCGCGGAAGCGTGACGATTGCGCCTTCGGAGGCAGGCCCTGTCAAGAGCAGGACCGTTACGGTCGTTCAATTGGCTTCCGACGAGAAGTACAGCCTTTCGGTGAATCCGGAGAGACTCGATTTTGCGGGTACGGATGCCGAACCGCAGGTCGTGAAGGTCGTGACGGAAGGAACCGGACTGACCTGGCATAGCGAGGTGGAGGGCGATGCGAAAGAGTGGATTTCGGTGGAGGAAGGCGACGGGACGGTGACCGTCTCGGTGAAGGATACTTCGCTGGAGGGGCCGCGCAGCGGCAATATCCTCATTGTGCCCAGTTTGGATAATGTAGCGGAAAAGGTGATACGGGTGGAACAGGCCGGCTTGCCTCCGATGTTTGCCGTCGATACGGAGAGCATCGAATTCGATTACCGGGCGAAATATTATACCAATATTAATGTGACGGCTGTCAATACGGAGTGGACTTTCCATGAGGCGAACGAGGCGGGCGATGCGACGGAAATCTCCTGGCTGAAGACCAATGCAGCGGGCGATGCGGTGCGTGTAGAGGCCGAAGTCAACGCTACGGAGGAGGAGCGCGTGGCCTATGTGGTGCTGACGCCTGCGGCCGAGGGGCTGGAACCGGTAAAGGTAGCCGTTCGGCAGACGGCGGCCGATGAGATTCTGAGTACCCTCACCGGCGACCTCGACCTGGGCGAGCTGGCGGGCGCGCGGGCCACGCTGATGCCCAAGCAGACATGGGACAAGGTATCTACCTTCAGCGAATGGAATCTCTATCTGTGGGAAGAGGGTGTGAGCTACAAGGCGAACCGCGGGGCTTTCGTGGGCACTGGAGCCCGGCTGGCCATCACGTTGGTTTCGGAGAGGATTAACTTCAACGACGATAACGCATATTACATACCCGACGGGACCTATACCGTGACCGCTCTCGCCGAAGGGGAGACGAGCGCGCCGGGACAGCTTCGCTATCCGGCGGTGAGCAATACGGGCCATCCGAAACTGCCTATCGGAGCATGGTACACGAAGCTGGAGAACGATGCCTATACGAAGGAGCAGGCTCCGCTCGTAACCGGTACCCTGACGGTGACGCGCAGCGGAGAGGAGTATACGTTCGTATTGGATTTCGAGGACGATTTGGGGTATGCCGTGACCGGCAGTTATACCGGTAGTCTGGACCTTCAGGTGGTCGGTACGGCCCGTCCGGAACCTACCGTCGAATGACGTTCCGTTCGTTATGTCCGGTACCGGCTCGAAAGGACAGCCGAAATGGAGAGGTGCCAGGCTGCAGGGAAAACGCATGACGATGATGCTCGCGCCGAAGCCCGAAAAGTAACGGAGTGACATGACGGAGTGCCCGTATGCCGTGCGGCCGGGCAGCAGCAAAGGGAAGGGGAGGCAAATTTTGCCTCCCCTTCCCTTTGCTGCTATCAGGCGATTGTTTTTTGGTGTTACTGTCTGATTGCTAAATAATTACTGTGTGAAATATTGCGCCCGTTCAATGTGTCTTATTAATAGTAATGATTGTATAAGAAAATAAAATGGCCAAAATATTTGTTAGTTTGGATTTGTATACCTAATATTGTAAACAACAAAATGTGTGTTTGCGGACATTAATCGTATGTATTATGGTGTTGAAGTTTTATTTCGGCTTGTCTGTTATATTTGATTTAACGGCAGGAGAAGCCTGTCCGGAACAGCACGGCGGCAGCGGGAGACCGGCCGCATCGGCAGGAACAGCGTAAGCGGCGGTGCATCGGTCGGGCGTGTCGGGTATCCGTCCGGGGATTCCGGAATACGGACGGGAAAACGGAAGAAATCCACCTGCGGCCGGTTGTATCGTCCATATGTATATTTCTTAACTTATTATCACTATTAATCGAAGGTCATTATGAATCTAAAGAGACGTTTCAGCATGTTGCCGGCCGCGTGCCTGGCCGGTCTGCTTTTCGTGGGATGTACGACAGAGACCACGGAGACGCATTATGTCAAACTCAGCGAGGTGGCATGCACCTTCCTCGGCGAAGGGGGGCCGAAGGTCATCACGGTCGAGGCCAATCCGGGGTACGAGGTCTCTTCGTCGGCTTCGTGGCTGAAGGTCGGCGACGAGGGCGAAAGTTCGTTCTCCCTGACGGCGGATGCCAACGACAGCGGTTCCGAGCGCGTGGCGGAGGTGACCGTTACGGCCGGGGAGGCTTCCGTCGTCATCAGCGTGAACCAGCTCCCGAGCGACAGCGAGATGGCGCACTACCGCCTGCTCAACAAGTTCAACTACGGAGCGGTCGTATCGCCCAACGGCCGGTATGCCGGCGGGTCGTACCAGACGCTGAACAACGATAATACGTATAATTACCACGTCGTCATCATCGACCTCGAAACGGAGGAGTGGCACGAGGTGGGCGAGTTCCAAAGCAGCCTGTACAAGCCGACCATTCCTTCCTGCATTACGGACGACGGTACGCTCTTCTTCTCCGAATACAATACGTACGGGAACCTGGTTTCCACCCTGTCGGGGGACAATTATCTGCTGGAGAAGGCTTATCCCGACTGGATAGGAGAGTCGAACGTGGAGGCGACCACTGCCGACGGAACGGTATGGGTAGGTTACCAGCAGTGGATGAATGGCGACGATGCGGTGGCGGCCGGATACGATGGCGGACACTACATGCCTATCAAGTGGACGAACGGCGAGCCGGAAATCCTGCCCCTTCCGGAGAAGAATTACCGCAACGAACCGTGGCCGTACGGGCGGAGCGTGATGGCCCGCGGCGTATCCTATGACGGAAGCGTCATCTACGGCAGTGCATGGGACAATACAAACCAGGGGATGGTTTACTGGAAAGACGGCGAGGTACACTGGGCCGGCGAGGATATACGGGAGTTCGAGGAGGTGACGCTCATCCGCCAGGAGGACGGCAAGGAGGTCCCCTTCACGCTGACCAAAGGCCTGATGGTATATGCCGAGCGTACCAACATCAGCCCCAACGGCAGGTGGCTGTGCGCGGCGTATGCGGTCGATACGGCTACCGAAGGGATGCACAACGTGATTACCTCCAAATGTCCCGCCTTCTTCAATACCGAGACGGGGAAGACCTACATTTTCGACGAATACAGCGGAAGTGCCCGTTCGGCGACCGATGACGGCATCGGCTTCATCGTGAACAGCGGCGGTGCTTCGGGCTATGTGGTGGATATCGAGAGCGGAACGCAGCTCGGAACCACGGAGCAGTGGATATACGACAACTACGGCATTACGGTTCCTGCCGGCTATATACAGCGTCTGTGCCCCAACGGGATGGTACTCGGGTACTCCGTGATGAATGTAGGGCCCGGAAATCTCTCCGTCGCATGGTACGTCCGGCCGACGGAGATGTGATGCCGGGTGTCGGCGAGTGACGGCAGGGGCGGCCGGACTGCCGAAGTCCGGAGCCTGCCCGGCCGTCGGGGAGGCGAAACGGCAGTGCCGTACGCCGGCCGGCGATATGTTGAGCGGAAGAGACCGGAGTGTCCGAAGTTGATGAGGCTGCAGTTTTTTCATAGGTTATACAGGTTAAGTGTAGTAGGGCATGTTGGGTCGGCGGACACTCCCTTTTCCGTTCGGCAGCGGTGAAAACGGGGCATCCGCGGCGGCCGAGGCCGCGGAGTGCCGGAAAGTCAATCGGCAAAATGGAAATTGATTAATCGATTGGAATATTATGAGAACACATGTATTGATAGGAGGAGTTTTGGCAGCCTTTCTGATGGTCTCCTGCGAGGGGAAGACCGGAACGGAGCAGCCGTCGTTGGAGGTCTCTCCCGAGACCATGACTTTTGAGGCGGGAAGCGGAACGCAGCAGGCGGCCGTAACCGCGCAGGGGGTGGAGTGGACGCATGAAGTGGCCGCGGAGGCTGCGGAATGGCTCTCCGCCGAACGGAGCGACGACAAGACGCTGACGGTGACGGTGGCGGAGAATCCCGCTCCGGAGCAGCGCAGCGGCCGGATAACGGTGTCGGCCGAGGGAAGCGGCGTTGCGCCGTGCGTGATAACCGTCACGCAGCAGGCGGCGGATGTCGCATACGGACTGACGCTCGAACCGGCGAGTCTCGAGTTCGCGGGTGAGGGTGCTCCGGCCCAGACGGTGACGGTCGTCGCGCAGGGCGGACTGACCTGGACGGCGGAACCCGAGGAGGCGATTGCCGGATGGGTGACGCTCGCCGTGGAGGGCGACAAGATTACGGTTACCGCTGCGGATAATCCCGAAACCGCTTCGCGGTCGGGGAATATCGTGGTGACGCCGAGCGTCGAATCGGTCGGCCAGAAGGCGATTCGGGTAGTGCAGACGGGCAAGGAGGTTATTCCGGAGCTGAGCGCAACCCCGACGGAGCTGACCTTCCCCTGCGGCGACGTGACCAGCGAATATACCGAACCGCAGACCATTCAAGTGACGGCCGTCGGTACCACGTGGCATCTCATGTGGAGTATTGACGTTGCCGGTGAGTGGGCGGAAGTGATGCCGAATGATAGCGATGATGAGATTATGTTGAGGTTGAAGCGTAACGGGACTGCCGAGCCGCGGACCGCTTCCCTGTTCATTGTGCCGGACAATGCCGACCTCGGACTGCAGACGGTCGAGGTCAAGGTGACGCAGGAGGCCGCTCCCGAATACCGGAGCAACCTGACGGAGAACGTCGAGCTGAATGTGACGCACATAGACAGTCGGATACGCCCCGGTCAGGGAACCGGTACGGAAGGTACCTACTGGACGCTGCAGTTTTTCGGACCGGATGCGGAGTATAATTACGGAATGGGGGGCGGAACCGGCGACCGGCTCTATATCCAGATGGCTTCGACGCTGATAGAGCGTAACGACGATGGCGTGTACGACTTGCCGGAGGGAACGTATACTGTCACTACTGCTGAGAAAGAGGATAAAATGGGTCCCTGGGAATTGGGCTATCCGTTCAATCTGAATGCATCGGCCATGTTCCCGAGCGGTACGACCTATACCCGGCTTGAGAACGGTACCTATACCGTCAATGCGCCGCTGGTATCCGGAACGATGACCGTGTCGCGCTCGGGCGATACCTATACGATGGAGTTCGATTTCAGGGACGACCAGGGATATACCGTGACGGGCACCTACGAAGGGCCGCTGAATGCATATGATAATTGATAGCGGCCGGATTGTTCCGGTTGCAGACAACAGCCGCAGTCATGCAGCCTCCGCCGTTTACGGCGGAGGCTGCTTCGCGTTTATGTCCGCGTTTTTGCGGGGCTCTTGCGGGCGCGGCAGTGAAGGAGCGGGTATTCCGGAAGGTCGAAACGGGCGGATTCCGGACATCCGGAATCCGTTGGAAGGATGCAGACGGTGGAATCCTCGCAGAGCCTTTGCGGGAGGGTAGCGGCTTTCGGGCGGGCTGAAAGAGCGGGCCGGAGGGGCGACGAAAGGCCGGGGAACCGAAAGGCGTGACGGAAAGCCGGGGGAGGGCTGCTGTTGCGGGATTCTATGATTATATGTTATCTTTGTCCTGCCGGCGAGGAAAGCGGTGGGCGACGGTCTTCGTGTCCGCTGCCGGACGGCCGGAACGAAAGAGAAACGATATGAAGATTAGCGGATTTACGTTTATCAAGAATGCGGTGGCCTACGACTTTCCGGTGGTGGAGAGCGTGCGGTCGGTATTGCCCGTGGTGGACGAATTCATCATCGTCGCGGGCGACAGCAGTGACGGGACGGACGAACTGTTGAAAGTCTTCGACGGGGAACCCAAAGTGCGAATCATCCGTACCGTGTGGGATACGCAGACCTACGACCGCGGCGGGATGATATATGCCCAGCAGACCGATGTGGGGCTGCGGGCCTGTACGGGCGATTGGTGCCTCTATATCCAGTCGGACGAAATCATGCACCACGATGCGCTGCCCGTCATACGGGAGGCGTGCGCGAAGTACCTCGACGACCGGCGCGTGGAGGGGTTTCTGCTCAAATACGTACATCTTTACGGCGATTATCGTCATTACATCGATTCGCTGCACTTCGCCTATCCGCGCGAGATACGCATCGTGCGCAACCGGCCCGATATCCATTCGTGGCGCGACGCGCAGTCGTTCCGCGTGATACCCGATTTCAACGGCGTGGATTACGATGTGGAGGAGGGAACGCGCAAGCTGCGGTGCATCCTGCTCGACGCACTCATCTTTCACTACGGGTGGTCGCGCGACCCGCGGTGCATGGTGCGCAAGGCCAACCACCACAATGCGCTCTACTCGAAAGATTACAAGCCGGTCGAAGGCGTTGATTATTACGACTACGGCAACCTCGGCATGATGCCGCTCTACGAGGGGACGTTCCCGGAGGCGGCCGCGGAGCGGATGGCCGCATACGACTGGGCGGATTTCGTTCGGTACGACGGCCCGCGCCCCAATATCGGGAAGCGGTATGGGGTCAAGTACCGGGTGGTGGATTTCATCGAAAAACATATCCTGCGGGACGGCAGGCGCATCGGCGGGTTCAAGAACTACAAGCTGCTGAAGCCCTGAGCCGATATCGGCGGAAAGTGATGGTGGGCTGCGCAGGAGCGGCCGGAATGAAGAAGGGGGCGGTGCTGTTTTTCCACAGTGCCGCCCCCTTCTGTTTCAGTGCCGTCACTGTTCCTGTGCGGCCACTTCGCCCGAATATTGGAATGCCCGCAGGTTGAACAAGGGCATTACGGCATAGACATGGTCGAACAGGTCGGACTGCACGTTCTCGTAATCTATCCAGCGCTGTTTGGCGGAGAAGCAGTAGATTTCCAGCGGCAGGCCGGTGGGACCCGGCTGGAGCTGCCGTACCATGTGCGTCATGTCCTGGTTGATGTCGGGATTGCTCTCTATCCACTGTTCCATGTACTCGCGGAAGGTGCCTATGTTGGTCAGGCGCCTTTCGTCGAGGTCGCTCGCACGGTTGGCATTGTATTCCGCCAGTTCGGCCAGTTTCTTCTCCATATAGCGGCGGAGCAACTGCGACGAACCGAGCGTGGCGAGTTCGGCATCGGACAGATAGTGTATCGAGGAGACGTCGATATTGACCGACCGTTTGATGCGCCGGCCGCCGGATTCCTCCATGCCGCGCCAGTTGGTGAAGGATTCGGATACGAGTTTGTGGGTGGGAACGGTGGTGATGGTCTTGTCCCAGTTCTGTACCTTGACGGTGGTGAGACCTATCTCCGTCACCTCGCCGTCCACTCCGCGGCTCGGCATCACTATCCAGTCGCCGAGCCTTACCATGTTGTTCGAACTGAGCTGGATGCCCGCCACGAAACCGAGGATGGTGTCCTGAAAGACGAGCATCAGGACGGCGGCGAAAGCCGTGAGACCGCCGAGCAGGACGGCCAGGCTTTCACGCGTAAAGATGCTGATGATGATGAGCGCCACGGCGCACCAGATGACGACCGTGATGACCTGCGTGATTATCTTGACGGGTTTGTCCCGGACGCTGGCCATCTTCTCGTACACCCGGTTGATGCCGCTCATGAAAGCCGATACGAGCAGGGCGATGGCGACGACTATCCAGATGTCGAGTATCCGGTTGATGGTCGCCATGTGTTCCCACTTTATCGGCGAGAGGCCGGTGCGGAGTACGATGGGCATAATCAGCAGGGCCAGGCGGTTGAAGAAGCGCTGGTCGAGCAGCCATTCGCTCCAGTGCTGCCGGGTGGCACCCGCTATCTTTTTGATGAGTTTCGGGAGAAACTTCTTCGCTACCACGTATGCCAGCCAGCCGATAAGGCTCACCACCAGCATGGTGAACAGTACGTTGATGACCTCTATGAGCCTTTCGTTCTGTATGCCGAAACGTTCGAGTATGCCGCTTATGTTCATGAGCTTGTCCGTTAAACGTCGATGTTGTCCTACAAATATACTTCTTCCGTCCGTTCTTTCCAAAAGCACATTCGTTATCTTTGTGTCTCGAAACGTGACGTATGGAAAAGATAGAGAACGTGGTTTTCGACCTCGGCGGAGTCGTGATAGGACGCGACTACGACCGTTACGGCGCCGAAATAGCCGAATTTTCGTTTCTGCAGGGCGACCGGCCTTTTCCCGAGTGGTGGAAGCGCTACGACCTCGGTATCGCATCCCGGAGCGAAGTCGTGGAGGCGGTCTCTGCCGAGTGCGGACTCGGCCCGGAGCAGGCTGCCGCCAAACTGGACAGGCTCATGTACCTGTTCAACGAATTCGGCGACACGGCAGAGCTGATAAAGGAGCTGTCGGCAAAGGGATACGGACTCTATGTGCTCTCCAATATGCCGGCCGAGTTCTACGACCATGTCAGCCGATTCGAGGTCTTCCGCTACTTCGACGGACAGATTGTTTCGAGCCGGGAGGGGCTGGCCAAGCCCGACCCGCGCATGTTCGGCCTGCTTACCGAGCGGTACGGTCTCCGGCCCGAACGGACGCTTTTCGTGGATGACAAGCCGTCCAATACTTCGGTAGCCGCCCGGCTCGGATTTGCTGTCCATACTTTCGTGCCGGGACGCGAAAGCTGTCTGCGCATCCGGGAACTCGTCGGGGAGGGATACGAACGATGACGGCGGCGGAAGAACTTCTTGCGTGGCTCGAAGAGAACCGAAACGAGAAGAATATCGAGGGGATGGCGCGTTTCGGTATCCGTACCGACCGGGCCGTCGGGGTGCCGCTGCCGCTTCTGCGTGCCGCGGCGAAACCCTATCGGCGCAGGCACGAGACGGCCATGGCGCTTTGGGAGTCGGGAGTGCACGAGGCCCGGATATTGGCCGGCCTGATTGCCGACCCGGCGCGTTTCGGGCCGGAGGATATGGATGCCTGGAGTGCGGAGTTCGACTCGTGGGACCTGTGCGACCAGTGTTGCTCCAATCTGTTCCGGCACCTGCCTTATGTGCAGGGCAAGGTGACCGAATATGTGGCCGACGGGAGGGAGTTCGTGCGCAGAACGGGGTTCGTATTGATGGCGGTACTTGCCGTCCATGACAAGGAGGCCTCGGACGAACGTTTTCTGGAGTGGCTGAAGGTGGTGGAGGCCTACGCATGGGACGGGCGCAACTTCGTGAAAAAGGCGGTGAATTGGGCCCTGAGACAGATAGGGAAACGCAACGAAAGGCTCCGCCTCGCAGCGGTGGAGGTGGCCGGACGGCTTGCCGCGGCAGACGATGCGGCGGCGCGGTGGGTGGGGCGCGACGCCCTGCGGGAACTCACCGCACGGCGGACATTGGATTTCATGGCTGCCCATCGGCGATAAATACCGGGCGTGCCGTCGGGAAGCGGTTTTGCAGAGGCGGCACTGCAGCCGATTCCGTTCCGGAGGCGGACATTCAGACCGTCAGAACCAGTAGGTGTAGGTAAGGCTGTAAGCGCGGGAAGTCTGTCTGGTAACCGTATCGCCCGTGAAGTTTTCCCATGTATGGAGCATGCCCCGGTTCCATGTATCCGTAAAATTCTGGATGAACTGGAATGTGAAGTGACCGTATCCGATGCCGAGTATGAGCCCGAACGAAACCCGGTTGAACGAATCGCCGGCTCGGCGCGGTGTCCATTCCCCGTAATCGGCATCCGCCGTTACATTTATCCTGCCGCCTGCCAGAATGCCTGTCAGTACCCCGGCCTGCAGGAAGACGGGAATGTAGGCGTCGCTTTCGAAAAAGGTGATGAGAACCGGAATCTCCACCATGTAGCGCTCCGTTTTCATCCTTATTCCGCTGTCTCTGTATCCGAAACCCCACCACGAGAAGTTGACTCCCGTATCGAAAGACCACACCTCCCCGAAAGGATACGATGCTACGAATCCGGCCGTTGCGCCGGGGTGACTCCGGATGTAGTCCCTGCCGTTGTGTTCGATGCCGTCCGTAATGACCAGCCAGTCGGCGGCCGAATGGAAATAGCCTGCGGTGATTCCGAACTGCCATCGGCTGCCTCCGTTCTCCGGAGGCGGGGAAGGGAGAGTGGCCGGTTCTGCGGAGTCGGCGGCAGGAGGCTCCGCCTCCGGAAGCTCTTCGAGTATGAGCTCCGGTTCCTGTGTCTTTGCGCCCGGACAGGCCAGCAAGAGGGCCGCGATTGCGGCGAGGGTTCTTTTCATGTTCGGGTTGTCGTGCGTCCGTCGGCCCCGGACGTCGGGTTTTCTGTTGCGTATGGCTTCTAAAAGAAGAAGTTGAACGACATGGTGACGGTATGTCTGTTCAGAATGCCGTCGGTGATGTCGCCTATCGGCTTATAGGTCACCTCGCCCACCATGCCTTGCGGCAGGCGTGCGGGGCCGTTGTAGTAGTAGAGCCCGTAAGGTGCCACTTTGTATCTGCTGTACACGTAGGCGATGTCCAACGTGGTGGCCCGGCCCAGCCAAATGCCGACGCCGGCCGATATGTGGTTGGATGATGTAGTGAAGATGTTTTTGAATATCAGTTCATTCCCTGCCTCGTCCTTCTCCTTTATCGGGGAACCGTAATAGGCGTAGCCGGCCCGCAGGGCGAAACCGGGAATGGGTTTTACCTCAACACCCACACGGAAATTGTCGGCGGCCCGGTAGTCGTTGCCTATGGCAGTGCGGAAACTCTCCTGGACGTCGTAGGTCTCGCTCATGTAGCGCATCTTGTTGTACCATACCCGTTCGTAGTCGAACGACAGGGCGAAGTAGTCGCCGAGCGTGAAAGCGATACCCGTGAGAAGCCGCGAGGGGGTATTGAATGCGTAGTCGTAACCGACGGTGGACGACGTATAGTGTTTGCTGTTGGGGTCGCCGTAGCGCGAAGTTCCCATGCTCCCGTAATACTCTTTGCGTACCGAGGAGTAGGAGGGACTGTGGTAGGCGATGCCTATGCGCAGTTGAGGAATGGGGCGGACGATGGCGCCTATCTTGAAATTGAAGGCTGAACCCTGGGCCAGCAGATACTGGTTGTAGTTCATCTGCCTGAGGTACTGCTGTGCCGTGCCCGAGTAGTTGCCTTCGTAGTCTTCGGAGTAGTAGAGCGACAGCCGCTGGTAGATGTCCCGAAAGCCGAAATCGAATCCGAGATAGAGGATGTTGTTGATGTTGAAGCCGCCGGCTATGTTGTACTCGCCCACCGAACCCCGGCTGTCATAGCGCAGCGAGGGAGTGATGTTGCTGTTTTCGGGCAGGCCGTTCAGACCGTACATGTTGTCGCCGCCCAAACCGGGGAATAGGCCCGACTGATAGCCCAGTACAGCTCCCCATTCGTCGATGTAGATGTTGCCGTTGTTGAATGGGTCGCTGTTGAGGTCTTTCTCCGAAAGACCGTTCCACGTACCCGTGTTGAAGAAGTCGTAGAGACCGTTGAGCTGGAGCTGGAAGATGTTCAGCAGAGAGCCTCCCGCCGCTGCCGGCAGCCGGACGCTGCCGCGGTAGTTGAAATCTTCCATCTTGTTGTATGACAGACCGAGATTGAAGCTGACGAGGCCGTTGCTCCGCTGACTCAGTTGCAGTACCGTTCCGATGTTGTTGAAGCTGAAACGCGAGGCGTTGTTGTCGTGCGCCGTCGCGTATGCGTTCCGGTTGCCCGTGAAGGTCATGGCGGGAGAGAGTCCCCATACCGAATTGCGGTACATGCCCAGACCGGCCGGGTTGATGCCCATCGAGGCCATGTCGCCCCCGAGTGCCGTGAAAGCTCCGCCCATGGCGGCGACGCGGCCGGTGGTGAACGAATAGTTGTTTTGCGAATATTTCATCATGTCCACCGGGGTGAACTGGCTGGCCGTGACAAGCAACCCGTCCAGCTGGGCATTCTGCGCACCGGCGGAAACCGCTGTGAGGAGTGCGGCCAGTGCCGGCACCATGCGTCTGAAACTCTTCATAATTCCTTATGTTATGGTTTTGTCCGGCGGAAGGGTCTCCCTTCCGCCGGATGTCTGTTAATCTTTCGCTTATCCGTTATCTCCTTCCTGACGATGAACGTGAGGAGGATGAACTCGATGCACGCCCTGCAGAGCCTGAACTGAAACTACCGGAGGAGCGTCCTGCCGAACTCGGACTGAAACTGCTTCTGGAAGAACTGCTCGAAGAGGACCTTCCGGAACTGAAACTGCCGGACGACCGTCCCGTCGAACTGCTGCCTGTGCTGAAACTGCCTCTCGAGAAGGAGCTTCCGGATGAATAGGACGAGCGGCCGGAAGTGCTGTAACTGCTGCGGGAAGAGCCGCTCGATATACCGGTACTGCGGTTTCCGGAAGATATGCCGGGGGTTCGGTAGCTGTTACCCGTCGAACGTCTTGTGCTCGTATTGAGGTTGCCTCTGGACGAACTGCCGGACGACCCGCGCACGGAAGTGGCGGAGCTGCCGCGCGAGGAGGAGCTCGACGAGCCCCTTACGCTCGTACCTGTTGCGCTGCCTCTGGACGAACTGCTGGACGACCCGCGCACGGAGGTGGCGGAGCTGCCGCGCGAGGAAGAGCTCGACGAGCCCCTTACGGAACCGGAGGAGGCACTGCCCCTCGATGCGGACGAACCGGAACGTACGCTGCTGCTCGATGATGAGCCGCGGGATGCGGATGATGAGTACCGCGATGCGTTCGGGCTGTAACCGTACCGGCTGCCGGGATTCGAATTGGGTCTGTAAGAGTAGTTGGGATTCCCGTGATGCCAATGGTCATGCCATCCCGGATGCCACCAACCCGGATACCATCCCCAGTTCGGGCCCCATCCCCAACTCCATCCCCAGTTGAAGCCCCAGCTCCATCCCCAATAGGGCGAGTAGTAACTTCCGAAATAGAAACCGGGATTCCAATAGTAGGGGCTGCTCCAGTAACTCCACGGCGTGAGATAGACGGGATTGACGATGACATTCCCTCCTACGATGGAGATGTCGTAGAACCCTGGGCCGTAGACGCCGTCCACGAAGAAAGCCGTGTCGTAGTAATAGTCGTAATAACTGGACGGACGGACATAGTACGGGTCTTCGAACATGCTCAGCCGCCGCAAGTAGGCACTTTCGTATCCGTCGCGGTAACCGTCTATGTAGCTGTCCGAATAACCGTCGTCTATTCCCTCCAATATGATGCCGTCCTCGGCGTCGGCCTGTGCCAGCATGGCTTCGATGCCCGCACGGCGGGCTTCCGCTTCGGCCCGTTCTATTTCCGCCTGCCTGCGTTCGGCCTGCGCTATGGCCTGCCTGTCATGCGTCCCGTACATGTTGTCGTAATACGGGGAGGCGGATGCGGCATAGCGGGAAGCGGTACATCCGGCGGTCAGCACGGCGGCGAGTCCGGCCAGCGCCGCTCCCAAATATTTAATCATCTTTCTCATAGCTGTAAGCGTTATGTTATGGTTCCCTCTTTCGTTATGATAACGCAGGAATCCGTTTTCTGTTTTGTAACCCGCACCGCGGAATGTATATGTATAAGACGCTGCGGTTCCCTTTTTTGTTGCATCATAATTTGTGCCACCTCCGCCGGTGTCGCTTATCCAAAGCTACGAAAAATATTCCGCCGGGCGGAGCTCCGGCGGACGAGCCGGAAAAAATGGGGGGTGAAGTGCGGCCCGGACCGGTTTTTGTCCCGTACGGGCTAAAATTTATGTTGTTTAAACGGATTTAAACGGATTCTGAGTACCTTTGTCACTTGCAAAGATAAATATTTCTTACAACATACGATTATGGCAAAAGAGTTAAAGGAGTTGACCAGCCGTGCCGAGAATTATTCGCAATGGTACAACGACCTCGTGGTGAAGGCGGGTCTTGCCGAAAGTTCGGCTGTTCGCGGATGCATGGTGATAAAGCCATACGGATATGCCATCTGGGAGAAGATGCACAGGGCTTTGGACGACATGTTCAAGGAGACGGGCCATGTCAATGCCTATTTCCCGCTTTTCATACCCAAGTCGTTTTTCAGCCGTGAGGCCGACCATGTGGAGGGTTTCGCCAAGGAGTGCGCCGTGGTGACGCACTACCGCCTGATGAACAATCCCGACGGGGAGGGTGTCGTCGTGGACCCGGATGCGAAACTCGAAGAGGAGCTTATCGTGCGTCCGACCTCCGAAACCATCATCTGGAATACGTACAAGAACTGGATACAGTCTTACCGTGACCTGCCTATCCTTATCAACCAGTGGGCCAATGTAGTGCGTTGGGAGATGCGTACCCGGCTCTTTCTCCGTACAGCCGAATTCCTCTGGCAGGAGGGGCATACGGCGCATGAAACCAAGGAACAGGCGCTGGAAGAGGCAGACAAAATGATAAACGTCTATGCCCGTTTCGCGCAGAACTGGATGGCGCTGCCGGTTATCATGGGGCGCAAGACGGCCAACGAACGTTTTGCCGGTGCGGAGGAGACTTTCACCATCGAGGCGCTCATGCAGGACGGTAAGGCGCTTCAGAGCGGTACGTCGCACTTCCTGGGACAGAACTTCGCCAAGGCGTTCGACGTGCAGTTCGCCGGTCGGGACGGCAAGCTCGATTACGTATGGGCGACCTCGTGGGGAGTTTCGACGAGGCTGATGGGGGCGCTCATCATGGCGCATTCGGACGACAACGGGTTGGTGCTGCCGCCCCGGCTCGCACCCACGCAGGTGGTGATGATACCTATTTATAAAGGCGAGGAGGAGCTTCGCCGCATGGTGGGCGAGATGGAGACCGTCGCCGCGAAGCTGAAGGCCAAAGGCATTACCGTCAAGATAGACGACCGCGACAACGTCCGTTCCGGATTCAAGTTCGCCGAGTACGAACTGAAGGGATTCCCGGTGCGCATCGTGATAGGGCCGCGCGACCTGGCCGCCGGAACGGCGGAGGTGATGCGCCGCGATACGCTCGAAAAGGAGACGGTACCGATAGCGGGTATCGAGGATTACGTGAACAGGCTGTTGGCCGAGATACAGGACAATATCTACCAGAAAGCGCTTAAATTCCGTGATTCCATGATTACCAAGGTGGATACCTTCGAGGAGTTTACCCGCGTGCTGGACGAGAAGGGCGGATTCGTGCTCGCGCCGTGGGACGGTACGACCGAAACGGAAATCCGCATCAAGGAGCTCACGAAAGCGACGATACGCTGCATCCCGTTCGATTCGATGGAAGAGGGAGGCGTGGATATGCTGACGGGCAAACCTTCGCAGCGGAGGGTGCTTTTCGCAAGGAGCTATTGATATCGCCTCGGCTCGCTTTGTCGAGGCGCAAGAGCGGTTTTCGGAGGGGTCGGCTTTGCAAAGCCGACCCCTCCGCTGTCTGATGCTTCGGGGGGAGAGGCTGCCGCCGGGTACCGGTTCCGTTCGCGGCGCAAAAAAAGCCCCGGCCCGTCCTGTGGGCGGACGGTATCGGGGCAAGGAACCCGGTTGCACGGAAACGTTTCAGAGCTTCGTGCGTTTGAGGGTATAGTTGAGTTTGGAATCGGCTCGTTTGAGGTCTTTGCCGACCATCGTCAGGCTGCCGTCTTTCTCCTTCAGGAAATAGTGGACGGTACTGTCGTCGGAGGGGGTGAGCTCCAGATATTCCGTCCCTTTATTCGGACCCTCGCCCTGGAGAGTGACGAAACGCCCCGTTTCGGTAAATATCGCATCCCGGCCGTTTTCTCCTTCGATATAGGTCGTTACGAGCGCATAGACACCCCGCGTGACACCCTCCTGCCGGACGATGGTAAGGTCGTAGTCGATGCCGGGACCGTCGGCGGCCGGCAACATGCCCGTGTAGCGTTCATTGATGACCGCACCGGCTTTCGGGTCTTTTACCAGCGAATCCGCAATTTTTATCCGCGTGGCTTCGAGGTTGTGGTCGCCCTCGACGGTGGTGAGCTCTATCGTCTCCTTATAGACGCTCTCCTTCTGCGCCTTTTTGTTCCTGTTTCCGCAGGAGCACAGCAGCGCGCCGCACAGGGCGGCGATGACAATGAGTCTGGTTTTCATAATCATGTATTTTTGGTTTGTATTAATCGGCGGACGCACCGCACGTTTCGGGTACACCCGTTTCCTGTTTCGTGTCAAATTCCGTGCCTTTCCGCCGCCGCGCTAGTTCGTTGATGAAGTCGCTCAGGACGTTCATGTAGTTGATGAATGCCTCGTAGCTCGACGGATAAGGGTTTTCGCCGGTCTGCTGGCCGTCGTCCGTGAACCATTTGGTGGCCATCCAATAAAAGTTGTCGGCCGTCTGCAGGAAATTCCAGACGTGGTTGAAATCGGGGTCGCCGAGCTGCCGGACGTTTCCGGCCTGGGCATAGAGTTTGCCGAAGGCTTCCTGCTGGAGTTCGTTGCCAAGCCAGGCAGATAGGTCACGTTCTTCGTCGGCCCACGTCACTTCGTGGTTCGCGTAGAGTACCCCGACGGGCTGGTGACGTGCGGCGCTCTCCGATACGGTAGCGAATTCGAAACGGTCCGAGGCGGCTGCCCCTTCGGCGAAGGCGCGGAGGAAATCGAATATTCCCGTGTCGGCCCGCTGCCACGAGCCGAATGCTTCGTAATCCGTACAGAGATTGACCACCTCGCCCCGGTCGCCCGCTATCCATTCGAGGAACTTGTCGGCCGTCAGCGGCCATTCCGACCACCTGCGGTCGGAGAAGCGGAACGCCAAATCGTCGCTCAGGCGGTAGTTGCGCAGCAACAGACGCAGTTTCTGGTTCGTGGCACCCGCATAGACGTAGTTGGGACTTTTCCAGCCGAGCAGGTGCTTGGCGCCTTCGGCCAGCATGGTCTTGTAGCCGAGCGAAGCGACCGTCTCGCCTATCGAATCGGAGTAGAGCATCGCGGTGTTGAAGAAGGCGTCCGGCGTCTGGCCGAACTCCTCCCGTATCATCTCCGCATGGCGCTGCACTTCGGCGGTGAACTCCTCCCGGCCCGCCAGAGCGGCGAGCGAATAGGAGTAGGTGCCGCCGACGAACTCTGCGCACCCGGTGGCGGCCAGTTTTCTGAAGCCGCGCAGTACGTCGGGAGCGTAGGAGCGCATCTGCTCCAGGGCTGTCCCCGAGATGTAGAAACTGACACGGAGTCTTCCTCCGGTGGATTTTATCAGCTCCAGCAGCAGGTCGTTCATGGGCAGGTAACACTCCGCCGCCGCGCGCTGCATGAGGGTGCGGTTGCGGGCGTCGTCGAGGTAGTTGTGGTCGATGCCCATGTTGAAGAACCGATAGGTCTTCAGCCGCATGGGTTGATGCACCTGGAAAAATAATGAGATGGTTTTCATATATGGCAACTTTTATCGTTTCGGTTCGTATCCTTTCCGCCGGTTGCGGCGGGTCAGGCAGGCGGTACCGTCGGGTGCCGGTCCGCTCTATCGGGTGCCGGTTCCGGCGAGCTGTTCATAGACCGCCTTTACCTTTGCCGCAGCGTTGCTCCACTTGATGCCCGTGACCTCCTCGTGTCCCTTGCGGGAGAACATGCGCGCCAGGGCGGGGTAGGTGACAAGGGCGTAGATGGCGTCGGCCATGGCATCCACGTCCCAATAATCCACCTTCAGCGCGTAGTCGAGCACTTCCGCGACGCCCGACTGTTTGGAGATGATGACCGGTACGTTGGATTTCATCGCCTCCAGCGGGGATATGCCGAAAGGTTCCGAGACCGACGGCATGACATAGACGTCGCTCATGGCGAACATGCGGTTCACCTCGGCACCCTTCAGGAATCCGGTGAAGTGGAAACGGTCGGAGATACCGAGCGTCGCCACACGCCTGACTACGTGGTGCATCAGGTCGCCGCTTCCGGCCATGACGAAACGGACGTTCGGGACCCGTCGGAGCACCTTCGCCGCCGCTTCGACGAAGTAATCCGGCCCCTTCTGGTAGGTGATGCGTCCCAGAAAGGTCACGATTTTGTCGTCCAGGCCGCGTACCGCCTCGCCCTCGTCGTTCTCCGAAAAACGGACGGCATTGTGGACGGTAACCACCTTTTCGGGCGGAATGCCGTACTTCGTTATGACGATGTTGCGTGTCAGGTTGCTTACGGCTATCACCCGGTCGGCAGCCTCCATGCCCGCCCGTTCGATGTCGTAGACGGCGCGGTTGATGTGTTCGCCGCTGCGGTCGAACTCCGTGGCATGCATGTGTACCACGAGCGGTTTGCCCGACACGGCTTTGGCCGCCATGCCGGCGTAGTAGGTGAGCCAGTCGTGGGCGTGGATGACATCGAATTTGCCCGCCAGGTCGCGGGCTACCTGCGCGGCCACCGTGGCGTAGCGGGCCACCTCCTCCATCAGGTTGGCGCCGTACCGCCCTGAAAAGTTGTAGCGTTCGCGCCAGACTTCTCCTGGGAAGGTACGCTTTTCGCCTGCCTTCCTGTAGGCCTCACCCAGCGAGGCGAACTCCTCCGGCGAAGAGTAGGGGACGAGGTTGGAGTTTATCTGGATGAACGAAACCCGTTTCCATAACTCTCCGGCGTATTCGCCGCTTTCGTAGAGCGCTTCCACGTCGCTGGCATTCACGATGCGGACGAACCGCTGGTCTTCGTCGCCGTAGGCTTTCGGAACGACGAAGATGACCTCCACGCCGTTCCGGGCGAGCCCGCGCGTCAGTCCGTAGCTCGCCGTACCCAGTCCGCCCGCGATGTGGGGCGGAAACTCCCATCCGAACATCAGTACCCTCATGTTTTCCTCCTCTTTTTGTCTCTTTGCTGCCGTATGTGTTTCTGCATGGTGTATCCTTTGCGTTTTCGGAACGTGCCCCGCACTTTCCGAAGCCTTCTATTCCCTCTCTTTCCAGTAGTCAATCATGTCGCGGATGCGGAGCAGCGCCCCTACGCTCCAAGCCTGAGAGATGGCACCGCGCTGCGCATGGGGCGGGTCGCCGTCGTATATCTCCGGTACCGAGCCTATGCCGTAGCTGCTGATATCCTCCTCGAAGGCGGCGAGCAGCTCTTCCGCTTCCCGTACGAACGCTGCTCCGCGCAGGTCGAATCTCGCCTTGACATAGTGTTCGAGCGGCCATACCCATACCGTTCCCTGATGGTAGGCCGCGTCGCGCGTGGGCTGGTCGCCTTCGTAGCGCCCCTTGTAGAGCGGATTCCGGGGTGAGAGCGTGCGCAGACCCCGCGAAGTCAGCAGATGCTGCCGGACGGTGTCCAGAACGGAGAGCTGCATCGCTTCGTCGGGCATCTTGTAGGCGAGCGAACAGGCGAGTACCTGGTTGGGGCGTATGAAGGTGTTCTGCGTACCGTCGGCAGCGACGTAATCGGCCAGGTATCCGCCGTCGTCGTACCAGAACATCGTGAGAAACGAATCGCGTACGAGGGCGGGTATATCGTGCCACGCTTCGACGAATTGCCTGTCGCCGAACTGTTCGGCCAGCTCCAGCGTATAGCATACGGCATTGTACCAGAGTGCATTGATTTCCACCTGGTAGCCGTCGCGGCCCGTGACCGGACGGCCGTCCACTACCGCGTCCATCCACGTCATCGCCAACGACGGGTGCGAAGCCCGTACGAGTCCGTTGCGGTCGGTACGGACGACTTCGCCGATGCCTTTGCGGTAGGCGGCGAGTATCTCTTTCATGTAGTGGCCGTAACGCTCCCAGACCTCCCGGGCGGAGGTTCGGGCGGCGAGCTGCTGGAGTACCCAGAAGAACCACAGCGGAGCGTCCGCCGAATTGTAGGCGGTGCCCATGTTCGGGAAAAGCCCCTCCTGCAACTGTCCGGTGAGTGTGTCGAGCACCTCCGTGCAGCTTCGAATGTCTCCCTGCGAAAGCGTGACGCCCGGCAGGGCGATGAAGGTGTCGCGGCCCCAGCGTCCGAACCACGGATAGCCTGCGACGATGTCGGTACCGCCGGCATTGCGGACGATGAATTGCCGGGCCGAGTGACGGAGGCAGGAGAGGAAATCGTCCTTGCGCGACCGCCGTGCCGCTTCGGCTTCGAACATCTCGTCGAGCATCGCCGGAGAGGAGACCTCTTCGAGCGAGCAGGAGAATACGACGGGCTTTCCCTTCGTGATTTCCGTCTCGAAATAGCCCGTGGTGAGCAGGTCCTCGAGGTAGTCGTAGCCGCGCTCGCGCTCTTCGGTGTATTCGAAATTGTAGTACCAGTCGGGCGCCGGGATGAACTCCGCCCCGGCGTCGGTTTGCAGGTAGAGCCACGGAAAGCCTTCGTAGAGCCGGTTGCGGACGCCTCCGGTGACGGGGAAGGAGCGGCCGTCGGCATAAAAGTTGGCCTTGCTCAGGGTGTGTTTGTCGCGGAAGGCGAGGAACGGCCTCAGGCGCAGTATGGTCTGCGAGCGGGCTTCGAGCAGCGTGTAGCGGATGAGCAACTGTGCGTGGGCATGTATCCAGAGAATCTCCTTACGCAGCAAAACGCCCCCTACACGGTAGGTCAGCGCCGGCAGCGGCGTATAGGTGAAATCGACGAGATATTTGTGCCCTTTCGGCTCGTAGGTCTCCGGAAAACGGTGCAGGGCGAGGTTGAAGGAGTGGTCGTGCTGTACGACGGTTTCGTCCAGCGACGAGAGCATCACGTAGTCGTGCTCGTCGCCCTCCCTCACCGGGCCTACGAAGAGGCCGTGGTATTTCCTCGTGTTGCAGCACACGATGGTGGTGCTCATATAGCCGCCGGCACGGTTGGTCGAGAGCATCTCGCGGCGCAGGGCGTATTCGAGGTTTCCCAGTTGATTCTTGTCGAATTCGAGGACTGACATAAGGCTTTGTATTTTACTGTTCTGTTCTTTGTCCGTTCGCGGCGGGTCGGCCTGCTGCAGGGAATGTTTCCCCCTGAACGTTTCGGAAAGGACGGTTCCGTATCGTATCGACGGACCTGTGCCGTTTCCCTCTCTCCCGGCCGTGTTACGCCCATTTCACCAGCGCGAAATCCATGCGGTGGGGCAGCAGGTCGTTTTTCGGATAGACCCGGATGGCGACGTCGAACGAGCCGGGGAAGGTCGGTATGGAATTGACCGCATACCGGACAAGGCTTCCATCCGTTTCGGTGACGTTGAGGTCCATCCGGTCCAGTATTCGCACCTGTGAATCCGGTTCTATCTGGTCGGCGATGATGAGCTCCACGCCGATGTCCTGTGCATCGAGACCGTCTACGTCCACGACGGCTTCGATACGGTAGGGCGTGTTGACCATGATGGCCTCGCGGCCCACGTCGAACTGTTGTACGCTGACTATCCGGACTTTGTCCCACGCCGCGCTGACGCGTCGTTTCCAGGCGGCTATCCGGCGGGCCATGTCGTAGTCGTCCTTGCGCATCTCCAGGGTACGTGCCCACAGTTTACTGTAGTAGCGTTCCTGGTAATCGGTGAGCATCCGGTTGGTGGTGAAGTTGGCTGCGATGTCGGCCACGCAGCTCTTCATGGCGGCTACCCAGCCGTGGGGAATGCCGTCTTCCCCCCTGTCGTAATAGAGCGGAACGATTTCCTCCTCGATGGTCCGGTAGAGAAGCGCCGCATCGAGTTCGTCCTGGTAGCGCGGGTCTTCGTAGGTCCGTTTCATCGGAAGTGCCCAGCCGGCCCCCTTGCGGTAGCCCTCGACCCACCAGCCGTCCAGCACGCTGAACTGCATCACTCCGTTCATGGCGGCCTTCATGCCGCTCGTACCGGAAGCCTCCTGCGGCCGGGTGGGAGTGTTGAGCCATACGTCCACCCCCTGCACCATGCGCCGGGCGATGTCCATGTCGTAATTGGCGAGGAACATGATTTTTCCTGTGAACTCCGGCATGGCCGATACCTCGATGATGCGTTTGATGAGCTCCTGTCCCGGAATGTCGTTGGGGTGTGCCTTGCCGGCGAAGACGAACCGTACCGGGCGTTCCGGGTTGTTTACGATGGCGGAGAGCCGCGCAAGGTCGGTGAAGAGCAGGTTGGCCCGCTTGTAGGTGGCGAAACGGCGGGCGAACCCTATCGTCAGGGCATCCCGGTCGAACGATTCGATAATTTTCACCATCCCCTGTGGAGAGGTCATGTTGCTCTGTTCCGGTGCGAGGTAATAGTGGCGGATATTCTTTATCAGTTTGGCTTTCTGTTCCATGCGCGTTTGCCAGAACCGTTCGTCCGGAATCTCCCTGGCTTTCTGCCAGGCCTCGATGTCGTATTGTTCGCCGGAGAAGCCCTCCGGGAAATATTCCGCGTACATCCTGCGCATGCTGGAGGCCGTCCAGGTCGGAAAATGAACGCCGTTGGTAACGTAGCCTATGTGGAGTTCGTCGTGGAAATAGCCAGGCCATATACCGCCCAGAATCTCCTTGCTTACCTGACCGTGCAGCCAGCTCACTCCGTTGATTTCCTGCGACATGTTGCTTGCCAGAACGCTCATCGAGAACTTCTCCGACGCATCGTTCGGCTTCGTTTTGCCCAGGTTGATGAACTGTTCCCAGGTGATGCCCAGCCGGTCGGGGTAGTGTGACATGTACTGCCGCAGCATGGATTCCGGAAAGGCGTCGTGTCCGGCCGGTACGGGAGTGTGGGTAGTGAAGAGCGACGAGGAGCGCACGACCTCCAGCGCTTCGCTGAACGACAGTTTGTGGCGCTCTATTAGCCTGTTGATGCGTTCGATGCCGATAAAGGCCGCATGTCCTTCGTTGCAGTGGAAGATGTCGGACTGTATGCCAAGCTTGTCCAGTGCGCGGATGCCGCCTACGCCGAGCAGGATTTCCTGCCGGAAGCGGTTCTCGAGGTCGCCGCCGTAGAGGTAGTGGGTGATGGAGCGGTCTTCGACGAGGTTCAGGTCGTGGTCGGTATCGAGCAGGTAGAGTTCCGTGCGGCCTACGTCGCATTTCCAGATGCGGGCCGTGACGTAGCGGCCGGGAAACGAGATGCGGACAGAGCACCAGTTGCCCATGTCGTCGCGCACGGGTGTGATGGGGAGCTTGTTGAAATCCTGCGCTTCATAACCCGCCTCCTGGGCTCCGTTGGCCGAGAGCCGTTGGGTGAAGTAACCGTAACGGTAGAGCAGACCGACACCTACCATGGGGACGTTTTTGTCGCTCGCCTCCTTCAGGTAGTCGCCCGCCAGGATGCCGAGGCCTCCCGAATAGATTTTCAGGGAGCTGTGCAGACCGTATTCCATGCTGAAGTAGGCGATGCGCGGCGACTGACGCCGCTCTTTTCCGGACATGTAGCGCTGGAAGTCGGCATAGACTGCATCCATTCTGGCGAGAAAAGCGTCGTCCCGTTCGAGTTCCTGCAGTCTCCGGACGTTGAGCTGGTCGAGAAAGGCAATCGGATTGCGGTTACACTTCTCCCATAGCGGCGCGTCGATATATTCGAACATCTCCCGTGCGCCGGAGGCCCACGACCACCACAGGTTTTTGGAGAGTATCTCAAGCGGACGGAGCCTTTCGGGCAGGGAGACCTCCACGATGAGCCGCGTCCAGGTCGGGCGGCTGCTTACGAGCTGCTGCTTGACGAAATTGACCTGTTCGGTGTGGGCGCCGCTGTCGTAAACGGTACGCTTGCTGCGCCCTCCGGCCGCACGGAGGGCTTTGTCGTATGCCTGCCAGTAGTAGACTACGAGATTTTGCCACAGGGCCGTCTGTGCCGTTTCGCAGGCCGAGTGCCTCGCGGCCTCGTATCGCTCCGCATCCATGGCGGCGTATCCCTCGATGGCGCGGGCGATTTCGTCGATGACTTCGGCATCGTTGTCGTCGGTGCGTCGGATGACCGTTACCCCCTGCGTCTGCGGCAGGTGGTCGGCCACCCAGAGTCCGAAACCCGCCAGCGAAGTCGTGATGGTGGGTACCGAGAAGGCGACGCTCTCCAGCGGCGTGTAACCCCACGGTTCGTAGTAGGATGCGAAAACCGTTGCGTCCATCCCCACCAGCAGTTCGTAGTAATCCACATTGAAGATACCGTCCTGTCCGTCGAGATACGACGGTACGAAGATGAGTTTTACGCGACTCTCTGCCTCCGTGAGGCTGCTGCCTTCGACGGAGCGTACGATGGGGTCCCATTCGGGGGATGTCAGATGATGCGTCACATAGGGCAGGGAAGCCGTTCCGACCGGTACCGACGGGTCGGCAAGATGGGCGGCGAGCTCCTTGCGCGGGCCGTTGTTGCCGGCCGGAACCATGATGTAGGCGAGTATTTCCCGCTCCTGCCGTTCGGACGCAAGCCGTTTCAGCGATTCCAGAAATACGTCTATGCCTTTGTTGTGGAATTCGTAACGACCGCTCGTTCCCACAATCAGCGGTTCGCGGTCGAATGTATGACCGAGGCAGGCTTCGGCTACCGAAATCAAGAGCCTGCGCGCTTCGGCCCGCTTGCGGTCGAACATGGCGCCCTGCCAGACGAAATCGTCTTCGAAACCGTTGGGAGTGACCTCGTCCGGTTCCCTGCCGAGCAGGTACCGGCATTCGCGGGCCGTGATGTCGCTGACCGTACAGAAGCAGTCGTGGTTGGCAGCGGCAATTTTCTCGAGCGAGTGTTTGGCAACTATGTTGAACTGACGGGCGAGGTCGTCCGCATTCAGGTCGGGCAGTTGTCTGTACAGTGGGATGCCGTTGCCGGCAATGCTTCTCCCTACGACCGTGGCGTGCGTCGAGAAGACCGTGGCGGTGTAAGGAGCGTGCTGCCGCAGGTAGAGACCGCCGCTGGAGGTCATCCATTCATGGAAATGCGCTACCGGCATTTCGTTGGGGGTACAGAACATGTTGCAGTAACTCTCGATGACCTTGCCTGCGGCATAGCCGAACAGCACGGGTTCGATATAATCCCACTGGCCGCTTATCGAATCGACCTTGTAACTCTCCCAGAGAGCTTTCAGAATGTCGTCCTTTTTGTTGAAGAACGAGCTGAAATCCACCAATATGGTGATGGGGCGCCCATTGACGTTCCATCGTCCTATCCTGATACGTATGCCTTCGCTGTAAACCATCTGCTTCCATTCGGCAAGCAGGCCGGTATCCTCTTCGAATTCCGTATTGTCGTTCTCGCGGTGGATATCCGGACCAATGGTTATGTAGCGGTTCCCGAGTGCTTCTACCATCGTCTGTGCCTTGGTGGTCACTACCGTATGTATCCCGCCCACCTTGTTGCATACCTCCCAGCTCACCTCGAAAAGGCGGTCGGGCCGTATCAGGGTTTCGTTGTTCTGATTTTCCATAGTTATTTTTTTGCTTCCGGGGATGTGGTGTCGCTCCCGGAATTCTCTCCGATAACGGTTAAAGGTAGGGAATATTTTGAGATTCTTCCCTCTCTTTTGGCCGATTTAATGACATTGTTTCCGCTTTTTAATGGAAATTTTCTATCTCCAAAAATGGCGCCAAGCCGGTTGTCCGGATTATAAAATGGCATATATATTAAAGGTATGATTTGGAAAGCGGAAGAGGTGGGAGAACGGTTGGAGAACGAGCCGCGTAGAGGATGGCGTGGAAGCGTCTTTTTTAGTGTTAATAGTGGTTTGATAATCAATTATATATGAAAATGAAGAAAAAAAACTAAAAAAAAGTTTCGGATTGATTTGGAAGTTTGAAACGTTTGCGCTTATCTTTGCACCCGCTTCCGGAAATCAAACGGAAGACAATAACGAGGTTCTTTACAAAAACAGGATATGTTAGACGTGACAAAATGACGGAATGTCAGTGCGTTATGGCGACAAAAAGAATGATGTGCGTTTAGTACGCAATAATCCGGCTTCGGCAGACGTTCTTTAAAGCATATTCGAAAAAAAAGTGGTTCGCCGCTTTGGAAATTTGAAAAAAGCCTTTACCTTTGCAACCCGTTTCGATAAGAAACGCAAATTGCGGAGAAAGCAATAAAGAAACAAGTTCTTTGAAGATATTTGAGCAGCTAAAGTTTATCCAGGTCAGCAATGACCGGATATCAAAAATACCTTTGAGATATAGCCAAGATTTATAACAATTCATTACAATGGAGAGTTTGATCCTGGCTCAGGATGAACGCTAGCGGCAGGCCTAACACATGCAAGTCGAGGGGCAGCACGTTAAAGAGTTTACTCTTTATGGTGGCGACCGGCGGACGGGTGCGTAACGCGTATGCAACCTGCCTGACACAGGGGGATAATCCGAAGAAATTTGGTCTAATACCCCATAATACCGATATAGGCATCTATGTTGGTTGAAAGCTTTGGTGGTGTCAGATGGGCATGCGTTGTATTAGCTAGTTGGTGAGGTAACGGCTCACCAAGGCGACGATACATAGGGGGACTGAGAGGTTAACCCCCCACACTGGTACTGAGACACGGACCAGACTCCTACGGGAGGCAGCAGTGAGGAATATTGGTCAATGGACGCAAGTCTGAACCAGCCATGCCGCGTGCAGGAAGACGGCTCTATGAGTTGTAAACTGCTTTTGTACGAGGGTAAACGCAGATACGTGTATCTGCCTGAAAGTATCGTACGAATAAGGATCGGCTAACTCCGTGCCAGCAGCCGCGGTAATACGGAGGATCCAAGCGTTATCCGGATTTATTGGGTTTAAAGGGTGCGTAGGCGGCAGATTAAGTTAGAGGTGAAATTCCGAGGCTCAACCTTGGCACTGCCTCTGATACTGGTTTGCTAGCGAGTAGATGCTGTAGGCGGAATGTGTGGTGTAGCGGTGAAATGCATAGAGATCACACAGAACACCGATTGCGAAGGCAGCTTACAAATCTATATCGGACGCTGAGGCACGAAAGCGTGGGGAGCAAACAGGATTAGATACCCTGGTAGTCCACGCAGTAAACGATGATAACTCGTTGTCGGCGATACACAGTCGGTGACTAAGCGAAAGCGATAAGTTATCCACCTGGGGAGTACGTTCGCAAGAATGAAACTCAAAGGAATTGACGGGGGCCCGCACAAGCGGAGGAACATGTGGTTTAATTCGATGATACGCGAGGAACCTTACCCGGGCTTGAAAGTTAGTGACGGATGCCGAAAGGTGTCTTCCCTTCGGGGCACGAAACTAGGTGCTGCATGGTTGTCGTCAGCTCGTGCCGTGAGGTGTCGGGTTAAGTCCCATAACGAGCGCAACCCCTATCGTTAGTTACCAGCACGTGAAGGTGGGGACTCTAACGAGACTGCCGGTGTAAGCCGAGAGGAGGGTGGGGATGACGTCAAATCAGCACGGCCCTTACGTCCGGGGCGACACACGTGTTACAATGGCAGGTACAGAAGGCAGCCAGTCAGCAATGACGCGCGAATCCCGAAAACCTGTCTCAGTTCGGATTGGAGTCTGCAACCCGACTCCATGAAGCTGGATTCGCTAGTAATCGCGCATCAGCCATGGCGCGGTGAATACGTTCCCGGGCCTTGTACACACCGCCCGTCAAGCCATGGGAGCCGGGGGTACCTGAAGTGCGTAACCGCGAGGAGCGCCCTAGGGTAAAACTGGTGACTGGGGCTAAGTCGTAACAAGGTAGCCGTACCGGAAGGTGCGGCTGGAACACCTCCTTTCTGGAGAGTGCTTCTACTGAAGAACTTTGCACTGCTCTTTTTCTCTCGACATACCAATTATTTTTATAAAAGGTTGATCCGTTTGCCGGACGGCCGCAGGAAGCCATAACAAATATGGTTCCTTACAGACCCGTAGCTCAGTTGGTTAGAGCACTACACTGATAATGTAGGGGTCAGCGGTTCAAATCCGCTCGGGTCTACTTGGAAGTTCTTAAAAAGAAAGTTCACAGGATTACCGGATAGGTTTCGGGGATTTGAAGAACGAAATTTGCCGGGGAATTAGCTCAGTTGGCTAGAGCACCTGCTTTGCAAGCAGGGGGTCAAGGGTTCGACTCCCTTATTCTCCACAATTTACACTAGAAAGGTTTGCGTTTTGTAAGGCTTTCCTGTTGTAAAAAAGTTCTTTGACAGATTTAAGGATGAGAAAGGGGGTTGCATAACCGGTCACGA